>ENA-UOWO01000354-UOWO01000354.1-activated-sludge-metagenome-genome-assembly--contig:-NODE-354-length-68789-cov-11.643510_pt1 | contig 68789 bp, 44 predicted proteins | sample MGYA00238148_ERZ761564 | MGnify/ENA primary metagenome ERZ761564 (study PRJEB28885, sample SAMN05720194) | activated sludge metagenome | isolation source: Anaerobic digester | place: USA...
CAGGTGTACAATACTATCCAGATATTCAGCCAGTGCTGGTTAAAGGAAAACCTGAACGCCGGCGTCAGGATCAACGGAACGGCTGAACAACTGAATAATGGAATTATTGAAAAGTATTGTTATAACGATAGTCCCGACAGTTGCATAAAATATGGCGGGCTTTACCAGTGGAATGAGATGATGCAGTACACGACCGGGCAGCCTGTCCGGGGCATTTGCCCGCCGGGCTGGCACATTCCGACGGACGGGGAATGGAAAATCCTGGCAGGAGCCGTCGACAGTCAGTATGGAATTGGAAATGAGGAATGGAATGGAGCAGACTGGCTGGGATATGATGCGGGTTCAAACCTGAAGGCTGCCGATGGCTGGTCGGGTAACGGCAACGGGACGGATCTTTTCGGTTATTCCGGTCTGCCCGGTGGCGATTACTATCTTCTTATTGAATTTTACTATGTAGGATATTATGGGAGCTGGTGGAGTTCAGTAGAGAACAATGAATACGACTCATGGGGTTACACCTTTGGCTACGATAAAACAGAAATCAGCCGGTATAATTTCAGCAGGAGCAGCGGTTTCAGTGTTCGTTGCTTGAAAGACAATTGATTATTTCCTCCGACGTATTACGAATAGACAGGGCATCTTCCACCCCGGAAATTCATTACCTTTGCCTGGATTATCAATCCCTGCTATGAAAAAAATCATCCCTGCCCTGCTATTTGGCTTATTCAGTTTTTCCCTCTTCGCCCAGTTGATCTCAACAGAACCGCCATTGCCGGTTATCACCCAGCCGGTGGTCGTCACTTTTAATGCGGCAGAGTGCTCGGGAGGCCTGGCCGGCTACGACGGCGATGTCTATGCCCATACGGGCCTGATCACCGAAACCAGCGGCAGCGGCTCCGACTGGAAATATGTAAAAACGAACTGGGGAGTCAATACGCCGGATACAAAGCTGACACGGATCGGCCAGGATCTCTACGAGCTGGAGATTTCACCGTCTATCAGGGAATATTACGGTGTTCCGGCCAGCGAAACGGTGCTGAAAATGGCTTTTGTCTTCCGCAGCGGTGTCCAGGTCGAAGGCGCCTGGCTCGAAGGGAAAACCGAAGCGGGTGGAGATATCTTTGTTGATGTCTACGAAGCCGGCCTTTCGGTCTCCTTTAGCAAGCCGCTCTATTTCCCGGTCATCGTGCAGATCAATGAGTCGTTTACCGTGGAGGTCAATGCCAATGAGGCTGACAATGTTTCACTTTATATCGATGAAACCCTGGTAAAATCGATGGCGGGAAATTATCTATCGGATACCATTACCGCTTCGGCATACGGAAAATACCTGGTCAAAGCGGTGGCCACGAACGATACGGGCGTTGTAGCCGATTCGTTTTATTATCATGTCAGGCCGGCTGTTACCGTCGAAACCCTGCCCGCCGGTATCCGCGACGGGATCAATTATACAGGCGACCAGACGGCCATTCTCAGTCTCTTTGCACCCTACAAGAATTTTATCTACGTAATCGGCGATTTCAATAACTGGGATATTGAAGCCGATTATTTTATGAAGAAAACACCTGACGGAAAACGATTCTGGTTGGAGATCGACGGGCTGACGCCGGGACAGGAATATGTGTTCCAGTATTACATCGATGGCCAGATCAGGGTCGGCGATCCCTATGCCGATAAGATCAGCGATCCCTGGAACGATGAATACATCAGCGAGGAGACCTACCCGGGGCTGATCCCATACCCGGAAGGGAAAACAACCGGCATAGCCACCGTCCTGCAAACCGCCCAGACGCCTTATGCCTGGGAGGTGGAGACGTTTACCTCTGCCGCCGCCACCGACCTGGTCATCTATGAATTGCTGATCCGTGATTTCACGTCGCAGCGCTCCTATGCAGCCCTGACCGATACGCTGGGCTACCTCGAACGGCTGGGCGTCAATGCTATTGAACTGATGCCGGTAAATGAATTTGAGGGCAACATAAGCTGGGGCTATAATCCGTCGTTCTATTTCGCCCCCGACAAATACTACGGGCCGAAGAACGAGCTCAAAAGGTTTGTTGATGAATGCCACAAAAGAGGGATCGCCGTCTTTATCGACCTGGTGCTGAACCATTCCTACGACCAGAGCCCGATGGTGCAGATGTACTTCGACGGCAACAAACCGACAGGCCTGAATCCCTGGTACAATGTCGACCATAACTTTACCAACACCGGAGCGCAATGGGGAAACGACTTCAACCACGAAAGCCCCGAAACCCAGGCATTTGTCGATAGTGTTAATAGCTATTGGATGTCGGAATACAAAATCGACGGATTCCGGTTCGATTTTACCAAAGGTTTCGGGAATAATATCAAACTTTCGGATGATGAGTGGGGGAGCAAATACGACGCCGACCGGGTCAGGCTGCTGAAAAGGATGGCTGCAGAGATCTGGGAACGTAATCACAATGCGGTGGTGATCTTCGAACACCTGGCCGAGAACCTGGAAGAGAAAGAACTGGCTGATTACGGCATCCTGTTATGGGGGAACCTGAATTACAACTTTGCCGAGGCCGCTATGGCCTATCATACCAACAACAAATCCGACTTTGGCTGGATCAGCTACCAGAAACGCACATGGAACGACCCTCACCTGGTGGGGTATATGGAGAGCCACGATGAGGAGAGGATCGCCTACAAATGCCAACAATGGGGACAAGAAAAGGATTGGTACAATATCCGGGAGCACGGCATTATGCTGCGGAGGCTGGCCATGAATGCCGCTTTCCTGCTTACTATTCCCGGTCCGCGCATGATCTGGCAGTTCGGTGAACTGGGCTACGATTATTCGATCGACTATAACGGGCGGACCGGAGAGAAGCCTGTCCGCTGGGATTATTATTCTGATTACTTCAGAAAGTATCTTTATGATTTTTACAGCGCCATGATCCGGCTCAGGACTACCCACCCGGCGTTTGAGACGGATGATTTCACCCTGTCGGTATCTTCAGAAATGAAAAAGGTGGTGTTGGAACACCCCGATATGGACGTGGTTCTGATAGGCAATTTCGATGTGATCAACGGCGAGATCATCCCTGGTTTTACCCACACCGGAACCTGGTACGAATATTTTACCGGTCAAACGCTGGAGGTTACCGACGTGTCAGCCCCCGTCATGCTGAAGCATGGCGAATACCGCTTATATACCGATGTTCCGCTCGAAACGCCCCAGATCGGCACGGGGATAGGCCAGATTGATATTAATGGCAGTCGATTGCTGAATGTCTGGCCAAATCCTTCAAATAACTTTTCGATAGATGTCACCCTCAATAACCCGGCAAAAATGAATATAAGCATTTACGATGTTTCGGGGCAATTGGTGGACCATGTCTACAGTGGACAGCTGCAATCGGGCCAATCTACTTTTATATGGTCTGCCCGCCAGGCGCAAGTCAACCCGGGGATATATTTTTGTAAAGCATCAACAAATTATCGGGCAGAAATCTCCAAAATTGTTGTTAAGTGATCACGAATTCCGCGAATTAAACGAATTTCCACGGATAAAGAGGATAATAGCTTCAATACGGTAAAACCGGACAAGCATCCCATAATAATCCGTTTCAATCCCTGAGATTCGTTTCATTCGCGTTCCCGGGGGGTAGTTTCATTATTCTGAAGCTTTATTCTTTCGTATGGCTCCAGCCATCTTATAAATTGCATAGGCGAATACTCCGAGCAACATTTCTATTAACCCTCCATCGATGGGCGCAAAGCCTCCGGGATTTCCGTTCGACCCGTGTTGTTCAGGTGGCATGGGAGGTTGGCCATAAACGCAGGCAATTACTGTTAACATCAAGATAATGAATGATATGATGATCCTGAAATTTATTCTTCTATTCATGTTAATTTGTATTAAGGTTGATAAATTGCTTTTCGAACCTGGGTTCCGGCATTTGTGATGATCCTCACAATGTAGATTGGCGTTACCGGTTCTGCCTGGAGACTATACTCACCGCCCTTCAGTGGCTCCCGGTAGAGCTGCCTGCCATCCGGAGCGATGGTTTCCACCATTCCTTTCAGCGCTTTCGGATTTCGGATCAGAATCAGGTTTCCAGTGATTTGCAAATCAGGTAATTCCATGTTATTCGGTTCATCCTGGCTGAGCGATCCGCTGAAATGCAGCATGAAGCGGATTCCCGGTGCATCAGGATCATGAAAGAATCCATAGTCCGGATTTTCTCCCAGGTCGGTCCAGGTACCGGTCATTAAATCTTCCAGGAAAATATCTGTACCCGGATCAAAGAATTCATGGCCAAAAGCAGACACCACCAGGTAATCCTCTGAAGGAAATGAAATCCCTATTGGAATTGAAACAGGTACTTCATTCAGCAGGTTAATGCACAGCGAATGGTTATCGCCGGTGAGGGTGAATATTTCGGGACAACAGTCAGGCAAGCCGAACAGTTTGGTTGCATCCAGGAGCGGATCGTATTGGTTCGTAGCCTGTGGGTCAAAGTAGACAAGGGCTTCATCGGAGCCGGATGCGTTGCTGATACGGAGCCTTACCTGGTTGGCCGTAAGCGCCGGCGTTTCCTTGTAATAATCGTGGTCGCCATGGATCAGCGGGGCATCATTGTCGGTATCAATGACAATTGTACCCGCCACCAGTGCATTGACAAAGAATCCCTGCATGGCCGGTATGGAAGGGCTGGTGCCCGAAGGAACGCCGGTTGTGCCATTATGAGCCCGGTATCCACCCTGTCCCGAGTTCAGGTATGGGTCCCACAGGTAAACGGCACTTCCGGCGATGGATTCTTTGCTGATCCCTGCCGAGGCCCAATCCAGGGCGCAGGTATACGGATTGCCGAGAAGGTTCCAGGCATTCCCCGAACAACTCAGCGGGAAACTGTAATCACCTGTCCTGATCCGGCCATAAAACCGGCGGACTTCGTTGCCGCCGGTTGCAGGTGAATAGGCGGCCAGGTACCCTTTACCTTCATGAAACCCGGTTTCGAATCCCGGGTACCAGCCGCCATTTTCATCCCTGCAGTTGATCCACCCCGAGTTAAATTCCGCTGTCTCGTTCCAGTAGTACAGATCGAAACTCTGGTCGACCGGGACGGGGACAAATTCGGGCTGGAAATATTGTGTATCGGCCGGCGACGCGATCAGATGCCAGTTGTTGTTTTTCGGGATGTACCGCCTGACAGTGACTTTTCCCACGGCCGTACCTTTCACGATCAGTGATCCGCTCATTTCGGGGTTGGGATCGGAGCTCAGGATCAATCCCTGCAAAGCACCCGTCGTATCAGGGCTTTCGATCTCCATGTTGCCGGAAATGGTAAAGCAGGCGGAGGATTCTACCGTCAGCCTGGCATTCTCAGCTATAAACAGGTTAAGGCACGTGGCCGGCTCGAGGGGAGGGGCAAAGATCAGCGGATATTCGGTTAACGAATCGGGAATGACGACGTTGGTCTGAGAAGTGGGGACATATCCCAGCGACCAGTTCACGCTGTCGTTCCACGCCGAATTGATTCCCAGCCAGACACTTGCATAAGTACCGAAAGGGACCGCGGCCCGGAGTCCATCCTGGTCCAACCCGTCCAGCGCACCATTTCCAGGCGTTTCCCAGGCGGATGGAATCCACCCGCCGTCGGGCCCGGTCCCGTTTTTCCGATACCAGTAGCTGTCTTCGTAAGAATAAGAAGCATCTTCAAGCCAGACCTGGTCGATCACGACCGAACCGACTTTCTTCCTCACCTGGAACCCGTCGTTGCCATTCCCGTTGATAATCCCCATCGGCACCACGTTGGCAAAGATCCCTTCATTCCCGAAAACATCATGAAATGCATTGACATGATCTGTTTTAACCAAATAAACAAAAGTGTTTGTAAACACACCATTTAAAGAAGCAACGGACCCGGAACCCGATCCGAACGGCGCACCGTTGAGCGACCGCCACACTTCGTAGTTGTTCAGGTTTTCCGTCCCCGTAACAAAGATTTCGACCGCTTTCGGGCTACCGCCCGCGAGCGTCCCATCCAGTATGCCGGTTACTATGATCCCCGGCCTGGCCGGAGTTTGCCATCCCGCCAGCAAAATGATCATCACGACCATTCCCTTTTTCCATCTTTTTGTTTTCATAACCGTTTTTTTATGTTTATCCGGTTTTTGGATGAAAAATACCCGGTCGATCCGAAAAATATTTTTGGGAGGGGTATAACTATATAATTAACAGTGATTTGGAGGATCCTGCAGGAAAGCCAAAAATCAATTTTTTGTCCGGAAGATAAGACCCGGAGTAAGTTTTATTCAACGGTGAGCGATCGGATACGCAACTCTCTTCCTTTGGTTATCCGGTATTGAAACCCTTGACAGGAAGGGCATCCTGAATAATAATCATTAATTGGAAAAACATGTCCGCAATCCAGGCAATGCGCCTCTGCATCAATAGGATGAATGACGAGGGCGGCCCGGCATGCCATTGTATCCCTGATCGCGGCATCCCAGCAGAATAGAAGGGCGTCTGTCTCAATCCCGGCCAGGGAGCCTATTTCCACTTCAATTTTCGATATTTCGGATGCGCCGGCCTTTGCGGCTTCTTCCCCGGCCAGTTCGACAATGCTCATCGCTATGGAAAGTTCATGCATCCCTCAAATCCCCCACGGATAGTTTTTCCTGGCCACACAATATGAACCGCTGATGTTTTCCGCCAAATTAATGGGAAAGATCAGCTCCTCCATGCCGTATGCATAAGGCTCATTAAAAAGGATCACATAATTCCCCATATACACACCCTTTACGGTGATATAGAGATCGTATAGGCAGTTGCAATCACAAGCCTGCTCCTTTTCATATTCACGGATAAGAATAGTATCCTGACTGATGGTAATTTCGCATGACAATTCTCCGGGGCAACAGTTAAACCCGCTGTTAACATGAATAATGTTCAATTCACCTGAAATTTCGTTGTACAGGTAATAAACGCAGCTCAGGGTGTCGGCCAATTCATACGATATTCCCGATGATCTGGAGAATTTGCAATCCGAATGGCCGGTGATTTTTCCGGATATTCCGGCCGGTGAGGATTCCTTATCGCATCCGTTGATCATCAATAAATAGATGACCAATCCTGCCAGGCTGAAGGATAGCTTTTTCATGACTATAATCGATTTTGGCTCTAATCAGAACATCGATGTAAAATTACAATTAAAGGAAGTGGATTTATAACAGAAATTTATGGACTTTTGCAGAAATTCTATTAATAGGAAACTGAAATGTGTCTGGCTGTCCCGGGAAAACTGATCTCGATAGAAACCGATACCCCGTTAAAGATGGGGAAAGTCGATTTTGACGGTGTTGTAACGGATATTTGCCTGGAATTTTTACCTGAAGCCAATGTGGGGGATTATGTCCTGGCCCATGTCGGGACGGCGATCAGCCTTCTCGATGAAGAAGAAGCCATGGAGACCCTGCGGGCTTTGCGCGAATTAGGTGAGATCAAGCCCGATTACGAACTTCAGTAAAGTGCGGTTTCAAATCTCCTAATCAATCCAGTCGGCGATAAAAAGGTTCGTTGCCCTTGTTCCTCCGTTATTCCTGTTGGAGGAGAAGATCAGTTTTTTACCGTTGAAGGAAAACATCGGGAAAGCGTCGAAAACGCCGTCATACGTTATCTTTTCAAGTCCTGTTCCATCCAGGTTGATCATGTAAAGATTGAACTGGTAGCCCCGGTCGGACGCATGATTGGAGCTGAAGATCACTTTCTTCATGGAGGGGTGGAAATAGGGGGCCCAGTTGGCTTTGCCAAGGTTTGTCACCTGCCTCAGATTCGAACCGTCGGCATTGCAGACAAATATCTCCATATTCGTCGGCATAACCTGCCCTACTGAAAGAAGCTCTTTATAAACACGGATATCCTCCTCCGTTTTTGGCCGTGAAGCCCTGAATACCAGCATGCTGCCATCCTGCGAGAAGAACGCACCGCCGTCGTAGCCAAGCTCGTCGGTGATTTGCCTGACGTCACTGCCATCGAGGTTCATGGTATAAAGCTCCAGGTCGCCGGAGCGAAGGGAAGTAAAGACGATCTTATCGCCTTTGGGCGAAACGGTCGCTTCGGCGTCATATCCCGGTTCGTGGGTCAGCGTGTCGATGATATTGCCTTTCAGGTCGGAAACATAGATGTCGTAATCGTCATAGATGGGCCAGACATACTTGTGATCGGGCCTGGGTGGCGGAACATGCGGACAGGCATGATCACCCGCATGGGTCGAGGCAAACAGGATGGTCGTATCCCCGGGCATGAAATACGAACAGGTCGTCCGCCCCATGCCGGTGCTGATCATCTGGGGTGCGCCCTCTTTCATATCGCCGGATGCTAGCTCGAAAGTGAAGATCTGGTCGCACTCCAGGTTCCATGCCGCGTTATTCGACTGAAAAGCGATCCTTTTATCATCGAAACTGAAATAGGCTTCGGCATTATCTCCCCCGAAGGTGAGCTGCCTGAGATTTGCCAGGTGTTTTTCATCAGGGTACCGCAGCGAATCGGCCAGATTAACCTTGCCGGCATTATCCTGGCCGGGATTTTGGCCCGGACTGCAAGAAAATAGCAAGCATATCACGCTTGCTAAAAATAAATTCTTCATATTTAATTATTGAAATGCAAAACTACAAAATTCCGCATTAGAGGGAATTGTAATTATTTAGGAGGATGTTCCAGAATTCAGCCTTTCTCTTCTTGTTTTTATCTTGTCAGTACCAGCTTCTGCGATGATTCCCTGCCGTTATTTCTCAGGTTCAGGATATAAACCCCCGGTGCAAATCCCGGCGCATTAAAAGTAATCTGGTATTGGCCTTTTCCAAGATTTTCGCTGACCAGTCGCACCATTTGTTTTCCATTCTGGTCAAATATGTCCAGGTATGTTTTTCCTGTTTTGTCAATATTGAAAGAAATCACAGTACGCTCTTTAAAAGGATTCGGCTGGGGAACGGAAAGTAAAAGGCTTTCTTTAACTTCGCCTTCAAGCTGGTCGACAGAGGTAGGTATATAGCCGTGCGGACCGGGAAATGCCGGTGTTACACCATGGCAAACGCTGCACTCTCTCAAGATACCAGCATAGCCCTGAAGGGCGATGATCTGCTGGTTGTCCCTGTCATTTTCACTGGTATAAAGGGCGTGCGGTGATCCATGGCAGGCACTGCAGAACAGGCCACCATGTCCTCTCGATTGCCTGAATAGCTTCCCCTGTTCCTCAGCATAATTTGAGCCATGACAGTCAGTGTTGCCGCATTGTGGTTCCTCCAGCCAGGGTTCCCTGCCGTCATCAATCGACTGCCCGACTTCATCCACGCTGCCGTGGCAGTCCTGGCAAACCATTCCCATTGTGTGCATGATGTCGCGATGGCATTGTGTGTTTGGCCCCGGGTGGCATTTGTAGCAGTCGTTGGTCTCTTCCCCATGTTGCTCATGGATCACTTGCGAAAGCGATTCAAGTCCCGGCATTCCAGGTGTTCCAAGTGCATTGGAAGAATGGCACTCCGCGCAAAGAATCGGTGTATCATTCGGATCAAATCCCCCTTCATCTTCGTGCATGTTCAGGATTTGAGCCTCACTGCTGTGGCAGCCCGAACTGACACAATTTATTTCATTTGAGACCGGGATGACCGGTTGCGCTTGCACAATAAGATTGTTCTGATTATCATGTAACTCCACCAGGGCAAGCTGGTAAGGATCTTCATTCACCAGGTCGTTATCCTGGTAAGGCGTTACGGGAATTCCATCCACAAAAAAATGATCGTTCTCAGGCGTAGCCACGGCCATTGTACCGCTCAGCCCCACACCTGTCAGCCCGATATTGGGAGGGAGATTGACGCCGAACAACTGATCTTCGTAGTCCCAGAAATTCGTCTTATTTGTTGAAACAGTATTTCCAGGCACAGAATAATTAACACTGAAACCTGATGTAACCAGCTGGGGAAGGCTGGTAGCATTGCCTTTAAGGATTACCTGGGCCTTTAAATTGTTATATGGCGGCAGAACACAGATATTTGCAAAATCCTTATTTGCACAATGCATGCCCAGGTCATTCCAGGAGATGATAACGTAGGAATCATCAACCGGTGGTTTATTTGCAACCAGAACAGCAATAGCTCCTGTAACAAGCAGGACTGCAAAAACTCTGAAAGAAGCCTTTTTCATAGGTAGTTTTTTTAATTAATCTATTTAATTCCTTTAAGTTTATTTTGAACAACCATGATCAAATTATTTTGCTTGGTGATGTCTTGCTGCTTTAAGTCCTGGTCTTCCTGACTTTGCTTTATCGCTTTTTTATTTTTCTCTATCTGTGATTTGTTATCGGAGATCAGTTCTTTCGCTTTGCCCCTGCTTTTTTCCAACTGGTTCTTCTCTTTCTCCAGTTCTTTTTGTTTGGCCTTGGCCGCCTCTTTTTCGGTTTCAAGAGCGATATTCTGCATCCGGGCATTATGGTCGATAATTTCCTGGTTCTTGATGGCCAGGCTGTTATCGAATTGCGTTAACTCGAGTTCTGTCGATTCAATCTCATTTTCCATTTTGACATTATCATTCAAAAGGTTCTTTTCATCCTTTTGTAATTTTTCCAGATCATTCTGCAAATCTTTCAATACTTTCTCCGCTGCTTTGAGCTCATCCTCCACCGCAATCCTGTATTGATCGACGGCAAAGTTCCGGATATAATTTCTAAGGCTGTTGTCGATCTTGTCGCTGGCCAGGTCTGTCTTATCGGAATTTGGTGTGAAAAAAACGCTGTCGATTTCCAGGAACACATTCAGGTTTATAGCGCTGTCGGTAGCGATCAACAGGCTGTAAAGGCTTATCGTATCCGGAAAAATTTCTGTTTTGAGCCCGCCTGAGAAATGGAGTTCGTGGCCGATCTCTTTTACTTTGGCTTTGTTGTCTTCCTGTAAATGTTTGATCCAGCCTTGCTGGACTGCTTTTATTTCCGCCTGGGGAATTCTGACCGAATAACAGGTTTGTAACCCTTTTGACATGGAGGACTCTCCAATCTGTACAATGATGTTTTCCTGGGACTGTGCCCGCGTGCCAGCAATCATGAGTATTGTGATCCAAATGGCAGTAATGAGGGTAAAGGTTGATTTCGTTTTCATAATCAGTTTATTTAAAAGGATAAATGTACTGCATTTGGATCGGTTTTCCAAGAATTGAGCCCGATAAATGCCCATACTGTTTAAAAACAATTGAATTATTGTAATGAATTAGTAAATTTGTTCGATCTAGATCTGGTTAAAGGAGCATGAAAGCATTATTTCACAAGAAATTCCTCGAACATAACATCGACAGCGACAGTGAAGGAGCCTACCGTTTGCTTAGCTTTATGGATACCTATGAGGCGCCGGAGGTGCTGGGGGAGCCGTATATCAACCTGGTCCATTCCGAACGATATATTGAATACATCAGGGAAGCCTGTGAAAATGGGGATTTTGTGGCTGAAGTCGCACTTACTCCTGCCAGTTATGAGGCGGCTTGCCTGGCTGTTGGGATGACGATCAGGGCTTCGGAGCAGGGTGATTTTGCCGTTGTGCGCCCTCCGGGACATCATGCCGGACGTGAAAAAGCGGCCGGTTTCTGCTTTTTCAACAATATCGCGATTGCGGTCCAGAAACTGGTCAATGAGGGTAAGAAGGTTTTTATTTTCGATATCGACGGGCATCATGGCGACGGAACACAGTCTATTTTCTATGATTCCGACCGCGTTCTTTATTGTTCTATTCACCAGCATTATGCATATCCATATACTGGCTTTCCCGATGAAACGGGAGATGGGGCCGGTAAGGGATTTAATTTCAATTTTCCCCTGATTTCGGGAAGCGGAGATAAAGATTTTCTGATTGCCGTCGATAAAGCCATCGATGTGGCGCGGAAGTTCAACCCTGATGTGGTCGCAGTTTCCGCCGGATTCGATGCTTATTACAAGGATAAACTCCTGGGTTTGCAGGTAACACAAAGGGCCTTTTACGAATGCGCTTTCCGCACCCGCCGGGCCTTTTCGAATATCTTCGCCGTACTCGAAGGCGGTTATCATAACGATGTAAGGGAATGTATCGATAATTTCATCGAGGGTATCCACAATGGCGCCAAACCGCCTGTACTGAAATGGGATACCGATATGTCGATCGGGTAGGAATGAATTTGTCTGAGCATTACGGTGAACTGGCCGCACTGGCGACGGCAATGTTCTGGACCATAACCGCCCTTTCTTTCGAATTTGCCAGCAAACGCGTCGGATCGCTCGCCGTGAACATGATCCGGTTGACATTTGCGTTTATCCTGCTCGGCATCTTTACCCTGATCACCCGCGGCATGTTCCTCCCGCTCGACGCAACATCGTTCAACTGGATGTGGCTGGCGCTGTCCGGTCTCATCGGGCTTGTCCTGGGCGACTACTTCCTGTTTAAATCTTATACGGTCATTTCCTCCCGCGTCTCCATGCTGATCATGACCACCGTTCCGCCGATGACGGCCCTGATCGGATGGCTGCTATTAGGGGAAAAGATGATCCCGATGCACATCCTGGGCATGTTCCTTACGGTCGGTGGCATTTTCCTGGCCATATTTTCCCGTCCAGTCGATGGCGGCCGCATCCGCCTTTCCTACCCGGCCAAAGGGATTTTGTTCGCCCTGGTCGGAGCTGCCGGGCAAGCCGGAGGACTTGTGCTGAGCAAATACGGTATGGCCGGCTATAACTCATTTGCTGCCTCCCACATCCGGCTGATCGCCGGCATGGCAGGGTATGCCATGCTCATCCTGTTCCTTGGAAAGGGAGGACTGATCAGAAAGGCAATTAAAGACGGGAAAGGGATGCGAGCCATCGGACTTGGCTCGTTCTTCGGCCCGTTCCTGGGAATCTCCTTCTCCCTATTGGCTGTCAAATACACTGAAACGGGGATTGCCGCGACGATCATGGCTATCGTCCCCATCCTGATCATTCCCCCGTCTGTCTGGCTTTTCAAGGAAAAGGTGACCTGGATGGAGATCGCCGGTGCGGTGATCAGCGTCGGTGGCGTGGTGCTGATGTTTTTGTAAAAAGGCGGATTTCGAATTTCAGATGCGAAATGCTTTCAGATCCTTCGCTGCGCTACCAATGACAAGTTAGTAAATTTCTACTGAACTGCTCTCCTCCGGAGTAATGAAAAGCTAATGTCATCCAATATTGTGGAGTTTGTAAAAGTCTGAAAACTCAGGATGACGGTTGCCGCGCCGACCATTCGTTTGCGCGGTTCTGCCGTCATCCTGAGCGCAGCGAAGGAACTGCCAATTTGTGGAAATTCCTTCCCCAATCCAGTATCGAGTTTCGATTATCTTAAAAACTGTCCGGCAAATTTCAATATCTTTACCTGCCGATCATTCTTGGCCAAACATCATGAAAATCAATATAAAATATCTTAGAATTTCTCCTCTCATTTTCATATTTATTATCTTAACATCTATTCCGGTTATCACTAATGCCCAGGACGGGCTGAAAACAAAAACCAAAGTTCGCCCCACCGTCGGTCTGGTTCTCAGTGGAGGAGGAGCAAAGGGCTTTGCTTACATCGGGCTGTTAAAGGTCATCCACGAAGCGGGCCTGCCACTGGATTACATCGGGGGGACCAGCATCGGAAGCATCATGGGCGGGCTCTACGCCCTGGGATACCACCCGGATACGATCGATACCATGATACGCTCCATCGACTGGGACGCGCTGCTGGCCGATAAGATCGAACGAAAATATATCTCTTTTGAAGAAAAAGAGTTCGGGGAAAAATTCATTATCACCCTTCCGGTAAAAAGTAAAGGCGTTATCCTGAGCCCGTCACTTTACCAGGGCCAGGAGATCGAGCTTTTACTGAACCGCTATTTTTCTCCGGCATTCTCCATCAAGGATTTTGACCGGCTGCCAACGCCTTTCCTCTGCATGGGCACCGATCTGTTTACCGGAGCTGAAGTCGTCCTGGATTCGGGTTATCTGCCCAAAGCCATCCGGGCGAGCATGTCGATCCCGGGCTATTTTTCCCCCGTCGATTATGGCAGTTACTTCCTCGGCGATGGAGGGGTGGTGAATAATTACCCGGTCAAAGAGGTAAAAGAGAGGGGAATTGATATTATGATCGGCGGCGATGTTCAGCCTCCTCTCCGGACAACCCGTGAAGAGTTCAATTCGCTGACCGACGTGATCGACCAGATCATCACCTTTAACCGGGGCAGCGCAAACCAGATAGGACGGGAGCTTACCGATATCTATGTGCCGCTGAACACCCGGTACGGGATCATGGATTTTGCCGAGTACGACTCGCTGATCGCTTTCGGAGAGAGGGTTGCGCGCCCGTTTTTCAGCCGCTTCAAAGCGCTGGCCGATTCCCTGAACCAAATTGAGTATCGCGCTCCGTTGACTTTTAATACCCGGCCGGTCAGCGAAGTTTTTATCAATTCGGTGCAGATCAAAGGCTATAAAAAGTTTGCCGGATCCTACTTCAGGAACTATTTCAATCTGAAGGAGGATACGGTTTTCACGCTGGATGAGATCGAAAGGAGCATACGGCAGATATACGGCACACGTTTTTTCGAAAAGGTTGAATACGAGGTGAACACAGATGGTCACCGCAGCGATCTTGTGATACGTGTCAGGGAAGCCGATCCGGGATACCTCTCGGCCGGGCTGCACTATGATAACGACTACCAGGCCAGCCTGCTTATCACAGGCTCCTTCCGGAATGTGCTGGGCAAACGGACAAAGCTGTTTGCCGACCTGGTCCTGGGACAGAATCCCCGGCTGCGTGCATTCTATATGCTGGATAACGGTGCCCAGCCGGGAATAGGCGCCAGGTTCGAGACTTATTCTTTAAAATTTGATATTTATGAAAGGGAGAAAAAGATCAACCGGATCGTTTTCTCCAATTATAAGACATCAGCCTTTATCAATTACAGCCTGAAAAACCTGTTCAATTTCCGGGCCGGATTTGACTACGAATATTTCCGCTTCAGGCAGGATGTCGCGGCCGATACCGCCCTGGAAGCCTTCAGTGATTTCAGCAGCTACGGGTCGTTCTTTGCCGAATTCAGCGCCGATTCCCGCGACAGGGCCTATTTTACCCGCAGCGGTTCGAAATCGGAACTGAGATTGGAGTATGTCATGCCGCTGTCGAAAAACTGGAGCCGGGACCTGTTCACCAGTTCCTTTATCCTTTACTGGAAGTACGATGTGAGTGAAGAGGTTGCGCCAAAACTGGTCCTGCGACCGGGAATCTTCCTGGGCAGTACCATGTCGTCGGAGAACAGGCCTCCGCTGCAGCATAATTTTGGTTTTGGCGGGTTGAATCCTAACCAGTACGTCAATACGATCCTTCCGTTCACCGGTCTCCAGTTCATCCAGAAAACCGGGTATCATGCTATAATTCTGAGGATGAGACTGCAATATAATTTTTATAAGAAGCTGTATGCCACCGCGTTATTCGACGGCGGTGCCGCCGAAGAGATTTTCGATGATGTTTTCGAACCCGCCAACTTCATTGCCGGTTATGGCGCGGCCCTTGGATACGACAGTTTTATCGGCCCGCTGGAGATCACTTTCATGGGATCGAACAGGAACAGCAGACCGATGGTGTTCCTGAATCTGGGGTTTTGGTTTTGAGAGGGTTGGAAAGGTTGTAATACAACCCTTATCACTCGTTCCCCTGGTTGCTTGCACAAAGCACAGGAATCCCTTCCCGGTTTGTCAGAAGATTTTCTTTGTCCTGCTGGGCAAAGTAATGGTATTCCTCTGACGGCACCGACATAACAGCTAACATTTGAGCGCCTGATTTGACTGCAAATTGTAGAGTCTGTGTGGCAAAACCCACCGAAAGCACGGTCTGCTTTTCGTTGATCCGCTGGTGTTTTATTCCTTCTGAATCAAAGATCTCAACCGTTCGTTGAAGGTTCTTCTTCAATTGTTCGGGGGCCACGAAGCCGGGCCTTTCGATGGAATATACCTGCACTTCCGAATGGAATATTTTTGCCAGGATGATCACTGATTTGAGGATGTTCTCATACGACTGGTGAGTGGCAACCGGGAGGATGATTTTCTCATATGCCGCCGCTATATCTGAAGATGATTGTACGACCAGCGTCGGACCGGGAATTTTAGTAACCAGGCGTAGAATATCCGCTCCCAGGAGCTTCTGCCTGAGGCCTTTAACACCATGAGTGCCTATGATGGTAAGGTAATAGCTGCTGTCGTCGGCCTCTTCCGGTATAGCGGTGAAAATATTACCTGTCCTGACTTTGCTATCGCAGGTGATATTGAATTTCCTGGATGCCTTTACCGCCTTTTCAGCCAGCTTGATCTTCAACGTGTCAAGATCGGCGGAACGGTCAGCGCAATGAAGCAGGACAAGGTCGGAACCGGCCCTTATACCAATGGTTGCTGCGTGTTCAATGACTTTGTCGGATAAGCGCGTAAAATCGACGGGGACCAGTATCTTTTTGTTATTCATCGTGAAGATTATTATTCAATCAGAAGGTGTGAATGGTTGAATCTGTAAAAGTAGTTCATTCCTTTGCTTATCAAGCCAAAACACACATATCCAATTTGTTAAATACCTGTTAAATAATGAATGAATATTTGAATGGACTATTTTCGTTCTGGTATAAAAAGAAATTGAGAGATTAAGGGTAATCCAACTTAGAATCTTTATAAATTACATCCTGACGTATAACATTCGTATATATTTGAATATTTTCGTATTTATAAATTTTCAATCCGTGAAAAACAACAAATATATACCCAGGCAGATAGTGTTGATATTCATCATTTTACTGCCTTACTGGTCTGTCTTGTCCACTTTCTCCCAGAGCAATGAAGATTGCCTGATGTGTCACGAAGACCCGACCCTTACGGCTATCCGGCAGGGGAAAACGGTGTCGATGTTCGTCAATGAAAAGATCCTCATCAGCAGCGTCCACGACGGGATGGAATGTACTTCCTGTCATCCCGATGCCGGCGTGGAGGAGTTTCCCCATCCCGAAGTACTTCCTCCGGTCGATTGCGGTTTCTGCCACGACAAGGCCTTTGCCGAGTTCGACCGTGGGATTCACGGGCAGGCATTGCGGCTGAATGCACTTTATGCACCTACCTGCAAGGAGTGCCATGGAAGCCACGATATTCTTTCCCGCACCAACCCGAAATCCCGCACCTATAAGATGAATATCCCGGTGCTGTGCGGCAAATGCCACCGCGAAGGGGCGCCGGTTGCCCGGACCTATAACATCAGCGAACATAACATTCTCGAGAATTACTCGGAGAGTATTCATGGTGAAGGCCTTTTCAAAAGAGGCCTGATCGTTACGGCCACCTGCAACGATTGCCACGGAAATCATCTCGTGCTGCCGCATACCAGTCCCAACTCAACCATCTCTATAAACAATATTGCAAATACCTGTATGCAATGCCACGCGGAGATCGAAAGGGTACACACTAAAATTATCAAGGAAGAGCTATGGGAAAAGGAACCGGGCGCTATTCCGGCATGTACCGACTGCCACCCGCCGCACAAGGTGAATCCCCAGAATATCGTCGCCACTATCTCCGATAAATCCTGCCTGGAATGCCACAACTCCGACGCTGTGCATAAAATTGCCGACGGCCAGAGGGTATCGTTAAAGGTAGTGCCCGAAGATATAACTTTCTCAGTACACAAGAATATCAATTGCGTGAAATGTCATTCGGACGTTTCTCCGACACTGGCCCGCCCCTGTGAAACAGCCAACCGGGTTGATTGCTCCAACTGCCATGCGGAGGTGTCGAACGTGTATGCCGCCAGCGGCCACGGGCAGGCCTACGGCCGGAGAGAAGCCAATGCACCCTACTGCACCGACTGTCACGGGACCCACCGCGTGAAATCGAGATATGACGATACTTCGCCCACCTACCGAACCGCTATCCCTGCCCTTTGCGGCGACTGCCACAGGTCCGACGGGAAAGCATCGCAGGTCGAAGGGCTCAAAGAGATCAACGCCTATGCCGATTACTCCACCAGCGTCCATGGAAGGGGTCTGACCGAAAAAGGCCTGTTGCCAAGTGCCGTGTGCACCGATTGCCATACCTCCCATTTTATCTTAAAGGATTCGGATGAACGATCGTCGGTATTTCCGAAAAATATACCGGCTACGTGCGCTACCTGTCACAAAGGCATTTATGATGAATATATCAAGAGCGACCATGCTATTACTGTTCATGATGAAAAACTGCAGTATCCGACCTGCGCCGATTGTCATTCGGCCCATGTGATCACCGATATTTCACAGGATGTCTTTGTGAACGAAGTGACCAACCAATGCGGAAAATGCCATAAGGACCTTGCAGATACTTATTTCGAGACATATCACGGCAAAGCATACCTGCTGGGCTCTGAAAAAGCGGCCAAATGTTCCGACTGTCATGGCTCCCACAGTATATTTATGGCCAGCAATCCGATGTCTTCCGTCGGCAGCCGTAATATCGTCGAGACCTGCAAACAGTGCCATCCGGATGCCAACCAGCGGTTTACGGGCTACCTGACCCATGCTACCCATCACAATAAAGCAAAATATCCCGCTTTGTATTATACATTCTGGGGAATGACCACCCTGCTTGTCGTGGTATTTGCCTTCTTCGGGATCCACCTGTTACTCTGGCTGCCCAGATCGTTCCAGGCGATGAAGAAGAAAAGAATGAAGCAGGCGGAAACGGGCGAAGAGCTGCATATCCGACGGTTCTCCCGGAGCCAGCGGATCACCCACCTGTTCGTTATTCTCAGCTTTATCTTGCTTGCATTGACCGGAATGACACTGAAATTCGCCGCCTTGCCCTGGGCCGCTTTCCTGGCCGATCTGATGGGCGGAGTCCATGTCGCCGGAAATATCCATCGCTTTGCCGCCGTCATTACTTTCGGCTATTTTATCTATCATGTTTATTATCTGATCAAATCCAAAATCAGAAACAAAACGAAATGGGGGAGCTTTATCTTCGGGAAGAACTCCCTTATGTTCAATAAACAGGACCTGAAAGATTTCTGGGCCACATTCAAATGGTTCCTGGGATTAGGGCCCAAGCCGGGTTACGGCAGATGGACCTACTGGGAGAAGTTCGACTACTTTGCCGTATTCTGGGGAGTGGCCGTCATCGGATTTTCAGGCCTGATCCTCTGGTTCCCCGAATTTTTCACGACTATCTTCCCGGGATGGCTGATCAATGTTGCCATGATCATTCACAGCGATGAGGCCTTACTGGCTGTCGGATTCATCTTCACGATCCATTTCTTCAACACCCATCTTCGTCCGGACGCATTCCCGATGGATAAGGTCATCTTTACCGGAACCGTTCCCATGGAGGATTATAAGCATGAAAGGCCGAGGGAGTTTGAAGAACTGGAACAATCAGGAAGGCTGGAGGAGGTACTGGTGAAGCCCGAACAAAACAAAGAGATCGACAGGATCATACGGGTCTTTGGCTTTACCATGCTGGCCATCGGCCTCACACTGGTGGTGCTCATCATCTATTCGATGCTGTTCGGGTACAATTAGGTTCCAGAGTTCCAGGTTCCAGGTTCCAAGGTTCCAGGTTCCAGGTTCCAAGGTTCCCATAATTTCCAATGACGCGAGCGCAGCGAGCTGATGACCAACCTACATCTTCACGATCATAAACTCCACCCTGCGGTTCAGTCGGCGGCCTTCATCGGTATCGTTCGTGGCAACCGGTTGCGCTTCGCCAAAACCGGCTGAATCAAGGCGCGTGCTTGTAATGCCCTTGTCCAGGATGTAATTCACCACAGCGGCTGCCCTTTTCTGCGACAGCATCAGGTTGGATTCATCGTTTCCGACATTATCGGTATGCCCGTTGATCTCGATCTCCATGTTTGGATTGTCGGTCAGTATCCTGACCAGCTTGTCGAGTTCGGCGAATGATTCGGGGAGGAGATCCCATTTGCCGGTCTCAAAAAAGATGTTGTTCAGCCTTACTTTTTCGCCGATCTCGATCGGGACCAGGTAGAGGTCGCGCTCCAGTTCCTGGTATTCATCCAGGTCTTTCAGGTCAACATTTTCGTTAACCGAGATGAATTTTTCGCTCGAAGCCAGGAAGCCGTAAAGCCTCCCTGCCGGCAGCGTGATCTGGTAATAGCCTGTTTCGGGATTGCTCATGGCGGTGCCGGATATGGCCGAATTCTGGAGATCGAAATAGTTGATGACGGCCTGCACCGGTGTTTTCGTCTTCTGGTTAAGCACCTTTCCTTTGACCAGCACCACCGGGTTGGGACGGGCCATCTCGGGAAGCTTGATCCGGAAAATATCGCTGTTGCCAAAGCCCGATTTGCTGGATACAAAATAGGCATATTCGCCGGAGGCCGGCACGCTGTAGTAGGCGTCCCAATCGCTCGAATTGATCGGCTTGCCGAGATTTTCCGGTTTGCTCCAGTTCATCCAGGTCTCATCAAGACGGCGGGCCAGGAAGATGTCGTTGTCGCCGTGCCCGGGATGACCGTCGGAGCTGAAGTAGAGCGTCGTATTATCCGCGGCCAGGAAAGGCGATATTTCGCTCTGCGCGGAATTGAGCACCGGCCCCAGGTTAAGCGGCACCGACCAGAGGTTGCCTTCGATATTGAATGAAACGTACAGGTCTTTTTCGCCGTAAGTATCTTCCCTCTCAACAGCCATGATGATCACCTTTTTATCGTTCGACATGCAGAACTCATTGTAATCATTCAGGTTATAATGGTCGATAACCGTAATATCTTCCGGGATCTCCCACGAAGTGGCGGTTTTGTTGGAGAGGCTGAGCCCGCCGGCTTTGAAGGTCCCATCATCATTATATGTATGCAAAAGAAACAGGGTACTGCCGTCGGGCGTCACCGAATTGACCGCATTGGTCGAACTGTTGTTCAGCGGTTTCTTCAGGTTAACGGCCTGCTGCCATTTTTTATCCGCTCCCGTTTTTGCATAATAGATATCGGAATAATCGGATGTTCCGCCCGTATTTTCGGGATCTTCGACACGGATGAAGAAAAGTCCCTGCCCGTCGGGGGTTACGATCGGACAAATTTCGGACGACCGGGTGTTGATATTGAAACCGAGATTTTCGGGTTTACCGGTGTATTTGATCCCGGGTACGAGATTGATCTTGTGTTTGATGAGAAAATAATCGATAGAATAGGTGGAAATCCCCTGGAAAGAGAACCCGAACAGGTTACCGAAAAACCCGGAGTAAAATTCTTCGTGGATCCTGTTTCCATTGATCAGTACATCGATCCGGTTATCTTTCTTTGAAAGTGTAAGAATATTGAAACCGGGTTGGAAACCCAATGCCGGGATGTTTTCCTTTATGACCGACGTAGTGTTCCGGCTTTCGATATAGGATCTGGCCATACCTGCATTGTTCACCAGGAAATAGTGCGAGTTTTCGAGGTCTTTTGATCCCCACAGGAATCCGAAGCTGCCATCGCCATCGATCCGGAACCGGGCCTCTATCGAAAATTCTTCCGCATTGATCCCGGGAATAGTCCACCAGGAGTTCCATTCGCCGGCCTGTTTCCGGGTCCAGACATAGTTGCCGTTTTCAACTTTGTATGAATTCTCTTCCGTGTCTTTGGCCCAGCCGGTCCGTTTATCATCGAAACCATCGTAGTAAACGGTGTCGGTCTGGCTGAAGGAATTCATTATCAATCCCGTCAGAAGCAGGGCAGCCATTAATGTTTTTTTCATGAAAAAGGGGTTGTTTGGTTTTGAATAGCAAAAATAATCATCAGTTTTATCAATGGCTGTTAAAGGATTGTTAAAGAGATGAAAGATTTGACAGTCCGTCGGTGTATGAAAGGTTTTCATCAACGGGTAAATCCGTCGGTGAAAGAAACCTTCTATTCGGTTAGCACAAAGTTCTCTGTCAGCCGGATATCCCGAGATGAAGCGCCGATCATCAGGTCGAATTCGCCCGGTTCGGCCACCCATTCCAGGTCGTTGTTGTAAAACGATAATTTTTCTTTATCGATGATGAAGGTGACGGTCTTCGATTCGCCGGCTTTCAGGAAGATCTTGGTAAAGTCTTTGAGTTCTTTCACGGGACGGGAAATTGAAGCCACCCGGTCGCGCAGGTAGAGCTGCACGATCTCTTCACCGTCGTACCGGCCTGTGTTTTTGATAGTAACGGAAACGGTGATTTTTTCATCTGTTTTGATCATCTTCCTGTCAATCATCAGGTTGCTGTATTCGAAACCGGTATAGCTCAATCCATAACCGAATTCGTAACGGGGATAAATGGAGAGGTCGATGTAGGCGCTGCGGTAAAAGCGGTCTACATCATCGGTGGCCGGCCTGCCGGTATTCAGATGGCTGTAATAAATGGGCACCTGGCCAACGCTGAGCGGGAAGGTCATGGTCAGCTTGCCTGAAGGGTTGTAATCGCCGAACAAAACGTCGGCTATGGCATTGCCGGCTTCGCTGCCGAGCCACCAGGTGTAGAGGATGGCCGGGGCGTTGTCGGCTGTGTAGTTAAATACCAGCGGCCGGCCGGCGTTGATCAGCACCACCACCGGTTTGCCCGTCGCCAGCAGCTCCTTCAACAGCTCTTCCTGCACTCCGGGAATTCCGATATCACTTCGGCTCCTGGCCTCGCCCGACAGGTCCCTCCGCTCACCGATGCTCAGGATTACGACTTCGGCCTGGCGCGCTACCGCAACGGCTTCAGCAAATCCATCTTTGCTGTCACCGTCGATATCACAGCCCCTGGCATACAGGAGTTTCGTTTTAGCGCCGACTTTAGCTTCGACGCCTTCCCACTGCGTCACAATGAAATTGGAATCGACACCGGGGACCTCGACATCCCAGAAACCTTTGTTTTGCTTGACTGCCTTGACCAGCGGGCCGATAAAGGCAATGGTCTTCAGGTCTTTGGAGAGGGGGAGGAGGTCGTTTTCATTTTTGAGGAGGACGATGCTTTTCCGCGCCATATCCCTCGCTGCGGCGGTATGGGACGGGTTTTCGAGCGCCATGCGTTCCCTTTCCGGGTCGCAGTTTTTGTAAGGATCGGCGAAAAGCCCGAGCTCGAACTTCTTCTTCAGGATCCTTTTTGCGGCGGCGTCGATCAGGGAAACCGGGACCATGCCTTCATTGACCTGCTGCTCCAGGGTTTTGATATAGCACCGGCTCTCCATGTCCATGTCGCAACCGGCGGTAATGGCGCAGCGGGCGGCATCGGCCTCATCTTTTACATTGCCGTGCTGGATCATTTCACCGACCGAGCCCCAGTCGCTCACCACGAATCCCTCAAATCCCCATTCCCCTTTGAGTATATCGCGGAGAATGAGGCTGTTGCCGGTAGCCGGAACGCCGTTGATATCGTTGAAGGCGGTCATAAAAGTGCCGACGCCGGCGTCGACGGTGGCTTTGAACGGGGGCAGATAGACCTCCCGGAGCAGCCGTTCGCTCATATCCACCGAGTTGTAGTCTCTTCCGCCGATAGCGGCGCCATAGGCGGCATAGTGCTTGGTACAGGCCATCAGCGATCCGTTCCCGTCGGGGTTGTTTCCCTGGAAGCCTTTAACGCGGGCAAAGGCGATCACGGATCCCAGGTACGGGTCTTCGCCTGCCCCTTCCATGACGCGGCCCCAGCGCGGATCGCGGGCGATATCGACCATCGGGGCGAAGGTCCAGTGGATCCCGCAGGCGCTGGCCTCTTCAGCCGCCACGCGGGCCGCCATTTCGATCGCATCCGGGTCCCAGCTGCACGATTCGGCCAGCGGGATGGGAAACGTGGTCTTATAGCCGTGCACCACATCCTGGCCGAACAGCAGCGGGATCCGTAGCCGCGACTGCATGGCGATATCCTGCCACAGCCGCGTGCGCACCGTGCCTGTACAATTGAGCAGCGATCCTACTTTTCCGTTCCTGATCTGGTTCTCTTTATCGGTATCGAGCGTCACCGGGCCGGTAGCTCCCCAGTCGTCGTTATACTGGTTTAGCTGGCCGATCTTTTCGCCCAGCGTCATCAGGCTCAGCACCGAATCGACCTTCTGGTCGATGGTTTTGTGCTGGGCGGAGATATTTATGGAGTAAAGAAATGCTGCGATTGTGAGCAGTTGGAATAAATAAGTTCTCATATTCAAATGGATAATTTCTGGTTTTTATCAAAATAAAATTACTAAATATCATGATAAATGAACGGAGGACAATTAATCTGATGATTTTGATAGTTTAACAGCTTAGTAGAATAATATACGATAAAAGTATTGTACGATAATATTGACGTAAGATAAAATTATCGTATATTTGTCCCTCAAATTTTAATTATGAAACCATATCCATTAAAACCCGGGAGAGGAACTTACCCTGCAGAGAGAATAGTTGGACGTGAAAGAGAAATAACACAACTGTTAAGATTACTTATAACACAAAGTGTTTCCGTGGAAGAGTTAAGAAGGATGGGAAAGACACTTCTTGTAAAAAAGTTGGAATATATATGTAATAGAAATCTCGTTCCTGAAGAATTCAAACAGGAAGGATTCAAAGTCAAATACTTGTCTTTTGAAGGCATACAAACACTAGGAGGATTAATAGATACCCTGATCCGTGAATTCGAAAAAATAAAGGACTGGTCCAAGATAGATTGGGCCAGGACATATGAGTTTATCCGGAAGATAATTAAAAGCCAGAAAGTCAAAATTGCAGAGGCAGAATTTTCTATAAATCTTCCGGAGTATAAAAGGACCTGGCAGGAAGCTTTCTTTAAAGTCCTGGAAGATATTGCTGATGCACAGGAAACGAACGGCAGCAAATTGATCCTGATTTTCGATGAGTTGCCTTTGATGCTTTGGGAATGGCATAAAAAGGGGAATGCCGGCGAAGGGATCGAGTTACTGGATATTCTCAGGAAAAAAAGGCAGGAGTTGGAGGAAAAGGGGCTTCGGTTTGTTTATTGTGGTTCTATTGGGATGAATATTATCCTTAAAACATACAAAAAGCTATATGGTTATGCCGGTCCTGCCACTAACGATATGGAACCTTTCAGTGTCGATCCTTTTACTGAGGAAGATGCATTCTTTTTATGTGATTGTTTCGAGGCCGGCGGATTTAAAACTTCGAATAAAGAGCAGTGCTATCCGTTGATTTATCAATTGTCTAATGGTCTTCCTTTTTATATCTCACAGATGTTTAACATTATTCAAATTGATTTTGATAAAGAAGTCAATGAGGAAACCGTTAAATCTGCCTACCGGATCATTTTAAATAACCCGGATTATCATAATGATTTTAACCAGTTGAAAGACAGGATAAACATTTATTATCCTGAAAATGAAGCAAAAGTGATGCTTTATATATTAAACTTTCTTTCACAAAAAGAAACAATTATTAATCAAGAGGAGATCCTGTCCGGTCTGGCGATTGAAGATCGGATTATCAAGGACCAGCTTTACCAAATGACCAAAGATCACTTACTTAGCAGGACGCAGAGTGAATCAGGTACTTGGCAATATCAGTTTAAACATGAAATTTTCAGACAATGGTGGCAAATCAATCAGGCATAAACACGCTCCTGTCCTTCGGGGTGAAGAGCGTAAACCCGGAAATCCTTGAAAAACTTCTGATCGGGAGGCAAAAAGCGGCAGATTATTTATATGATGCTGCGAAATCAATTTCTGAAGATGGAATCAACCAGCATATTCTGGTCATTGGACAGCGCGGGATGGGAAAAACCCATTTGTTGCGGGTTCTTTTCCATCGGATTCAACCTTTCATTAAAGAGAAAAAGGTTGTAGTCGCCTATTTTTCCGAAGAGGAATACGGCATTGCAAACTATTTTGATTTCCTGGTCCGGATACTTAACTCATTCTTGAAATGGTATGGCGAAGAGCAGGATAATATCAAGAATAAAATTGCAGAATTGCAAAACACACCATTTTCTTCACAAATATCTAAAGCCGAAGAGATTATTGAGGAGTTCTGTTCAGGAAAGCCATTATTGATCCTGGCAGAGAATTTTTCCGATATTCTCGCCGCCTTAAGCCCCGGCAATGAGCAGGGACAATTACGCTCCTGGCTTTATACTTCTGACCGGATCAGCATTATAGCGACCAGCCAGGCTTTGAGCAACGACTTTGACAAAGAGAACCGGCCCTTTTTTGGTTTCTTTACCAATTATTATTTAAAAAACCTGACCTTTCCCGAAAGCCTTGAGTTTCTCATCGGGATCTCCATACTTGATAACAGGGCGGATGTCACCGACTTTTTAAAGCATAAAGGCAGGCCACAGATCAAGGCGCTGTACGAATTGGTCAAAGGCAACCACAGGCTTCTCGTGACCTTTTACGAGTTTCTGAAAACAGATACCCTGGCCAGGCTATCGACTCATTTTATTAAGACAATCAATGACCTGAAACCGTATTATGAATCCTTCATCCGATATCTGCCGCCACAACAGCAAAAAATCCTCCGCTACATTGCGCTGAGCCGGAAACCACAAAACGGGGTGGATATTTGCAAGAATTGCTTCATTGAACAACGGACCTTCAGTAAGCAAATCAGTGAACTCACCCGCAAAGGGCTGATTGAAGCCATCACCGATCCGACCGATAAAAGAAATAAGCTCTATGATATCAATGAGCCCTTGTTACGGATCAGTATTGAAGTAGGCGAGCATAGGGAAGGCATTACCGCACTATTCGTGGACTTTCTGGCTAATTTTTATTCCCGGGAAGAACTTCTGGAAAGAAAATCAAAATTTATTTCACAACAACAATCTTGCGCTAATGAACCGGAAGCAAGGCAACTTTATGATGAAAGCAATGATCTTGATATAGCCATTATCGAGAAGGATATTGATATTTTGATGCAAAGGTTTGATAAAATCAATGATGGGTATGATTTGAATCCTCGAGAAAAGATTTTTAATCAGATCAATGATTCAATAATTCAAATTCTAAAAATTTCTCATTGCAAAAAGCAAGTGAATTTCGAGAGTCTTAAAGCAATAGCAATTCAATACCAACTTCAGTTTCCTGTATTCAAGATCACTGAAAAGTATATTGATATTTTTCAGAATTATGTGGTTGAAGGGGATAAAAAGGCCATTTATTCACTTCCCAAAGAGCAGCGTGAGTTTTTTAAAAAAGAGATTTTGGGAGAAAAGAAGGAAGGTATTTGAGAATGTCGTAATTTTATGGGAATAGATGAGTTTCTCTGGACAATTAATCCATTTCCCTTATGAAAATCCGAAAATGGTTTCATTTAATTCCAGTCATACTTTTAACCGGTATTTTCTGGAAAACCACGGGCCAGATCATCCACATCCCGGATGATTACCCGACGATCCAGCAAGGGATCGATGCCGCGAATCTTGACGATACGGTGCTGGTGGCTCCGGGTACTTATTACGAGAACCTGGAGTTGATTGATAAATGGATTATCCTGGCTTCTCATTTTCTTACCACAAACGATACAAGCTTTATTTCATCAACCATAATTGACGGTAGCCATCTTGGGACTGTGCTTATCATTCATAACAACATGGGAGCCAATGCCAGGATTTGTGGTTTTTCAATAACCAATGGGCTGGGTGATGAGGGAGGAGGTATTAAGATTTCGTCGGAATATCCCATACCCGAATACCGTGTTATTGCAACCCTCGATCATCTAATTGTCTCGAATAATGAAGCGGATAAAGGTGGTGGAATTTATATTTATTGGTGTGACCCGATCCTGGATGATTGCCGAGTGTATGGGAATTCAGCATATGGCTTGGGCGGAGGCATCTATACCGAGAATTCTTCTGTTTCGATGAATGCGCTTTGCATCAGTTCTAATTCTTCGGGTTACAAGGGAGGCGGTATTTATATTAATGGCAGCAGCCCGGCACTTAATAATTTGACAATAGCCGGGAATTCAACCGGTGCTATGGGAGGAGGCATTTATTGTTCAAGCGGATATTCAATGCCTGTTCTTTGTAATTGTAATATCACAGGTAATAATGCCACATCAGGTGCGGGCATCGGAAATGACGGAAACTTATCCGTGAATCAATGCCATGTTTCAGGTAATATCGCAACGTGGGAAGGTGGGGGGATTTATACAGATGATTCAATCATTATAATTAACTTGGTCATAGATAGTAATACAGCTGAATATGGGGGCGGGATATGGATAAACGGAGATGCTTCGATCGATACGACGGAAATAACCGGGAATCATGCAAACGCATATGGGGGTGGGCTTTATCTCACTAATTCGTCGGGTTCAAATCTAAACAAGGTCCTCGTCTCGGAGAATCACTCAGAGTCATATGGAGGCGGCTTCTATGCTGAAAACTCTGCAGATATTAATCTGAAGGCCTCTACTATATCGTATAACAGGTCGGAAATATTGGGTGGAGGAATATATCAATTGAATGATCAGCAGATTAGTTTTGACAATATCAACAGGTGTAATATTTTTTTGAACAGGGCACCAATCGGTAACGACCTCTATTTGTATGGTGACAAATTGGATGTGATAGTCGATACGTTCACTGTTCTTCATCCAACGGATCATCATGCGCGGTACCTGGAGAATTTTACGTTTGATATTCTTTCGGGAAAGGTTCAACAGGTTGAAGCCGACCTATTTGTTTCTCCCGAAGGCGATGATGATAATTCAGGCCTAACCCCGGAAGAACCTCTGAAAACCATCAACAGGGCGTATGCCAAACTAATTACGGATAAGGAGCATCTGCATACGGTGTACCTGGCTGATGGTATTTACAGCCAAACCACAACCGGTGAAATTTTCCCCGTCCATATTATTAATTACAGCAGTCTTGCCGGTGAATCATGTCCGGGAACCATTCTGGATGCCGAGGGTTCTTACCATGTCATCAGTTTATCAGACGATACGGTTCCTTCGATAAGAAATATGACAATCTCTGGTGCAATGAATATTTATTCTGGTGGCGGAATTTCTTGCTACACCTCACAAGTGTGTATGAATAATTTGAGAGTAACTGGAAATTTTTCCGGTGATACCGGGGGAGGAATTGAGATTAGATACGGATCCAAAGTGACGATGAGCGATATGATCATCGATCATGATTCAGCACAGTATGGCGGAGGATTATACATTGATAATGGCACGGACACTGTGCTGATGAGTAATGTACAGATCCTTGATAATTATGCAGCGGTGCAGGGGGGCGGGATTTATATTTATTTTACAAAAGGTTTTTCACTGATCAATTCCAGTCTGGAAGGCAACAGTTCGAAAGCCGGTGGTGGAGCATACATGGATAGGACCTCGCCTTTAATAAAAAATACACTGTTTGCAAATAATTCGGCTAATTATTATGCAGGAGGATTGGAGATCTATTATCAATTTTCTGAAGACATAGAGAATTCAATTTTGACCAATTGCACATTTGCTGATAATGAGAACCTGGGACTATTGTGTTATGGTATGGGAGCGAAATTGACCAACTGCGTATTCCGAGGCAATACAGGTGCACAGGTCATGTTGGTCGGCTTATGGAATAATGATACACTATTTTTCGATCATTCGAATGTCAGTGGGGGTTTAGATAGCATTATCGTAAACGGATCGGCAAAACTGGAATGGCTGGAGGGAAATATTGCTGAAGATCCGCATTTCGTATTAGATGGTGATTATCCTTATGCCCTGGCCGACGACTCGCCATGTATCGATGCGGGAACAGCAGACACCACCGGTTTATTCCTGCCGCTTAACGACCTGGCCGGTTGTGTACGTGTCTGGGACGGGGATAACGATGGTACTACCGTTATCGATATGGGAGCGTATGAATATGGCGCACCGGTTGGCATTACAGATAAGAACCCGGATCTGGATAAAAAAGATGGAGCTTTAAGGCTTTACCCGAATCCGGCAACAGACAAGGTTACCGTCTCCTTTTCCGATGACCGGAGCGGGCATCGGGTCATCTTTATGAACAGTAGCGGGCAAGTTGTTATGACTGAGATAATCTCGTCAGGCATTAGCAAGACTGATATATCTGTGAAACCTTTTTCAACTGGGATTTATTTCGTCAAAGCATATAGTGAAACTGGCGGGATAGCAATGGGCAAAATAGTAGTCCTCCGAGCCAATTGGTAGAAGCATCGAAAGTTTTATTTCTCACAGATCTTCACAGATTTAAGACACAGATTTCACGGATTTTATCTGTGGTGATCTGTGCCCTTAATCTGTGTTATCTGTGAGAAATTATATAAGAAATTATAATTCCCAGATCATTTCACCACCACCTTTCGGGCCACCACCCCTTCGTCGGTATCCACCCGCACCAGGTACAGCCCCGGCGCCAGCCCGTATAGCGGCACCTCAACCTTTTCTCCCTTACAACCATAAACCCTTAAAACCTTACACCCCAGGTTGTCAAACATATCAATGCTTTCCACCGGCTCCGTCGCCTCAATGTAAAGCACACCGGAAGCGGGGTTGGGGTAGATTTTGACAGCATTTCTTGGTTTAATTTCTGATATTCCTGGTCCGCTGATTAGTCCCAGCTCATTGGTCTTCAAGAATTTGCCTTTGACATCCGGCAAGTCTTCGATAATTCCGACAACCGCTAATCCTCCATCCGGACACAGTTCAATATCGTAAGCGATCGATTTATATCCTTCATAATGGTAATTGTGCCACCAGAGCGAATCGCCATCAGCACTAAAGCAGATCAATCCTAGATCAAAATTGCCAGTATGGGCTTCTCCAATCATCCCAGCCATGATATAGTTATTGTTGATATCCCTGGTAATATCATCAAAATACCCGCCAAAGATGTTAAACAAATAATGTCGCACCCAAAGAGTGTCATTTTCGGGAGAAAGTCGGCTGGCATAAAACCGGTCGATCATATTATTTCCGATTGCAATAATATCCTCTTCATAATTCATCATCTCATAAATTGAAGCGGCATCGTACGGACTGGCAATTTCATTTTTCTGTAAAAAAGTACCTGAATCGCTAAACGAATATATGGTTTGTCCAAAATGGGATTCCAAAGCTGAATAATAGACACTTGCTTTAATTTTACCATCCGGCATTTCGATTATGCTCGAAGCTATTCCTGACATTATTAAATTTGAATCGACCATTTCACAGTAACTTTCCCATATCTTATTCCCAAATAAATCACATTTATAGAGATGAAGATTTGCATTTGAAGCTAAAATGAGAAAGTTGCTATCAGCCGTCCAGATTATTTCGGTCAGGCCACCAAAGTCTGTGACCTTTCTTGACCAGAGTGAATCCCCATTTAGGTTAAATTTCTGGATATAAATTCCGTTGTTGATTTCATATGCCAGATAGATTTCTGCATCATTTCTTGTAAGCATAAAAGGATCTTCATCCTTAAGATGTTTTTCAGGATAATACTTTTTTGTAAAAATCGTATCACCATACAAATCCGTTTTGATCAAAAAATAGAATCCGCCGGTTCTTTCGATATGGCCGGTTAAAAAGTATCCGTCTTCCACCGGGAAAACGTCAGTAAGCTTCATGCCTTCCCAGAAATCGTACGTTTTGTCGAAAGTGATCTGTGCCGGGCAAAAACTGTATATCGTAATCAAAATCCAAAAAACGGTTAGTCTTTTCATATCTCAAGGTTTTTATCTAATTGAATCCTTGTCAATCCGTTTTATTCGTGTTTTATCCGTGTTCTTTAAATCGGAACACGGATGACACGAATAGGACGGATAATCACGGATCATTTCACAACCACCTTTCGGGCCACCACCCCGCCGCCGGTTTCCACCCGCACCAGGTACAGCCCCGGCGCCAGCCCGTTAAGCGGAATCTTCAATACATGATCTCTCGCCTGTTCGCCCGTTCGCCCGTTCGTCTGTTCCACTGTTCTATTGCTCAATTGTTCAATTGTTATACCTCTGCAATCAAAGATCCTCACGCTTTCGATCTTCTCCGAAGATTCGATGTAAAGCACCTCCGACGCGGGGTTGGGGTAGATTTTCACTGTTCCGGTTTCAACTTCCTCAATAAAAGGAATCTTTGTAATCAGAACACAAGATTCCGGAGAGAATTCGGACTCACAACCGTTGTAAAAAAGGGTTTGTACTTTATAGCAATACATACCTGTTCCGGAGCCGACCGGATCGATCAATTCATTTTCTATCGTTTCTGTGATCAGTTCCGGCTCACTTCCGTCTATGCCGCGATAAACACGATAAAAGCTTTCATACTGAATGCCATCCCTTTCGAAAAAGGCTTTGATGTTCAGGTTCCAGTTAAATTCCGGATTTATTTCAAGTAATGTCGTCCATTGATCGCCATTACCAAACCGGAATAAATTGCCAAGACTGTCAACGGCCGGGCCGTTATCGACCGAAATCGGATAATCACAATAAGTTGAAATCTGATAACCTACATAAAGGTCTTTTGTAATATCTATCTTCTGCGGAGTATCGAGTTGAAAGACACCCCATTGCAAAGCGTTAAGGTTTCCGGCAGCCTGGGTGTAAAAAGGCACAGGGTCATCACCCGACCAAAGCGCTATTTTAAAACAGGCTGACACATCATAAGGAATAAATCCTACAGCAGTAATGCTGGCACCTTTTAATTCTATCAATAATTCAGGAGTCCAGCGAATGGCAAAATTAAACCATGAATCTTTTGAAGTACCAAAACCAATCCCATTGGCCGGAACCCCGTCATCCCACTGCCTCCATTCGGCAATCGGAGGTGTGGGCTCTGCCCAGGTCACCTGGACGGAATCTTCTGATGATGGTATTAAAGTTGTTTCGATGGAATCAGGAGCAGGGCAAATGCGGGTTAAAGCAATATTATCCACAGCCCAGTAACTGATATCGGAAGAATTTACACCGGTGGCATTGAACCTGATCCTTAACCTCCCTGTATTAAATGCCCCGGCGATATCCAGGCTATCCTTTCGCCAGTCAAAACTTCCTTCGGCATTAGTAAATGTTTTTACCGTATTCCATGACCGGTTTGTGCCATCGAATACCTGTACCTGCAATTTCTCATTTCCGGTGGGATTTACCGACGATAAAGACACGTCGTACTCAAGGATTAACTCATGAGCCGAAAGCTCCAGGAAGTGGTAACTCTCTAGTGTGGCCTCATAATCAGTTATTGGAGCAGCAGGCATAAATACGGCGCAGGGAGCTTCATTACCGATGTCCTGGCTGACCGTCCAATTGCTGTCGGTGATATACCAGGCGTTGTCATCGAAGTTACCGGCCGACCAATCTTCCAGGAAATCCAGCTCGAACCAATAAATGAATAATATTATTTCCGCAGGGCCCTCAGGCAAAGATTCTTCTGTTTCCCCGGGAAAACCATACGGGGTCATATCATAGACTGCATTGACTTCGTATTTCAGGACTGATCCTTCATAATATTCGCTACTACTGATCGGGTCGACATAACCACAGCTATCAGGAGCCGTATAATCGATGTAGTCAAGGAATTCGCCGTTTTTATAGAGGTTGAAACCTAACAGGTTATCGGGGACAGAAGGTTGCGGCCCAGGGATTAATATTTCCTCAATATCCGCAAGATAGATTCTATTCTCAACCTGGTTACATATCCAGAGTGAAGTCCATTGAAAATATCCGCTTGTTTTGATTTCAATGCCGGCACCTGCATAGGGTTCACCGCCCGGAATCATAAAAGACTCGAATTGAATCCAATTAGAGTTCGGATCAATCCGATGAATCCAGGAAGTGCTTGCATATGTCGTCACCCACAATGTTCCCACAGGAAAATTATTCCCCGGAGGGCTCCAAGCCAGTCCGCTAACATTATTAATGTTATGGGTTGAGATAGTATTTCCGTTAAAATGGGTCCTCCAGATCATGTTACTGTTCCAGCCGCCGATATAGAACTCTTCGTTCTCAAAATCAGCAGCCAGGCCCATCTGGGGTTCTACGGTGAAGTCTCCGCCTATTGTACCGACGATTTCACCCGTAGGCAGATATACCTTACCGATCCTGTTTGATCCTCCAATCAGGCAACAATAGAGATAATTACCGTCACTGACCATATCCCCGATCCATGACTGGCCTTGACTTAATGTGATTGTCTCACCGGTATTTACTCCATCATAAGTCACTTTGAATATAGTTATACCTGACCTGTTAGGGTCACTCACCCACAACCCGGTTCCATCGTCGCAAATTCCATAACATGAAGAAATGGGTGGCGGAGATGGAAAATTCCGAAGAACATCACCGTGTTCACGGGCGATTGATATTGCGGGTCCATCGTGCATCACCATTGGTGGAGACCATGTTAATATCACTGCTTCATCTGGTGCCGAACCACCAAGTTCAGTGGGTTTCGGAAAGCAGGCTGAATGCACGGATTGCTCCACAGGGTCCGAGTTGTAATTGTTATAACAGGCCATCACTGCACATATATGGGTTGTGTTATATTCAAAACTGTATTGGAAATAAGTTGAAGGAACACAATCAATTAGTGTAGTATCAAGGAAAACCTTGTAAGAGAAGGCTTGATTGGTAGTTTCACCGGAAATTACCGCCACATTATCCACCGCCCATCCGGAGCCCCACCAGCCCAGGTTGTCCGGTCGGTCGTTGGTATAAAAGGCGAGCTTAAAATTGCTGATTCCATTGGTTCCGGAAAATTCTGAAAGGTCGATCTCAACCCTTTGCCACAATAAGGAAGGTTCCATTTGTTTGAGCAACAGCCAGGTATCGCCATCATCAACGCTATATTTTACGTATGCTGTTTGCCCATAGGCTCCGTCAAAATAAGAATCGAATCGAAGGCTAAAACTATCGGCGAAAGTCAGGTCCATTTCCGGGAAATAGAGAAAATCCAGGCTTCCGTTATTGTTGGGGATCCAATCATCATTTACCAAAGCGACCTTCCCGGTATGTGGCGGCACCATCCACCAGGCATGGTAAAGAGGATTTTCATCGCATTGCCAGCCACTCCCCAGCGTGGTATCGGCCCATCCTTCCGGCGGAAACATGTCTCCTTCAAAGTCCTCATTCAGCAGCACAATCTTCGGCGCTTCCCAGGTGGCAAGCAATGTGGTGGAATCAACCCGGAAGTTGAAGGGAGGAAGGAAGTCTTGCTGGCACAGGCCCTGCAACGCGAACAACAGGAATATGGCAAGAGATAAGAGAAGAAAGGATAGATTTTTCATCTTCAATCCTTTATGGTTAATCAATATAAATATAGGTAAATATATGAAATAATTGAATCCTTGTCAATCCGTTTTATTCGTGTTTTATCCGTGTTCTTTAAATCGGAACACGGATGACACGAATAGGACGGATAATCACGGATCATTTCACAACCACCTTTCGGGCCACCACCCCGCCGCCGGTTTCCACCCGCACCAGGTACAGCCCCGGCGCCAGCCCGTTAAGCGGAATCTTCAATACATGATCTCTCGCCTGTTCGCCCGTTCGCCCGTTCGTCTGTTCGCCTGTTCTATTGCTCGATTGTTCAATTGTTATACCTCTGCCATCAAAGATCCTCACGCTTTCGATCTTCCCCGGAGATTCGATGTAAAGCACCTCCGACGCGGGGTTGGGGTAGATTGATAAAAATGAGTTATTAAAACGATGTTCAATACCGAGGCACAGATCACCATCTTCATTTGAAAATTCGGATTCACAGGTATCGGTGCCATTGGTATACAGGGCCGAGATCCTGTATCTGTGGTAATCATTTTCATTTTCACAAATGGCATAATCATCCAGGAAAAACAATTGTCCGGTATAGGCCCTCAGATAATACGGAGATCCATTATCACTGCGGTAGACAGCAAAGGTGTCAAATTGGTCCTGGAAGACGCCAATAGGAGCTGACCAGCCCAGGGCCATCGCCCCAAGTCCCTGATCATAGTTTGCTTCCAGCTCTGTCGGGGGATTACAGTTGCTGACAACAGCTTCAGTAGCCAGGTATCCCGATTCGCCTGTTTCCCCGGGGAATCCATAAGAGCTTAAATCATATACGGCAGTAAGCTGGAATGTGTAAATACCGGGCGGGGTATCATCCGAAATGGCGATTTCAATCGTATCCGCTGGCGGCTCCGGTGCGCATGAAATATATTCCACAAAATCCATATCCCTGTAAAGCATCAACCCAAGTAAATTAAAAGGTATGTTTCCATTACTATCCAAAGGCAGACAGGCTGTCAGCATCATATCATCTGATTGGTAGAAACATGACGGCATATAAAGATAATAACGGTGAATGACAATATTGGAAACGTCATAGTCCGACCACTGGCCATTCGTAAAATGCGTTCTCACACCATATGCAAACAAGCCGTCGTCCAATGAATCCCATGCATAATCATTATATTCCGAGGGCAGTATGGTATCCAGTATTAAAGTGTCACCTTGCAATGGCGGTTCATTCATCTCAAATCCTGAAAACCGGGCAACTTCAAAAGAATCAACTTCTCTAACTGGCACATTATAAGCCATTACGGTGGCACGGATCATTAAATCCTGCAAGGGGCAGAGCACCCACGTGCCGCTGAAATTACTGTAACTCCTGAAATATGTAGGATTGTCGGTATCAACACCAATGGGTGCTGCGTCGGGCGATGGCGCAAGTTGCTTCATGGCCAGGTAAAAGTTGCTTTCTGCAAATTGAGCCGTCAATCCTTCAAATTCCACCCACCCGTAATTCTCAACCATTATGTCAGTAGAATCGATGACAGTACCGGGGAAGCCATCGCTGCCATCATCATCATAAACCAGTACACGGAAGGTGGTGCCCAAAAATGGACCGGGGAATGACCCGTCACCAACAAAAATCCTTCCGCCGGTTACGATAAAGTTGTCAAAATAAGTGATGAATTTGAGTGCATTCATGCCTCCGGGATTCATAAATAAAAAATAGTCGTCTGCTTCGCCGTCGTCGTACCATAATTCGGGGTAATAGCCGACCGGATCAGGCCATTCCACCTTGCACCAGGTGTCATCATCCTGAACTGTTGCAGTAACAGTGAATCTCGGTTCATGTGAAACCTGGCAGGGCAATTGCTTCTGTATAAAACTACCGTTCTGGGCAACAACCCCGTTTATGGCAAACAGAAGCCAAACGATAAAAAAGAATGTCTTTGGCGTTTTCATCGGTGAATTGGTTAACATTCATAAGACAGAAAAATATATGAAATGGTTGCATCAGTGTTCTTTAAACCGGAACACGGATGACACGAATGGGACGGATAATCACGAATGGGACGGATAATCCCGGATACGAAATTTTCCTAATGAACGAAAAGGTAATTCACGATGAAAGCGACCACGGTAACGATCATCCCGATCATAAAAACATTGTAGGCAATCCTCACAAGCCGGAACTTCTTCGACAGGATCTTCCCCAGTTCATACTGGTTTTTCAGCAGTACCGAATAAAGATACTCGTCGTCTCTCATCATATCCCTCACGGCATTCAGATACTCATCATAATCCATCCTGATGAAATTGCCGAAGAAATTCAGGTCAACCTGGTGGTTCTGAATATCGGCGCCGGAAAATTTACTTGTCACGATGTTGGGCCGGGTACTCAGGATCGCAATGGTGATGGTGACCATGCAGACCACCAGCAACACCAGGATCGGTATGATATCATTCGACATATTGCCGATATTGCCTGCCAGCATGGTGATAATGATGGAGATGATAATAGCGTTGACCGAGATCAGGATGTTGGATTTGTTGTCGGCGATGGAGTTCAGGTTGATCTGGTTACGCGCCGTGATACGGAACATGGTATCGACGCCGCGCGAATAGCTGAAACGCTTTTCTGAAGCCGATTCTTTCCGGGCTTCGATCAGCCTGCGCCGGTTCATCCGGTCGGACAGGCGCCTCAGCGTTTCCTCCTTCGCGTCTTGCAACTTGGTTTTTCCGTAATTGGTGTAATATTGGTGAGATGTCAGAAAATCGACCCAGCGCTTTTCATAAACCGGACGCTTTTCCTGCCCCGGGCGCAGCATCACACACTCGTCGAACAGCAGGTCGAACTGCTCGATGGCATTTTCGGATGCCAGGAACATCAGGTCGGCATCACACAATGCTTCAGCAATAAGGCCTTCGGGCTTCGCTTCGGCCCCAGCCGACAAAATTATCCGGGAAATCAAATCCACCGCCTCCGGTTCAATCCCTTCCTTTACCAGAAATTCCGCAGCTATTTCCGCGCTCTTTTCACGAACCTTGTCTCCGCCGCCGGTATAGCCCGAATAAAGGAACAGGGCACCTATCCGGAGAATATTCATCTCTTCTTCCGTCAGTCCCTCATGTTTTCCAATGGTTTCAGCCTGCTTATCCAGCTTCTGAACATACGATAGGTTATGAAAAAGGACCGTTTCGGGTAATTGATCAGTCAGTAGAACCGAAACATGCTTCTCAGCCGCGGTAACCAGGCGGTCGTCGATTTTTTTCATAAATAATTGAGGATAAATGAACAAAAGTAACTGAACAAAGTTATCTAATTTTGAGGCACGAAACAAAATGCTGACATATTCATCCGACAGATGAGACCTACGGTTCTGAACTTGTTAAAACACTGGAAGAGGGTATCTCAAAAGGATTTAACCACAAAGGAACACCAAGGAATTCACAAAGGCACACAAAGGAATCACGTTGACATTCAACGACTTCGTGCGCCTTTGTGTTGTACTTTGCGCGCCTTTGTGGTTAATTCAGACCCATTTGAGTAAACCCTACCAATTGTTTTGTAAAGATGGGAACCGACGGGAAGCTCGTTGGACTACTTATAAAAAGTAAAGATTAAGACTTTCGATGCAACTTAAGATTTAATCGGAAAACTAACACAAGATGACAGATTTAACCTAATTTAACAGTACGATGATGAGAATAACCCCGGCGATAATATTGTTCCTCCTGTTTCTAACCGGAGCGGAATCCTTTTCCCAGGATAAGAATGCAGGAAAAACGGTGCCTTTATTCGAGTCGGACGACATCATTCATCTCGACCTTAGGGCCGACTTTAAAGCCGTTTTTGCTGCAACCGACGATTCAACCTACTTCCCGGCCGAACTTATCTGGCAAAGTGATGACGGTAAGAATGCGGCATTTGACGTGGAGATCCGGCAGAGGGGAGAAACGCGCCGGAAAAAGACCACCTGTTCCTTTGCCCCGCTGCGGCTGAAATTTCCTAAAAACATTACCGATGGCACCCCATTCGAGGATCAAAAAACGATCAAACTGGTGACCCACTGCAATAAAGGCGATGCATTCGAACAGAATATCATCGCTGAGTACCTGGTATACAAAGCATTTAATGTACTGACCGACAGCTCCTTCAAGGTCCGCCCGGCCCTGATCCGCTATATCTCCACCGGGAAAAAGGCCGACACCCTGCAGAAATTCGCCTTCTTTATCGAACGGGAGAAACACCTGGCCCAGAGGCTAAAAGGGGATGAAATCGAAACGGAAAAAGTCCATCCCGACCGGTTGGATCCTTTCCAGACCTGCCTCGTCGATCTGTTCGAATACATGATCGGAAATACCGATTATTCCATCTACGAACGGCATAATATGGTCATTGTCAGCAATAAAACCGGTCAGCCTCCTTTTATCTCCGTGCCATACGATTTCGACTGGAGCGGGCTCGTTTCGGCCAGCTATGCCGTGCCCAACCCCAAATTCAATACCAGCGATGTCAAAGTACGGATCTACCGGGGACTGAAACGGGACCGGGAAACGGTCGACCGCGCCATACGGCTTTTCAATGAAAGAAAACAGGAAATTTACAGGGTGTTTGAGTCGTATGAGCTGCTGGAGCAAAACGAACGGAAACAGATCGCCAGGTACCTGGATGAATTCTACTGGACCATCAACAACGAAGCCCAGGTGAGGGTGGAGTTTTTTGAAAGAGCGAGGGAGAGGGAATAGTGAAGAGTGAAGAGTGAAGTGTGAAGTGTGAAGAGTGAAGAGTGAAATACATGGACAATGGACAATGGACAATGCACAATGGACAATGTTAGGCTCATATTGTTTTTGCTGATTTCCGGCCTTTTGTTCCCGTATGTGGTTTTTGGGATGAAAGATGCGGAGAAGACGGCTGTCAAAGCGATCAGGGCTGACGATACAACCGGTTTGCGAATCTACATGGCATCGCATCCGGGACCCAACTGCGAGTTCAGCAACGGTAAAACGGGCCTGTATTACGCTATTGTTTACGACGCAATCAATTCGGCTGAGTTCCTGCTCGCAGGCGGCGCTGAGCCGGATGATACCGTCGACGGGAATGCATTGCTGAAATGGGCAATAAAATACAACCGGCCCAGGATCACCCGGTTTCTGATCGAATTCGGGGCCGGGATCAATACCCCGGATGACTTTGGAAACACACCGCTGATGTATGCGGCTTCCGTCAATAACCTGGAGATCTGCCGGTTGCTGGTGAACAGGGGCGCCGATCCTATGATTAAAAATCCCTATGGAAGGAGAGCTTCCGATTTTGCTACGGCGGAAAGCGAAACCCCGTTATTCCGTTACCTGCTGTTCATGGAGAGAATGATAATGGAACAGGATTCTCTCCCGGATATGCTTGATGGACCTTACATTTTTCAGGAGAACGACCGCCGGCTCACCATGAAGTACTATGAGCGGTCGGAAGAGATGAACCGGACCTTTATTTCGGAAAAAACGTTAACACCGGTTATTCAGGATTTGGTCGTCAGTGGATTTGGATGGGATACAAACACTTACCGGATAACCGGTTCATTTGATCCAGATTCCTGTATTTTTGAAACAACCGGAGATGTTTTCGTGATCGGGGATATTCACGGCCGGTACCAGGCCTTAGTCAATTTATTGATTAATAATAAGATAATAGATGATGAATTGAACTGGCGTTTCGGAAACGGGCATCTGGTTTTGCTGGGTGATGTGTTTGACCGGGGGGATAAAGTGACCGAAACCCTGTGGTTGCTTTACGGGCTTCAGTTTCAGGCAAAGGAATCGGGCGGGAATGTTCATCTTTTACTGGGCAACCATGAGGTCATGGCCATGACGGGCGACCACCGGTACCTTCACGACAAGTACCAGTTTTTTATGAGGTACACCAGCAGTTATTATGATGAGCTGTACGATGAGACCAGCCTGCTGGGCCGCTGGCTGAGGAGCCGCAATGTGATCCTGCAGATCAACGGTAACCTGTTTCTCCATGCCGGAATTTCGCCGGAACTGGCGTCTACGGGTTTGACTTATTCACAAATTAATTCTTCTGTGCGGGATTATCTGTCAAACCCTAAAAAAGTTAAGAAAGGCAGCCCGGAGGAATTAATTATGGGCGAAAATGGACCGCTCTGGTTCAGGGGGTATATGAACGCGGAGGGCTATCCTTCGGTTCCCTACCGGTTTGTCGGCGAATATCTGCAGGTAATGGGCCTCAACCGGATGATCGTCGGCCATAACGAGCAACAATATATTAACACTTCATTTGAGGGTAAGGTTATTTTTGCCGATGTGGCCATCGATGCAACAGGGAAATCGTCGCAGGGCCTTCTGATCTCCGGTGATGAATTTTACAGGTGTTATTCGGATGGGCGAAGAGAATCCATGCCATTGTAAAATCCGCATTCCTGATTTTAACACTACATTAACTCTTCATTAACAAATAGTTAACAATCATGTAGATATATTTGAGGTTTTCTCACCTTAAAATATAAGCCTACATGCAAACAAGCTGCTTTACCGAATCTCAACGACAGGCCAAATTACCGGAAAATCTGAAGTTTTTACTTGCTCTGGTCCTCTTAACATTATCTTTCGAAGGATTTTCACAGGTGGCTATCAATTCTACCGGCCTGCCACCCGATCCCGATGCCATGCTCGATGTATCCGCTATCAACCAGGGGGTCCTGATACCCCGGATACTGATCCTCGACAGGCCGCCTGCCAAGCCGGGCATGCTGATGTACCAGATCGACGGAATCCCCGGCTATGAACCGGGATTTTATTATGCCGACGGGCATACCTGGAACCGGGTGGGCCATTCGGCGAATGATTACTGGTTGCCGGCGGTTGGACCCGATATCCGTTTTCCCTACAGAGTAGCCCTGGGCGGTTTTACCGATGCCGAAGATCATGGCTTGAACGTGCAGAACTACCTGTCCGGCAAAGCCGCCGTCAGGGGGGCGGAAATGGATCCAAACTTTGGAACGCTTTATACGGAAGGTATGCTGGGGGTATTGGAGCCCTCTCTGCTGGGCGTGCCATTTAATGTGCATGATGCCGGAGTCCTGGGAATTGCCAGGTCATCCTACCTAAGCAGCAGGGGAGCAGCCGTTTACGGATGGAACAATATGAGCGATGCTGCCGAAACTTACGCCGGAATCTTTATCAGCGACGGCAGTTCCTTTACTAATTACGGTGTATATTCACAAGCCAGCGTCGGAATAACAAATTACGGCCTGGAGGCCCGGGCTACCGGCGGAGGGACAAATTATGCCCTCAATGCTTTTACCGACAACGGGGTGACGAATTACGCGGGTGTTTTCAAGGGAAGGGTGTCGGTGGAAGGGCATAACGGGAGCAACTTTGCCGCCGATTCCCTATTCCCTCAGGAATTGTTCTCTTCAAGAGTAACCCACAAACAGGCCTGGAACTCCTATGCCGTTTTTGCTCAATCCAAACCTCAGCCGGGATGGGGCTATGGAATTTATGCCGAGGGTGGCTTCAAAGGGGTTTACGGCCAGGCTGAAGGGGCCGGCTCGACAAGCCATGCTATTGGTGTCGAAGGGTATGCAACGGGAACAGCCGGCACACGGTACGGGGTCTTCGGCCGTGCCGTCAATAACGGTGGCCTGGAAGCCTATGGCGTTTATGGAATGGCCAGCGGCGCCGGCAGCAACTGGGCCGGCTTCTTTGCAGGCAATACCTATGCTGAAGAAATGAGGATCGGAGGTATCGCCAAAGCGACTGGTTATGCCCTGTCAGTTAACGGGGGTATCGCCTGTGAAGCGGTTCTGGTCGACCTGGTGACCAACTGGCCCGATTATGTTTTCAACCGGGATTATGAACTGATGAGCATTCCCGATCTCGAAAAAGCCATCGAAGCCCAGGGCCATCTGCCGGGGTTGCCCTCAGCCAGGCAGGTCCACGAGAAAGGCTTTGAGCTGGCCGATATGCAAAAACGGGTCGTGGAGAAAGTGGAAGAACTGACGCTTTATACTATCCAACAGCACAAAATGATCGAACAGCTTCAGATGGAGATCAAATCACTCAAAGCTGAAATCAATGGACTGCGGCAGCAGAATATTTCCCTGTCGACAGACAACCGGTAAGGAAAACTTCACATATCCCAGGATGAAAACAAATTGTTACAAACGGATAATGCTTCGTGCCCTCTTCCCGGTCGTTGTTGTTCTGCTGTTGCTCGAGGGTGGAAAAATCTCCGGTCAGTTTCAGCAAAGCACCGGGCAGGGAAAACCTTTTTCGATCTGGATGGAACCTGTAACCGATGAATTTCTGGTCATTCAGCAGGAAGCCGAGGCCTGGTATGAGGGCCGGGACAAGGGGAGAGGCACAGGTTACAAGCAATGGAAGCGGTGGGAATACCTGGCGGAACGACGACTGACTCCCGACGGGAAAATTGCCCCTTCCGATTGGCTCAACTGGAATGCCTATCACGAATATATGGCCGGGTATAATGCAAACAGGGATATGACCGTGACGCACGGAGAGTGGGATTTCCTGGCGGCAAACGATTATGTTAACGGTGCTTCCGGTTACAATCCCGGTATCGGCAGGGTGAACTGTATCGCCTTCCATCCTGCTGATGTCAATACTTTATGGGCGGGGCTCCCGGCAGGCGGACTGTGGTACACCATCGACAACGGGGCTAACTGGGAGCCATTGACCGATGGATTGCCCAGCATTGGCGTTTCGGGCATTGTCGTCGATCCATCCAATACCAGCCGGATCTATATTCTCACCGGCGACGGGGATGGGGGCAATACAAGATCGATCGGGGTACTGCTGTCGACGAACGGAGGCGAGACCTGGCTCTCTACAGGCCTGAGCTATACCATCGGCGATAATGTGCGTGGATATAAGCTGGTAAAGCATCCGGTAAATCATTCCACACTGTGGGCGGTGATGTCGAATGGCTTGTGGCGGACCATGGACGGCGGATTGACCTGGACCCTGATGCGCACGGGGAGCTATCGCGACCTGGAATTCCAGCCTGGCAACCCATCTGTGGTTTATGCCACAACAGCCAGTACTTTTGTCCGCTCAGTCGATGACGGGCTGAACTGGACGGTGATCACATCCGGTTTGCCGGCCACGGCAACACGGGTTGCCATCGGTGTTACGCCTGCCAATACCGGTTGTGTTTACCTGCTTTACGGGCCCGGCGGTTCTGCCGGAGCCGGAACTTTCAGGGGCCTTTACCGCTCGCTGAATGCAGGAGTGAACTTCTCCCTGATGTCTTCAATTCCGAATATCCTGGGAAATAGCAATACCGGCAACGATGACGAGGACCAGTCGGCCTATGACCTTTCTGTCGCCGTATCGCTGACTAACCAGGCCGAGCTTATAAGTGGAGGAGTAAATACCTGGAGATCGGTTAATTCCGGAGTTAACTGGACACTGACATCGCATTGGAGCCTTAATTCTATCCCGCCCGGGGTCGGGTATACACATGCCGATATTCATGCACTGGAAATCAATCCATTGAATAACCGGCTGTATTGTGGCAGCGATGGCGGGATATTTTATTCCGATGATATGGGTACGACCTGGACAGATATCTCTGCAGGCCTTGAACCGACACAATGGTACCGTATTGCAGGATTTGAGCCGAATATCAGCCTGATGATCGGCGGCACGCAGGATAACGGGACGAACCGGTACGATGGAACAACGACCGTAACGCACATTTGGGGGGCAGACGGGATGGACTGCATGATCGATTATTCGAATAGTAATGTTATGTATTTCAGCACACAGAACGGCGGTCTTAGAAAATCGGTCAACGGGGGGGCAACCAGTACGCCGATTGCCCCTGCCCCCGGCCCCTGGGTCACACCCTATATCATGGATCCCGTTACGCCCGCCATCCTCTACGGCGGATTCGGCAATGTTTACCGGTCGATCGACGGCGGCTCGACCTGGACGGACCAGGGCGTTCCGGGCGGAGGCGCATTGGCCGTCGGCACAGATAACCCTGACCGTCTTTATGCTGCCAGCGGCTCCGGGCTAAGGACCTCGGGCAATAGCGGCTCGACATGGACCCTGGTTTCAGGCGGCCTGCCGGGGATCATTATAACCGGTATCGCCGTCAATCCGGATAATTCACAGGATGTTTTCGTCACACTGGGAAATTACAATGCGGGTCAGAAAGTCTATATGTCGAATAATGCGGGCGCATCCTGGACCAACATCAGCGGGACCCTGCCGAATGTGCCGGTGCATGTGATCGCTTATGAGGATAATAACGGTAATCCTGATGATGCGCTTTATATCGGAACGGATATCGGCATCTTTTACAGGAATGCCGCACTCGGCGACTGGGTGCCGTTTTCCAACGGGTTGCCGGTGGTCCCCGTTTTTGACCTCGAGATCAACGAAACTTTCGATGTGATCACCTCGGCCACTTATGGCCGCGGTATCTGGCGTTCACAGACCTACACGGCCTGCGAGCCTTTTTACATCCTCAGCGGAACAGGTTTCCCGGGGCACAGTTATTACCAGGCCTCTGATTATATCTCATCCTCACAGAATTACAATGAAGGATTGGGGCAGGAGGCCATCTACAGGGCCTCCGACCAGATTTTCCTCAACCAGGGCTTCCAGGTTGTCAGGGGATCGAAATTTGTAACACTCCGCGGGGCTTGCCAGGGAGGGGTTCCGGCGATGAGCTTCGCCTCCCCGAAAGGGATTTTCGCAGGCCCGATGCCCGGATTGTTGCAGGATTAACAGGTGAAGTCGCTATGATTGCTGGTATTTTGCTGATTTCGTAAGAATATTCCAAAAAGTTGCATACTTTTGTATTCGCAACGACCTTCTCTTTAAATTCAAATTCCATTTAAAAAGCCGGTTTGCTTTTGAACGTCCTTATGCAGGATTTGCATAAATAATGATCATTCTATACCGACTGAAATGGAAAATACATCAAACCCCGCTCAATCCGATACATCCTGGCAAAACATCATTCTGCGCTATAACAAGCCCAGGCCATCCGCGAGCCTGTTCCAGGTTGTCAATTCATTTGGCCCTTATTTGCTTTTGTGGATTATCATGATCCTTCTGATACCGGTTTCTCCCTGGCTGGCCCTGGCATTGACCATCCCGGCATCGGGGTTCCTGGTCCGTATATTCATCATCTTCCACGATTGCGGCCACGGATCCTTTACCAGGTCAAAGAAAATGAACCGTATCATCGGCATGATTGCCGGCATCCTTGTTTTTACCCCCTACGACCGCTGGACAGACAGCCACCGGACGCATCATGCAACGGTAGGGAACCTGGATAAAAGGGGAATCGGCGACGTATGGACATTGACCGTTGACGAATATCTGAAAAGATCGCCCCGTGACCGGTTCATCTACAAGGTTTTCCGGAATCCCATCATCATGATCGGCATAGGCGGGTTCCTGATGTTCATGCTCGGGAACCGGTTTACCCGAAAATCCAACACCAGAAAACAAAAGCTGAATATTTATCTAACAAATGCAATTATTGCCGTACTCATAACCGGCATGATCTGGCTGACAGGATGGAAGGTTTACCTGATGATCCAGTTGCCCGTGATGTATTTTGCCTCGGTAGCCGGCGTTTACCTGTTTTATCTGCAGCACCAGTACGAAGAGGTGATCTGGGAGAGAGATGCGGAGTGGAACTATAAGGAAATGGCCCTGCACGGCAGTTCTTTTTTTAAGCTCCCCGGGTTATTGCGCTGGTTTACAGGGAATATCGGTTATCACCATATTCATCACCTGGGGCCGACGATACCTAACTACAATCTGGTGAAATGCCATAACGAGAATCCGGTTTTCCAGGAGGTCAGGCCGATTAATTTTTTCCGGAGCCTGCGGTCTTTATCGGTCAGATTGTGGGATGAGGAGCGTAAAAAGATAATTACCTTCAGGCAGTTGCGCCGGTATTACCCTGCTGGCCGGTAAGCGACCGACCGGTTTTCAGTCATTGATCGAACCCTGGTGACTTTCGGATTCAGTCTGTTTTCAGCTTGACATTCACCGCATTCGGCCCTTTTTTCCCTTTGACCACTTCGAATGTCACCGCGTTGCCTTCGCGGACCGGTTGGAGGAGCCCGTTGATATGGACGAAAATATCCTGTTTGGTCTCCAGATCTTTGATAAACCCAAAGCCTTTGCTCTCATCAAAGAACGATACAATGCCCTTGCGCAGCAGATCTTCAGGGTTTAATTCCGCAGCCTTTGGCACACCGATTGCCACATCTTCGGCATTGACGGTGGTCCGTTGTGCCCTGTCGGGCGGAGTGGAAGTGATATTGCCGAATTCGTCGACGTAAGCGATCATATCGTCGGGATGGGTAGCCCCTTTATTCTCTTTCCGCTCCAGGCGTTTTTGTTCTTTTTCTTTTCTTTTCTTCTCTTTTTTTGAACGGACATCTTTTTTCCCAAACGATTCATTTCCTCTTCCCATAGGTTTATTATATTGAATTACAGATATTTAATATGTATAACGGATGCTTATTGCTTATAGGGTTTATTTTGTTTGACCGCAGGCATAAAGGTAACCTTCTTTATTCAAATGGCACGAAATAATCCGGAAGAATTTGACAGAGTGGCAGAAATGGAATATTTTTTCAGGCCCTTACCCGCGAGTATGGATTTTCATCTGATTTTTCCCTACTTTTGCACTCCCGAAAATTGACAATTCGGAAATTTGAAGATTCGACAATTTAATAAAATCGCAACATCCCCAAATCGTAAATCGTAAATCGTCAAATCTCCAAATCGTCAAATCGTCAAATGATGATGTTCGGGCCTATAGCTCAGTCGGTTAGAGCAACTGACTCATAATCAGTAGGTCCCTGGTTCGAGCCCAGGTGGGCCCACAAAAAAGCCGCTCCTTTGTCCGTTTAAGTTTTTAATAAGGCAAAGAGCGGCTTTTTCATTTGACGATTCGACAATTTGCATGGCAGATATCATTTCATATTTTCATCAAAAGAAATTTCCTGATATGAAAATGCTCGATCCCCTTATACGGTCCTTCAATATAATCATCCATAGTAACCAATATCTTCCTGAAATTATCATTGATCTTTAATAAATTACCAAATTCCCTCTCATGGGTCTTTTGATCATCAATCCTGTAGGCCACCTGGACGTATAAAACATCATTGCCCTTTCTGCCAACAAAATCTATTTCATTATCGCCGAGTGTTCCTACAAAAACCTGATAATAATTACGCTGCAAATGTTTAAACACAAGATTCTCCATGATCTTGCCTATATCTGCAATCCTGTATCCTCCAATAGCATGTCTTATTCCTAAATCCTCAAAATAAAATTTCCCGCCTGTTTCAAATATCTTTTTACCGCTGATGCCAAATCTTTTCACGTCATAGAGCAGAAAAGCATTTTCAAAATGTTTGATATAATCGATAATGACCTTCGGGGAAAGGTTGATCTTTTGATTTTTCAGATAATCGCTGATCTTTTTTGCCGAAAACAAATTTCCGATATTATCCATCAAAAATCTGAGCAAATTCTCAAGCAAAGCCGTATTCCTGATATTAAACCTGCTGACAATATCCTTATACAGGATTGTAATATATACACTCCTGGTATAATCATAGATTACAGCTTCATCATTTGGAAGATTTCTCAGGTAAGGTAAACTGCCATACCTGATATACCTGTATAATGATTCGTTATTATCCTCAATTTCCTGAAATCTTAAAAACTCATTATAGGATAATCCGGAAACATGAATTTCAATATACCGGCCACTAAGCAATGTGGCTATTTCACCTGAGAGCAGGCCAGCGTTACTGCCTGTGCAGAATATTTCAGCAGTTTCGGATGCCTGAAAATGCCTCAGCGCTTTTTCAAAATTTGTAATATCCTGAATTTCATCAATAAATACATAGTTTCTTTTATCCTTTATTGATTTGGAGTTAACATATGTTATCAGGTCATTCCAATCTTTAATATAGGCGAATTCAAACAGCTCCATGTTAATGAATACAATATTTGATTCATTATCCATCGATTTGATCTCATCAATGATCTGGAACAACAAGTAACTCTTACCAACTCTTCGCTGGCCGGTAAGTACTTTAATCAGGTCTTTACCAATAAAAGGCTTGATCCTATCAATATATCCATCACGTTCAATATAATCTTTCATTTATCACATGAGTAAAATAATCACAAATATAATGAATAATTTACTTATACGTAAATTCTTTCAGAGGGTTTAATTTCATTATTTAAGAACAGGTGGCCCATAGACATGGACGATGGATGATTTTCCATGAACGATAGACGAATTAAATGTAAGATCGTCTATTGTTTGTGTAATTTCGTCCATGGATCCAATGACATGATTACCGACAGCCGACTGAAAGGTTATTCCCTTGCTCTGCTGGCCACAGTGGCCGGTTCCACGGTTTATATCTTCAGCAAGTCTGCTTTTCAACAGGTTACCCTGCCTCAATTTGGAGTGTACTGGTTTGCCTTCGCGCTGGTCTGGAATTATTTATACGCTCTCGTGCCGTCTGCTGCCCCAAAGCTGCACCGTATAGCTTCCGGGACATATAATAAGCTAATTGCGATCGGAATGCTGGAGCTAATTGCCACCACCGCATTTTACGCGGCAATACAACTGGCGGCCAACCCGGCGATCCCTTCATTCCTTCGAAACATGGAGTATATTTTTGTCACCTTGCTGGGCGTTTTTCTATTGCATGAAAAATTATCAAAGAAAGAAGCGGCCGGGGCGGCGCTCACCTTCCTGGGAGCGATGTTGATCAGCTACAACAGAGGGGCCGCTCCAGGGTCTTATTTTACCGGTATCTCGGGTCTGATGCTGGTTTCGACCGTTTTCTACGGTTTCAGGACCATCATGGTCAAAAGCAATATCCATCATTTCTCTCCCACCGTCCTGGCTATAAACAGGGCTTACTTCCTGCTGGCCCTGTCAATTATAATGCTTGTGTTTTTGAAACAAAGCCCGGTCATTCCGGGGCGTGCCGTAATAAATATAGCGATCGGTTCATTCCTGGGACCGTTTCTCACCTCCATAGGGCAATACAGTGCCTTGAAATACATTGAAGCAACGCGGCTGGCCATCATTCAGAGCACAACAGCCCTCTTCGTCCTCATTGGCGCTTTCCTGGTCTTTGGCCGGTTCCCCCTGGGATACCAGCTTGTCGGAGGGGCATTGACCATCGCCGGGCCGATGTGGCTGATCCTGGGGAAGAGAAGACCTTTCAAGGATGGTGAAAGATAATATTCATCTGCGATCGAAGATCGGCGATCGGCGATGTTTAGTCTCGCTTGTAATGCGGCATCTCAGACGGGATCTCCAGCGATAGTTCCACGATTCCTTTGAACACACCGCCATCCATCCATGGGGTTTGATAGATGATCTTTTTGCGGCCCCGTTTTTCAATCGTGTAAACGTTCTTTTGATGGGTGGTCATGATCTCGAGGATCTTCCTACGCGAATTCTCGTTGTGGCAATCCAGCAGGTTTTTGCCTGTCAGCGCGGCCCCGCCGTCTTTTTCATAATTCCGGATTGCCGTTTCATTCATATAAATGACAATTCCATCTGCATCACAGACGATGACGTTGCCGTCGAGTTTTTCAAACCATTCCATGCTAAAAGGAAATTAATGTGCTAAAGTAATAATTTGGCATATCTTACGGTCAACGCTCTATAGCCGCCGCAGATACCCGAGAATGAACTGGACAGCCACCATCTTAGCTTCAACATGATCAAAATCATTAACCGGGACCTTATATATGCCCAGCCTGAAATTGCACTCGATGCTGATCAGGTTCTTCTCTTTAACCGGGATATAACCGCCAACACCTAAAACACCCTGGATGTAAAGGTGAAATTCTGCAGGCACCGAATACTCTTCATAAGTGTGTTCCGCGGGATTGGGGCCCCACGCTCCCCTGAAATAGTCATCCGTAATATGCACTTTTACCGGGATGCCAAAACCGGGCCCGATATAATAAAAGAAGCCCCGGGATCCGGCTGGCGTATGTTCAAACAACAGGTCGGCATAAATTTGATGGATCGTTGTCTCGTAATCCCGTGTACTCGTGCCGCCATACTGGCTAAACTCATGTTTTTGAAATGAATTCTGAATATATGAAGCTTTAAATACGCCGGAAATTTTATTTCCGTACCGAAGGGCTATCATCGGGGTAATATTGCCTGTCAATGCTTTATAATCCCAGTCATAATAACCCTCGTGCTGCTTGACCGGGGTTATGCAATAGCCTATTCCGGCACCAAAGGAAAGATTTTTATCCTGCCCGGCGGCGTTTGCAGTCCAAATCAAGATCGCCGGCAATACAAAGAATCTGAATAAAAACAAGGATGAAGTTTTTTTCATACAACTCTTATTGTTTCTGTAAATATAAAGAATAAAACAATTTATGGATTTCTTTTAAATGTTCTAAATTTGCCCGATTATTAACCCTCTAACCTCTTGCCATGATTATAGGTTTACTGAAAGAAATGACCGGCGAGAACCGTGTGGCCCTCCTGCCGGAAGGCGTTGCAGCACTGGTGAAGATGAATGCCACGGTAATCGTCGAAAAAGGCGCCGGGGCATCATCGTTTGCATCCGATGCCGATTATGAAAAGGCCGGTGCCGGGATCGAATCCAGGGAAAAGGTCATTGCTTCCTCCGACCTGGTCGTTCAGATCAACCCGCCCGACAAAGCAGAGCTTAATCTGCTGAAAGACAGCCAGGTGCTGCTAGCCGTGCTGAACCCTTATTTCAACGTTGAGCTGGTAAAAGAACTGGCCGCAAAGAACATCACCTCTTTCAGCCTCGACGTCATCCCGCGCACCACCCGGGCCCAGGCCATGGATATTCTGTCGTCGCAGGCAACGGCAGCGGGCTATAAAGCGGTGCTTACCGCTGCCAACAGCCTTCCTAAATTCTTCCCGATGTTCATGACGGCAGCCGGTACCATCAAGCCGGCCAACGTGCTCATCCTGGGAGCCGGAGTGGCTGGGCTGCAGGCAGTCGCCACCGCACGCAAGCTCGGGGCCGTGGTCTATGTCTTCGATGTGCGGGCAGCCGTGAAGGAAGAAGTGGTCGGGCTGGGCGCAAGATTCGTGGATGTGGAAGGCGCCACCGACGACAAGGCAGCCGGCGGCTACGCGGTGGAACAGTCGGAGGAGTACAAGCAGCGCCAGGCCAAAGCGGTCCATGACCAGGCCGTAAAAAGCGACGTGATCATTTGCACGGCGCAGATCCCCGGCCGGCGCGCCCCGCTGCTCATCCGGAAAGAAACTGTCGAAGCCATGATGCCCGGCTCGGTGATCATCGACCTGGCCGCCTCCACAGGGGGCAACTGCGAGGTCACCAAAAACGGCGAAACCATCGTTCATAACGGGATAAAGGTCATCGGCAACTCCTCGTTCCCCTCGGATATCCCGACCGATGCCAGCCGCATGTTCGGCAAAAATGTCATCAATTTCCTCAAGCTCATCATTACGCCGGAAGGAGGCCTGAACCTCAACTGGGAAGATGACCTGGTAAAAGGTACGGCCGTTACTTTCAACAAGGAGATTGTCCATGAAAGAGTCAAATCAGTTATCAACCAATAACCTAAAATCTTATGGAAGAAGTGCTGAAATTTTTCCTGGAATACAAGGATCTGATCTTCATCATCATCCTGTCGATATTCCTGGGCATTGAAGTGATCTCACACGTACCTGCCGTACTGCACACCCCGCTGATGTCGGGAAGCAATGCGATTCACGGCGTGGTCATCATCGGGGCCATCATCGTGATGGGGCATGCCGAAAATACCCTGTCGCTCATTCTTGGTTTTATTGCCGTGATCCTCGGAACGCTGAACGTAGTCGGGGGATTCGTGGTTACCGACAGGATGCTTGAAATGTTTCGCAAGAAAAAGAAATAAGGAGGGCAGATCATGGAAACAATCACAAAAATCATCGAATTCTCGAACCAGGTATCCATTCTTGAAATTTCATATATCCTGGCATCGGTCCTGTTTATTCTCGGATTGAAAAAACTCAGTCACCCGGCCACGGCACGCGCCGGGAACCTGTGGGCTGCAGCGGGTATGGCAGCCGCCATCGTCTTCACCATACTTTTCCATAAAACCAGTGTGGAGCTTCCTGACGGCACCTTTGAAACCCGGGGAATCCACAACATCGGCTGGATCGTTGCCGCGCTGGCCATCGGCTCGTTTATCGGCTGGTACGCCTCGGTGAAGGTGAAAATGACCGCCATGCCGCAGATGGTCTCCATATTCAACGGGATGGGAGGCGCCTGTGCCGCCCTGATCTCCATGATGGAGTTCCCGAATATGCAGAATACGCTGGCCTACGAAGGGTCAGCCCATATGCTCAGCGGGGAGGGGATCTCCATCATGCTGGGGCTGATGATCGGGAGCGTCTCCTTTGCCGGCAGCATGATTGCCTTCGGAAAGCTCGACGGGCGCATCGGGGATATCAAGCACCCGGTGCTTCGTTTTGTCAACCTGACATTTCTCGTGGTCCTGCTGGTAGCGCTGGTACTTATTCTCTTTATGAAACCGGAAGCCGGAAACAACTGGCCCATTTACCTGTTCGCAGCGGCAGCGCTTGCATACGGTGTGACCTTCGTGATGCCGATCGGCGGTGCCGATATGCCCGTCGTCATCTCGCTTTTGAACTCATTCACCGGCGTCGCGGCTGCCATGGGCGGTTTCCTGTATAACAACACAGCCATGCTAACGGGCGGTATACTCGTCGGATCATCGGGTACAATCCTGACCATCTTAATGTGCAGGGCGATGAACCGCTCGCTGATGAATGTCATCATTGGCGCATTCGGGGTTGCCGGTTCCAAGGGCACCGAGTCGGCCGACAAGACTGTGAAAGAGATCACGCTCAGCGATGCCGCCGTTCTGCTGAGCTATTCCAAGCTGGTTTACATCGTCCCCGGTTACGGGTTGGCGGTAGCCCAGGCACAGCATCTTTGCAATGAACTCGACCACCTGCTTTCCGGCAAAGGGGTTGAGGTGAAATACGCGATCCATCCGGTGGCAGGCCGAATGCCCGGCCATATGAATGTATTGCTGGCTGAAGCCGATGTCCCTTATGAAAAGCTCATGGAGATGGAAGATGCCAACAAGGAGATGGGCAACACCGACGTGGTGATGGTGATTGGAGCCAACGATGTGGTAAACCCTGCCGCAGAGGACGATCCTTCAAGCCCGATCTACGGCATGCCCATCATTAAAGTGCTGGACGCCAAGAATATCATTGTTATGAAGCGCAGTATGGCAGCCGGTTATGCCGCCATCCCCAACAACCTGTTTTACCACCGGAAGAACAGTATGCTGTTTGGCGACGCTAAGGCCACCCTGCAGAAACTTGTATCGGAAATCAAGAGCCTGTAAAAACTTCTGTAAAGCGTAAAGATTTAAACCTCATCAATGCACGATGCTGAATTTCAGTGTCGACGTTCTTCCATTACCTGTTATGGAGAGAAAATAGATACCCTGGGGATGGCCACTCAGATCGAAACGTCTTAAACCGCCTTCCCGGTAAGGGAAGTCGAGAATCTCACAACCCAGGTTGTTGTATATTTTTATGTTTCCGCTGCCGTCTGGCCGGGGCAAATCAATATTGACAAAATCTTTAGCCGGATTCGGATATACTGCCACATTCTCCCTGTCTCCCCATCTCTTCGTCGCCGTGTCATCAAACCCTACTCCGCCAAGGTGATACACTACTGTCACCGACGCTTCGACCGGTTCCGGGAGTGTTGTTTTATCGTAAACGGTATAAGTGATGGAAGAATACCCCGGCGGGAGCAAAGGTTGCGGCAGGTCGAACCGGCGTTTATGGGTGACATGTGAAGCAAACGTATAATCTTCGCCGCCGGGCGGGATGCTGTCGGCTACATTGGTGGAATCGTCACCCGGCCAGCAGCGGATACCGAAACAGTAGTAGTCGGTAGTACTGTCGGCGATAAAATTGATACTCTTTCGAAGAAAGACCGCCAGCGTTTCATCCGTGGTGTTCTTCATTGTAAAGTACTGCGTCAGATCGTGGATATTGAAATCGCTGCTGAAGACATATATCGTCGAATCGTTCACCACTTTGTTATCGTTGAACCGGTCGAGCAGCAGCAAAGGCTGGGCCCAAACGGTGGAATATGAAACAATAAAAAAAGTAAGCAGTATTCTTATCATCATATATAATATTTTAAATACAAAGATATAAAAATCAAATGGAGGGATCAATAAAAAATAATCATCCCGGGAGGAAAATCATCCTTGAAAAAAATTCCGAAGAATACTTAAAAATACTTACCGTAATCTTATAAACCGGTAAAAAACCATGCCGATGATCAGGAAAACAGCTAATGCCATGGCCCAGGGCGACAACGGGATCACCGTCTTGTCGGCCGGCTCCAGGCAAAAGGCGAGGTCCTCGTAAATTACTTCACCGTTTTGCAAAGCATGGCCATTGCCGCCGTAGGAATTCTGCCATACGAAAATACAATTTTCCGGGGAGGCATCACTTATGCCCTGGATAGAAATCCAACCATTAGTCAGACTGACCGGATTACTTAAAACGGCTTTGTAATGATAACCTTGATATCCTGAATAATCATTTCCGGTATAATCATGGCTGATGGATATAATTTCGGAATATACTTCATCACCAGTCATATCAAGGGCGTATTCATAGAAAGTTATTTCAAATGTCATAGGATCTTCGCCATTACAATAATACCAGCCATAATTATAAAATGCATTTATTCCCCAAAAGTGAACTGCACCTATAGGCGATGTCAATCCGTAGAATTGATCTGCTGCAAGGTACGAAGGTGTAAATCCTTGAAATAAGTCGCTGGAATAAAATGTCCAGAATTGTGCCGGCAGGGAAGGGATCTGGGAAAAGATCGAATTGCCGGGACAGGCTTGCCAGACGTCGCGGTTTCCGGTTTGGGACGTGCCTTGTGAAGCCTCTTTGTAGCTCAGGCGGGAAGGTGCAAACTGGGCACTGGTGCTGATCAGAACAGCACTACACAGAATGGTTAAAATAAGTTTCATGGTTTTGAGAAGTTTGGTTTGTTATTTCCCGTAAAGTTATCAGATGAATCTCATAAAGTCAAGAATTACATGTACGAATAGGCGCCTTTGAAGCTTAGATGTACATCTTTTTAATATTTTGAGGCTTTTTACTTAATGTTTTTTCCTGAAATACTGCGAATCCAGGTAATAGAGGATCTTCAGGGAGATGAGGTTGGATGCCGGCGAATCAAGCGTTTTGCCAAACTCCCGGAAGTAATTGCCGGCAGGCAGGTCTTTATTCGTGTATATGGCGTTCTTCCAGGCCAGGACCAGCTCGCTGCCGGGGGCAAACAACCAGGTAAAATAGGCATCGATATTGAAAGCGCTGTAAAGGAAATCATCCGCGCCCGTGTAACCATTTGGCGAGAGGCTCCCGTCTTTGCCCAGGTCATAGTACCCCTTGTAATCTGCTTTAAAATAATAATACCGCAGCCGCCCGCTAAAACTGAATTTCGGATTGACCGAATAATTGACCGTTAATGTAGTGGTGATATTTTCGATATCCCGCCGGCCGAAAATGATCTTCAGGCCGGTATTGTCAAGGCTGTCGGTAACATAACCGATATCGTTGAGGCTCCGGCTGTAAAGGGCTGTAAGAACGAGGAAGAGATGCGGATTGACCTTGTAACGGGGGGAAAGGCGGAGGTAATACCCCAGCTGGCCGTAATCCGACGCCCAGGATATGCCCGGCATCACATCCACCAGGAACGTTTTGTTGTAATCGGGGGAGAAGAATGTGCTGATGGAGGCTGAGGCGGGGTACTGTACAAACCATCCTTCGTTGCGCGGTTCGAAATAATCGCGCGTCTCAACAGGGCTGATCTCTGCTTCCAGTCCGACAGTCAGCCTGTTTTTAAACTGGGTCCTGTTTTCGATATTCATTTCCATCCCCGTGAACACCCCCGGAGCATATAAATGCTTAAATTCCAGGCTGATGCTGTTATGCATGTCGAGTATCTTCCAGAATGGGTCGTAGATGTTGTAACTGAAATACCCGCCGTTTTCCATCTCGTTGTTGTTTTCCAGGTAGCCAAGGTCATTCGGATCATAGGTATCGGAGATCACCTCCTGCCATACGCCGTAATTGGCTTTGCCGCTGATCTTTTCCAGCGACCATTCATAGGTGAAACCGAGCGCGGTTGAATCATCCGGGAAATACTTCTGAGACACATTGGCCATCGCCGATGCCGACAGCCAGTTTTTCCTGTTGCGGAAATTCATCTCCGTGCCGGTCACATTGGCGGTTAAGCCGTTTTTTCCCATGTAAACATTGGTATTAAACAGGCTGATGTACGATTTGTTGGGCAGCGACTGATCGGCCACGATCATACTGTAATTTGTGAAGGGCTGGGTCTGGATCTCCGGCGTCTTACCGTCAGCGCTTTTCACTTCAGCATAGGAAGGAGCGGTCATTGCATTGAAGATGCCGATACCGGTGCCTTTCGAAGTGCGTCCCGATACTTTGGTGGCATTGATCAGCCGGGTTTGTTCCGGATTACTGATGATATCGGCAGCAGCGAAGGAGGTGTCGATGATTTCGTATCCCCTGGGCTGTGATCCGATCCTGCGGGAATAGAACACATCGCCGCGGCTGAATAGTTCGACCCCTTCGGTGAAGAACTGCCGCTTTTCGCTGTAATAGGTCTCGAAAGGCCCGAGGTTGACCACCTGGTCGTCCGATTGCACCTGGCTAAAATCGGGGATAAGGGTCATGTCGAGCGTAAAGCTTTCGTTGATACCGTACTTCAGGTCCATCCCGCCGTTAATTTTATAGTCCCACGAATCCGCGCCGGGTTCTTTTAGCAATGATGCCAGCAGGTAAGGTTCTAAAGAAAGCCGGAGCGGGGGCGTGACATTTTCAATGCCCCGGAGAATGCCGGCCTGGTTCAAAACTCCGTCGATCTCTTTATTCACAAAGTTCCAGTGCGAGATTTCGCGGATTCGCCTGATCTGCCTGACAAAGTTAAAGCCCCAGGTTTGCACGTCAGTCCGGGGAAAGCGAAGTGCCGAGAAGGGTATTTCGACTTCGGCCACCCATCCCTGTTCGGTGATCCTGGCTTCACTTTTCCACACCGCGTCCCACGACATATCGTCGCCACCAGAGAATGTTTTTGCGTCAACCTGCACACCGGAAGCATACAATGCGAAATCAAAACTGTTCTGACCGTCGTTGTAAGGCGAGAAGCTGACCAGAATGGCATCTGCGTTCAGGTCGTCGGAATCGCGCGGGCCCAGCTCGCGCATGATCTTTTCCGGCTCCGGATCATACAGCAAAGCGCCGATGAAAATCGAATTATTGTTATAAGCTACCTTAAAAACAGACTGATAAGTCGGTTCGGCGCCATTGAGCGGTTCGTGCTGAACGAAGCCCGTGGCCACAGCGGCCTGCTGCCAGCACGAATCGTTGAGAATGCCGTCGATTTTAGGCTTTTCAGCGATGCGGAGGGCTTTCAGCTCTTTCTTTTCAGGTGATTGGGAAAATAATTCCCCGGTAATGCCGAAAACAAAAAAAATCAGGAAAGTATATTTCCAGAATAATTGCATGAGCCGGGATATTTTAAATCAGTCAGCTGGCGAAATTAAAAGAAATTCCAAGATAAACCTTGCACCTCATTTTATTTGCAACAAAAGTATCCCGCTGCCCGTAAGGGAATTATCAAACCTTCGGGCGTTGGGATAAAGATTTTATAAAGATTTGATTTAGAAAGAATATTTAAAATGTGTAAATTTGCATCTCAATTGCATAATTACACAAAACTATGATCAAGAGATTACTCGGTGATAAAGCAACGTACTTCAGCAAAAAGTATCCGGTTGTAACCATAACCGGTCCGCGACAATCGGGCAAGACGACCCTGGCACAGCAGGTTTTTCCGGATCATCACTATTATACGCTGGAGAATCCCGAAACCAGGAAAATGATTGCCGAAGACCCGGCCATATTGTTTTTCCCCGAAGGAAGAAGAATAATCATTGATGAGATCCAGCGAGTACCGGAATTGCTTTCTTACATTCAGATTCATGCTGATAAACAAAAGATTAAGGGTCAGTTTGTCATTACAGGTTCGCAAAGTCTGTTAATGTCGGAAAAGGTTTCGCAAACTCTTGCGGGAAGGACCGCTATTCTGAAACTGCTCCCATTCAGCATGGAAGAATTAAATAACAGTATATACCGAAAGGAGGAGACTTATGAAAGATTGATTTTTCAGGGTTTTTATCCCAGGTTGTTCGATGCAGGATTACAACCGGATGAGTTTTATCCTTTTTACCTTGAAACTTACTTCCAAAGGGATGTGCGGGATATCCAGCATGTGAGGGATCTGAACCTTTTTTCCAATTTTGTAAAATTATGCGCCGGGAGGATCGGTCAGATCCTGGATATCACATCTCTGGCAAACGATACCGGCATCAGCGTGAACACGGCAAAAGGATGGCTTTCCCTGCTGGAAGCAAGCTATATTATCCTACTTCTGCAGCCTTTTTATAAGAACCTGAACAGACGAGTGATCAAATCACCCAAGTTGTATTTCATCGATACGGGCCTCGCATCGTTCCTTTTGAATATCACCCATCCGGACCAGTTGGTCAACCACTACCTAAAGGGAAATTTATTTGAGAATTTGATAATTATAGAGCTTTTAAAGAAGCGGTTTAACAATGGGTTAACCAATAACTTATGGTTCTTCAGGGATAGTCACGGCAACGAAATAGACCTGATCCCTGAGGCTTTGAATCTTAGGGCGGTGGAAATAAAATCTTCACGAACGTTCTCAACCGGTTTTACTGACGGATTCAAGTGGTTCCAGAAGATTTCAGAGGTGCAAAACCGCGATTGCTTTGTGATTTATGGTGGCGATGAAAGTTATTCCTTTAATGATTTTCATGTACTATCTTATAAAAACCTGGACAGCCTTATGTAGCTTTGAACCTTTCTCCGTCCGCGTTGTTAATAATCTTTAAGGTTCAATAAAATCCGATCCATGAAAATTCAAATTATTTTTACCGTTATAATTATATCCATTTCAATGATGGCAAATGCACAGAATACAACGGGTCAGATTCCCGTTATGATTGAAAATGAGAGTCGCTATGATTTTGCGGCAACAGTCGATACCCTTTCAGATATCATTGTTTCGGGCGGCTGGAAAGTGATCACCTCGCACGATCTCCGGGAGACCATGAAGAAGAACGGGAAAGAGGTCCTGCCCGTCAAGGTGATGGAGATATGCAACCCGAACCTGGCTTACCAGATCCTTTCCAGGGATGAGCTCCGGGATGCGTCGCCGATGCTTCCCTGCCGGATTTCGGTTTATGAGAAAGCCGACGGCAAAACGTATGTTTCACGGATGAATGCCCCCGCATTCGCCGGCATGATCGGTGGCGACGCGGCAAAAACCATCGTGGAAGCTTTTGAAGCTGCCGAAGGATTTTTAAAGCCGGTGATCCGCTAGTTTTTGCTAACTTGCGTCGCATATTGCGGGCAAATGTCGCTGAAAAAAATCCTTTTTGTCGTTTTAGGTACCTTATCCCTGGCTATCGGGATCATTGCCATTTTTATCCCCGGTCTGCCCACAACCGCTTTCCTGTTGCTGACGGCAGCGCTCTACATGCGCAGCTCCGACCGGCTTTACCGGAAATTGCTGGCCAACCGGTATGTCGGTCCCTATATCCGTGAATTCAGGGAAAATAAAGGAATGACCCGGCGGATGAAGATCCATGCCATCGGCACTATGTGGGTGATGATCTCCATTTCGTGCATCTTTTTCGTCGATTCATGGACCATCCGCCTGGTTATCATTGGCGTAGGACTGATCGGCACCGTTGTGATGGGATTTTTCGTTCCGACATCGGCCAAACCTTAACTATCTCAAATTTCAGACATGTCAAAGCTATTTACACCCCTGACCATCAAATCGGTAACTTTCAGGAACCGGCTCGCTATCCCGCCGATGTGCCAGTATAGCGCTGAAAACGGCTATGCAAATGATTACCATCTCGTTCATTACGGTGCACGATCTATCGGAGGCGCAGGGCTCATTATCCAGGAAGCCACCGCCGTATCACCCGAAGGGCGCATCACCCCGGGCGACCTGGGAATCTGGGATAACGGGCACGTGGATAAATTGCAGGCCATTGCAAGCTTTATCGCAGCTTACGGCGCCGTTCCGGGCATCCAGATTGCCCATGCCGGACGGAAAGCCGGTTGTGCCAAACCCTGGCATGGCGGAAAACAGCTCAGCCCGGCAGAAGGGGGCTGGCAAACGGTCGCCCCTTCCGGCATTCCTTTTGCCGAAGGCGAGAATGCGCCTGCAGCGCTGGATGATGCAGGAATCCGCAAAGTGGTGAATGATTTCAGGAATGCCGCCGGAAGTGCTGCCGCTGCCGGGTATAAAGTGCTGGAAATCCATGCGGCCCACGGTTATCTCATTCACCAGTTCCTGTCGCCCCTGGCCAACAAAAGAACCGACAGCTACGGTGGAAGCTTCGAAAACCGTATCAGGCTCCTCCTGGAGATCGTGGAGGCAGTGAACGGGAATTGGCCGCAGCACCTCCCGCTCTTTGTCAGGCTTTCCACCACAGATTATATCGATGGCGGCTGGAATCCGGACGAAACGGTCAGGCTGGCCGTGATCCTTAAATCCAAAGGGATTGACCTGATCGACACCTCATCGGGAGGAATGGTCCCTTATGCAAAGATTCCCTTCGGGCCCGGCTACCAGGCAGGCTTTGCGGAAAAGATCAGGAAAGAGGCCGGGATCATGACCGGCGCTGTGGGTTTGATCACCGAAGCCCGGCAGGCGGAGGAGATTCTGGAAAAAGGCCAGGCCGACCTGGTACTCGTCGGGCGCCAGTGGCTGAGAGATCCGCATTTCGCGCTCAACGCGGCTAAAGTATTGGGAGATGATATCGCCTGGCCGGAGCAGTACCTGAGGGCGAAGAGCTGATCAGGCAAACCTACCGGACGATGATTTTATGAGTGCTGGTGCTACGGTCATTCTTCAGCGTCACAATATAAAGTCCCGGTTTTAAATCCAATGAAAACCGGTTAACGTTTTCAGGATCAATTCCGAAACAAGCCATTTTCTGCCCGGCAAGATTGAAGATTTCAGCGTTGCCCGGCAGGATTAAAGGATGATCATTTATAACAACCAATTGCTGATTTTCCCAATAAACCCTGGTGGAGTTATTTTCGCCAGGCAATTCCCCGGCCCCGGTCGCTTCGAGCCGGTTGCTGGTCAGGTCGAGCCAGTAATTGATGGCCTCGTGCGAAACCGTAACGGAAAGATCGCCCGCGCCGCTGATATCTTCCGAGAGATAAAGCTCGCAATGGGATGCATCCTTGTAAGTGGCTGTCAGGACAGTAACACCGGCGGGGGCGTCGTTCAGCGTAAACCAGCTTTTTTTCAGTACCCGGGTGGCAAAAAAGTCATCGTAAAGGGCCAGGCTGATCTTGTTTTCCTGCGCTGAGATGCTTGCCCAGGGAAAAAGCAGGTTGCCGGTAAAATTTCCGTCCATCCATTGTAAACGGTTGAAAAGGAAATCTTCGAAATAATCGACTTCATCTTCGTATGTATTCCCGAACCAGTCGTAATTTGGCCATACGTACTCGCCCAGGATCGGCCACCGCTCAAAATTCCGCACCCTGGCATCTTCCAGCAAGTTAACCACCGAATCGATCATCTGGTGGACATCCTCATCGCTGAGGCGTTCCTGGCGGAGATACTCCCAGCGGGTTTTTGCCATGTTTCTGAAATAAGGATCTTCCATCAGCCTCTTCCACCAGAACATGATGCTCCATTCGTAGGGATTTACCATGTAATAAAGCCATCCGGTATAGTCCAAACCCTCCGGCCAGTAATCGACATTGCCATAGCCCAGGTCAAAATCCCAGAGCGGGCCGGCAAACAATTTTCCCCCGTCGCTGTCTTTCTCCTTGTACATATACGTGCTGTAACGATATTTGTCGACCTCTTTGGAAATTTCACACAGAAGCATAAAATCAACATATGAAAGAACGTCGAAATACTGCATATAACCTATCTCAGGCATGGAAAAAGTGAAGCTTGTCAGCGCATTCTCAGCATCAGTTATATAATCTCGGATGTAAATTTTTTGCTGAGATGGCATCTCATCGGCTTCCGGGTAGTAATACTGGAAGATGATGTCCATCGCGTTCGGATAGGGGGGATCGGGATCCGATCTCCAGCCGTCGGAATCGAACTCGAAATCCCAGTCCAGTTTATCGACTTTTATGATATAACCTCCCGTCAGGTCATCTCCTGAAATCTCGTCGGGATTGAGGGTGGCAATATCAACCCGGTCATCGTCTTTCTTGATCTTTTCCATCAGGGTATAAATCCCTTTGTAATCATCATTGATCACCAGTTCGCAGAAAACCTGCCGGGTGCAGTAGTTGCCCATCCTGCTTCCCATTTCGAACGACATGAAATTCCGGAGCATCGATTTGTCGCTATAAGGCGCATAGAGCACCCAGTCGTTCTCTTCGGGCAAACCGAGCAGGCTGGTATCGAGGTTTTCACCTTCGGCATCACGGGTTTCAAAACCGTACGATTTTTTGGGGAACATTTGCGATGACTGCCCCCGGGTCTCAATCCCGATCATTCCGTCGTAATTGTTGAAAGGATCATCCAGGCTGTTAATCTCCCCGGGGCCGTTGTCAATGATTCCCATATGGGCTTCGATCTTTGGCTCATCGACTATCGGTTCGCCAAAAGTGTTGATGACGATGATCGGAAGATTTGTTTCCAGTTGCAACGGTTCGGGCTCTGCGCAGGCCTCTCTCAGGATATCATCGATATACCAGTAATTCCCGGGTTCATTGCCCTGGAAATCAGGAAAAATGACCATCTTGATCAATCCATCGTAAACAAGACCCGAAAAATCATATTCCAGGTCGGTCCATTGCCCCGGGACCGGCGTCAGCACGATTTCCTGCCAGAAGGAATTATTATAATTCTCGAATTTCAGGGTGATGTTACCGCCCGATTCCGGCGCCAGGACTTTGATCCGGTAGCGTGGACACAGGCTGAAATCAACCAACTCATCCAGTTCGGTGATCATGTATTCATAGGAACCTTCATCGGTCACAAACCGGAAACAGTGCGCCGAGCCATTCATTTCATCAGGCGCGGGATTGGCTGCTTTTCCGGAGCCAGAGGTAGAGACGTACCATTCCCGTTCAATCCCGTCCCAGTTTGTTATCGTATCGTATTCCTGGGCAAAGAGTGACCATCCCGCAAGGGAAAAAACAATAAAAACCTGTGTTACAATAAATTTAATCACTTTTGTATTCATTCCCGATCAGTTTATGATGACTTTGCGTGTAAAAGACGATCCTGAGGCGGTGGTTAAGCAGAGAAAGTAGATACCCGGATTTGCATACGCCAGGTCGATATTCTGGCTGAAATCATATGTTTCCGTAAAGTCACGGTTATAGATTATTTTGCCGTTGGAGGAAAATATTTTCAACCGGGCGCCGGAATTACCGGCAAAATCAGCCTCAACCCGTATTTTACCGTCGGAGGGATTAGGGAAAACCTGAAACCGCCTGATGGGTCCATACTGGTTCTCACCTGCCGGCAGGCTGATCTCAAACCAGTTGATGTTGTATTCACCCGATAAGGAGAGAATTCGAAGGGTGAAGTCTCCCTGGGGCAGATCGATAGTCACCGGAAGGGTGATCCAGTTTTGCCAGCCTCCCGTCTGGGTGATATTGATGGTTTTGAGCGATGTAAAGGAACTGCCGTCGCCCAGCCGGAGCGAAATGCTTCCATTGGAGTAGAGGGAAGCGGCCCTGAGCCGGAAAATGTACTCGCCTGCCTGCGGCACCGAGACAAAGTAATCGAGATAATCGCCGTTATTGGCATAGCCGATATTCTGGCCCCCGTTGATATCGGTGCAGTTTTCAAGCTGGTAACCGGAGTTGACGATGTAATCCTCGGCCTGGATCAGCGCCGGCAGCAGATAGCGGTGTGGCAGGGTGTTTTTCACCGGTTTCCCGGTGAATGTTTCCAGCGCCTGGTCTCCGGCCATTATCCCGGCCCCCGAATAGGAGAGTGTCACCGTTTGCCCGAACCGCAGCTTATCTGCGAGGTAGAGAATCAGTTTCCGGTTGCTGGAGGTGCTGACCATGGCGGCATTGACCGTTACCGGGACTTCATCGGCCAGAACGTCGAAATCGGAAATATCAGCATCAAAGCCGGTGATATCTTTGTTCAGCGTAATGATCAGGGCCGAACCATCGGGATTTGTCGTACCGGCGACAAACTGAAAGGGGACGCCGGCCACGGGGGCCGGATCACTGAATTGTAAAAGGCTGTAGTTTGATCCGCCTTTATCGAAGCATACCCTGATCTGGTTGATACCTGCGGGAATAATGATATTTTCGGCTATTGCCGGCAGCCAGTTCTGCCATCCGTAAGTCACAGGCATCTGGATGGAAGGGGAAGCGTCGATACCGTTAACAGTGAGGTGTACACTGCCCGGATTGGATTCCGAGGCCGAGCGGATAACCATTTTATAAGCAGCGGCTGTATCAGAAGCCACCGTGTATTGCAGCCATTCGCCGGCAGCCGTAAACCCGATACCGTAACCGTTCGTTCCGGGAAAGTCATCCTGGCACGGTTCGATGTCAACGCCATCGTTCCGGTAGGCCCATCCCCGGTTCCAGTCGGTAAATGAACCTGTATTCAGGTGATAATTGGCTGTATCGGTGTCCCAATAAGCTACCGAACATTTCCCCAGGTCATAATCTACCATGTTAATCACCTGGCTGACTTGATGATCGCGAAAAGGAAGGGCGCTATTTTCATGAGGCTGGCGGAGCAATGCATCGATTACATCACGCTGTACGGTACAATTTTCAATTTTATGATTCTCGGCCCAGTCGAGGACAGCTTCGAAAGCCTGCTGCTGTGTCAAAGCCGGGGATCCGTTTTCCCAGAAGGAAAGCAGTTGATTGTAGAGCGGGCTTTCAGGTACCATGAGCACATTATTGATCCCCGCTTTCTTCACCGGCCACCACGACCAGCCGATCTTATTATTCTCCGCCAGTTCGACGAGGTCGGCAAACCAGGAGTTTGAATTTTCACCGGTTTCGCCCAGCCATATCGGGACATTGTACGTATTGCGCAGGTTTATCATCCATTGGATCGATTCCTGTGTATTATAATTCCAGTATTTGTGAAAACTGAAAACCATATTGTCGTCCCAGGGAGGGGTAAGCCCGGTATAGTCATTGGCAAACCAGTTGCCTTCGATGATGATCATATGGTTTGTGTCGGCTTCGCGGATGGCGCTGGTAATCGTGATATAGGTCTGCCGGAGTAGAGAGCCTCCGGGGATATCCCAGTTGGGTTCGTTGATCAGGTCATAACCGCCGATCCAGGGCTCCTCAGCATATCGTTCCGCCAGCCGCTTCCACAAAGCTGCTGTTTTCCTCCTGTTTTCAGCGCTTTCCCAGAGGGAAGGGAAATCGGGGTCGTAATCGGAGATGTTGCGGTCGTGGCCCTGGCCGCCGGGGGCGCCATGCAGGTCAAGTATAAGGTATATTTGGTTATCGCCACACCAGTCAAGCAGGCTGTCGATGCGCGTAAAACCTTCTTCAAACCACGTATCCTGGCCTGTAACCGGTTCCTGCTCAATGGGCAGGGTAAACCATTTGTAATGCATGGCCACCCTGACGCTGTTGAATCCCCAGTTCTTCATTGAATCCACATCATGGCGTGTGAAGTGATTATCGAGCCAGTGCTGGTAGTATATTTCCGTATTTTCCTCCCCGATGGTCTCTGTCAGAAGGGTCCGGAACTGGGTGTGTGTCCCGGCAAAGTCGGCCGTTTTCATCATATAGCCTTCATTCAGCAGCCAGTTCCCGGTGCCTATACCTCTTAATATCAATTCATTGCCATCTCCATCGTGAATGTATTTACCGGAAGTATGGAGGTAACCCTGTGCAAAGGAATGATTCAATGCTGAAATAAGGAGTGAAAAAAAGAAAATCTTTAGAATGGATAAATTCATCTGATCGTATTTCTGAAATATATCTTTTGTAAAGGTAATACCGTTATTTTCTCCGGATGGAAATAATTATGCATTTGAACGTGGGAAATAGGCATGGAAAGTACTTCCTTTACCGGGTTGACTATCGGCCAGTATAAAGCCGTGGTTCTGGTCGACAATGCCGTAAACTGTCGATAAACCCAGGCCTGTCCCTTTACCGACGGGTTTGGTGGTAAAGAAAGGATCAAATATTTGCTGAAGGACCTCTTTTTCCATTCCGCAGCCATTATCCCGGATGGTCAGCCTGATAAATTCACCGGGCCTGCTTCCCTGCAATTTTTTGGATGAGGCCGCAGTGATCCTCTCATTTCCGGTGATCACATCGATGGTCCCGCTGTCGCCGATGGCATCCCTGGCATTGATGGTAAGATTGATCAGGACCTGGTTTAGCTGTACCGGGTCGATTCGCGTCTGCCAGAGGTCAATGCCGGGTATCCAGTTGACTTTTATCCGGTCGCCGATCAGCCGGTGGAGCATGTCCAGGATACTTCCGATGTAATCGTTGAGATTGATGATGACAGGATTAAAGGGTTGTTTGCGCGCAAATGTCAGCAACTGCCCGATAAATGCCGAAGATTGCCTGACCGAAGTCCTGATCTGGTCCAGATGGCCGGCAACAGGGTGATCCTGGTCCAGCTTCATTATTGAAAGTTCGGTGAGCGTGTTGATTACCTGCAAAGTATTGTTGAACTCATGGGCTACGCCGCCGGCCAGTTTACCAATGACCTCCAGTTTCCGGGCCTGGAATAACTGTTCTTCAATTCTTCTCTTCTCTGCTTCGGTTTTCTTAAAATTTGTAATATCCAGTGCAGTAAAAATAACGCCCTGTGAATTATCGTGATTCACCAAAGGGGTTGAAGCCAGCAGGATGTCGATCACGGTCCCGTTTTTTCTTTTCCAGCGGGTTTCAACGACGCCTATACCGGTTTTTTCGATCTGCCTGTACTTTTCTGTGCCGACATAATCGTAATCCTCTTTTGAAGGATAAAGTATGAGCGCATTTTGTCCGATCAATTCATCCTGTGAATAACCGGTCATTTCGCAGATACGGTCATTGATTTCTGTGATCATCCTGTTGATAACCATTCCTATTCCGGAGGGGGACACACGGAATACGCTCATGATCTTCTCCTGGTTTCTTTTCAGTTCTTCTTCAACATGAATTCTTTCGGTAATATCCATGATAAAACCTTCCAGTCGCCTTTCCGTATTGTCATTTCCCAAAACCTGCCTTCCCTTCTCCCATACCCTTCTTTCCGTTCCGTCTTTTGCCTTTATCCTGTATTCCAAAGTGAAAGGCATATCTTTAACCACGTACTCCTGGATGGTGTCATTCACATAATTCCGGTCATCGGGATGGATAATATCCTCATATTGAAGCTTCTTTCCCATGATAAAGTCTTCCGGGT
>ENA-UOWO01000358-UOWO01000358.1-activated-sludge-metagenome-genome-assembly--contig:-NODE-358-length-68305-cov-11.078769_pt1 | contig 68305 bp, 57 predicted proteins | sample MGYA00238148_ERZ761564 | MGnify/ENA primary metagenome ERZ761564 (study PRJEB28885, sample SAMN05720194) | activated sludge metagenome | isolation source: Anaerobic digester | place: USA...
TTTCTCTTATAGAACATGGGGACAATTTCGCGTTCCAGCATATTGTATATGGTAGCGGCATCCAGTTCATCCTGGTAATCCTGATTCTCGTAGGTTCTTTCTTCGGACAAAGCCCATCCGGCACCCTTGCGGTAACCTTCCACCCACCATCCATCCAGAACACTAAAATGCATGACCCCGTTCATAACCGCCTTTACCCCGCTGGTTCCCGATGCCTCTAAAGGACGTGTTGGCGTGTTCATCCAGACATCGACTCCCTGGATCAGACGCTTGGCAAGCTCCATGTTGTAATTTGGCAGGAACAGGATTTTGCCCAAAAAACGGGGCATGCGCGATATTTCAATAATGCGCCTTATCAGGTCCTGCCCCGCTTTGTCGTGGGGATGTGCTTTTCCTGAAAACAGAAATTGAACGGGACACCGGGCATCGTTGACAAGGGCATCCAGCCGGTCCAGGTTGGTAAAAAGCAGGTGAGCCCTCTTGTAGGTGGCAAAGCGCCGTGCAAAACCAATGGTCAGAATGTCCTTGTTCAGGGCAGCCCTTATGGCCACCACTTCCCTTGGTGAATAAAATTCGGGCGCATTCTGTGTTTGGGTCAGGGCCAGTACCAGCCTTTCTATCAGTTTTTTCCGTAATGCATTGCGGACGCTCCAGATTTCAGCGTCCTGTACGTTGAGGAAACTCAGGAAACAATCCTTATTGTAATGATGCGTCCCAAAATCCTGCCCGAATACGCGTGTATGGACCTCTTTCCATTCCGGAGCTGTCCAGGTTTGGTAATGCACTCCGTTGGTGACATAATCCACATGCGATTCCTGGGGTAAATAGGCAGACCACAGAGGATTGAGTATCTCCCGGCTAACCTGTCCGTGTAATTTGCTGACCCCGTTAATTTCCTGTGACAGGTTGGCTGCCAGAAAACTCATGGAAAATTTTTCATTGGGATTGCACACATCGCTCTTGCCCAAAGCCATGAGCGTTTCCCAGGATGTTTTGAGCCTGGCCGGGTAATGAGAAAAATAAGGCCGGAGCATTTCTTCGGTGAAAGCGTCGTGGCCTGCAGGCACCGGAGTGTGGGTAGTGAAAAGAGACGAGCAGCGAACCACCTCCCTTGCTTCTTCAAAGGAAAGGTTGTCGTTGACAACATATTCCCTGAGCCTCTCCATTCCCGTAAAGGCAGCATGGCCCTCGTTGCAGTGGTAAACATCAGCATCTATTCCAAGGGCCCGCAGGGCCCTTATGCCCCCTACGCCCAGCAACAGCTCCTGCTTAAGTCTGTTTTCCCAGTCACCCCCGTACAACTGGTGGGTGATGCTGCGGTCCTCGGCAAGGTTGTCCTCAAAATCGGTATCCAGAAGGTACAGCGGAGTCCTTCCAACATCCACCCTCCAGATGCGCGCATAGATGTTGCGTCCCGGAAAGGCAATACTGATCATGATCCAGTTGTCATGGCTATCCCGTACGGGAACAGCAGGGATTTTTTGAAAATCAATAATTTCACGCTCACTCACCTGATCTCCCTGTGCCGAAAGGACCTGGCGGAAATACCCGTAACGGTACAAAAGACCAACTCCCGTTAAGTGAACTCCCTTGTCGGATGACTCTTTCAGATAGTCTCCGGCCAGGATTCCAAGGCCTCCGGAATAGATTTTCAGGGTCCAGTCCAGTCCGTATTCCATACTAAAGTAGGCAACCCTGGGACCGGTCAGATTTTCGCGTGATTTCATGTAGTGGTTAAACGATGCCTCTACTTTGTCCAGTTGTTCCAAAAATGCCTTGTTCTTCTCCAGAACTATGTATTTTTTGTAAGGTATTTTATCAAGCAGGACAATCGGATTCTTTTCTACTTCTCTCCACAGATTGGGATCTATGCCTGAAAACACTTTCCTTGCTTGCTGATTCCACGACCACCAGAGGTTTCTGGATAATACTTCCAGGAAGTTAAGACGTTGCGGTAACTGTTTCTGAATGGTTACAGGGGACCAGGATGGCACCGACCTTAACTGAACTGTGCGGCAGGCAATGTTATCTTCCTTTATCACTTGAAATTTTCCCAGGTTCCCGACCAGTTTATCCAGGGCAATAGCGTAGGCTTTCTTATAGTACTTCAATTGGTTTTCCCATAGGGCAATGGTTGATACCTGGCGGGCATTCTCCTTCATTTTCATGTACTCTTCTTCCGGAAGCATGCTCATGTGGCGGATTACCCCGGCCACATCGTTCACCACAGAGCTGTGGTTATTGTCGTTGCGGTATACGATCTCTATCCCGGGATGAGGTCCCTGGTAGTTTTTATTGACCCAGTGGCCAAATCCGGTCAGGGAAGTGGTCACAGTGGGCACATGAAAAGCAAGGCTTTCCAGCGGGGTATAACCCCAGGGCTCGTAGTAAGAAGGAAACACGGTAAGATCCAGGCCAATGAGCAGTTCATAATATGTTTTATTGATCAGCTGGTCATCTCCGTTCAGATAACATGGAATGAAAAAAACATGCACATTGTTCTCCTCCTGGTTGGTCAGCCCTTGTTCGTGCATTACATTCAGGACCGGATCGTATTCCGGGTCGTTCAGGTAATGAGAGGTATAAGGACTGTCATATTCTTTTCTGGGACCGTTATGGTTGGCCGGCACCATGATAAAGGCCAGAATCTGACGGTCTTCGGATCCTCTTTCCCTGTTTAGCAAAGCCAGTGATTCCAGGAAAATATCAATTCCCTTGTTCTTGAATTCATAACGGCCACTGATCCCCACCAGGAAAGCATTGTCATCTACATTGCGGTGCAACATCAGAGAGGCCGTACGCAGCAGGGTTTGCCTGCCTTCTTTCCTCTTGCTTTCAAAAGCATCGTCAGCGGGAGTAATGCTGTTTTCAAACCCGTTGGGTGTGACTATGTCAACTTTTTTTTCCAGAAAATGGCTGCATTCCCGGGCCGTTATATCGCTTACTGTTGTAAAGGCATCGGCATAGTTGGCGGCGGTCTTTTCCAGGGAATGTTTTGCCACAACATTTAATTCACGTGCCTTTTCAACCGGATTGTACGTTTCCAGGTTGTCATACAGAGGCATCATGTTCCCTGCCAGGGAACGACCCAGTACGGTGGCATGGGTGGTGAAGGTGGTGGCAACGGGAATCTTGACCGATTTCAGGTACAAAAGCCCTGTGCCGGTCATCCATTCATGGAATTGTGCTACACTTTTATGATGAGGCGCCAGATTAAAGCGAACAAAACTTTCAACAACAATTCCCGAAGCGTATCCGAACAGTGCCGGTTCTATATAATCCCACTGGCCGCTTATGGAGTCTACTTTGAATTCTTTCCAGAATTGGGTGAATATTTCGTCTTTTCTTGATATATACGTAGAAAAATCCACCAGTATAGCTATGGGATTCCCCGGCACATTCCAGCGTCCCACCCTGATCCTCAACCCTTCCTGCACGGCTTTCTCCCTCCAGGAACGAAGCAGGCGGGGATCTTCCAGGAATTCGGGATTTTGATCGGTATCCCTCCACACATCAGGTCCGATAAGAATATGTCTGTTCTCCATATCGTGAGACATATGGAGCGCTTTGGTGGCAATAACGGTATGTATCCCTCCTACTTTGTTGCATACCTCCCAGCTCACTTCAAACAAATAATCGGGACTCAGGTTCTGTTCACTCTTCATAATCATTGTTTAGGTGTACGAAGCGTAATGTCGCTCAGTACGTTCATATAATTGATAAAAGCCTCGTACGGGGTGTCGTACGGATTGAAATATTTATGTACGTCCCCGTCAGAGAAAAATTTTGTGCACATATAGTAAAAATGATCGCTGGCCTGCAGCCGGCGGAAATCGCGTTGCAGATCAGGATCGTTGCTTTTCCTTACCTGGTCTTCAATTTTGTAAAGGTTCTGAAATGCTTCCGTTTGGAGTTCATTGCCCAGCCAGGCACTGATATCGCGTTCTTCATCTGCCCATGATATGGCATAGGGAACGTTTAGAGGAGCTATGGGCTGGTGTTTTGCTGCCGCCTGTGAAGGGGTCAGGATCTCCAGGTTGGTATGGTTAAGGATCATTCCGGGCATTGCTTTGAGAAAGTCAAAGATGCCGGACGAGGCCGGCTGGTGTTCCCCAAAACTTTCGTAATCCATAAAGATATTGACCATATCGTCTTTTTCAAGCGCCCCGGCAATCCAACCGGCATACTTCTCTGCCGTCAGGGGCCAGTCGGCCCATTTTTTGTCTGAAAAACGGAAAGCAATGTCATCGCTGAGCCTGAAATTCCTGAGCAATAATTTCAATTTGGGATTCAGGGCGTTCACGTACAGATAATCGGGACTTTTCCATCCCATGATGTGACGGGCACCTTCGGTGAGCATGGTAGTAAAACCCATATTGGCAACCATTTCCCCGATGGTATCCGAATAGATAAGCTCTGTGTTCCTGAATGTCTTTGGTTTTTGACCAAAGTTCTTTTCCACAGCCTTAACGTGCACCTTTATCTGATCTTTGAATTTCCTTGGGGATATAAGCGAGGCCAGGGAATGGGAGTAGGTCTCGGCAAGGAATTCCACATGTCCGGTCTGTGCCAGCTCCTGGAAAGACTCCAGGGCCCGGGGTGCAAACTGCTCCATTTGTTCCAGGGCGATACCGCTTATGGAATAGGCTACCTTGAAGGCTCCGTTGAATTCTTTGATCAGATCCAGTATGATCCTGTTGGCAGGAATGTAACACCTGGAGGCAACCCGGGTCATAATGGTCTTGTTGGCAAATTCGTCAAAGTAATCGTGGTTTTTGCCTATGTCAAAAAAACGATACTGACGTAATCTGTAAGGCTGATGGACCTGAAAGTACAAACAGAGTGTCTTTTTCATATGTTTGGTTTTTTATGATTTTTCTTCTTTGAGCGATTCATAGATCTGTTTTACCTTCATCGCGGCATTGTCCCATTTCAGGGCGTTGACCTCTTCCAGGCCGCACCGAACGGTCATTGCCGATAAGGCAGGATAGGTGAGCAGGCCGTAAATGGCATCTGCCAGGGCGTTAACATCCCAAAAATCTACCTTTATGGCGTGATCCAACACTTCTGCAACTCCAGACTGCTTTGAAATGATGGTGGGGACATTGGCCTTCATGGCTTCCAGCGGGGATATGCCAAAAGGTTCAGATACCGAAGGCATGACGTAGACGTCTGAATAGGCAAACATATTCTTGACGTCTTCTCCGCGTAAAAAGCCGGTGAAATGAAAATGAGAAGAGATTCCCAGTTTTGCCACCCGGCGTACAGACCGGTTGAACAAGTCGCCGCTGCCTGCCATGACAAACCGGACATCCTTTATTTTCTGCAAAACTTTGTAAGCTGCTTCTATGAAATATTCCGGACCTTTCTGGAAGGTGATCCTGCCCAGAAACGTTACAATTTTCTCTGGAACACCCTTGGTGATTTCACGGTTTTCTACGGTACTGAAATCCACCGCATTGTGTACTGTAAAAACTTTTGACGGATCAATATGGTAATTGTTTATGACGATATTGCGGGTGAGGTTGCTTACAGCTATCACCCTGTCTGCGGCTTCCATGCCCCGTTTCTCCAGGTCGTAAACCTGCTTGTTGATGTTTTCTCCGGAACGGTCAAATTCAGTGGCATGCACGTGTACCACAAGCGGTTTGCCCGATACGCGCTTGGCAGCGATGCCTGCCATATACGTTAGCCAGTCATGGGCATGGATGACATCAAACTGGTTCTGACGGGCTATGGCAGAAGCCACAAGAGAGTACCGCATCACTTCCTCCATGAGGTTGCTGCCGTATTTGCCGGAAAATTTGAATTTTTGTCCGAATGATATCCTGAACTCGTTCCATTCCTTCTCCCTTTCCAGGTCAACCTGCTCGGTAAATTCATCGGGTCCCAGGTAGGGGATCAGGTTTGATGTCACTTTCAGGAACTGTACCTTTTCAATCAGCTCCCGGGCTTCTTCCCGGTTCTGGAAAGCCGCCACATCGCTGGCATTGATGATGCGGACCGCACTCTGGTCCTCATCCCCCGAGGCAGAAGGCATCACAAACAGTACCTTGACCTGGTGTTTTGCCAGGCCCCTGGTCAAACCGTCACAAGCCGTACCCAGTCCTCCGGATATATGGGGGGGAAATTCCCATCCGAACATTAATACTTTCATAGTCTGTCGAATTTTTCTATGAGGTTCATCACACGAAGTATCTCGGCGATATTACGGGCACTGGAGGTGCAACCATGAGGACGGTGCGGGGGATTGCCGTCGTACAATTGGGCGATGGACCCTATCCCGTGCTCGGTCATATCTTCTTCAAAAACCCTGATGATATCCCGGGCGCAATTAACAAAATTCTTTCCGAACAAACGGAATTGTGCATCTATGTAAGGTCCCAGCAACCACGGCCACACAGATCCCTGGTGGGCAGCCCTTTGGCGCTTGGCGGGGTCTCCTTCGCTATGGCTTTCAAACAGGGGATTCTTGGGGGAAAGTGTTCTAAGGCCCTTTGGGGTAAGCAGTTCACAGCTGCATGCCCTGAGGACGTTGTTGATGACCTCGTCGTGCAGTGGTGTATAGGGCAGAGAACAGGCCAACAGCTGGTTTGGCCTTGTGAAGATGTTCTGTCCCTGGCGGTTCACAAAATCGGCCAGATGGGTGCGGGATTCACACCAGAAAGTGGGAAGAAAATTTTCCCTGATCAGGGTGGGGATCTCCTCGAACTCATTTACAAAATCATGGTCTGCCATCTCTTTGGCCAGGTCCAGTGCAAAGCAGACAGCGTTGTACCACAGGGCACAGACCTCCACTATATAACCGGAACGAAGAACAACCGATCTGTTATCCACTACTGAATCCATCCAGGTCAGGGGCGTGTTCATTTCATCTGTCCAGATAAGACCGTTGGGGTGCATCTTCACCTTGTCTGTACCCTCCCTGTATCTTTTGATAACAGACTTGATCATGTTCCCGTAATCCTTCCACAAGGCTTCCTTATCACCTGTCTGGTCAAGGTAATGCTGCAGCGTCCAGAACAGCCACAGCGGTGCGTCGGCAGTTTCGTACAGCCGATCCTCTTCTTTTACAAGGGTTTCAATAGCCCGGGAAAAAATTTTAGCACCATTGTCTGCGTACAGGGTCAGACCGGGCAATGCTATGGCTGTGTCCCTTGCGCATCTTCCCAGCCAGGGATACCCTGCAATAACCTGTGTCTTTCCTTTTCTGCTTATCAGGAACTGTGAGGCAGAAAGCTTAAGGCAGTTTATGTAAGAATCCCTGCCTGGTCTCTTGTCTAATGCCCGGTTGAAAATTGTTTGCAGGCGGGAAGGTTTGGCCGGTTCTAAAGAGGCCGAAAATATTATGCTCTGGCCTTTTCGTATGGGACATTCAAAATATCCGGGCACAAAAAGATCTTCGTAGCAGTCGTTTCCCCTTTCCTTTTCCTTGATGTATTCAATATTTTTATACCAGTTGGGAAATTTGACAAATTCGTTCATCACACTGAGTTGCATGAACAATCGTGGAAAATTGTCGTAAAGCCGGTATCCCACGCCTTTCTCCACCGTAGTATGGAAAGTATCGGCTGCCAGGTTGGCATAGGTCAGGTCATGGATATTGCGGAAGGCAAGGTATGGTTTGAGCCGCAAAATGGTGGGAGAATGTGCATCTGCCAGGGTATACTTGATAAGCAATTGTTCTTTGTTGTGAAGGAAAAGGATTTCTTTTCTGAAAATCATGCCGCCGATCCTGTAAGTAAGGACAATGTTCTTGTCCATTTCAAAATCAATAATGTACTTGTGGCCGCGCGGGTCATAGATCCCGGGATAACGGTGGATCCCAAGGTTAAATGCCTGGTTGTGCTGTATCAATGTTTCATCCAGCGAGGACAAAAGCACATAACTTTCACCTCCCAGGCTGTCTACGGGAACTACCATGAGTCCATGATATTTCCTGGTATTGCATCCTGTCAGGGTCGTATTGAGGTATCCACCAGCCCTGTTGGTAGAAAGAATTTCCCTGTTCAGCGAATATTCCAGATTCACTAATTCGTGCCTGTTGAACTGTAAATATGCCATATGATTTCCTTAAACCTTAAACTTGCAAGTTACTAAATTAATCTGTAATAAATACCATTGCCGTGCGGGCAGGCAGGTACAGGAAGAGCATATTGGTTCCTCGCTGTTCCAGGGTGAAATGCTCCGCCAGCTTGTCGTTCCTTCCGAATCCTCCGTAAGTGGGATCATCCGTATCGAGTATGCAACGGTATTTTCCCGGCCTGACTTCCAGTCCGTAATCGGTATAAGACCGGTCCGGACTCAGGTTGAAGACAAACAACAACCTTCCCCGTTCAAATGCCAGTACCTGTGACCCAATATCCTGCGCCACAGGAAGCGGAGCGTTATCATACAAATTTTGTGCCTTAGCCATCCCAATCATGTCCCTGTCAAATAATTCCAATCCCTGGTAGCGCAGCAGCGGATTGTCGGCCAGTGACCATTGTCTTCTTGCATAGTGGTAACTCCAGCCATTGCCTTCTCTGGGAAAATCAATCCACTCGGGGTGACCAAACTCGTTTCCCATGAAATTCAGATAGCCGTCCCCGGCGGTAGACATGGAAAGCAAACGGATAATCTTGTGCAGGGCTATTCCTCTGTCCACAACCAGGGAGGAAATATCTTTGCTCATAGAAGTATACATTTCTTTGTCTATAAGCCTGAATATGATTGTCTTGTCACCCACCATTGCCTGGTCGTGACACTCGGCGTAGGATATGGTGTGCTCATCCTGCCTTTTGTTGGTGAGCTCATAAAAAATGTCTCCCACATGCCAGTCCTCATCCCGCAGTTCCTTGATCCATTTGATCCAATGATCTGCCACCCCCATGCTCATGCGGAAATCAAAGCCAATGCCACCCATATCCCAGGGGTAGGCAAGGGTTGGCATACCGCTCACGTCTTCGGCCACGGTAATGGCGCCGGGATTGCATTCGTGGATGAGCCGGTTGGCTAATCCCAGGTAGGTAATGGCATCTTCATCCTGGTTCCCGTCAAAATATTGCCCATAATGGGTGAAATCACGTCCCAGACCGTGATCGTGATACATCATGGATGTTACCCCGTCAAAGCGAAAACCGTCCAGATGGAATTCTTCCATCCAATATTTGATATTGGACAATAGGAAATGAATAACCGCGTCTTTCCCGTAATCAAAACACCGGGACGACCACAACGGGTGTTCACCCCTGGCACCGGCATGGAAATAAAGGTCATACGTACCGTCAAACCGGCTTAATCCTTCAATCTCGTTTTTTACGGCGTGCGAATGTACCAGGTCCATGATTACCGCTATGCCCCGGGCATGGGCCTGATCTATCAGTTTTTTAAAACTTTCCGGTGTACCAAAACGGGAGCTGACGGCAAAAAAACTGGATACCTGGTAACCAAACGAACCGTAATAGGGGTGTTCCTGGATGGCCATCAGCTGGATGGTGTTATAGCCCAAACGCGCAATCCTGGGCAGGACTTTTTCCCTGAACCAGTCAAAATCGGCAATTTCAGGTTCCTGGGCACTCATCCCTATGTGGGCCTCATAGATCAGGGGATGGTCCACGCGGGCGTGATTGCCGTGTTTCCATTTGTATGGTTTGGCCGGATCCCATACCTGGGCACTGAATATCTTGGTTTCAGGGTCCTGGACACAACGCCTGGCGTAGGCAGGAAGACGCTCTCCTGCTCCTCCGGGCCATTCGATAAGCCACTTGTAAAGCTGCCCGTGATGCAGCGCTTCTGGTGGAAGTATCAATTCCCAATTCCCGGAGCCTATGGGTGTAAAGGCATAAGAGGAATCTTTTCCCCAGCCGTTGCACTCCCCAGTTAAATACATTGCGACTGCATTGGGTGCCCACTCCCTGCATACCCAGCCATTTTCTGTCTTGTGTACCCCATAGTACAGGTGGTTGTTTACGGCAAGAGCCAGCCGGTCGTGCGATCCACGTACCTGCGCTGCTTTCTCAAGACGCATCTGATGGCGCCTCCATATGACTGGTTTAAAAGGTTTAAGGTAAGTATCCTTTTCCCATATTTCCTTAATTTCCATACTAAAAATTATATCGTACTATGCAATTCAAACGCCAGGAATACCCTTTGCTGCCGTCAAGGTTCACCCTGTTGCCGAACACTCCTTCAATTCCCAGCTGACCGTGTTCGTAAATGTCCAGGAATGTATTGAGGGCTGCATAATTGGTATGGTGGTAAAGGAATCCGGGAGCCTCTTCAAAGGGCTTCACGTAAACCTGCGAATAAACCAGCCCGGAAAAGCAGCTGTCACTCCAGTGGTGTTCATAGGCAGCATAATAGCCCAGTGCTGTGAATTTGTAGTAGGTGCCATCTCTGTGGATGTACACATCGTAGCCCATCCCTCCCAGATCCTGGATGTAATGACCTATGCCGGCCCCTCCTGTCACCTGGAATTTGACCTCGTCCCGTGGTGTCATGTTTGCATGACCTGAGAAGGCCAGACCGTAACCGCGCTGTTTCTCAAGGAAACGCAGCACGCCTGCCAGCCTCAGATGCCACGCCGGCCTTTCATAACCAAGCGAAACAATCAGATCCGGGAAACGTTGCCCCATAATATGTACATCATTCGTACCTGTGACCAGTGCCCTGAGCATGGTGACTTCAGGATCTTCCAGAGATGCAAAACAACTGATCCCGTTGGTCAGTCTCCATCCGTAACGAAACTGGGGCTGGCGCAATCCGTTCATTCCTCCTGGTCCTGCACCGTCCACGGTGGCCGGGGCAGCCCTTAGGTCCATGATGTTGCTCCAGGTTTGCCCTATGAGAAGGTGTTTGATCTGGACATAGGCGTGTTTAAGAGAAAAAGTATACCCCTCTCCGGAAAAACCTCCTTCAATATAAGCTTCTAACTTACCCAGGGATGTGTCCCCTATGAGTTTGAAAAATAACCTGGAACCACTTGCATCGAGGTTAAACCGGCCGCTGCGCACCCTGGAAGGCTCGGCAGGAATCAGGACTGTTGACATATCTCTGGATAAAAAACCTGTCCCGTCGTAATACGTGTAACAGGCGGCATATCCTCCCATCCCGAAAAGAAATCTTTCACTCTTGTCAATCATAACAAAACGCGGGGGTGCGGGATCATGAAAGATCTCGGAGGTTTTTTCCCTGAGTTGTCTTATCAGAGCGTGGGTGACCGTGTCGGTATCCATGATCCTTGCCCTGTCCTGCGCGTCAAGTTTTTGAAAGGGTGCTGCCATCAATGTCAGGAAAAGCAGGCCGAACAGTCCACCGTCAATCCTTTTCATACGTATTGATAATTGTTTCTGTGTCTTTCTGCACCTTGAGCAGATAATCCCTGCAATAGGTCACCAGTTCCAGGGCTCTTTTAACTTTGGAAGCAATCTGACCCAGATCTGCATCGGGTTTTTCAAGGTCTTCTGCAAGGGACTGTAGTTCCTGGCGTGCCTGCAGGTAAGTGATCCCGGTTTTTTTATTCATACGGCTCAGTTTTCAATATCATTCACAATCGCACCAAAGCAGCCTTTGGAAAGTATGGTCTCTACCCGGTCTCCCTCTTTGAGCGGGGAGGCATCCAATAAGGCCTTGCCCCGGAACAGGGTCAGGGAATATCCCTTTTGCAGCAATGTCAGGGGATTGTTTTGCTTAATACGCTGTTCCAGCAATTCCAGCACATGCCCGTGGTGTTGTATGATCCATCTTACAGCCCCGCCAATGTCCCTGACCAGGTAGTTGAGGCTTTGTTTTTCATCGTCTATTCTTCTTAGCACAGCGCGTTCCAGGTTGTGTGAGATCCTGAACAGACTTTCTTCTTCGGCAGCAAGAAGCCCGTCCAGGTAATCCGCAACGGCTGTGGGTGTCTTCAGGGACAGACTGGCCACCCTGTCGGCAATATGAACATCTTTGTGGTGCCCGATGCCTGTGACCACCGGTATGGGGAACTGGGCAATGTGTGCTGCCAGGTCATAGTTGTCGTAGCAATGCAGGTCTGCCGATGCACCCCCGCCCCGGATCATTACCAGCAAATCAAACTCCTTTCCGGAATCAATCACCTGCTCCATGGCCCGGATAATGCTTGCGGGTGCATCGGTGCCTTGCATAAGAGACGTGAAAAGGGTCAGTTTGAATCCATATTTTGATAAACCGATATGGTCCTGGAAGTCTTGGTATCCGGCAGCCGTCTGTGAAGATATCACCGCCAGTCGCAGTGGAACGGCAGGAAAGGGCAGCTGCCTGTTCATGTCCAGGATGCCTTCCCGCTCCAGCCTTTCCATGGTTTTTCTGCGTTCCAGCTCAAGGCCTCCTATGGTATAGGAAGGATCAGCATCGGTAACCACCAGGCTCAGACCGTACAAGGGATGCATCCTGGGTTCCACGCACAGGAGCACCTGCAACCCGGGACGCAGGTCCATTCCGGTGCTTGTTCTGAAATAGGGATTTAGCATGGAAAAAACACTGGCCCATATAACGGCCTGGGCTTTTGCCAGTAATGTATCTGTTGCCTTTTCTTTCTGTACCAACTCCATATGGCAGTGGCCGTTGCGTACAGAAAGCTGGTTAATTTCTGCGCGGACCCAACATGGTTCCTCAAAGGCCCGGCTAACAGCATCTTCCAGTTTTCTTTGCAGGTCAATGAGATCCATTTTCTCCATAGCACAAATTTACATTAAAATAATCAAAAAAGCCTTACCTTAGCCCTATGGAAATCAAAGAAGCCTCTTTCCTTTCTTCCACCATAAAAGTTGATGAAATCCCCACCCCGGTACTGGAGGAATTCGCCTTCATAGGGAGGTCTAATGTTGGCAAATCTTCCCTGATCAACATGTTATGTAACAGGCGCAAACTGGCACACACATCCTCTACCCCCGGAAAGACGCAGTGCATCAACAGGTTCCTGATAGACAACTCATGGATTATCACAGACCTGCCCGGGTATGGTTTCGCCAAAGTTTCCAAGACAAAAAGGGCTCTTCTCCAGTCCATGACCCAGGGATACATCCGGAGCGCACCCAACATGACAATGCTTTTTGTATTACTGGATTCAAGGCATCCCCTCCAGCAGATAGACCTCGATTTTCTGCTCATGCTTGGCAACTGGCAGATTCCTTTTGCGCTGGTGCTGACCAAATCGGACAAACTGTCAAAGACAGCCCTGGAAAAACAAGCGGCCTCTATCAGGGAATCATTGTCGCATTACTGGGAACCCCTGCCTCGTTTTTTTGTTGTTTCCTCTCTGACCGGTGAAGGCAGAAAAGAACTTCTGGATTATATTGGTTCCATTCGTTCCGAAAACCTATAATTGTGTTTTTTCTTCTTATATTTGCCCCATCTTCTAATCAAAGGGACAATGGATCATCTGCATTTATTCAAAATTTTTTCTTGCCGCGGATCCAGATATCTTGCCGAACGTATAGCCTCTCATCTGGGTCTGCCCCTGGGATTATCGTCTGTAACCACATTCAGTGACGGGGAGTTTCAACCCGCTTTTGATGAAAGTGTCCGGGGGGCGACTGTCTTTATCATCCAATCCACGTTTCCTCCTGTAGATAACTTATTTGAACTGCTCCTGACCATAGATGCTGCCAAAAGGGCTTCGGCCTATAAGGTGATTGCCGTTATGCCCTACTTCGGATGGGCCAGGCAGGACCGTAAGGACAGACCCAGGGTTTCCATTGGCGCCAAGATGGTGGCCAACCTGCTGGAAGCTGTTGGCTGCGATCGGGTAATGACCATGGATCTGCATGCAGACCAGATACAGGGCTTTTTTGATTTTCCAGTGGACCATGTTTATTCGAGTTCTGTTTTTGTCCCTTATATCAAGAATCTGGGTCTGGAAAACCTCTCTGTTGCTGCTCCGGATATGGGCGGTGCAAAGCGCGCCAACGCCTATTCCAGAAAACTGGAATGTCCCCTTATCATATGCCATAAATCCCGTGAACAGGCCAATGTGGTTGGAAGCATGACCGCCATAGGCGAGGTCAGTGACAGGAATATTGTCATACTGGACGATATGATAGACACAGCAGGAACCATATCAAAAGCAGCTGAAATGATGATGGCCAGGGGAGCACGCAGTGTCCGGGCCATAGCTACCCACCCTGTACTTTCCGGACTTGCCTACAACACCATCGCCAATTCTACCCTGGAGGAAGTCATTGTCACCGATACCATACCCCTGTGCTCAGATCCGGGCGTGAACAAAAGCAAGATCAAAGTGTTGTCCATAGCCCGGGAATTTGCCGATATCATAGACAAGGTTTACAACTTTCAATCCATCAGCAGTAAATTCACCTTGTAATGGCCACTTCAGAGAAATTGTACCAGGCATTGACCGGCGGCATAAGGCATTTCTTCATGGACGCCGGAAAGAAGACAGCTGTCCTGGGCCTTTCCGGGGGGCTGGATTCAGCTGTGGTAGCGTGCCTGGCACAGGATGCCCTTGGCAAGGAGCATGTGCACGGGCTGCTGATGCCTGGACCCTATTCTACAGTCCATTCCCTGAACGATGCCCTGGAATTATGCACTCTTAACGGGATCAGCTATCATATCATTCCCATTGATACTATTTTCAATAAGTTTTTACGTGAGTTGTCTCCTGTTTTTGAACATGAACATCAAGATGTAACGGAAGAAAACCTGCAGGCACGAATCAGGGCTGTACTCCTGATGGCATACGCCAACAAAAAAGATAGCCTGGTACTTAATACAAGCAACAAGAGTGAACTGGCCGTGGGTTATGGCACCTTATATGGTGACCTGGCAGGAGCCCTGATGGTCCTGGCCGATCTCTACAAGACAGAAGTGTATGAGCTGGCAGCTTTCCTGAACAGGGACGGTGAAAGGATCCCCGGACACAGCATCAGTAAAGAACCCTCGGCCGAGTTGTACATAAATCAGAAAGACACCGATTCCCTACCGGAATATGCTGTTCTGGACCCTATCCTGCATGCCCTTATAGAAGAAGGAAAAACTGAAGAAGAGCTGGTCCTGTCAGGGATTGACGCACAGCTTCTGTCGGGAATCATTCAAAAAATGAAGCGTTCCGGCTTCAAAACCCACCAGGTCCCTCCCATGCTGACGGTTACAGACCATCCTCTCCTTCCACGCAATAAATGTTTACATTACAACTTATGACGGTTTTTTTTCTGTCGCTGGGACTGATAACCCTGGGTGTACTGGGGCTGAGTCTGTCAATAATTGTCAGGAAAAACGGAAAATTTCCCGAATATTCCGTTGGACATAACAAAAAAATGAGGGAGCGGGGCATACGCTGCCCCAAGGAAGAAGAACGCATGTTGCTGAAAAAAGGAGCCCATGGGAATTGTTGCAATTGTAGGAAGGCCTAATGTTGGAAAATCAACACTTTTCAACAGGCTGGTAGGAAAACGGCAGGCCATTGTTGACCAGACTGCCGGGGTTACCCGTGACCGTCATTACGGAAAAACAGACTGGAATGGCAGGGAATTCTCCATTATCGATACAGGCGGTTATGCCCACAATACGGACGATGTATTTGAAGAGCAGATACGCCGCCAGGTTCTGGTAGCGATCCAGGAATCGGATGTAGTCGTTTTCATGGTCGATGTGCAGACGGGCATAACAGACTACGATCAGGGTATTGCCGGAATACTCAGAAAATCTGAAAAACCGGTTATAGTAGCGGTAAACAAGGTGGATCACGGAGGCCGGATTTTTGATACCTACGAATTTCACGCACTGGGTCTTGGAGAACCCATATCCATTGCAGCGGCAAGCGGTAGCGGGACAGGGGAACTGCTGGACAGGATCCTGGAAGTGCTTCCCGGTGACAGTGCCATGGAGGAAGAACATGATATTCCGCACATTGCCATTGTGGGAAGGCCCAATGTGGGCAAATCTTCCCTTACGAATGCCTTTCTGGGAGAAGAAAGGAATATCGTTACCCCGGTCGCAGGAACGACACGCGATGCCATTTCTGTGAGGTACAACAAGTTCGGTTATGACTTCATGCTTGTCGATACGGCTGGCCTGAGAAAGAAAACAAAAACCAAAGAAGACCTGGAATTTTATTCTTCCATGAGGGCCGTCAGGGCCATAGAATATTCAGATGTATGTATCCTCATGATAGATGCGACTTTGGGAGTAGAATCACAGGATCTGAGCATTTTTCAGCTGATCGTGAAGAATAAAAAAGGCTGTGTGATAGCTGTCAACAAATGGGACCTTCTTGAAAAGGAGACCAACACCCTTAAAGAATACACCCGTGGAATACATGCAAGAATTGCTCCCTTTACAGACATTCCCGTGATATTTACCTCTGTGGTAAAAAAACAACGCATTATTAACGTGCTGGAAGCCGCAGCCAAAGTCTTTGAAAACCGTAACCGCCGTATTTCCACCTCCATGCTTAACCAGGTCATGCTCCCCGAGATCGAAGCTTACCCTCCCCCTGCAATCAAGGGAAAATACGTCAGGATTAAATACATCACTCAATTGCCCACGGCGTGCCCCTCTTTTGCGTTTTTCTGCAACCTGCCGCAATACGTGCGGGAAGATTATAAACGTTTCCTGGAAAACAAGCTGCGCTCTCACTTTGATTTTCAAGGGACACCGGTACAGATTTACATGCGCAGGAAATAAATCAGTCCTTTTCTATACGGACCTGCTGCAGTCTGTGTGTTTCCCTGTCCGATTTGAGAAATAAGGTCACACGAAAGCGCTCGCCACCGGCCAGCAGGGTGCCTATGCAGTAACGCATGGGCAATGAGCCGCTCATATGGACTATGGTAAATGATTTGGGAGTATACCGGGCATAGAAATTTTTCATCAGTTGCCGGGCCTGGCTCCTGCTGCAAACACCGGCCGTTCCCAATACATCGATTTCGATATCATCGGCAAACCACTGGGCAAAAATGGTTGCATCACCTCTCTGCAGATCGTTCCCGATATCATCGAAAATATCTTTTGGCCCCTCCTGCGCTACCAGCAGAGCAGGAACAAAGACAGGAAAGCAAGCGAGTATAATGGGTAAGATAGCCTTTCTGATCATAGCATGTCTTAAAACCACGGCAAGTTACACATAATTTCTTACTTTTGTTTGATGAATATTGTGCTGCTTTGCATGGGCAAGACCCAGGAACCTTACCTGCGTGAAGGCATTCTGGAATATGAGAAAAGGCTGATCCGCCATGTCGGCTTTAAACGTCTTGAATTGCCGGATGTAAAGAACACTTCATCGTTGTCCTGCGATCAGATCAAAGAAAAAGAGGGTCTTTTGCTTTTAAAAAACGTTAAGGATGCAGACCATCTGGTGCTCTTTGACGAGAAAGGCAGCACCTTTACGTCAAAGCAAATGTCGTACCAGATTGAACAACATATGCAAAAAGGCACCAGGACTCTTGTTTTTGCCCTGGGCGGGGCCTTTGGATTTTCTCTTCCTGTAAGACAAAGGGCAGATGCCATATGGTCTCTGTCCAGCCTGACTTTTCCCCACCAATTGGTACGTTTATTGTGTATGGAACAACTTTACCGCTGCTTTACCATTATTAAAGGAGAGGCCTACCACCACCCATGAAAATCCTCAGGCAAATATGGAAACAAAAATTCCTGATACCGCTTATCCTTGCGGCTGTCTGCCTTACCCTGTCCTTTTTTGAGCTCACCAGTCACAACCAACGCATGAAGCGTCTGGTGGGGGTTGAAAATATTCTTCACAGAAAACAACGTAACATAGAAAATATTGCCCTGCGTGAACTGGAACAGGACAAAATGGGGAGCCTCTCGCCCAAGGATGTTGACCATGACATGGTAATATACAAGTATTACAAGGACAGCCTCATATCCTGGGTAAACACCTTTCCCGTGATCAATGACAGTTACAGTCCGGGGGCCATGTATCCCAATCTATCATTTTTCTCAAGGAACACCATCCTCTATCAGCCACTTTCGGGGGTAGACGGCAGGGAACAGTATCTGAACCTTGGAAGTGCCTGGTACGTGGTGAGGGCTTACAGCCGGGAGGATGTAACCATCATAACGGGCATACTGGTCCACACCGACTTTCCTTTCAGCAACAGTTTCGTGGAATCAGAAGTCAACAGGACCCTCCGGCTGCCTGCCCATTGTTCCATCGTACCGCTGAACCTGGACGAAGGATTTATAGTCTTTGGAAAGGATGATGGCGTATTGTTCACCATTCTGAGCAACACGTCCATGCAGACATATTACGAGTCTGTCATTCTAAGATGGGTGGCTATAACTCTGGTCATACTCTCACTGCTGATGTTCTTTTTCAGGAACCGGAAAGTGACTTATGCCCTGTGTGTGATCGCCGTCTTGTGTCTGATCCGTTTTCTGACGTTTGTATTTTCGGCATTCCTGCAACTGGATACCTTGTTTTTTTCACCCCTGCTGTTTGCCGGCGGACACCTGGAGAATTCGCTGGCCGACATGGTTCTCAACATTTTGTGCGTATTTTCAGGGGTATGGGCTATTTACCTTTCCCGTCCGGACCTTGCGCGTATCATGCAAAACATGAAAAAACCCAGGCGCCTGACTATCAATATACTGATAGTTGTTTTCCTGGCCGCTGCCTTTTTGCTGACACACCATACCCTGAAAGCCCTGACCATGGACTCAAACATTGTCATGGAATTGTTCAGGCTGGACGAAATCACTTGGTATACGCCTTTTGCCTATCTGATTGTATCGCTGCTGTTCCTTTCTTTCTTCCTGTTGTTCAGGACCCTGTTGTACGTGAATAAAGTACCGCAAACATCATTTTTTGCAGGACCCCGGTTCACGTACCTGTTCGTTTTCCTGGCTGCAGCATACAGTATGCTAACTGTCTGTCTGTACGGCAGGGATAAGGAATTCAACCTGTTCCAGGTATGGACACAGAAAATGTCAATAGAAAGGGATCTGGACCTGGAGATGCAGCTGCGCAGGGTGGAAGAAAGGATCGCAATAGATCCTATCCTGTCCATCATGATCCAGATGGACCAGGACCATGATCTGATCCTTTCACGCATAAAAGAAACGTATTTTGCCGATTTTCTGCAGAAATACCAGATCCAGATTACCATCTGTGAACCGGGCGATGTGCTGGTAATTGCCGGCATGCCCCGTCCTGTATCGTGTTACCAGTTCTTCCACAGCGAGATCCTGAAGAACGGAACTCCCCTGGCTGAAAATTCACGGTTTTACAATATTGACAGCAAACTGGGGAACATCAGTTATATGGGGGTCTTCACCTATTACAGCTATAGCGGATCTCAGGATCTTTACATTGAGCTGGATTCACGTTATGTTAAAGATGCCCTGGGCTATCCGTCCCTGCTTTCAGACCGGTCGCAGTTTGACAAATTCAAATTGCCCTATGATTATTCCTATGCCAAATACATAGATGGCAAACTGGTTTCCAATAGTGGAAAATATGCGTATCCCAGTCGCATGACCACTGAAACGGAAGATGGTTTCAGCGTGCAAAAAAGCAACAGAAGCATGCACTGTTATTATAAAACAGAAAATAAAGTACTGATCATAACAAGACCTCAGCGGACACCGCTTCCTTATCTTGTATCCCTTTCATACCTGTTTCTTTTTTATGTGCTGGTCTTTTCCGTGGCCTTGGGCCTGCTCAGGGAGAATGATCTGAGAATCAATCTTCCCAGCAGTTCTTTCCGGCGCAAGATCACCTTGTTGCTGGTGGGTTTGCTGTTTGTCGCGCTGGTTCTGATGGCCATTGGAAGCATCGGCTTTGGACTTAAACTTTATGAAGAGACCACTACCCGGCAAATGCAGGACCAGATGGATGCTGCCAGGTCATCACTGGATGATTACATCCGGTTTGCCGACCGCTCTAACGATCCGGCAGCCAATGTGGTAGAATTGCTCAATACCATAAACCGCCTCTCTTCTAACATGAAGATCAATGTAAATCTTTACGATCCACAGGGAAGGCTGCTACGTTCGTCTCAACCGGAAGTGTTTGAGCGTCATCTTCTTGGAGCCAGGATGAACGGGGAAGCCTATCGCCGCCTTCATCAGTATGAGCGGCCCCAGTTCACACAGAAAGAACAAATAGGGTCTTTGAGTTATTATTCTATGTATTCCCCGCTGTACAACACAAACGGAGATCTTGTAGCCTACATCAATATTCCCTACCTGTCTGGCCAGACCGATGTTTCCAGGGATACTTCGTCCATAGTGGCCGCCATTGTTAACCTGTACCTGCTGTTGCTGCTGGGAGCTGTTTTGCTGAGTTACGTTTTTTCCAACCAGATCACCAGGCCGCTGGCAGAGCTGGGAGAAAAGATCAGCCGCCTGGATGTGACCCGTAAACAGGAACACATACATTATACATCGGACGATGAACTGGGTATGCTGGTAAAGGCTTTCAACAAAATGGCCGATGACTTGAACGAGAGCACCCAGCGACTGGCTCAATCGGAAAGGGAACAGGCCTGGAGGGAAATGGCCCGCCAAATAGCCCATGAGATCAAGAACCCGCTAACCCCCATGCGTCTGAGTATCCAGCATTTAATACGTCTTAAACAGGAAGGCGGGCCCAAATGGTTGGATCATTTTGACAAAATTGTGGCTTCTCTTCTGGAACAGATAGAGATATTGTCCAACGCAGCTTCTGAATTTTCAAACTTTTCGAGAATCAATGCAGAGTTGCCTGTAGAGGTGGAACTCAACGAATTGATCAATGAGCAGATTGTGCTGTTTTCCACTTTCGAGAACATCAAGATTCATTTTGAGTCTGAAGTAAATCAGGCAAGGGTCAACGTAAGAAGAACCCAATGGGTAAGCGTGCTTGTCAATCTTTTGTCCAATGCTGTTCAGTCGGTGGAAGAACAGGCGATCGGGGTGATCAGTATCCGTTTGGCAGAAGAAGGAGACAATTATCTGATCAGTATAGCCGACAACGGACCCGGCGTGGCTCCGGAAAACCGCCACAAACTCTTCAAGCCCAATTTCACAACCAAAAGCGGAGGAACAGGGTTGGGCCTGGCTATATGCTGGGGGATCGTGGAACAGTACCGGGGTGAAATATTCTACACCTCATCGGAATGGGGCGGCGCCTGCTTCAATGTGAGATTACCCAAAAAAACCCTTATATAAACAGGGGATCTGCATAAGCCTTCACCTCTTCCTCCCCTATAGTATCTGAAGACAATATGATAAGCCGTTCTATCACGTTCCTCAATTCACGGACATTGCCGGTCCAGTTGAGCTTTTTCAATTCTTCAACAGCTTGCTGTGTGATGGTTCTTTTTGCCATCCCGTATTCCGCGCAGATCTGTTCTATGAAATATTCTGCCAGCAGGGGAATATCTTCCTTGCGCTCTGCCAGAGGCGGTACATGAATCAGAATCACGCTCAGCCTGTGGTACAGGTCTTCCCGGAAGGCGCCTCTCCCGATTTCCTGAACCAGGTCTTTATTGGTAGCTGCCACCACACGTACACTTACACTGATATCCTTGTCTGAACCCACACGGGTGATCCTGTTTTCCTGCAAAACGCGCAATACCTTAGCCTGGGCTGCCAGGGACATATCCCCGATCTCGTCCAGGAAAAGCGTTCCTCCGTCTGCCTGTTCAAATTTTCCCTTATGCTGCCTGATGGCCGAGGTGAAGGAACCTTTTTCGTGACCAAAGAGCTCACTTTCTATCAATTCTCCCGGTATGGCAGCGCAATTCACTTCTACGAAAGGCATCTTGTACCGGTTGCTTTTCTGGTGAAGCCACCGGGCAACCAGCTCCTTTCCGGTACCGTTGGAGCCGGTGATCAGCACCCTGGCATCTGTGGCAGCCACACGCTCGATCATGTTCCAGATTCGGGTGATAGCGGCAGACTTTCCAATCAGCGGGGGGGTTTTATCTTCTTTGCGTTTAAGTTTTTTGTTTTCCTGAACCAGTGTGGATTTGTCATTGGCATTCCTGATGGTGATAAGTATCCGGTTCAGGTCCAGGGGCTTTTCTATGAAATCGTAAGCGCCTTTTTTTATACATTCCACGGCCGTATCAATATCTCCATGGCCCGAAATCATAATAACCGGAACATCCAGATTCATTTCCTGAATCTTTTCCAGCACTTCTATCCCATCTATCCCCGGCATCTTGATATCGCAGAAAATCGTATCTATTTGCACCTTTCCCTGTTCAAGCACAGAGAGTGCCTGTTCACCGTTCTCGGCCAGGGATACTTCATATCCTTCATACTCCAGTATCTCTTTCAGGGTGTTGCGAATACTCTTTTCGTCATCAATGATCAATATTCTCATACTTCCCGCATTTAATCCTGCAAAGATAACCCTAATTTCGCAAATAGGAGATTTTCCTTTACATTTGAAACAGAATATGAAGCAGATGATCATTGCCATAGACGGACATTCTTCAACCGGGAAAAGCACCTTTGCCAAAGCCATTGCCCGGGCCCTGGATTATACGTACCTGGACTCCGGAGCACTATACAGGGCAGTAACTCTTTATGCCCTGGAAGAAGGACTTACAGATGCGCAGGGAAAGCCCGATGCCGACCGGCTGGTGGAACGCCTTGAAGACATCACCCTTTCTTTTTGCAGGAATCCAAAAACAGGTAATGATGAAACATACCTGAATGGAAAAAACGTAGAACAGCGCATCCGGAGCCTGGAGGTTTCACGGAACGTCAGCCCCGTTTCCGGTATCCCCGGCGTCAGGGATTTTGTAGACAATGAACTTAGAAAATGGGCCGGTAAAAAAGGAGTTGTCATAGATGGCAGGGATATTGGCACGGCTGTTTTTCCACAAGCCGAGGTGAAGATCTTCATGACCGCCCCCGCCCCGGTACGGGCACGCAGACGGCTGGAAGAAATGAAGGCAAAAGGAGAAGAGGCCACTTTTGAAGAAGTGCTGGAAAATGTGCTGCGGCGCGATCACCTGGACTCCAGTCGGGAGGTTCATCCCCTTACCAAGGCCCCTGATGCCGTATTGCTCGACAATGGGAACATGACAGTTGCCCAACAAATGGAATGGTTTAAAAAGCTATTGGAAGACAAATGGGATATCAGGTTGAAATAGACAAACGATCGGGGTTCTGTTCCGGGGTGATACGCGCCATACGGTGTGCAGAAGAAGCCCTGAAGGAGAACAAACCCATGTTTTCCCTGGGGGCCATCGTTCACAACAATGAGGAACTGCACCGCCTGGCTGCAAAAGGCCTGCGGGTGATAAAGCACAGTGACCTGCACCATATCCCTGAAGGATCCACCGTCCTTATACGCGCCCACGGCGAGCCGCCTTCCACCTACGAAATGGTTGCCGCAAAGAATATCAGCCTGTTGGAATGTACCTGTCCGGTGGTGCTTCTGTTACAAAAGAAAATCAAGAAAGAACACGCCAGAATCATGCCGGAAAAAGGCCAGATCGTTATCTTTGGCAAACAAGGTCATGCAGAAGTGGACGGGCTGGTGGGACAGGTTGGCGGCGATGCTATTGTGGTTGAAAAGTTGCAAGATCTGGATCATATTAGTTTTTCGGGCGGGCCTGTCTCACTTTTTTCCCAAACCACCCAGAATCCGCAGGAATACGTAAAAATCCGGGAGCGTCTGCTCCACCTCATGCAGGAGCAGGGCATGACCCCGGACAGGTTCAAAGTATTTGACACCATCTGCTCTCAGGTTGACGGAAGGCAGACAGAGCTGGCACGTTTTGCCCGCAGCCGGTCATTGATCCTTTTTGTTGCAGGAAAAGAAAGTTCCAATGGAAAGGTCCTCTTCCGTACCTGTAAGGAAGCCAATCCACGCAGTTATGCCATTGAAAAACCGGAAGATATTTCCCTGGCCTGGTTCAGACCCTCAGATACGGTGGGAATATGCGGGGCCACTTCCACTCCCTTCTGGCTCATGGAGCAGGTGGCTGAAAAAGTACGCAACTTGTAATGAAAGAAAAGTACGCCGATATCCTATTTCCACTGGCCCTGGAAAGCCTGCTGACATACAGGGTCCCGGAAGATCTCTGCCCGCAGCCCGGCCCGGGATGTCAGGTCACGGCGCCTGTGGGGAACCGCATCCATACCGGGGTAGTTTACAGAATCGGGGAGGAACCACCACAGGGAGGACCAAAAGACAGCCTCAGGGATATTATCTCTGTTGTTCCATCCCTGCCCCTGATCCCTGAAAAAACACTTATGTTCTGGGAATGGATTGCCCGGTATTATATGTGCCCTCCGGGTCTGGTGGCTAAAATGGCCCTGGGCCTCTGGAAATTCAAAAGGCGTGCAAAGGGTCCTGCCACGGATCCCAAACCCTTTCCCGATCCGGGCCCGCCCCTCTACCTGGAAGGTATGGGACGGGAAACAGTGTACCGGAAAAATATTGGCATGGCCCTTGACCGTGGCGGACAATGCCTGATAGTATGTCCCGACCGGTTTTCCTGTGAATCGGTGCACCAGTTCATGCTGGACGCATTTGGGGAAAAAGCCATCTGCTTTCATTCTAAAAGGCCTTTAAAAGAGCAAAGTAAAGCACAAAAAGAGTTGTATGCAGGCAATCCCTGCGTGGTAACAGGAATGCACCTTGCCCTCCTGTTGCCCTTCACCCGGCCTGCCCTGGTTGTTGTGGAACGGGAAGAGCATCCCGCCCATAAGAAGTCAGAGTCCGTTCCCTACCTGAACGCAAGGGACACAGCCCTGATGATGGGCCAGCAGTTTCACGCACAGGTGATCCTGGGATCGGCGTTACCCTCTCTGGAAACTTTATACAACATAGAAAAAGGCAAATTCACAGCCCTGGAACACATCCCGGCTGCCCTGCCCATGCCGGAAAAAAACGTGCTGATAGACACCGCTGCCTCTTTGACCACAGGAACCATGAGGGGCGCTTTGGATCTGCGTACCCTGGCAGCGGTGGAAAGCTGTCTGGCAGAACAGAAAAAAATTCTTTTTGCCGAGGCCGGTCCTTCTTTCCCGGAAGACCTTCCACAGGACCCCGGCATACTTGTTTGCAGACCTTTCCAGACCCATCACCACCTTGACAGCTCCATAGGGCTGGTTTGCTTTCTGCATACTGAAAGACTACTTTCAAGAAAGCATTTCCGGGCCACGGAACAGGCCTGCCACATCATGGCGAACGTGCTTCGCTGGGCGGCAGTCCAAACACCCCGGGTACCTGTGATGATTCAATCTTCCTATATGGACCATCCTTTTTACCGGTTCGTCAGGGAAGGCCTTCCTGCGTCCTTTATGGATGATATACTGCAGGAAAGGATCAGGTACGGGTACCCGCCGCACACACGGCAAATACTGATCACCATTTTTCATCACAGAAAGAACCTGGCAGCCGACAGGAGCAGGGCACTCTGCCGTGTGCTGGATTCAGCCAGCCTGCCGGCACGTATTGAAGGACCGTTCGTCCCGCCAGAACGGCGTGAACTGTTGTTTTCATACCGCCTGCAGGTGACAATACAGCGTACTGTGAACGCACAGCCGGTAAAAGAACGGATCTCTTCCCTTATCCGGCAGGCTGCGCTGGCTCCGGCCCGCATCCGGGTTGATGTCGATCCTGCCTGAGATGTATCAGATTTTGCGAATTTTTAGCTTCTGTCCGGGATAGATCCTGGAATTACTCCCCAACCCGTTCAGAGAACGGATATTCTGTACTGTGATTCCCAGTTTGTTGGCAATATCCCAGAGGTTGTCTCCCGATTTAACGGTATAGTACTCAAAAGATCCATCCTGTGAAGTGGTTGCCGTTGCCGAGGTGTAGATCTTGAGGGTGCTGCCGGCATAGATCGTGTTGTTCCTGATGTTGTTCCAGGAACGGAGGTTGGCTGCACTGACCTTGTATTTTTCCGCTATGCCGCCCAGCGTTTCCCCCTTTTGGACCTTGTGGGTAATCAGATTGCCCCTGGGCCGGGCAGGAGCAGCAGAGGATCCGGCGGCAGAAGCTGTTTCACTACGCGGAGCCCCTGTGCCCCTGGTGTAAATAATGAGCCTCTGATTGGGAACGATCCGGTCTGAACGAAGTCCGTTCCAGTACTTGACATCGGCTATTCGCACCCCGTAACGATAAGCTATATGGCTGAGCGTTTCCCCTGACCGCACCCTGTGTGTTATCTGGGTATCGGAAGCGGTAGCCCTTGTGTTCATTATCAAGGGATTAAAATAAACACTGTCTTTGTATGAATAAATGGAATCCTGCAGGGCAGCAAAGTCTCCGCTGCATTCAAAGGGAAGACGCAGGATGTAGGGACGTTCCACCCCGGGGATGATGTCCTTGACATATTGAGGATTCAGGTCCCTGAGCTGGTCTGTTGAAATATTGAGAAACGAAGTGATCTGCTCAAAGTGAAGCATTTTGTTCACCTCAAAAGTATCTACGTGGGCAGGCATCTCTATGGGGAGTGGCCTGATCTGGTGTTCTGCGTAATAACGCATGGTATAGAGGGCTGCAACAAATGCCGGCACGTATCCGCGTGTTTCACGGGGCAGGAATGGATATATGTCCCAGAATTCACGGGACCCCCCGGCACGGCGGATGGCTTTGTTTACATTGCCCACCCCGCAGTTATAGGAAGCAATGGCAAGGATCCAGTCGCCGTATATGCGGTATGAATCCAGCAGGTACCGGGCGGCAGCGTCCCCCGACACTATGGGGTCCAGCCTTTCATCCACATAGGAATTGATGGTCAGGTTGTAATTCAGAGCCGTCCGGTACATGAACTGCCACATCCCGGTGGCCCTTGCCCTGGATACCGCCCTGGGATTGAGGGCCGATTCAATAACGGCCATGGCTTTGAGCTCCAGGGGCATTTTGTAGGAATCCAGGATTTCTTCGAACAGCGGCATGTAATACTGTGCCAGTCCCAGAATGGTTGGTATACGGTCCGGCATTTTCTGGGTGTAATGGATGATGTGGTTCCTGACAATGTTGTTGTATGGCAATTTTATAAAACTGTTCATTCTGGTGAGCCGGTTTATGTACACAGAATCGGGTATGGTGGAAGTCAGAAGGGCTGTGTCCAGGGTTTCAAGAGTCAGGGCATCGGGCATCCGGTTCAACTGGTTCTGGTGATAGTACAAGCTTAGTCTCTGATCGGTCGAGAGGGAATCATAATCAAAATCCGGGTTTGTTTCCGGATTATTAAAATCGCCCTCATTAATCTCATTTTCAAGCAACAATGAATCCGCTGCAGGCAATTCATACTCCATCAACGCCTGTTGCAGCGAATCTGTAAGTTTTAACAGGGAATCTACCTGTTGTGTTAATTGCTTTTTTGTGGGCCTTCTCATTACCTGGCCTGAAGATGCGGTTACTGTCAGTGTCACAAGCAGGATTGACAGGATGAAACATTTGGATTTCATTATGGGAACATGTATTAAAAGGTTAATCTCATTTGTAATCCGGCGCCGGGATATCCGGCAGATGTAAAGTTGGTCACCGGAATAAATCCCGGCTCAATACGCAGGGTCAGGTCATCGCTTATGTCAAAATCCTGGAAATGCGCGAACACATTGGCGTCTATCACATTCAGGGCATAGACGAGAACCGTGGCGATAATGGAATAATCCCGGTACCGGCGGAACGTATCCCGGTACCATTTGATGTTTTCAGGTGTCATCCACCCGTCATATTCAGATGGTTTTGCCATTGCGTGGTTGTACATGAGCTTGTAACGGTTGTATTGTAAACCGTTATATTGCCAGAAATACCCGCAGGCAATAAGACCTCCGTAAATCACGGGAATTTTCCAGTAGTCTCCGTTGTACATCTGTCCAAGTCCCGGAAGGAGCGCAGAATACAGTGTGGCCTTTGCCGGCAGGATTTGTTTTTTATGCTTAAAACCTGCCACTCCGTCCAGCAGGCTGCCCCAGTAAAATAACCCGGCTCCCACATAGCACAGATTCCGGTATAAAGCGTAGGAATCGTTTTCCGTTTCCTTGTATTTGGTATTGAAACGCGTTCCCATATAAATACCGGCACCAATACCGGCATAAACAACGGGTATCTTCCAGTATTGCCGGTTGTATGCCTGGGAATAGCCGGGAAGGACTACGGCTCCGGAAAAAACGCGGCCCAGTTTTAAGGTGTCCTTTCCCGCTAAAGCTGAAAAATAGGTACGCAGCCTGAATGGTTCTTTTGCCTGAACAGTAGTATCCTGTGACGATTTCGTGTCCTGTTGCCCCATGTCCACAGCAAACTGCCCATAGACAAGAGGCCCTGAACACAGCATACACAAAATGACTATCAGGCTACGTTTCACAGCGTAAGAAGCGGCTAAATATTGTTTTTCTCAAGGGCTTCCAGAAATGCCTCCATTTCAGAATCGCTGGAACAGTATATGGTCAGAACGCCTTCACCCCTGGCATTTCTTTTCAGGCTTATGTTATTGTTGAAATACGTCCCGATCCGCTCCAGTACCCTGTAATAGGCATCTGGCAATTCGGTATCCCGTACCTTTGTATCTTTATTATCGGGCCCTGCAGGGCGTACCATGGCTTCTACCTGTCGGACAGACAGTCCTTTCTCCACGATCTTTTTTGCCAGTACCAGCCGGGCTTCCTGGTCTTCCAAAGAGAGCAGGGCACGGGCATGTCCCATGGTCAGGGCGCCTGCCCGTATAAATAACTGGATCTGCGCCGGCAACTGAATCAACCTAAGGTAGTTGGCAACCGTTGCCCGTTTTTTCCCAACACGTTCTGCCAGTTTTTCCTGGGTCAGATCGCACTCTTCTGTCAGGCGCTGAAACCCGTAGGCTATTTCCATGGCGTCCAGGTTTTCACGCTGAATATTTTCAACAAGCGCCATTTCCAGCAACGCGTTGTCTTCTACCTGCCTGATATAGGCGGGAACTTTGTTCAGTCCGGCCATCCTGGCTGCCCTGAGCCTCCTTTCCCCGCTAACAAGCTGGTACCTTCCGGCAGCTAGCTTTCGAAGTGTCAACGGCTGGATAAGTCCCAGGTTCTTTATAGATGCTGCCAGCTCGGCAAGGGCCTCTTCGTTGAATTCCTTTCTGGGCTGTTCAGGGTTGACTTCTATAAGATCAACATCAATCACGGAAGTTCCCTCCACCTGCGGAAGCACCACGGGAGTTCTGGGTTTCCAGTCGTTCAATGAAGGAGTTTCTGATATCAGGGCACCCAATCCTTTGCCCAAAGCGGGTTTCTTAGTCATGTTGATTTTTCTTTAAGAATTCCCTGGCCAGGTTCAGGTAGTTGTTGCTGCCTACAGATGCCGCATCATATAGAACCACCGGCTTCCCATGCGAGGGGGCTTCGCTCAGGCGGACATTGCGCTGAATGACGGTCTGAAAAACCATATCCTGGAAATGGTGCCTGATCTCCTCCACTATCTGATTGTGAGAACGCAGGCGCAAATCGTACATGGTTAGCAAAAAACCTTCAATGGCCAGGGCCGGGTTTAACCGGCTTTGAACAATTTTTATGGTATTGAGCAATTTGCCCAGTCCTTCCAGGGAAAAAAATTCACACTGTACCGGAATGATCACAGAATCTGCAGCCGTCAGGGCATTAACGGTGATCAGACCCAGAGAAGGAGAACAATCTATGAATATGTAATCAAAATGCTGGCGAATTTCATCCAGGCTGGATTTCAGGACACTTTCCCGTTCGGGAACCGACAAAAGTTCAATTTCAGCACCTACCAGGTCTATGTGGGAAGGAATAAGCTTAAGGCCCTGGATCTCGGTCTGGATGATGGTTTTCTCGATCGGCATTTTTCCTATCAGGCACTCGTACAGGGTGTCGCCACTGGGTGCATTGGGATCGAAACAAAGCCCCGAGGTTGTGTTCGCCTGTGGGTCTGCATCTACCAATAAAACATTTTTTTCCATCACAGCCAGTGATGCTGCCAGGTTGATGGCTGTCGTAGTTTTTCCAACTCCTCCCTTCTGGTTTGCGATGGCAATTATTTTTCCCATTAGTGATATCTGTTAGATTTCAATTTGGCAAATATACATTAATTACCATAAATATTCTTACTTTTGAGGTCTCAATTCAATGACCTGTCTTATGTCCCTGGCTAAATGGATGATCATACTTAATCCTGTTGCAGGAGGCGGAAAAACGGCCCTTCTCTGGCCCCATGTTTCAAAGTACCTGCATGAACGTGATTTGAGCTTTGACTGCGTTTTCACAAGACACAAGTATCATGCCGTCACCATAACCATAGAAGCCATCCGTGAAGGTTTCAGGCATTTTATTGTGATTGGGGGCGACGGCACTTTCCACGAAGTTGTCAACGGGATTTTTTATCAGCAGGATGTACCAACACAGGACATGACAGTTGGTATCATACCCATAGGAACAGGCAATGATCTGATAAGCACATACAGGATCCCTTCTGATTATGAGCTTGCCATGGAAACTATCATTCAGGAAAACAGCATACTGACCGACATTGGATGGGTTTCGTTCCAGGATTACGGGATAGAACGGTCACGTTTTTTTGCCAATGCCGCCGGCATGGGTCTTGATGCGGCCGTGATCTGTCGCTACGAAAAAGTTGTGGAACAGACCAAACGCAGGGGGCACTCACTATACCTGAAAAGTCTTCTGCATCAGTTTCTCTTATACCAGTCCAAAGACTTGCGGGTTCTTGTAGACGGGAACGTTTTTTATGAAGGACCGGTTCTCACATTCAGCATTGGAATCGGGACCTACATAGGGAGCGGGATGAAAGCCCTTCCTCTGGCCATTCCCGACGATGGGTTGTTTGACATTACCCTGGTCAGGCCCATGAACAAGGTGGCACTGGCTCTGAGGATAAAGGATTTTATTGCCGGCAATGTATACTCTTACAAAGAGTCCATGCACGGCAGGGGCAGGACAATTGAGGTGCTTCCCAACAGCAAACAAACCACCGGCCTGGAAACGGACGGGGAGCTGATGGGTGCCCCGCCCTATATGTTCAAACTCATTCCCTCCTCTTTGAGGATCATTGCCGGAAAGGATTTTGTGCCTTTTGTCAGAAACGGAACCTGACCTGCACTTTGGATTCCCACATGAACGATTCCCTGTACGTGGCCGACACTTTCAGCCAAAGGTCCACAGCATACAGGGGAGAATACCCCACATTGAGACAGGCCCGGATGCCTTTTCCGTAAAGAACGGGAACGGAATATCCGTACAAAACATCAGGTTCATAGACATAGATACGTGATTCCCATGACTCTGTCCTGAAAAGGGACAGGCGAAAAGATCCGCCAAATGTATCTTTAACGTTTTCATATTCCAACTGGGCATACGCGGCAAGCCCCCATTCCCCTGCATATTCACGGAGCCTGCAGTAAACACCGTCTGCCCGCAATTTCAGCAGCCATAAACCCGGCAACCTGATCCCTGAGCGAAGGCTGAGCGATGGTTTGTCCAGAATGCCTTTGTCCGAGATTGACCTTTGCTGGCGAAGCAAAAGCATATGATCATCTTTATGCACCTGCAAGCGTACATCCCATCCGTAGGAGGGATCATGACAAAGGTACCGCGGGCGGGGAAACAGAAAAAACCATCCGCTCATATCCATTTTCCACCGGCCGGGTAAAACAAGGGTGCCGGTCATCTGCAAACTATATTCGTTGGAAGGAGTAGTATTGCGCCCCACACGGGTACTGTAGGCTGCCGTATAGGATGGCGTGAAGCACCTGAGCAGCATACCCGCCTGGTTCCCGTTATCTCCATAATAAATGATCCCGGCCAACACCGCCGGTGATCCACCCAGGTCAAGAGCCGTTTCAGAAAAAAAACGCCATGAAGGCAGTCTGAATGACAGGTCTGCAGCTATACCGCCAAATGGTACGGTACGGTTTTTATAAACATTGTAATAGGTTATTCTGCCTGCATTGGGATGATCGTAACCATACCCAAGGGCGGTTATACCGGCTTTCCATCTTTCAGCAGACCAGGAGAGGTTCATACCGGCAGACCAGGATCCGAGGGTATTTTTCTTCTCTTCCTCCAAAGGGGTACGATGGTACCCTGTTTCAACTAGAGAGGTGAAACCCTCCTCTGTGATACGTGCATCGAGTGCCCTGAAAGACAGGAAAACGGAAACATCAAGATTTTTCCTGCCAAGCGTTGCACCCAATCCCCTGAAAAAAAGATTTTCATCCCTGGAGCGGTAGGGGGTTATTCCCATTTCTTTGTTACACAGCGATGCGGTAGAAGAAGCTTTGCCGAATTGCGTACCGTTCCACAACAGAAGTCCCTGTCCAAAACGCGCACGAAAATCTCCAATTACCAGGGATTTGAAGGGTTTAATATCCTTTATCACGGCATGAAAAGAAAGAAAATCGACTACCTGCCTTTCTCCGGGATCACTTTCCAGGGTGATTCCCCAGCGCACCCTGTTCCTGAAACGGTACTCATAACGAAGAAACCTGTACCAGGGAACCCCCTGGTAACGTGAATTCGGACGTGCCTGGTATTCCGTTGCCGTGATGGGACTGTATTCTTCACCCCTGGGGAAAAAAGTCCGTGTCTGAGCAAGCAATGAATGTTTTCCATGCCGGAACATTCCCTTTAGCGGCAGCAGCTTGTCATAGGTTGATTCCTGCTCCAGGTGGAAGAAAAGGGAGAGCAGCCGGGTGTCCTGCTCTGTAAAGCCTGGTATGAGAAACACCTCGGGCCATGAAATGAAAGCGCCGTAGCGCTGCCTGTAATCAAGCAGGGATGCTACCTGGTATGGAGTCAGGAATCCGGTCGCCTGCAGATCCTCTTTTGTTGCCTGGTTAAGGTGAATACGCGATTGAAGCATTTCTTCAAGGTCCTGCCCCGTGAAATCCTGTTCCATGGCCAGGTTTTCCAGAATAACATCGCGGTCCTGAGCCTGTAAGCAACAGACTGCCGTGCTGCATAAAAGCAGTAATAAAACATTTCTCATGATCATTCTCTCCGGTTGCGCTCCCCTCTGATGAGCTTTGTTTTACTTTATTTTTTTAGACTTTGAAACGGTATTTGATTTCTTTGATGGATTCATTCGCTTCTTCCACTTTCCGGCCCAGGCCTGATTGAAAGTCATGCATACGTTCTGCAAGGCGGGGATCGGACAGGGCCAGGATGCGGGCAGCAAAGATGGCGGCATTGCGGGCTCCGTCCAGTGCCATGGTAGCTACAGGTACTCCTGCGGGCATCTGCAGAATAGACAGGATGGAATCCAATCCCTCCAGGGATTTTCCGGATTTAACGGGTACCCCTATGACCGGGATGCCCGTGTAAGCGGCAATGACCCCGGGAAGGTGGGCTGCCCCGCCGGCTCCGGCAATGATCACTTTTACCCCACCTTGTGATGCCTGCTGTGCATAGTGCGCAACCTTTTCCGGGGTTCGGTGTGCAGACAGGGCTTTGATCTCAAAGGGAATTTCCATTTGGTCCAGGAAGCGTGCTGCTTCTTCCATTACAGGCATATCCGACATACTGCCCATGATGATGCTTACTTGCGGATTCATTGTCTGACTCTGTTAAAAGTCCAAATTTAATGATTATTTTTGTTCTATGGAACGCATAACCCTACAAGATAAGTCTTTCAGGACATACATCCCGTATCAGGAAATTGACAAGGCCATTGAACAGGTGGCCGCGGCATTGAACAGAGACCTTGGTAACGTTGATAAGCCTGTTTTTATAGGAATTCTAAACGGTTCGTTCATGTTTGCAGCAGACCTGCTTAAAAAGATCACCCTGAACTGTGTGGTCACTTTTGTAAAACTGGCCTCTTACAGCGGCATCTGCAGCACGGGAAAGGTACGGGAGCTGGTGGGCCTGGGCACAGACATAACCGACAGAACGGTTATCGTGGTTGAGGATGTGGTGGATAGTGGAAAAACCATTGAAAAACTGGTAGAAGACCTGAAAAAAAGAAATCCCCGGAAGATCATGATATGCACCCTGCTCTTCAAACCCGATGCCTATCAGGGCAAAATCCCCATAGATTATGCCTGTATCAGGATCCCCAACGATTTTGTTGTAGGTTATGGTTTGGATTACAACGATCTGGGAAGACAACTCAAAGACCTTTACGTAATAGATTAAACTATGCTCAATATTATTATTGCAGGCCCGCCGGGATCCGGCAAGGGAACACTGGCCAAACTGATGATCGATAAATTCGGATTTGTTCATTTGTCTACCGGAGATATGCTCCGCAATGAAATCGGGCTGGGTTCGCCTCTGGGAAAGGAAGTGGAATCCATACTGGCCAGAGGGGACCTGGTATCGGACCAGATTGTGATTTCCCTGATTGCTAACAATGTGAAAGCCAATCCGGGAGCCCGCGGTTTTCTTTTTGACGGTTTTCCAAGAACTTTGCCGCAGGCAGAAGCATTGGATGATTTTTTGGAAAAAACGGGGCACCCGCTTAAACTGATGATCCAGCTGGAAGTTGATGACGCTGTCTGCGAGATGCGCCTGTTGCGCCGCGGGGGCATAGAGAACCGGCCCGATGACATGGATGTGGAAAGGGTACGTCACCGCCTGGCTACCTATTATGCCCAGACAGTGCCCATCATAGACCATTATAAGAAACAGGGTAAATTCATAGCTGTTGATAGTTCAAAAACACCGGAATATACACTCAACCAGGTCAGTGAATGTCTGAAACCAATTTTGTAGACTATATAAAATTGTTTTGCGCCTCGGGCAACGGCGGCGCCGGATCTGTGCATCTGCTGCGTGCCAAGTACGTTCCAAAAGGCGGACCCGACGGAGGCGACGGAGGCCGGGGAGGTCATATCATACTCAAAGTAAATCCGCAATTCTGGACTCTGATCCACCTCAAATACAGAAAGAACGTACGTGCAGAACATGGAAAACCCGGCAGGGGCAACCTGGCACACGGGGCAGACGGCAAGGATGTGATATTGGAAGTTCCGCCGGGGACCGTTGTCAAAAGTGCAGATGACCAGGAAATAATTACAGAACTCACTAAACCCGGAGAAGAATTCATCCTGTGCAAAGGAGGCCGCGGCGGTCTGGGCAACAATCATTTCAAAACGGCCACCCGCCAGACACCGCGTTTCGCCCAGCCCGGTGAAAATGGACAGGAGGGCTGGTTTATCCTGGAACTGAAATTGCTGGCCGATGTGGGTCTGGTCGGATTCCCGAACGCCGGAAAGTCTACCCTTCTGTCAACCGTATCGGCAGCCAGGCCAAAAATCGCCGATTATCCCTTCACCACCCTCGGACCGCAACTGGGTATTGTATCCCTGCCCGACAACCGGTCCTTTGTCATGGCCGATATCCCGGGCATCATCCAGGGAGCACACCAGGGCCGGGGGCTGGGACTGCGGTTTCTCCGGCACATTGAACGCAATTCCATACTGCTGTTCATGGTGCCGGCAGACAGCCCGGATGTTACAGCAGAATACCGGGTATTGCTCAGGGAACTGGAAAAATTCAAACCCCAGCTGCTGGACAAACATCGCATGCTGGCCGTTACAAAGGCTGACCTTCTGGACCAGGCCGCAGAACGGTCACTTCGCCGCCACCTGCCCCGTTCCCTGCCCGTGTTGCTCATCTCTTCCATAACGGGGAAGAATATTCCCCAATTAAAGGAGCAAATATGGAACATATTGTGGAATCAATAATCCAGCTGGACCACAAGCTTTTCTTCATACTGAACGGAGCACACTGCAGTTTTCTGGATCCAGTGATGAAAATCCTTTCCAATATTCCGGTATGGATACCCCTTTACCTGTTCATTGCCGGGGGCTTTTTCCTGGTACTTCCCTGGCGTTACGCCCTTGCGGCCATCCTGGGCTTGTTGTTCACCTTCCTGCTCACAGACCAGGTTTCATCTGCCCTGATCAAAGAGTGGGTGCAACGTTTAAGACCTTCCCACATGCCGGGATGGGAAGGGACTTTCCGGCTGCTCGAGGATAAGGGAGGACTTTATTCCTTTGTATCTTCACATGCCGGCAATTGTTTTGGTCTGGCCTGCTTTTCCAGCCTGGTGTACAGAAAGAAATGGTATACCTCCGGAATATATTTATGGGCGGGACTCGTTTCCTACAGCAGGATTTATGTAGGCAAACATTTTCCTCTGGACGTGCTCTGCGGAGCCCTTATAGGTCTTGCCCTGGGATGGGCTGTTTACAGGTTGTATCAACGGGTCTGTCGTAAAATTGCGGGGAAATGCGCTGTATCATAGATCAGACAACAGACCCCTACTGGAACCTGGCGGTGGAAGAATACCTGCTGACCGGAACCAATGAACCAATATTCCGGCTGTGGAGGAATGCCCAATCCATTATCGTGGGAAGGAACCAGAATACACAAGACCAGATCAATACCAAGTATGTGAGGGAACACGATATCCCGGTAGTTCGCAGGCTGAGCGGCGGGGGCGCCGTTTTTCACGACCTGGGCAATATCAATTATTCTTTTATGGACCAATACCTGCCAGGATCCGATACCGGAAGTACCTTTACCCGTTTTACAAAACCCATTCTGGATGCGTTGCATGCCCTCGGGGTTGGCGCAGCCCTGGAAGGACGCAACGACCTGGTGGTTGACGGCCGCAAGTTCTCGGGAAACGCCATAGCACTGTACAAAAACCGTATTCTCATGCACGGAACCCTGCTCTTCAGCGCTTCCATAGGGGACTTGTCCCTGGCCTTGCAGGCTAAAGACAGGGAAAAGGGACGCGGGGTGGCAAGCAATCCCAGGCGGGTATGCAACTTATCTGAATACCTGCCCGAGGGCATGAAAACAGAGGATTTCCTGGATGTGCTGAAAAAACATATAGCCGGCAATCCGGACAAGCAAACCCGGGAACAGCCGCTGGACCCGGATGAGTGCCGGATCATAGAAACACTTTGCAGGAACAAATACAGAACCTATGCCTGGAATTACGGCCGGGAAACGGGACAGGACACCCTTAGGCGGGAAAGGTTTGCGGGAGGTAATATTGAATTCCTGCTTACCGTTAAGGATGGGATCATAGAGGAAGTGAAGATCTATGGAGATTACTTTTTCCTTAAACCCACACAGGAAATTGAACAGGCCCTGCGCGGATGTCCCCATAACCGGGAAGCCATCGCCTGCCGTCTGGCAGGTTTCACATTGGATGACTATTTTGGCGACATGCCGCGGCAAGGCCTGCTGGATCTATTTTTCTGACTGCTGCTCCAGTAATTCCAGCATCCTGATGGCGCACTGCGACACCGGGGTTCCTGGCCCGAATACGGCTACAGCACCTGCATCGTACAGTTGCTGGTAATCCTGGCCGGGGATCACCCCTCCCACAATAACCATAATGTCTTCACGTCCCATATCCCTGAGGGCTTTCACTACCTGGGGTACGAGAGTCTTGTGGCCCGCGGCCAGGGAAGACACACCTATAATGTGCACATCGTTTTCTACAGCCTGGCGTGCTGCTTCTTCCGGTGTCTGGAACAGGGGGCCCATGTCAACATCAAATCCTATGTCGGCATAGCCGGTGGCTATCACCTTGGCTCCGCGGTCGTGTCCGTCCTGGCCCAGCTTGGCCACCATGATGCGGGGCTGGCGGCCTTCCCTGGCAGCAAAGCGGGCTGCCATTTCCCTGGCCCTGGCAAAGTTAAGGTCATCCTTTACTTCCGATAAATAAACTCCCTTGTTCATACGAATTACAGCTTTATAACGTCCTGCTACTTTTTCGCAGGCATCCGAAATCTCACCCAGTGTAGCCCTGTTGCGGGCTGCTTCAACAGCCAGCTCCAGCAGATTCCCCGAATTATCGCCTGCTGCCCGGGTGAGCGCAGCCAGGGATGCTTCCACCTTTTTTGGATCCCTGTTCTTTTTGAGTTCCTCCAGGCGGGCTACTTGGGATAGACGGACCTTTGTGTTGTCTACATCCAGGATATCTATGGGGTCTTCCTTCTCCAGACGGTACTTGTTGACCCCTACCAGCACTTTTTCTCCGGAATCGATCCTGGCCTGGGTACGTGCAGCCGCTTCCTCGATCCTGAGTTTGGGAATGCCGGTTTCTATGGCTTTGGCCATTCCACCCAGGTCTTCAATTTCCCGGATCAGTTCCCAGGCCTTGTGTGCCATCTGATGTGTCAGTGACTCGACATAATACGATCCGGCCCAGGGATCAATGCTCCTGCATATTTCGGTCTCGTCCTGCAGGTACAACTGGGTGTTGCGTGCGATCCTGGCCGAAAAATCAGTGGGCAGGGCAATGGCTTCGTCCAGGGCGTTGGTATGCAGGCTCTGGGTATGCCCTAGTGCGGCGGCCATGGCTTCTATGCAGGTACGGGCCACGTTGTTGAAGGGGTCCTGTTCTGTTAGCGACCAGCCCGAAGTCTGGCAATGCGTCCGCAGCGATAGTGATTTTGGATTTTTGGGATTGAAGGACTGAACAATTTTTGCCCATATCATACGTGCAGCGCGCATTTTGGCGATTTCTTCAAAATGGTTCATGCCAATTGCCCAGAAAAAAGAAATCCTGGGTGCAAAATCATCAATATCCAGACCGGCTTTCACCCCGGTACGAAGGTATTCCAGCCCGTCTGCCAGGGTATAGGCCATTTCAATTTCACTGGTTGCCCCGGCTTCCTGCATATGATAGCCAGAAACGGATATAGAATTGAAGCGCGGCATATTTCTGGCGGCATAGGAGAAAATATCGCCTACAATACGCATGGAAAATTCGGGTGGATAAATGTAAGTGTTTCGTACCATAAACTCTTTCAGGATGTCGTTCTGAATGGTCCCGTTAAGTTCCTCCAGACGGGCACCCTGCTCCTGGCCTGCTACAATGTAAAAAGCCATGATGGGCAGCACCGCTCCGTTCATGGTCATGGATACAGACATCTTGTTAAGCGGGATCTGATCAAAAAGCACCTTCATGTCTTCTACAGAGCAGATGCTTACCCCGGCTTTACCCACATCGCCCGTTACGCGCGGATGGTCTGCATCGTAACCACGGTGGGTGGCAAGGTCAAAAGCCACAGACAGACCTTTCTGCCCTGCAGCCAGATTCCTGCGGTAAAATGCGTTCGACTCCTCTGCTGTTGAAAACCCGGCATATTGCCTGATTGTCCAGCTTTTCTGTACATACATGGTACTGTAAGGTCCCCTTAAATAGGGAGGAATACCTGCCGCATAATGCAGGTGCTCCATATTGGCTATATCTTCTGCTGTATAATATTGTTTCATAATCCCAACTCTTTTTGATAATCCAGTAACGTTTCCAGAACATTGCTGCGGATGCTGATAAAATGATCGATCCCCTGATCTATGAGGGCCTTTTTACAGGCAGGTTCCCCGGCCACCGTCAGAATGGTTCCGGGATCCAGAGAACGGGCTATGAGCGGCACGGCTTCTTCGTATTCCTGGTCTGAGGAACAGGCAACCACCATACGAGCCCCGGATTTTCTGGCCGTCTGAATGCCTTCTTCTACCGTGTCAAACCGGTTGTTGTCTATAATCCTGAATCCGGCAATTCCAAAGAAATTTGCCGAGAACTGCGCCCTGGCCCGGCACATGGCCAGGTTTCCGAAGGTAAGCAGGAAAACTGCGGGTACTTCGGGGGCCTGTTCGGTACGCAGGCGCATCTTTTCAAAGCCTGAGGCAGCCCTTATTGCATCTTTCTCCGGGAATGTAAGTCCGGCCGGTGCTTTTGCCGTGGCATCGGGATACTGATTGATCCCCACCAGGATTTCCCTGCGGCCTGCCAGGTTCTGCAGACGGCGTTCCCGTGTGTTGTTCATGGTTTCTCTGAACCTGTCACAGGTTTGGGGATCTGAAAAACCACCCGTTTTGAGGATCTCGTGGTACACTTTGCGGGATTCGTTGAAGATGGAACAGGTTAGGTTTTCAATATAATAAGATCCGGCAGCCGGGTCGGTAACCTGGTCAAAATGGGCCTCTTCCCTGAGAATGATCTGAATGTTCCTGGCCAGGCGGTAACCCTGGTCGCTTCCCCCGTTAACGGCTCCGTCAAAGGGCAGCACTTCCATGGAATCCACCCCTGCCAGGGCGGCAGACATGGCCTGGGTTGTGCCACGCAGCAGGTTTACATACATATCGTAAGCTGTCTGGCTCCAGGTACCTGAGGTGGCATGCACGGCAATTTTTGTACCGCTAATCCCGTCCCAGAAAACCCTGGATGCGCGGAATTTGGCCATCTCTAGAAAGTAATGGGTCCCAATCCCCATATGGAAATGTATGGACCGGGCAGCACTTTCTGGGGACAATCCCTTAGAGGTCAAAAGCCTGATGTATTCGTACCCCATGGCCATTGCATAGGCAAGTTCCTGAACCACGCCCGAACCCTGGTTGTGAACCCGGAATCCCGGAATGCAGATCAGGCGCACCAGGGGATAATCCCGGCAGGATGAAAGCAATCCGGCAAGTACATCTAAGTCTTTTGGCTGGGGCAAATTGCCGGCGAAAAATGCATCTCCGGCGGGATCAAACGCAAAACGGGCCCTGACCTGTTCATAAGGGGTACCCGAGGCACGTACATATTCCAGAAAAGCGTAAAGTGTACCCGGCCTGTTGCAGGATACGCCCTCAAAGGCAACTTCAACGGCAGGAAGAAATACCCCTTTTAGCAGGGTGTTCATGTCCTGCAACGTGAGTTCCTGCCCCGGAGCCAGTATAAAGCCAACAGATTCAACGCCCCTGTTCAGGGTTTCCAGCACACGTTCATTGACCTGTGAGAGGGCATCCTTGAGCGGGAATCCCTGCCTGATAAGCCAGGAGTTGTCTGTTCTGGTTCCCCTCAGGTAAGGTTTTTGTCCGGGAAGCGAATCCAGATGGGGTATACCTTTCAGGTCTTCCTCCCTGTAGTAGGGCCGTACCCTTAAACCGTCGGTCGTTTTCCAGACCAGTTTCTTTTCGTAATCCGCTCCTTTCAGATCCTGCAGGATCTTTTCCTCCCATTGTTGCGTGGAAACCGGCGGAAACTCTTTGAATAATTTTTCTGTCATTAATATGTATTGTAAATAGATCAGTCAATAACATCAAGAACGGAAGGATCTGCCAGGGAGGGCACGGTTACCCTGAGCAGGGGCTCTTCTTCCATCGTCCGTTTCAGAGTCGATAGGGCTCCCGGATTTCTGGCCCAGGCGCGTCTTGCAATACCGTTGTTCACATCCCAGAAGAGCATGCTTCTTATGCGTCTGTCGGCATCGGAAGTTCCATCAATGACCAGTCCGAAACCTCCGTTGATAACCTCTCCCCAGCCAACACCTCCCCCGTTGTGCAGCGAAACCCAGGTGGCACCCCTGAAAGCATCTCCGATCACATTGTGTACGGCCATGTCTGCTGTTAGTGAGGATCCGTCGTATATGTTAGCGGTTTCCCTGAAGGGTGAGTCGGTTCCCGACACATCGTGATGGTCCCTGCCCAGGACAATGGGCCCCCTGATGCGGCCTTCCCTGATAGCCCGGTTCAGTTCAAGGGCTATACGTACGCGCCCTTTGGCATCGGCATATAGTATGCGGGCCTGAGATCCTACCACCAGGTTGTTCCTGTGGGCATTGCGTATCCAGTGGAGGTTATCCTCCAGCTGGTTGCAGATATCTGCAGGAGCTTCCCTGAGCATATCTTCCAGCACAGCGGTTGCGATTCTGTCGGATTCAAGCAAGTCTTCTTCCAGGGAAGAAGTGCATACCCACCGGAAAGGGCCAAAACCGTAGTCAAAGAACAAGGGTCCCATGATATCCTGCACATAGGAAGGATAGCGGAATTTTCCGTTTTCAAGGGTAATATCGGCTCCTGACCGTGATGCTTCCAGCAGGAAGGCGTTACCGTAATCAAAGAAATACATGCCCCGTGAGGCCAGTGTATTGATGGCCCTGACCTGGCGCCTGAGGCTCAGCCGCACAGCTTCTTCAAAATGTCCCGGATCCCTGGCTATCATTTCCCTGGATTCTTCCAGGGAGTAACCTGCCGGGTAATACCCCCCAGAGAACGGGTTGTGCAGGCTGGTCTGATCGGATCCCAGCTCTACTTCAATCCCTTCCTTTGCCAGATGTTCCCACAGATCCACCACATTACCCTGGTAAGCAAGCGAAACAGACTCGCTGCCCTTCTTTGCCTCAAGCATGCGGGCGGTCAGTGATCCCAGGTCGTGGTACACCTCATCTACCCACCCCTGCTCATATCTTTTGGAGGTTGCCCGGGGATCTATCTCGGCAATCACCCCAACCACACCGGCTATCCTGGCTGCCTTGGGTTGTGCTCCGGACATCCCTCCCAGACCGCTGGAAACAAACAGCATGGAACCGTTGTTCTTGTGCCTGCACATCCTGGCGGCGTTGATTATGGTAATGGTCGTGCCATGCACAATGCCCTGCGGCCCGATATACATAAAGGAGCCGGCCGTCATTTGTCCGTATTGCGAAACGCCCAGGGCGTTCAGTTTTTCCCAGTGGTCCCTTGAGGAATAATTGGGAATGACCATCCCGTTGGTGACCACCAGACGCGGTGCCTTTTTTGATGAAGGAAAAAGTCCCAGCGGATGGCCAGAATACAGCACAAGGGTTTGCTCATCTGTCATCTGTGACAGGTAATACATACACAGACGGTACTGGGCCCAGTTTTGAAAAACCGCCCCGTTCCCGCCATAAGTGATCAGTTCGTGCGGATGCTGGGCAACAGCTGCATCCAGGTTGTTGTTGATCATGAGCATGATAGCGGCTGCCTGTGGGCATTTGGCGTGGTAATCTTCCAACTTGCCGGCCGTAATGGGCTTTTGCGGGCGATACCGGTACATGTAAATCCGGCCATATTGCTTTAGTTCCCGGGCAAATCCGGGAGCCAGCTCTGCATGTTGCGAGGCAGGAAAATAGCGCAGGGCGTTTGCCAGGGCCAGCTTTTTTTCTTCTCGTGAAAGGATGTCTTTTCTTACCGGCGCATGGTTTACACTTTCATCCAAAGGATTATCCGGCGGAATCTGTGAAGGAATGCCTTCATTGATCATAATCAAATAGAAATTTTCAGCATTTAACCCACAAATATACTGTTTACGCTTTGATTTTCCATTTTTTTGTCTACTTTTGCACCCCATAACAAAAGGAGGTGTCTGTAAATATGATTATTGTACCAGTAAAGGAAGGCGAAAACATAGAACGTGCATTAAAAAAATTCAAACGTAAGTTTGAGAAAACCGGAATCGTGCGTGAGCTCAGAAGCCGCCAGACTTTTACCAAACCCTCCGTATCAAGAAGAGATCAGAAAAAGAAAGCCATATACAAACAACGGTTGCAGATTAACGAGGAATAATCCTCGTTTTTTTGTATATTTGTATATGATGGAAAGAAGCGATTTCATAGACTTCCTGGGTGTACAGAAACGCTATTCAGAAAGGACCCTGGCCATTTATAATCACGCGATTACGGATTTCTATAACTTCATGGGTTTTCAGGATGAAGACAATCCCATGAAGCAAGTGGCATTGACCCACCTGAGGGCATATACCGGGTCGCTCCTTGAACAGGGCCTGAGTGCGGCCACCGTATACCAGCGGCTCTCTGCACTAAGTTCCTATTGTAATTACCTGGTTAAAAAAGAAAAAATCCGGGACAATCCCCTCAAACTGCTGGTACGCCCGAAGAAGGGAAGCCGGATCCCCGAATTTTACCCCGAGGAAAGGATCAACAACCTGATTGATAGCAGTGAAACATCCCCAACCCAGGTTTCGATGATGATACATCTGCTTTATGCCACGGGTATCCGCCGGGCAGAGCTTGCAGGAATTCGCATGGAAGATCTTGATTTTTACCGGTCTTTGCTACGTGTAAGGGGAAAGGGAAACAAGGAACGGGACGTACCCCTGGGCCGGGGTTTGGTCCGGGATTTGCAGCAATTCATTGCCAACAGGAACGTGAACTCGCCTTGGCTTTTCTGCCGCAAAAACGGAGAACCTATGGCCCTTACAACAATCAGTAAAATGGTACACAGGGAATTATCCGGAGAGCCAGGATTTACCGGGAAAAAAAGCCCCCATGTACTGAGGCATTCCCTGGCAACTCACCTGTTGAACCGCGGGGCAGACCTGAATAGCATCAAGGAGCTGCTTGGCCATGATTCACTGGCAGCCACCCAGGTTTACACACACAATTCATTTGAGACACTAAAAAAAGTCTATAAAAAAGCACATCCAAGAGCCTGAAAGCCCCTGGAGACAATATTATTAACAATAAAAATGGAGGTATATCATGGACATTAGAGTTGAATCCGTAAAATTCGATGCCGACAGGAAACTGTTGGATTTCATTGACGAAAAAGTGGGTAAACTGGATCGGTTCTTTGATGCCATCATAGGGATCGAGGTTACCCTTTCTCTGGTCCCGGGTCACGACAATAAAAAAGCCACCATTCGTGTCAAGGTCCCCGGAAATGAACTCATTGCGGAACGAACTTGTCCTACCTTTGAAGAAGCTGTCGCTACAGGTGTGGATATATTAAAAGAAAACCTGGTTAAAACCAAACAGAAAATGCGCGGCATCTGATATCCTTACCTTACCGATCCGGAAAAAATATCCAGAATTTCTGCCGTTATGGCCTGTTGCCTGCTTTTGTTGTAAAGCAGTGTCAGGTCGCGGACAAGGTCCTGCGCGTTTTCAGATGCTGCTTTCATGGCTATTGTCCTGGCCGCGTGTTCCGAAGCATTGGCATCCAACACTGCCCTGAATAACTGGAAGCTTAACACCCGGGGCAGCAGGGCATCTATGAGTTCCTGCCGGGAAGGTTCTACAATATATCCTTCGTAGTATTCAGGATCCAGCTCGGCCAGCGGGTATTCCTGCGGAATGATGGGTCCCTGTTTGCCCCCGATTTCGCGTCCAAAGGACGGGTTGGTACTTTTAACCAGTTCAGATTGAAAAGGCAGAAAAGTATCTCTCTGGAGGATCTGCACAGACATATTTTTGAAATGATAATAGATCAGTTCTGCCTTGTCTACCGTACCCCTCATGTACCCGATCTGCAGCCTGCGGGAAATGCGTTCACAGGTCACATCATCCGGACTTGCCATAAGACCCACATAGCGGTCCTCTACCGGGCACCCTGTTTTTCGTGCCACTTCCAGCATTTGCATACCTACCGGATACAGGGTGATATTCTCACGGGGAAGGCCGGCGTACTGGTCCAGCACCTCATGTAGTTTTTTTTCAATATTGGCATTGTAGGCCCCGCATAATCCTGTATCCGATGCTATAAAGATGATAGACACACGGTTAATGGGACGGGCAATGGCAAAAGGGGTTTGCCGGAGCGCATACATTCCCTGGGGATAACCGTGCTCGTACAGATAACGCTCTTCGTGGATAAAGGTCAGCAGCATGTAATTCAGCCTTTCTTCATAAGGAAGCACATCCCCCAGGGCGGTCTGTGCCTTGTGAAGTTTTGCCGAGGAGACACGTTGCATGGCCTCGGTAATTTTCTGCGTCCTGCGAATGGAGCTGATTCTTCTTCTTATTTCACGTAATGAAGCCATGATCTAACCGACTACCTGTTCTGCCACACTTTCAATAATAGTAGCTATCTGCTGGTTTATCTCTCCCCTGCCCAGGGGATCCAGTACGGTCTCCTGGTGTCTGGTTTCGAGTATCCTCAGGAATTTTTCTTCAAAAACAGGAATTTTATCCAGGGTAACCCTTTCCAGCAAGCCGTGTGTGGCGCAATACAGCAAGGCAATCTGCTTGCCAACAGGCAAGGGATGGTATTGTTTCTGTACCAGGAGTTGTGAGCTCTTCTGCCCCCTGTCCAGAAGTTTGAGTGTCATAGGGTCCATGTCTCCCCCAAAGCGTGAGAAGGATTCAAGCTCCCGGTACTGCGCCTGATCTATCTTCAACGTTCCGGCAATCTGTTTCATGGCCCTGAGCTGGGCATCGCCACCCACCCTGGATACCGATATGCCCACATTGATGGCCGGACGGTACCCCTGGTTGAACAGGTCTGTATCCAGAAATATCTGCCCGTCTGTAATGGAAATTACATTGGTGGGAATATAGGCCGAGACGTCACCTGCCTGTGTTTCAATGATGGGCAGTGCCGTCAGGGAACCGCCCCCCCTTACCTTGCCCCTGAGCGAATCCGGAATATCGTTCATCTGTACAGCGACTTCGTTCTGGTCTATGATCCTGGCCGACCGTTCCAGCAACCTGGAATGCAGGTAAAACACATCTCCCGGATAGGCTTCCCTGCCAGAGGGTCGCCTGAGAATGAGTGATACTTCGCGGTATGAAACGGCCTGCTTGGAAAGATCATCATATACCACCAGCGCATGGCGGCCTGTGTCGCGGTAATATTCACCTATGGCAGCCCCTGCAAAAGGCGCAAAATATTGCAATGCGGCAGGATCCCCCGCAGTAGCCGAAACTACTACGGTATAATCCATGGCGCCGTATTTTTCCAGCGTATTGACTATGCTGGCCACCGTGGATCCTTTTTGTCCTATGGCCACATAGATGCAGTAAACAGGATCGCCGGCCAGAAAATTGCTGCGTTGGTTGATGATCGTATCCAGGGCAATTGCCGTTTTTCCTGTCTGCCTGTCCCCTATGATCAGTTCCCTCTGACCCCTGCCTATGGGAATCATGGCATCTATGGATTTAATCCCTGTCTGTAGGGGCTCCGATACGGGCTGACGGAAAATCACTCCGGGCGCCTTTCTCTCCAGGGGCATTTCCGTCACGGGACCGGGAATCTCTCCCCTTCCGTCCAGGGGGTTGCCCAGGGGATCAATAACCCTGCCCAACATCTTCTCACTCACAAAAATTGAAGCTATGGTCCCAGTCCTACGGACCATATCACCCTCGTGCACCTGGCTCACAGGTCCCAGCAGCACGGCCCCCACATTGTCTTCCTCCAGGTTCATGACTATGGCTTTGATTCCATTGTCAAATTCCAGCAATTCATTGGCTCCTGCGTCGTACAGCCCGTATATGCGGACTACTCCGTCACTAACCTGGAGCACTATCCCCTTTTCTTCATAAACCGCCTGGGATTCCAGCCCTTCCAACTGCATCCGCAATATTTCAGTTACTTCTGCAGGTTTTATCAAATCTGGCATAGCATATCTAATAAATATCCTTTAAACCATAAGCCTTCCTTACTTGCCGCAAACGGCCCAGCAACGAAGCGTCCCATACCTTCATTCCCACCCTGAGTGAGAAACCGCCAATCAGGCGGTCGTCCTGTTTTAATTCCAGTTCCACTTTCTGCGGGTTGACAGGATCCAGAAAATTTTTAATTTTTTCTGCCGTCAGATCATCTACCGCAACAACCGTGGTCAGAACACTGTGAGTGATCCCCTGCTGCCTGCGGTATTTGTCTATGTACCCAAGGCTGACAGAACGGATGACGTGTTCCCTGCGCTTACGTATGAGCAAATCCAGAAAATCTGAAAGCACCTTCAACGGTTTCTCCGGAACTCCGGGAAACAAGTTCAGGAACAGGGACTTCCGGTCATCAGCTGGGATTATCCTGTTGCAGAAGGTCTTTCCCAGATCCGGAACATCGGAAAAACAAGCCGATATGCGTTTCATCATGCCGTACAGATCGTGTTCTGTCCCGCACGATGTCGCATACTGCAATAAGGCAGCTGCATACCGGGTTGCTATAATTCCTGTGTTCATAAACTAAGCTCTGGGTTTGAGGGATTCATCCACCAGACGGTTAATCAGCTCAAGTTGCCGGCTGTCTGTATCGAGTTTCTGTCGCAGTACTTTTTCGGCAACTTCTACAGACAGGGAAGCAACATAAAATTTGAGTTCCTGCATGACCGCCTCTTTTTCCTGTTGAATCTGTTCTTTGGCCTTTTCAAGTATTATACGGCTTTCCTCTAGTGCGGCCTTACGGGCCTGGTCTGTCAATTTAATCCTGAGTGCCTCTGTTTGTTCAACCAGTTTGGTTTGTTCATCCCTGGACTGCTGCAGGATTTTTTCTTCCTGCAGCTTGAGGGTAGCCAGCAATTGCCGGGCAGCTGCCGCATCGGATAAGGCTTTTGCAATCCTTTCGTTGCGACGTTCCACCACACCGGTGATCAGGGGCCAGCCAAAACGGGCCAGTATAAAAAACAGGATCCCGAACGCAATAAGCATCCAGAACAACAATCCTGAATCGGGAATCATCAGGTCCATTGCCAGAGTTCTTTAAAGGGCAACCAATAGGCAGACAATGATGGCAAAAAGGGACACCCCTTCCACCAGGGCCCCAATAATGATCATGGACATCCTGATCCCGTCTGCAGCTTCGGGCTGGCGGGCAATGGCTTCCATGGCAGAAATCCCGATCCTGCTGATGCCATAAGAAGCACCCAAAACAACAATGGCTGCACCCAGAACAGCCCCCACTTTAGTAAAAACGACGCTATACGCCGCTGCCTGCAATACAGTAATAAGTAACATAATAGTATGATTTTAAAATGTATGATTATTCATTTCTTTTCCATGTTTATTGCACCGGCCTGAATTTCCGGTTTGTGCGGTTCCTTGCGCGAAAGTCCTATAAAAATAGCGGATAGCATGGTAAAAACGTAAGCCTGTATATATGCGACCAGCAATTCCAGTACCATCATAAAAACAGAAAATAGCACAGATACCACACTCATAGAAGCATTGATCGCCGGTCCCATGGCAACAGTCAAAAACACCAGGGATGTAAGGGCCAAAATGATGATGTGTCCTGCGAATATATTGGCAAAAAGACGGATCATCAGGGCCATGGGTTTGGTCAGGATCCCAAAAAATTCGATGATCTGCATAATGGGGACAGGTGCTTTCATAAAGATGGGTACATCGGGCCACAGGATCTCCTTCCAGTATTCTTTATTCCCAAAAATATTAATAGCTATCATCGTGCACAAGGCCAGGCTCAGGGTAACGGCAATATTACCCGTAAGGTTTGCTCCGGCAGGAAAGATGGGCACCAGTCCCAGGAGGTTGGTCAGAAAAATAAAGAAAAAAGCAGTCAGCAAATAGGGGGCGTAACGTTTGTGGTCTTTGCCCACGCACTTAACAATAACCCCTTCGTAAATGCTCATAGTCACCCATTCCATAATTCCGTTAAATCCCGAAGGTACGGCATCGGGATTGCCTTCCTGCTCCTGTTTCCGGTACCACCTTGCCAGGTTCAATACCAGGAATATAAGCAAAACACAGGTGAAAAACAAAGAAACCACATTTTTTGTAATGGAAATATCAAAAGGTCTTGTTTGGTTGCCACTTGCGTCCTTCTCTACAATTTTTCCCGCAGACCTGCCTTCTTCAGCAATCGAAAAACCTTTGTACGTTCCGGATTCCTCCAGGCGGGAAGAAAGAAAGACAAACCACCCGCGTTCCCTGCTTCGTACAATGACCGGCAAAGGAAGGCTGATGTGTTTTTCTCCCATATCAAAGAAATGCCAGTGGTAACTGTCTTTCAGATGGCCCAGGATCACTTCCCTGGCATCTACAGGCGGCCTTTCTTTATGTGCTGCCTGTAAAGGTGTCGTGAATTCCAGGATAGGGAACATGAACAAAAAAAATATGAGAATATGCCTCTTCATCTGAATAAGTATAATTTAATCCGCTAAAGGCTCTTTCTTTTTGTTGGCTTTGATGTCAACAAGATGAAACCAGACAGAGAGTAAGCTGTAAACCAGGAAAAATCCCATAAAACTGACAATGAATGGAGCTTTTGGAGGGTGGTACACCCCAACAAGTAGCAGGAGGACCGCCAATAGGATTCCCCAGCGTATAAGCCGTTGTATCAGGATATTGTTTAATAATTTTGAATTCCGTGTCTTGGTTTTTGCCATCAGCAAAATCTCCGTTATACCTATAACCAGAAATGTTCCCGGGATGATTGGATAGGCAGCAAACCACCATCGGGGCATCAGGAAATACATCAGAAGTCCCCACAGTGATCCGGTCGTAAGAATGGCCGAAGTATGTATTATAATCATTTTTATAATCATATTATTGGTCAATGCAGGCATAAACTTCGTTTTTTCTGACCTGAACAAATCCGCTGCTAACCGGCACCTTTCCCTTGCCATAAGGTCCTTCATACGTTATGAAACCTTTTTCCAGCAAAGACAGGATGGGCGCATGGTCTTTCATTACCGTGAATGCACTTTTCTTACCGGGAAACCTGGCTACAGATACATTCCCCTGGAATATGACCTTTTGCGTAGATATGACCTGCAGGTAGATCAGTGTATTCATTTTCAATCCATTAAATGTTTGCCTTTTTCAATGGCATTTTCTATGGTACCCACATTCAGGAATGCGTTTTCAGGAATATGATCCACTTCCCCGTCCATGATCATGTTAAAGCCTTTGATACAATCTTCTATGGAAACCACTACCCCGGGTATGCCGGTGAACTGACGGGCAACATTGAAAGGCTGGGACAGGAAACGTTGCACTTTACGTGCCCGCATGACAGTCATACGATCTTCCCGGGAAAGTTCTTCCATTCCCAGGATGGATATAATGTCCTGTAGTTCTTTATGGCGTTGCAATATCTGTTTAACCCGTTGTGCCGTGTTGTAATGCTTATCACCCAAAATTGCCGGATCCATTATGCGGGAAGTGGATTCTAGCGGATCCACAGCCGGGTAGATACCCATCTCGGTAATCTTACGGGAAAGCACCGTGGTGGCGTCCAGGTGTGAGAAGGTGGTGGCCGGTGCCGGGTCTGTAAGGTCATCGGCAGGTACATATACCGCCTGTACAGAAGTAATGGAGCCGTTTCTGGTAGAAGCTATGCGCTCCTGCATGACCCCCATCTCGGTGGCCAGGGTGGGTTGATACCCCACTGCTGAAGGCATCCTGCCTAGCAAAGCCGACACTTCTGAACCAGCCTGTGTGAAACGGAATATATTGTCTATGAATAGTAATATATCGCGTACCTGATTGTCTTCATCACGAATGGCCTCTGCTATGGTCAGGCCGCTCAGGGCCACCGATGCCCTGGCGCCGGGAGGCTCGTTCATTTGCCCGAAAACAAGGGTGGCCTGCGATTTGGCCAGTTCATCGTAATCTACTTTGGACAAGTCCCATGCTCCTTTTTTCATGCTTTCCAGGAAAGCATCTCCGTAACGGATGACTCCGGACTGGATCATTTCCCGCAGCAGATCGTTCCCTTCCCTGGTGCGCTCTCCAACGCCGGCAAAGACTGAGTAGCCGCTGTGTTTCTTGGCTATGTTGTTGATCAGTTCCATGATGATGACCGTCTTGCCAACCCCGGCACCGCCAAAAAGGCCGATTTTCCCCCCTTTCAGATAGGGCTCCAGCAGGTCTATGACCTTAATGCCTGTAAAGAGCACTTCACTGGATGTGGTCAGATCTTCGAATTTGGGAGGAGCCTTGTGTATGGGGGAGGCACCGGCCTCTTTACTCAGCGGCCTGAGTCCGTCAATAGTCTGGCCAATGACATTCAAAAGGCGACCCCTGACCTGTTCACCAACGGGCATGGTGATAGGACCACCTGTGGTTGTCACGTCCATGCCCCGGGAAAGTCCGTCGGTAGAATCCATGGCAACCGTCCGGACTGTACTGTCTCCCAGGTGCTGTTGCACTTCCAGGACGAGCGTCTTGCCATCTGTCCGTTGCACTTCCAGTGCATGACTTATAGAAGGCAATTGCAGGCTGTCTGTTCCCGGAAAGGAGAACTCCACGTCTACAACGGGTCCGATTATTTGTGAAATACTACCTTTCATGGCCGTTTTAAAGATTTTTACGTTCTTTGTGCAAACCGCAAATGTAATGATTTATTAATCTATTTCAACCATTTTTATATATTTGTGCCCCGTATGACCAACCCTATAACAACCTACACAGAAGATAATTTCCAGACACTTGAGTGGAATGAGCATATCCGCCTCAGGCCCGGGATGTACATTGGAAAACTGGGTGACGGAAGCACTCCCGACGATGGTCTTTATATACTGATCAAGGAAGTCATTGACAACTCGGTTGACGAATATGCCATGGGTTACGGAAAGGTGATCGCGGTCACGATCGCAGACAATGTCATCTCGGTCCGGGATTATGGACGGGGTATTCCTTTCGGAAAAGTGATCGAAGCCGCCAATAAAATGAATACCGGGGCCAAGTACGACAACAAATCCTTTCAGAAAGCCGTGGGATTGAACGGGGTTGGCCTTAAAGCTGTGAATGCCACTTCCATCATGTTTTACATAGAGTCTTTCAGGGAAGGGAAGAGCCGTTTTGGAAAATTCTCCAAAGGACTGCTGCTTGAAGAAGGCGAAAGGGAGACCGGGCAGAAAGACGGCACACTTGTGGAATTCACCCCCGATCCCGCTTTGTTCAACAGCTATCACATTAATCTGGATTTTGTCTGGGAGATGGTGCGTCATTACGCTTATCTGAACAAAGGTTTGCGCATGCAGCTGAACGGGACCGAATTCGTTTCCAAAAACGGACTGCTGGACCTGGTCAACGAAAGCATGGCTGAAGAAACGCTATACCCGCCCATACACATTACCGGACAGGACATAGAAATGGTTATTACCCACTCCAACGATACCGGGGAAAGCATCATGTCTTTTGCCAACGGGCAGAACACTTCCCAGGGCGGAACCCACCTTTCCGCTTTTCGGGAAGCAGTGGCCAGAACTATCAAGGAGTTTTACAAAAAGGATTTTGAGCCCTCGGACATCCGGCAATCCATTGTAGGGGCTGTCAGCATCCGCCTTATCGAACCCAGGTTTGCCAACCAGACAAAAACCATCCTTGATTCAAAGGAAATGAGCAACGCCGGCCCTTCACTCCGCAGTTTCATAGGGGATTTTGTAAAAGAACATCTGGACAATTACCTGCACAGGAATCCAGAAACGGCCGACATCCTGCTTAAAAAGATCATTGAGAACGAGAAAGAAAGAAAAGCGGTGGGGCTTGTCCGGAAAAAAGCAAAGGAAAATGCCAAAAAGATAAGCCTTCACAACCGGAAACTGCGCGACTGCCGTATCCACTTAACCGACAAGCACGAACTGGCCGGGCAAACCATGCTCTTTATCACAGAAGGCGATTCGGCGAGCGGGTCCATTACCAAAAGCAGGGATCCGAACATACAGGCCGTTTTCAGCCTAAGGGGAAAACCGGAGAACACCTTTGGTCTGTCCAAGCAGGTGGTGTATACCAACGAAGAATTCAACCTGCTGCAAGCCGCATTGAACATTGAGGACGATTTGGACAACCTGCGATACAACAAGATTATAATAGCCACCGACGCCGACCCGGACGGCATGCACATCAGAATGTTGCTGCTGAGTTTTTTCCTTCAATTTTTCCCGGAACTGGTAAGGCACGGCCACATTTATATCCTGCAGACACCCCTTTTCAGGGTCAGGAACAAGAAAGAGACACGTTATTGCTATTCCGAAACGGAAAAAGAAAAAGCGCTGCGGGATCTCGGCCCGGACCCCGAGATCACAAGGTTCAAGGGATTGGGCGAAATCTCACCCGATGAGTTCAAGGGATTTATTGGCGAGAATATCCGCCTGGACATCGTACGGCTGGATAAGGATGACAGGCTCCCCGAGCTGCTCAGGTTCTATATGGGAGACAACACACCGGAAAGAAGGGAGTTCATTGTCAACAATTTAAGAATGGTGGGAGATTAGGCCATGATGAGTGAAGACCAACTCAAGTATTTACGTATCCTGGGTGAAGAACAAGACAAGAAATACAGGCTTACCGGCATGTTCAAGGACTGGTACCTTGAATACGCTTCCTATGTCATACTGGAAAGGGCTGTTCCGCACCTGACCGACGGTCTGAAACCGGTGCAGCGCCGGCTACTTCATTCTATGAAAAGAATGGAAGACGGCCGTTACAACAAAGTGGCCAATATCATAGGCCATACCATGCAATTCCACCCCCACGGCGACGCTTCCATAGGGGACGCCCTGGTCCAGCTGGGACAGAAAGATTTGCTCATAGACACCCAGGGAAACTGGGGAAACATACTCACCGGGGATTCTGCGGCAGCGCCCCGTTATATCGAGGCCCGCCTGAGCAAATTTGCGCTGGATGTTGTTTTTAATCCCAAAACAACCGTATGGGAACCTTCCTACGATGGCAGGAACCAGGAACCGGCAGCCCTTCCGGTCAAATTTCCTTTGTTGCTCGCCCAGGGAGCCGAAGGGATAGCCGTAGGACTGGCTACAAAAATCCTTCCCCATAATTTCAATGAGCTGATTGACGCTTCCATTGCCCACCTCAAAGGGGAACCGTATACCCTGTATCCGGATTTCATCACCGGGGGACTTGTCGATTGCAGCAGCTACAACGGCGGGTTTGGAGCAAGCCGGGTTAAGGTAAGGGCAAGGATTATCAAAGCAGATAAAAGAACTTTGATAATCAAGGAAATACCATACGGACAAAATACAGACACACTGATCCGTTCCATTATTGCGGCCAACGATAAAGGCAAGATCAAAATCCGGAAAATAGATGATAATACGGCAGAACAGGTAGAGATACTGATACACCTGGCCAACGATGTATCTCCCGACAAAACAATTGATGCCCTCTATGCCTTCACCAAATGTGAAATGACCATTTCACCCGATGCATGCGTGATCATGGATGGGAAACCTTTTGTGACCAGTGTTGAGAATATGCTGGCTTACAGTACAGACAGGACCCGTGATTTACTCAGGACAGAGCTGGAGATCCGCCTGAAGGAGCTGGAAGAAAACTGGCACTTCTCTTCCCTTGAGAAAATATTTTTTGAAGAAAAGGTGTTCCGGATTTTGGAAAACAATGCCCGTACATGGGAAGGCCAGCTTAAGGATATAGAGGGCGAGATGCGGCGTTACCAGGATCGCCTGCGTCGTCCTGTGGTATTTGGGGAGATCGAAAAACTGGTAGAAAAACCGGTCCGGAAAATATCGCGCTTTGATATCAAAAAGGCCGACGAACACATTAAATCCCTGGACAAGGAAATGCAGCAGATAAGGCACAACCTGGAACACCTTACTGCCTATGCCATAGAGTACTATGAGGGATTAAAGAAAAAATACGGAAGCCGCTTCCCCAGGAAGACAGAGATCACCAGTTTCCAGACAATTGAAGCTTCCAACGTTATCCTGGCTAACTGCAAGCTATACGTAAGCAGGGACTCGGGATTTGTAGGAACGGATATGAAAAAGGATGACAAGGCAGAATATGTCTGCGATTGTTCCAGTCTGGACGAAGTGCTTGTATTTCTCAAAGACGGCACTTACTCCATCAGGAAAGTTGCCGATAAACTCTATGTGGGTAAAGATATCATATACGCCGGCATATACCGGAAGAAAGACAACCGCACGGTTTATAATGCCGCTTTCCGGGACGGGAAAAACGGGAAAGCGTATGTAAAGCGTTTCCAGCTTAACAGTTATTCACGGGACAGAGACTATAACCTGACCCTGGGCACTCCGGGTTCACAGGTATTATGGTTGTCAGTCAATCCCAACGGAGAGGCAGAAACCATCAAAGTATATCTGAAAGCCCGTCCCAAACTTAAAAAACTGATCTTTGAGTTTTCCTTTCTTGATCTGGCCATCAAGGGGCGGAACAGCCGCGGGAACATCCTGAGCCGCCACCCTGTCCAAAAAATCACACTCAAAGAAAAAGGAGTGGCCACCATGGGCGGAAAAGAAATTTGGTTTGACAAGGATATCCAGCGTCTGAACGATCAGGGCCGGGGCCTTTTCCTGGGTGAATTTCTGGCAGACGACAGCCTGCTTGCCATAAACAGGAACGGAACGTTCATTACCACCAATTTTGATCTGAGCAACCGCTATCAGGAAGAGATCCTGACCATAGAAAAAATGGATCCGGAAAAGATTTTCAGTGCGGCCTATTATGATGGTGACGCCGGATCCTACTATATAAAGCGTTTTAGATTTGAACCCTCCGAAAATAGTATTCAGTCATTCATTGGTGACGGTGCCGGTTCTTACCTGGTGGCAATTTCACAGGAAGAATTTCCGGTGATAAAAGTTACATTCGGAGGAAAGCATGCCAAAAGAGACCCCCTGATCATCGATGTAGCGGAATTCATAGGGGATAAAAGTTACCGGGCCAAGGGAAAAAGGATCACCACCTTCCAGGTAGAAAAAATTGAATTCTGTGAACCCCTTCCTGGCGGGGAAGGGCCCGTTGAAGAGGGCGATGACAGCCTGGACTTTGAACTGGAAGGCCCCGTTACTGCAGGAGAAAACATCCCGGCCCCCGATACAGAAAAAAAACCGTCCGTAGCCCTTGATGATGAAGATGCCTACCAGATGACACTTCTGTGATAACCCGCAATGGGACTGATATTTTACATAGGTTTCATGGCCTCGGGAAAAAGTACCCTGGGAGCAGCAGATGCCACGCGTAAAGGAATGCGGTTTGTGGATCTGGACCGGGAACTTTGGGCCCTAAGCGGCATGCCGTCCTGGCAATATATCACAGAAAAGGGAGAAGAAGCTTTCAGATTGGCTGAAAGGGATACCCTGCACCGCATTGTGGAAAGATGGCATCAGGAAGGAGAACCCCTTCAGATTGTTGCCTGCGGGGGAGGCACCCCCTGTTTCTTTGATAATATGGAATTTATGAAAACCAGCGGTCATGTGGTTTTCATTGATACGCCCCTATCTACGATCCTGGAAAGGATTTCACGCGATCCCTTGCGATGGCCCCTGGCAAAGTGCGGCAATATAGAAATTCTTTACCTGTCCAGGAAAAAATGGTATGATAAGGCTCATGACAGGATCGTTCCTTAGACAATAACCTCACGTGCCTTGATGTCTTTGATGCGCAGCTGGATGTTGGCTATGCCCCGGTAATAATTTTCGGCTACCGAATAACAGATATCCACAGGATTTCCATTGTGCATATGCTCAAAGTGTTCACTTTGGTTGAAGGCAATAGCCGATATGGGGCGGTACGGTTCGTCCTCCTGGATCAGTTCCAGTTTCAGGTGGCCTGAATCCGATCCGACAAGGCGCCCGTTACCGTTATCGTATACATTTTCTGTCACAAAAACCGGAGACAGGTTGCCCGGTCCAAATGGCTGGAACTGCTTCAAAAGACGGAAAAATTTTGGGGTTATCTGCTTAAAATCAAGATAGGTGTCTATGTTTTCCATGGGAGTAAGCATCTGGTCTGTGACTTTCTCGGCAACAATGGCTTCAAACCGCTGGCAGAATTCTGTGTAATGTTTTTCACTCATAGTCAGACCGGCTGCATACATATGGCCGCCAAAGTTTTCGAGCAGGTCACTGCAGCTTTCAATGGCTTCGTACAGATCAAATCCGGGTATGCTCCTGGCCGAGCCGGTTATGAATCCGTTGGACTTGGTAAGTACGATCGTGGGCCGGTAATAATTTTCCACCAGCCGTGAAGCCACAATGCCAACCACTCCCTTATGCCACCGGGGATTATATACCACCGTGGACTTCTTATTCTCCAGGCCGGGCATATCCCTGACCATGGCCAGGGCTTCTTTGGTGATTTTACGGTCTATGTTCTTGCGGTCATCATTGTGGTCGTTTATGGTATGACCAATTTGTGAAGCATCGTCATCTGTGCGGGAAATTAGCAGATCCACCGCCATTTTCCCGGACTCCATACGTCCGGCGGCATTGATGCGGGGGCCTATCTTAAATACGATATCGTCCACCGAGATCTGGTGCTTTTCCAAACCTGCAAGCTTGATGATCGAGAGCAATCCTTTACGGGGCGATTCGTTGAGCTGCTTGAGTCCGTAATGGGCCAGGATGCGGTTTTCCCCCGTTATGGAAACCAGGTCCGAGGCAATGCTTACCACCACCAGATCCAGAAAGGGATAGAGTTCGGTCAGCGGAATATTCCTGCTCATGCAAAAAGCCTGCATCAACTTGAATCCCACCCCGCAGCCGCTCAACTCATTATAGGGGTAGTGGCAGTCATTTCTTTTGGGGTCCAGTACGGCCACTGCGAGGGGCAATTCTTCTGCCGGCAGGTGGTGGTCGCAAATGATGAAATCTATGCCTTTTTTTCTGGCATATTCTACCTTGTCATTGGCCTTGATCCCGCAGTCCAGGGCTATGATCAGGGTGCAGCCTTCGTCTGCGGCCGTATCAATGCCAAGTTGTGAAATTCCATACCCTTCTGTGTAACGGTCAGGAATGTAGTAAGATACCATGGGTGTTTCCTTGCGTAAAAAAGAATATACAAGGGCAACGGCTGTAGTCCCATCCACATCGTAGTCGCCATAAACCAGGATCTTTTCACTTTCACGGATAGCCCTGTCAAGTCGTTTGACCGCCTTGTCCATGTCTTTCATAAGGTACGGATCGTGTAGGTCTTCCAGCTGGGGCCGAAAAAAGGATTTTGCCTGGGCAAAATCCTTTATATTTCTCTGAACCAGCAGGTTTGCTAAAGCAGGGTCTACCCCGAGCTCAGCAACCAGTTGTCTTACCAGGGCAGGATTGCCCGGTTCTTTAACGATCCACTTTTTTTCTAACGCCATAATTATCATGCAAAGGTAAAAAATATAATCCTATCCCTCTAAAATTTCTTATTTTTGTGGATTACAAAACCTTAAGAAATGGAGAATCCATATATCAGCGAACAGGAGCAGATCCGTCGCGATGCTTTGAAAGAGCTTAAAAACCTGGGGATAAACCCGTATCCTGCCCAAGCCTATCCGGTAGATACAACAGCCGTTGAAATCCTTAAGGGATACAATCCCGAAACCGGAAACTTCAAACAGGTAACCCTGGCCGGCAGGATCATGAGCAGGAGGATTATGGGAGCCGCGTCCTTTATGGTTATCCAGGACCACACCGAACGGATCCAGGTCTATGTAAAAAGGGATGAACTGTGTCCTTCAGAAGACAAAACACTATACAACACTGTTTTCAAAAAACTCCTGGACATAGGAGATATAGTAGGAATTAAAGGATTTGCCTTTATCACACAGACCGGTGAAATTTCGGTGCATGCAAGGGAGCTCGTTCTGTTAAGCAAATCCCTTCGTGTTTTGCCAATAATAAAGGAGAAAGACGGCCAGGTGTACGACGCCTTCACCAATCCCGAGCAGCGTTACCGTATGCGCTATGTTGACCTGATAGTCAATCCCCACGTAAGGGAAACTTTCGTCAAACGGACAAAAATGGTCAATACCATGCGTGAATTATTTAACAGCCGGGGTTACCTGGAAGTGGAGACGCCCATACTGCAACCCATCCCAGGAGGTGCCAACGCCCGTCCCTTTGTCACACATCACAATGCCCTGGACATACCGCTGTATTTGCGGATTGCCAATGAATTATATCTGAAAAAACTTATTGTGGGAGGATTCTCCGGTGTTTATGAGTTTTCCAGGGATTTCAGGAATGAAGGCATGGACCGCACACACAACCCGGAGTTCACCGTGCTGGAAATCTACGTGGCCTACAAGGATTACCTGTGGATGATGGAATTCACGGAAGAACTGGCAGAAAAGGTGGCCATTGAGCTTCACGGCACCACGCTCGTACCCTACGGCGATAAGATCATTGACTGGAAAAGGCCCTTCAGGCGTTTTTCCATGATAGATGCCATCAAACAATATACCGGCGTGGATGTTACCAATATGGAAGAGGATACCTTGCGCAGTACCTGCAGGGAGCTGAAGGTCCCGGTAACCCCGTCCATGGGCAAGGGAAAACTGATAGATGCCCTTTTTGGGGAATACTGCGAAAAACACCTGATCCAACCCACCTTCATCATGGATTACCCAACCGCTACCTCGCCCCTGACAAAAAAACACCGTGAACATCCCCACCTGACAGAACGTTTTGAACTGTTTGTCAACGGAAAAGAGCTGGCCAACGCCTATTCCGAACTGAACGATCCGCTGGACCAGCTGGAGCGCTTCAAAGAGCAACTCAGGCTCAAGGAAAAGGGTGATGATGAAGCCATGTTCATAGATATGGATTTCATCAGGGCCCTTGAATTTGGCATGCCACCTGCCGCGGGTATGGGAATCGGGATTGACCGTCTTTGCATGCTGATGACCAATTCGCCAAGCATACAGGATGTGCTTTTTTTCCCGCAAATGCGCCCCGAATAAAGCACCATGATAACTTCTTCCAATAATCCTAAAATCAAACAGCTACGGCTGTTAATGGAAAAATCGCGTTTGCGGCGTGAAACAGGATTGTTTGTTGTTGAAGGGGTCAGGGAGCTGGAGATAGCACTCAAAAGCGGGTTTGCGATTAAAGAGCTGTATCTGTGTCCCGACATTTTTCGGGACAAGGAAAAAGAGCCCTGGTTCAGGGAAAAGACCCGGATGGCAGAAGAAATTGATTCCGTTCTGTACGGAAAACTTGCTTACCGTGGTACCACAGAAGGGGTTCTGGCAGTCATGTATGCTAAAGACATTAAACCAGCCAATGTGCGGCTGCAGGACCCTGCCCTTGTCATCGTGCTGGAATCGGTTGAAAAACCAGGCAACCTGGGAGCCATACTGCGTACAGCCGATGCGTCGGGCACAGGTGCTGTTTTGATCTGCGATCCGCTGACAGACCTTTATAATCCCAACACCATCAGGGCTTCCCTGGGTTGCGTATTCAGTGTTCCTACCCTGCCCAGTTCTTCAGAGGAAGCTTATCAGTGGCTCACAGGACGGGGTATCCAGGTGGTAGCTGCCACGTGCCAGGCCACGGCATGGTACAACGAATGCGATTATACGAAACCCACCGCGCTGGTACTGGGATCTGAAAGCAATGGTTTGAGTCCTTTCTGGAGGGAAAAAGCCAATCATCAGATCAAGATACCCATGAAGGGGATCATAGATTCCCTGAACGTATCGTCAGCAACGGCCATTCTTTGCTTTGAAGCGCTCAGGCAGCGCAATCAATAAAATGGGACCTTTTGCCATCATAGGATATCCGGTAAAATCAAGCCTTAGCCCCCGGCTCTTCAAGGCTGCTTACCCAAAATTATCCGGGGATATGTATCGGGCTATTGAAACGTCCGATGCACAAAAGGGATGGCAACGCATTCAAGAACTGAATATCACGGGTTTCAATGTAACCATGCCCTTCAAAACGGATTTTTTGAAAATGGCTGACAAACTTGTTCCTGCCGTTCAGCAAATCAATGCCACCAACCTTTTAACCAGGAGAAAGGGTATATGGACTGCCTGGAATACAGATATTGCCGGTGTTGTGAACAGTTTCATGGAAGCAGGAGCGGACCCGGCCGGAAACAATGCCCTGGTCATAGGAGCCGGAGGTGCCGGCCGTGCCGCCGCCCGGGGACTGGAACAGGCCGGTGCCACGGTGTTTGTCGCAAACAGGACACCCGGGCCCGGATTATTTTCTTTAGAGGATGTCCCTTCCCTGCTCGAAAAGTGTACCCTTGTGGTCAACACCATCCCGCAGGAAGGGCTTGGAAGAACCGTTGCAGGTCTTTCCTGCAAACATACGATCCTGGATGCCTCCTACACCATGGCCCCGCTGCAAAGGACAGCCGTCAGTGCGGGCGCACGTTATCTGGGCGGACATCACTGGCTATATCACCAGGCAGTTGAAGGTTTTGCCATTTTAACGGGGCTTGAGCCGGATCGCAGGGCTATGCGCAGGCTGCTGGATTTATAAAAAAGATTGTAACTTTACAGGGTATAAAACCAAAAAATAAAATACTATGTTGAATAAAGTAATGTTAATAGGAAATGTGGGAAAGGATCCGGAAGTGCGTCACCTGGAAAGCGGGGTGTCTGTAACCACCCTTACCCTGGCTACGACCGAAAGGTTTAAGGACCGGAATGGAGAAATGAAAGAGCAGACAGAGTGGCACAACGTGGTATTGTGGCGCAATCTGGCCGATATCGCCGAGCGGTTTGTCCGGAAAGGTTCCCAGATTTATATCGAGGGGAAAATCCGTAGCCGGAGCTGGGAAGATCAATCGGGACAAAAAAAATATACTACGGAAATTGTAGCCGATTCAATGCAATTGCTGGGAAAAAGAAGCGAAGCCACGACTGCTTCTCCTTCCCAGCCTTCACCTGTAAAAAACGTTGGCCAGTCTCCCTGGCAGAATCAGGAACCGGTGAATGACGCTGTCTCCGACTTTGACCAGCCGGACGTAGACGATCTGCCTTTCTGATCACCCTTATGTCTGACCGGTAGTGGCGCTGCGGCTCAAAATGAGCCCGAGGCGTTATCTAGTTGACCGTTTTGCGGACCTTATTGGGATCATCCAGCTGCAGCTGCGGATTTTTATCTGCAGAACGGCTTAATATTAGCGATACGGCAATGGCTACCAGGGCCAGGCCTATGAAAAGGTATTCTGCCTGTACCGCAGCACGGATCTGGTCGTTTATGTTCTTTTCTATGATCTGCCCTACAAAGATGGGAACCAGCAACATGCCCATATTCTGGATCCAGTAGATGAGCGAGTAGGCCGTACCCAGGTTCTTTTCCGGTATGATCTTGGGCACGGAAGGCCACATGGCAGCCGGCACCAGGGAATATCCCACGCCCAGTATGGCTATGCCAATGTATCCGAACACAGGGATGCCCGGAGCAAACGCTATGATCAAATGCGACACCAGTACCAGAAAGGAACCCAGGATCATCCACCTGGTAGCCTTGCCCCGGATGTCAACCAGCGATCCGAAAATCGGGGTGAAAACCATAGTGGTGAAAGGTATAAGAGCCACCATAAGGGAGGCGACATCGCCTTCTATTTCAAAACGCGGTATGATGATTGAAGTGGCAAAGCGACGGAAAGAAATGATACAGGCATAAAAAAATACGCAGAGCAGGGAAATCAGGATATAATGCTTGTTCCCCAGGATTTTAAATATGTCTGAAAATTTAAATTTGTCTTCTTTAGCTACCGGTTGAGCATTTCTCAGGGCTTCTTCAGCTGTCTGGGTGTCCAGTTTCTTATCAAAGGCCAGAAAGATTCCCCAAACGATCATGCCGCACAGAAGGAGTATGAATCCTACCAGTGCCGGCTTGCTCGTTTCTGAAAAAGGAATGTGAATGTCGTTCAGCGTTACGATCCTGGGTACTACAATCAGAGCCGTTGCCGTTCCCAGGCGGGCCAGGGCCAGCTGCAAACCCATAGCCAGGGCCATTTCCTTGCCACGGAACCACTTTGCAATGGATCTTGTAACAGCTACTCCTGCAATTTCACTTCCCAGCCCGAAAACCGCACATCCGGCATAAGCCATGGTTAGTGAGGGTTTTGCAAAAGCACGTGCCATAAGGCGGTACAGCCCGCTATCGTTGAAAGAAGACGAGATGCCGTACATCACCACGACAGCTCCGCCTACCATCAGCAGGACAAACAGTGTCCCGGTCACGCGTACTCCCCATTTGTCAAGCAACATGCCGCAAATTATTAGTCCTCCCCATACGCAGAGCAACGAGTAGGCTCCCCCGTACATGCCGTAATCTCCGGAAGTCCAGGCCAGATCAAGTATAGCGGGATTCTTGAAGATATGGCTTATGGTGGTAAACTGGTCGTCAAAAAAATAGGAGGCGTACATGACAAGCGAAAGGCACAACAGGACGGCCCAGCGCGCCCACTTTGAATCCCTGAGCAACTTAATAACCTTATTCATTATTTCTTGATTTTTTTGGTGATGTTGGGTAATTCCAGACCGTAACCCTTGGCGCGGTCCTCGGCCTTGAGCCATAAGCCCAGGATAAAGGCAAGCACTCCAAGGGAAGCAAAGATGAGCATGGGCACCGTGTAATCGTAATCCAGGGGATTGGTCACTCCCCGGTTTGTACGGTCCAGGACAGTTCCCACCAGCAGGGGGAGTGCCCAGAGACCCATGTTCTGGATCCAGAATATGACCGAGTAGGCAGAACCAAGGTAGCGGTTGGCAACCAGTTTGGGCACCGAGGGCCACAGGGCTGCCGGCACAAGAGAAAAACTGATACCTAATATTATAATGGCCGTATAGGCAACACCACGGGTGAAATATGCCTCGGGAACCAGGGCAAATGTCAGGTGACACAGGCACATGAGCACAGCTCCGATGATGAGCATGCTGGCTCCCTTTCCCTTGTTGTCAAGGTATGCTCCCAAAAGCGGGGTCAGAAGCATGGCCCCTATGGGAAACCATGAAAAAATATCACTAGCGTCTGTGGCAGAGATCTGCAGGCGGCATTCAAGCATATTGGCGGCAAATTTCTGGAACGGGAAAATGGCAGAATAATACAGTACGCATAAGCCTGAAACAAGCAAAAAAGCCTTGCTTGTGAAGAGTTTTCCCAGGTCGCTGACCTTGAATTCTTCTTCCGGTTCTTCGCCCGACTCGCCCATTTGTTTTTCCAGGTTCCTGTCAAAGAAAAAATACACAGTAAATGCCAGCAAGCCTATAATAAGCAGGATCATGCACAACAGGACAGGTGTGCTCACGTTGGCGGTACTTTCGGCAATCCGCGGCGATATCCTGAAAACGGCAAAAACACCAAGACGGGCTATGGCCATCTCTACCCCCATGGCCAGAGCCAGTTCTTTTCCCTTGAACCACTTTACGATACCTTTTGAAACGGTTACCCCGGCCATTTCCACACCGCATCCGAAGATCATAAATCCCAACGAGGCGAGCTTTGCCGAAGCAGGCAGGGAAACCCACCAGGAATTGAGCCATGTTTCCAGCCCCGAGCCTATAAAAGCATCGGTAAGGGCATAGTATTTGATAGCGGCTCCTGCAAGCATGACAAGTGCAGACAAAATGGCCGTAAAGCGGACGCCCATTTTATCCAGTATGATCCCTGCAAAGATCAGGAACAGGGCAAAAACGTTCAGAAAATATTCTGAACCGGTGACAGTGCCAAAATTTTCGGAAGTCCATCCGCGCGTGGTTTCCAGCATGCTTTTCAAGGGGGAAAGTACGTCTACGAACATGTAGGCGAAAAACATCATGGATGCCAAAAGGATGAGCATGCTCCAGCGCACAAGGGCCCTGTCCTTCAGTAAGATATTTACTTTATTCATAGTATGGTTTTAGATAAATTATGCCTGCCTTTGAAAAAAGAAAGTCTAAGATAGGATAATTAGTCAAGTCTGCAAAATTTGTCGTATTTTTGCGTTGTTATGCTTTTCTGTTTTGTAAAAATTGATTATGAACGTTGATGTTGTTTTAGGGCTTCAGTGGGGTGATGAAGGTAAAGGCAAGATTGTTGATTATTTGGCGCAACGATATCCGGTAATCGCCCGGTTCCAGGGAGGGCCCAATGCCGGGCACTCCCTGCATTTTGATGGGACTTCCTTTGTCCTTCATTCTGTGCCGGCCGGGATTTTTCGCAACAATACCATGAATATAATAGGTAACGGTGTTGTGATTGATCCTGTGATATTCGCAGAAGAATGCCGTTCCCTGGAAGCCCTGGGGATCCCGGTCAGGGATCGCCTGATGATTTCCAAAAAGGCACATTTGATCCTTCCCACGCATCGTATCATAGATGCAGCCAGCGAGCACTCAAAGGGGGCCTCCCGGATAGGTTCTACCCTTAAGGGCATCAGCCCCGCCTACATGGATAAAACAGGCCGGAACGGCATCCGCGTGGGAGACATTATTGCACATGATTTCCGGGATCGCTTCCTGGCGTTAAAATCAAAGCATATTGTTTTTCTAAGGCAATTCGACTATGCATACGATGCAGACCAGGGGGAAGAAAATTGGCTCGGGGCCATTGAATACATGAAGCGGTTTCCCCTGATTGATGCAGAATATTACCTGGCCGATTGTCTGAGGGAAAACAAACGGGTCCTGGCAGAGGGCGCGCAGGGAACCCTTCTGGATATTGACTTTGGATCGTATCCCTATGTGACATCGTCTTCTACCACCTGCGCCGGAGCCTGCACCGGGCTGGGTTTTCCTCCTACCAGGGTAGGCAGGGTTTATGGAATATTCAAAGCTTACTGTACCCGTGTGGGAAGCGGACCTTTTCCCACCGAACTCCATGACAAGACAGGCGAAATGCTCCGGGAGCAGGGCAAAGAATTCGGGGCTACAACCGGGAGACCCAGGCGTACTGGATGGCTGGACCTGGTGGCGTTGAAATACGCTGTGACCCTAAACGGGGTGACAGATCTGATCATGATGAAAGCCGATGTCCTGGACGCATTTGACACCGTTAAAATTGCCACATCTTATATTATTGACGGAAAGGAAATCGGCTGTGTCCCTTTTGATACACATACGCCAATCACCCCCGTTTACAGAGAATTCAGGGGTTGGGGTAAGAATCTTTCTGCCATCCGGAAAGAAGAAGAATTGCCTTACCAACTAATGGCCTATATCCGGTTTATAGAAGAAGCTACAGGGGTTCCCGTTAAGATCATTTCTCTGGGACCCGACAGGGAACAGACCATAATAAGGGACTGATCATATCATGGATAATCTGATGGAACACATTAACAGCCCGGAAGACCTGAAGAAGCTAAAACCGGAAGAATTGCCTCGACTGTGCGCAGAAATCAGGAAATATATTACCGAATGCTGTTCACGCAATCCCGGTCACCTGGGAGCCAGCCTGGGCACGGTAGAACTTACCGTGGCCCTTCACTATGTATACGATGCACCTAAAGACAAGATTATCTGGGATGTTGGCCACCAGGCTTATACACATAAGATCCTTACGGGACGTCGTAAGGAGTTTCTGAAAAACCGCTGTTACAATGGGTTGAGCGGATTCCCCAAGAGGGACGAAAGCCCTTATGACGCATTCGGCACCGGACATTCTTCCACTTCCATATCGGCAGCACTTGGCTTTGCTACAGCCGCGGCCATGCGTAAAAGCCATGAAAAAACGGTGGCCGTAATCGGGGATGGCTCTATGACTGCCGGACTGGCGTACGAAGGATTGAACAATACCGGAGGAAGTAATGCAGATCTCCTTATTGTACTCAATGACAACAAGATGTCCATTGAGCCGAATGTGGGCGGATTGCACAACTCACTCCTAAAATTGACGACCTCTGTCCATTATAACAGGTTAAAGATGAAAACCTGGAAGGCTTTGGGTTCGGGAACCATACGCAATGCGGTACAGAATCTGGTCAAAGCCGGAAAGCGTCTTGTGGTAAAGAACAGCACGTTGTTCCAGCCTCTGGGCATCCGGTATTTTGGTCCTGTTGACGGGCATGACGTAATCCAGCTGGTAAACACATTCAAACGGCTCAGAAGTCTTAAGGAACCACGTTTACTGCACGTTCTTACTGTTAAGGGAAAAGGATACGCCCCGGCAGAGAACGACCAACCCACCTGGCATGCTCCGGGACTTTTTGATGCAGAAACAGGGCACAGACTTACCGATGATGATCCGGACATCCCTAAAAAGACCAGGTTTCAGGACGTCTTCGGCCATACCCTGCTGGAGTTAGCCCGCTCCAACCCCGACATTGTAGGCATCACCCCGGCCATGCCCAGCGGATGTTCCATGAATCTTATGATGGAAGAAATGCCCCACAGGTGTTTTGACGTAGGGATTGCCGAGCAACATGCTGTCACCTTTTCAGCGGGCCTTGCCGCTGCCGGTTACCTGCCTTATTGCAACATCTATTCCAGTTTCATGCAAAGGGGATACGACTCGGTGATTCACGATGTGGCCATCCAGAACCTGAAGGTGGTTTTCTGCCTTGACCGGGGCGGACTGGTTGGCGAAGACGGGGTGACCCATCACGGGGCATACGACCTGGCTTATTTCAATTGTATTCCGGGTCTGATCGTGGCCGCTCCCATGGACGAAGTGGAGCTGAGAAACATGCTATACTCGGCACAGGATAAAAGATACACCGCCGTCAGCATCCGTTACCCAAGGGGAACAGGTGCCGGTATCAGGGATTGGAAAAGGCCTTTTCAATATCTTGAACCAGGCAGGGCACGGATCTTGTCCCGGGGAAAAGACGTGGCGCTGCTAAGCCTGGGCGCTGCAGGTATCATGGGAGCCGCCGCAGTTGCAAAAGCCGTTGAAAAAGGAATATCAGTTCAACATTACGATATGCGTTTTCTCAAACCCATAGACCAAGAAGTCCTGGAACATGTATCCCGTAATTTCAGTAAAGTCATCACCCTGGAAGACGGATGCCTGATTGGAGGACTGCACAGCACTGTGTCCACTTATATGGCAAGGCACAATGAGGCTATTAGCAAGGTAACCGGGCTCGGGATCCCGGACCGCTTTATACAGCATGGTAAGACAAAGCAACTGTACCACGAATGCGGGTACGATACAGAGAGCATCCTTCAGGCAATAATTACCCTGGCCGGATAAGTTGTAGTTCTTAGGAATCATTGTAATAGCGCGAGTTTTTTGTTGTTTTTTTTTGGTAGTTTGTAGAAATGGTTTATCTTTGCCGCTCCAAAATGCCGG
>ENA-UOWO01000360-UOWO01000360.1-activated-sludge-metagenome-genome-assembly--contig:-NODE-360-length-67615-cov-11.592022_pt1 | contig 67615 bp, 53 predicted proteins | sample MGYA00238148_ERZ761564 | MGnify/ENA primary metagenome ERZ761564 (study PRJEB28885, sample SAMN05720194) | activated sludge metagenome | isolation source: Anaerobic digester | place: USA...
GCCAGACAGACCTGTTGCCAGGGGATCAGATTAGAATGGTGTTCCATGGCGCTGATCAGCAATTGGTCGCCTGCTTCCAGCCGGGGCAGGGCAAAACACTGCGCCACCAGGTTGATGCCATCGGTGGTGCCGCTGGTAAAGATGATTTGTTTGGCCTGGGGGGCATTGAGGAAACGGGCACTGCGCTCGCGGGTGCCTTCGTACAAGGCAGTGGCCTCAGCAGCCAGTCGGTAGATGCCACGGTGTACATTGGCATTGTGCCGTTCGTAGTATTCTTGCTCCAGCGCCAGGACGATGTAGGGCTTTTGGGTGGTCGCTGCACTGTCCAGATAGACCAAATCCGGGAAATGGGTAAAAACGGGAAATTGCTTGCGAACGGATGAAGCATCAAACATTATGGCCTGTTTAGGTTTTAAAATAAAGAGCTTTGAAGATGATAGAACACTAAGCTTTCTTAATTTTAAACACAAAGTACACAAAGGATTCACAACGATCACTATGGTTTTAACCCAAATCCACTTGCCATATTTGTGCCCTTTGTGAATCCTTTGTGTACCTTGTGTTTAAATAAGTGTATCTTTTTATAAACTGCACAATCACATGATGGTGACCGTCTCCCAAGCTGAAAGGATTGTTCTTGAACATGCTTTACCCCTACAAATTGAGCAAATTCCTTTACACCATGCACTTGCCCGTGTCTTAGCCGAGGATCTCCACGCCGACCGCGACTTTCCGCCTTTTGACCGGGTGACAATGGACGGAATCGCCATTCATTTTGCCAATTTTGCCAGTGGTCAGCGTCAGTTTTTGATTGAGGCGGTACAAGCAGCGGGTTCAGCACAATTGACACTCCAGCGCCAAAACAACTGCATCGAAGTGATGACTGGAGCACCTTTGCCTCAGGGAACCGATACGGTCATTCGTTACGAAGACCTCGACATCGAGTCGGGTATGGCTCAAATCAGGATCAGCGAGATTGCGCAGCGACAAAACATCCACGCCCAGGCAATTGATCGCCGAAAAGGTGATTTAATCATTTCCGCTGGTCGAAAAATTGGTTCAGCCGAAATGGCAACTGCGGCCACCTTGGGTAAAGCGACCCTGGCCGTAGCCAAATTGCCCCGCACTGCCATCATTTCTACGGGTGATGAGTTGGTAGAAATACACGAAACTCCCTTGCCCCATCAAATCCGTCGCTCCAATGTGTACGCCATTCAAGCAGCGTTGGGGGAGTGGAAAATTGAGGCAGAGGCCTTTCATTTTTACGATGACGAACAAGCCATTCGCCAGGGAGTAGCAGAAATTTTACTCCGTTTTGAGTTGGTTATTTTGAGCGGAGCCGTATCCGAGGGGAAGTTCGACTTTGTACCGAAGGCGCTGGCGGCGGCAGGAGTAACGCCCATTTTTCACAAAGTCAGCCAGCGTCCGGGGAAACCGTTTTGGTTTGGTACTTATGCGGACAAAGCCGTTTTGTTCGCTTTGCCTGGCAACCCGGTTTCGGCCTTTGTGGGCACGTACCGCTACATTTTGCCCTGGTTGCGCCAATCACTGGGGCTGAAAAATTGGCCACAAAGCACGGCTGTATTGAGCCGGGACTTTATTTTTAAACCGGATTTGACTTATTTTGTTCCGGTAATACTTGACAATTCCACTGATGGATTGCTACGGGCTACTCCATTAGAAGGACATGGTTCAGGAGACCTGGCCAACCTCAACGACGCGGATGGTTTTTTGGAATTGCCTAAGGAACGGACCCATTTTGCTGTCGGGGAGGCATTTCCACTTTTCCGCTACCGGTGATTAATGTGCTGATGTGCTCATAGCTGACGGCTCATAGCTGAAAGCCGATGGCTAATAGCTTACAACATGATTTTATGGAACAACTGAACGAATTATACCATCCGCTGATCTTGGAGCACAACCAACATCCGCGGCATTACGAAAAACACCCGGAGGCAGCGGTCATCCTGGATGCCTACAATTCGCTTTGTGGGGACAAATTCAAACTATACCTGGATATCAAAGCGGGTAGGGTAGAGCAGGCCTCCTTTTCGGGGTATGGCTGTGCGGTTTCCAAAGCAGCGACTTCTGTATTGATGGATAAAATTCAGGGCAAAACCCTGGAAGAGGTGAAAACATTACTGAACGAATATTTTACCACGACCAAAACGGATCAAGACTTGTCAGGAGTTTCAGACCCTGATTTGTTGGCTTTTGCGGCAGCAAAAAAATTTCCGGGACGTTTGAAGTGCGCGGTCTTGGCTTGGGAGGCCATGGAGGAATTTCTACAACAGCGTTAAACTTCGCCTTTGCCATTGAGAATTTCGGCAATGTGCACGACCTTGACCCCACTGTTGTTGCGCCGCAAAATTCCTTCCAGATGCATGAGACAGGACACATCGGCACCAGCGATGTATTCGGCTCCGTGTTGAACATGATCGGCTACACGATCCTTACCCATTTTGACTGAAACGGCTTCTTCCATCACGCTGAAGGTGCCACCAAAACCACAACATTCGTCCGTTCTGGTGAGGGGAATCAATTCCAGTCCTTTAACGAGTTTGAGCAATTGTGCGGGTTTGGAAAAGGGCTCGGCCATCAGTTCTGACATTTGGGACAAACCCAAGCCCCGCTGCCCGTGACAACTTTGGTGAAAACCTACCCGATGCGGGAAATGAGCATCCAAACTTTCTACTTTGAGTACATCGACCAAAAACTCGCAGAGTTCAAACACCTTACCCCGTAAGGCGGTGGCTTTCTCCGGCTGTTTTTCATCGTGTAGGTGGTCTTTGAGGTGTAGAATGCAACTGCCGGAGGGACCAACGACGTAATCGTATTCTGCAAAATTGCGAATAAATAAAGTATCGCAGTCATGGCTCAAATGTTCAAACCCGCTGTTGGCCATTGGTTGGCCACAGCAGGTTTGATTCAAGGGAAAACCGACCGTACAGCCGAATTTTTCCAACAACTGCAAAGTTGCAATGCCTACCTGCGGGTAGAATTGGTCAACGTAGCAGGGAATAAACAATCCAACTTTCATTCCTTATAAGGTTCGAATCTTGATGCTGCGGTAGTACACGGTATTGCCGTGGTCTTGCAAAAGGATATGGCCTTGATCATTGGTGCCAAAACCTTCAAAACCGCTGTATTTGCTGCGTGCTACCAACGCGGCGAAGATATTGCTTTTGCGCTCGTATTCCAATACCTTGAAACCATTCAACCAGTGCTGAACGATGTTGTTGGGCATGACTACGATGCGGGCCTGACACCATTCGCCAACTTTGCGATGAAAACGGGCGTCCAGTTTGTAAGACGGTATCAGGTCATAAAGACTGGCCAACGTGCGGTTGCCCGCAGCGCCCATTTTGGCGTCGGGGTGTTTTTCATCGTCGAGCAACTGGTACTCCAGTCCGATGGCAGAACCGCCTTTGCTGTCAAATTTTTCGCTCACAAAATATTTTACTCCTGAATTGGCGCCAGGGGTGAGTTTGAAATCAAAAGTCAGCTCAAAAGCCTTGAATTCTTCCTTGCTGACGATATCGCCAAAACTGCGCGATTCGGACCCATCACTGCCTTGGATAAACAGCACACCATTGTTCACCCCCCAGCCCGCTTCAGGTGCGGTGGTTTTGAAGGCCGAGCGCCAGCCGTCCAGATTTTGGCCGTTGAACAACAAGCGCCAGCCCAGTTTTTTTTCGGCCTCACTGAGGCTGTTGGGCTTGAGGTTGATAACCGGACAATTGTTGCTGGGTTTGGCTACAATATCGGCTCCGGTTTGGATGCGGATGTTGCGCCAACGCACTTTTTTACCCAACAAGCTTTGGTCGTTGCCAATGGAGTGAACCTGCAAGGCAATGAAGCCTTTTTCCACCAGCGTATCGACCAAATTGGCGGTAGGAATATCGTTGATCCAGGTACGAATGTTGCCGTCGATGGCTTCAATGCGGTATTTATTCCAGGCAGCGTTGGGTTTAAAGGCCTTTTGCCCTTCTGGATTGATGTTGAGGTTGTACAACCACTGGCGGCGTTGCTCATCGTAAATGCCACCCGACCAGGCACGTACAGAAGGATCTACCTCAGCTTGAGGGCCATATACCACCTCTTTGCCGTCCTTGTTCGTTTTGAGGTTGCTGCGAAACTGGATGCCCGAATTCATGGTGCCTTCCAGCGACAATTCGAGTTCCAAAACGAAGTTGTCGTACATTTTATCACTGCACAAAAATGTATTGGGGGTGTTTGCTGCGGTTGTGCCGATGATTTCGTTGTTGCCAATGGTATACGTGGCATTCCCTCCCTTTTGTGTCCAACCTTTGAGCGTTTTTCCATCAAAAAGGGAAGTCCACTTCCCGGCTTGAGCCGAAATACTCATGGTGATGCCAAGCAGTAAGCTCAGCAGCATTAGCTGTTTTTTCATGTTCACGATGCTGTAACTTTGTTTTACAAGTACAATTTTCAATAGTAAAGACTTAAATATAGTGCTTAACCCTGAACGGTGCGGTGCATATTCAGGGATTTTATGGTACATTTATTTTCGACCAGTAGCCCCCTTTTACATTTACGGATACCCTCAACCTGTAATATGAAAAAATCAAACATCTTTTTTGTGTTTATCACCATTTTTTTATTCGGGTGTTCATTTTTGTCAAATACCCACACTTCCCCCAAAAAGCCCAACATCATCTTCATTTTGACCGATGACCACCGTTGGGACGCTTTGGGTTACGCAGGTAACCGTTTGATTCACACGCCAGAAATGGATAAACTGGCGAAGGCGGGGGTCTATTTCCGAAAAGCAATGGTTACGACCCCGATTTGTGCAGCGAGCAGAGCGAGTATTCTTACTGGCATGTACGAACGAAGACATGGCTATACTTTTCAGAAAGAAGCAATCAGCAAAGAATTCATGGATTCCTCGTACCCCAAATTACTGCGGAATGCTGGATATTATACCGGCTTTTATGGAAAATTTGGAGTGAAATACACGTATAAAAATGAGATGTTTGATGTTTATGAAGATTATGACCGCAACATCAATTTTAAAGACAAACGCGGCTATTTTTATAAAACACTGGGCAAAGATACGGTCCATTTAACACGCTATACCGGGCAAAAGGCACTCGATTTTATTGACAAAGCTACTGCTTATCAACCCTTTTGTTTATCACTCAGCTTTAGTGCCCCTCACGCCCACGATGAAGCCCCCGACCAATATTTTTGGGATAAATCAACCGAACACTTGCTACAAGGAGTGACCATGCCCGGACCAGACCTAGCGGATGATTCATTTTTTAATGCCTTGCCTGACAAGGTGAAAGCGGGTTTTAGTCGCTTAAGATGGACCTGGAGATTTGATACCCCTGAAAAATATCAACAGAGTGTGAAAGGGTATTATCGGATGATTTCAGGCATTGATCTGGAGATAGCCAAGATTCGGAAACAGCTTAAAAAGAAAGGCCTGGAAAAAAATACCATCATCATACTCATGGGTGACAATGGTTATTTTTTGGGTGAAAGGCAGTTGGCAGACAAGTGGTTGATGTATGACAATTCCATCAGGGTACCGCTGATCATCTTTGACCCAAGAAGTGGTAAACATCTGGATATTGATGAGATCGCACTGAACATTGATGTGGCTGCGACTATGTTGGACATGGCCGGGGTTAATCACCCAAAAAATTGGCAAGGGAAGAGCCTTTTTTCTTTGATATCAGGAGCAAGTAGAACTTTGCAGAGGGATACAGTGCTGATTGAACACCTCTGGCAATTCAAGGAAATTCCACCCAGCGAAGGGCTTAGAACCAAAGATTGGAAATATTTCAGGTATGTCAATGATCGATCCATCGAAGAACTCTATGATTTACGGCGTGACCCACAAGAGATCCTGAATTTGGCACAAGACAAAAAACACCAACCATTGTTGCTCAACATGCGCGAAAAAACGGAGCAGCTCATTGTAACCCATCAATAACAGTGATCAGCAAACCTTAATAAACATCGGCTGATCGCCATTCTTGTTGTACCTGAAAAACTTACATTTTGACTATTTTTCGGGCAATTTGCTGTTTTCCATCGCTGATTTGCAGCCAGTACAGCCCTTTTTTCCAAAGGGCTGTTGAGAGGCGGAGCTGTTTATCGCGGTTACTGCCCAGCGTTTGGGCCATGATGATTCGGCCGGTAGTGTCAAAAACTTTGAGGTTCCAGCTGGATTGTAGATCGGGCGATTGCCACTCCAGTTTGAGTTCCTCCGCAAAGGGCTGTGGATATACTTTAAGCAGATGGTCAGGCAAGTTGATAACGGGCGTGGAAGTAATCAGCCCACCGATTAAATTGCGCAAGGGATAGGTAAGAATGGATTTGCCATGGGTACCTACAATCAGTTCATTTTTGGCCACATTCCAGGCCAGGCTATACGCAGCGATAATGGGCATATTGCCCCCCAGCCGATACCAGTTTCGGCCCCCATTGACACTGGAGTAGACACCGCCATCGGTAGCCACAAAGAGGACTAAATCATTGTAACCCGGGAGTACGATAAAATCATTGATGGCCAAAGGGGGAAGATCACCTGCCAAAGAGGTCCAGGTGTTTCCCAGGTTTCGACTGAGGTGTAAGTGGGGGCGGAGGTCGTTGTCGCGATATCCCGAATGGCTGACGTAAAGGGTATTGGCATTGCTGGGCGAGGTTTTAACTGCGGTGACGTAGCGTTCGGGAAGCCCGGCGTCAATGCGTTTCCAGGAAATACCTGTATCCTGAGTGTACCAGACGTTGCCATCGCTGGTTCCTGCCATAATCAGTTCCGGATTTAATACGGATTCATGCAGACAGGAAAGAGTATGAAAATTACGCCCATATATTTCCCCATCTGTCAAGTCTGGACTGATGGGTTTCCAGACTGTTTCTGAGCCCGTTGTATTCTGATAGACCCGGTGAGTGCCCGTGTAAAGGACTTGTGGATCATGACTACTCATGACCAGTGGCGCGTCCCAGTTGACCCGATCGGTACGATCGATGCCCCGAATGGCAAGCTGAAAAAAGCTCCCACCGTTGGTACTTACGCGCAGGACTCCGTTCTGGGTTTGTGCCCACATCACTTTGGGATCAAGAGGATTGAACCGCATTTGAAAACCGTCACCCCCTTCCATGCGGATCCAATTTTCGCTGAGGTTTTCACCGCTCACGGTTCCATGATCTTGGGCCCCACCGTAGTAGCGGTTTGGGAAATGTGGATTGTATTCAACCCGGTAAAATTGAGTGGTGGGAATAGATTCAATGTCGGTCCAGAATGGGTCTCCCTTGATGTTCTTATTGAGTCCCCCATCACTGCCCACAATAATGTCACCCGAGGGCGTAAATACCAGCGCATGTTTGTCCGAGTGGATACTGGCATCACCAACTGTAGTCCAGGTAAGGCCACCGTTGCTGGTTTTCCACAGAGAAATACAGAGCAAGTAAATTTCATTGGGATCTTTGGGGTTTACGGCAATTTTACCAAAATACCAGCCCATCCCACCCATCACGGAGCCGGGCAAATTGGATTTGCCGGGGCCGAGCAATGCTTCCCAGTTGTTACCTTCATCTGCCGTACGGTAAATGTTCAACAATTGGGAGTTGGCATCGCTGTACACCGCAAAAACCCGATTGGGTTCACCGGAATAAAAGGCCAAGCCAATTCTGCCCAGATTGCCAGTTGGCAAGCCACCCTCCATTTTGACCCAGCTAGAACCACTGTCGGTACTTTTGAAAATTCCCGAATCGGGGCCGGCAATGATGGATTCCCGACTGTTGCGGATGCGGTTCCAGGAGCAGGCGTACAAGATTTTGGGATTGCGGGGATCGATAACCAAATCGATGATGCCTGCTTGTTCACTGACAAACAAAGATTGCCGCCAGGTTTTTCCTCCGTCGTTGCTGGTATACAGTCCCTTTTGGCGGTTGCGCTCAAAAGGCAAGCCCATGGTGCCCACGTGAATGCGTTGCGAATTGCTGGGATCGATGATGATTTTGGAAATGATCCGGGTGGCTTCGAGGCCAATTTTAGTCCAGCTTTGCCCTCCGTTGATGGAGCGGTACAGCCCGTCGCCCAAAAATGGATATCCGGTGATGTTGGGGTCACCAGTGCCCACGTACACTATTTCCGGATTGTTGGGGTCTATGGCAATGGCACCAATGGCCAGGTAGGCCCGACTATCAAAAACCGGAGACCAGGAACTGCCTCCGTTGGTGGTTTTGAATAAGCCACCACTGGAAAATCCCACATAAATGATTTTTTCGTTGTTGGGATGCACCGCGATGGCATTGACCCTGGCCCCAATGTTGCCGGGGCCTTTGACATCCCAGCTCTCGCTAAAACCAAGTGGAGGGGTACTGCGTAGTGCAATTTGGGCTTTGGCCTGTTCTAGTGCAGCACTGTAGGCTTTTTCCGAAAAAGTGGCCTCAGGATAAGCTCTTTGCAAATAAAAATGATCGGCGGGAGCGTGTTTCGTGTCGAATCCAAACTGCCCAGGCTTGGGAGTCGTTGTTGTACTGGGCTGGCAAGACCAACACATCAACGAGGAAATAACGAACAATAAGTAGTGGTTGAGGCAATTTGGCATGGGATTCTGATTGGTTAGACACGAGTTAGCTCAAAATCAGGATACATCAAAATACAAACTATTTATTGGGAAACTGCTTGAAAAAATCTTTCAAATCGGTGGCATCCTCAGGTTTCATTCGACCACTCAGAATCAAGCGAATTTCGCGGCGGCGGGGGGCGCTGTCGAAGCGGTTCTGCTCAATCTCGGTCAGTGGAATAACGGGAGGGATGCTGATCGGGCTGCCGTTGGCATCGTCTAGGGCTACAAAACTATAGTAGGCGTGATTGCAACGCCGGGCATTTTGCCCTTTGATGTCGGCGGCAAATACTTCGACGTAAACTTCCAGAGAGCTGTTGAAAGCACGGGTGACAGTGGCCTCGAGGGTAACCACATCACCCACCTTGATGGGGCGTTGAAAAGAGACGTGGTCAACCGAAGCCGTCACAACGTGTCGTTCACAATGTTTGCCAGCACAAATGGCACTGGCGATGTCCATCCATCGCAACAAATTGCCTCCCATCAGGTTGCCCATGGGGTTGGCGTCGTTGGGCATGACCATTTCGGTCATTACCGAACGCGATTCAGTAACACGTTTGGGTTCTAAAGTTTGCATGGATGTGATTTTGTTTTGTTGAGCAACCGTAAGTAGTGGGCAAAATGAACATTTATTTTTTTATCGCCCCTAAGGACTGCCATTACCGGATCATTACTCCTTTTTTCTCTAAAAAAGGAATGGTCGTAAAATGATCTTTGGATATGCTTCCGTGTACAAAAACGTACTTCTTGTCGTACATCAGTTCATCGTACACAAAACTTACCCAATATTCGTTAGCCAAAGAGAACAATTTGTCCTGAATGGGTTCGATCAAAGTATAAGATTGGCCCGGAACTTCTTCAAAAAAGTGGCGAAGTGTAGTGGTTTTTACCCTTTCTCCTTCAATTTCGCCATAACCGTTTGAATTGATTAATACGCAGGTGAGGGGATCCTGCTTGAAATTCAACAAGTATACATCCCATAGATCGTCTTCTGCTCCGGGTACGATGGCAATGGCCAGGTCTTCAACTTTGGGAATTAAAATGTCTTTTTTCATTCAATAGTGTTTACGGGAATAGCAAATTCAAAACCAAAAACCTGGGCAAAATGATGCTTTAAACGCTGTTTTACTTCGTCTATGTCTTGATACCGACCTAACTCTTTGGCCAGTGAAGTCACCGCCTTGTCTTCGTCTACAATTCCACACGGAATGATGTGTTCAAAATGAGTGAGGTCGGTATTGATGTTGAATGCAAAACCATGCATGGTAACCCAACGACTCAGGTGTACCCCGATGGCGCAGATTTTGCGCAGGGGTTTTTCGTCACTAGCTTCCAACCAAACGCCGGTGTATTTTTCCACCCGGATTCCTTGAAGGCCATAGGTCGCTAGGGTGTGGATGACGGCCTCTTCCAAAGTACGCACATAGCGGTGTACATCCGTAAAAAATCGATCCAGGTCAAAAATGGGATACCCGACAATTTGTCCAGGACCGTGATAGGTGATGTCCCCGCCGCGGTTGATTTTAAAAAACTCAAATCCAGCTTGTTGCAAAGAAGGGCTGTCGAGCAAAAGATTGTCCATCGATCCACTTTTGCCGAGCGTATACACCGGAGGATGTTCACAAAACAGCAGGTAATGCAAACCGGAAGAGGGAGGCGAGGGCATGACTTCAGCTTTGCGCAAAGCAAGTTTGCGCTCCACAACTTCGTGGTGCAACTGTGTTTGGAAGTCCCAGGCTTCCTGGTAGGACATGCGTCCTAAATCCTTAAAAATCACCTGCTCCATACCCTGTAAAAAATGTGGCGCAAAGGTAATATTCTGGGGGAATATAATCCAGTTTTTTTACTTTTCGCTTGGATACTCAATGCGGGCGTGGTACACCGAGCGCAAAATTTGCAAAAAAACCACTTTGCATTTTTCCAGGTCATTAAAGGTCAGTGCTGAATCTTCCAGTTGTTTGTTGCTGAGTTTGCCCGCGATGATGCGTTCTACCAAACTCTGAATGTCCCCGGGGCCTGGATTTTTTAAACTTGCCTTAGCCGCAGCCTCAATTGAATCCGCCAGCATCAGCACACTTTCTTCTTTGCTGCGGGGTTTGGGGCCTGGATATCGAAAGTCCATTTCCTCAACGATTTCATCGGGGTTCGCATCTTTTTCTTTGCGGTAAAAATACTCCACCAGGGTAGTCCCATGATGGGTACGGATAAAGTCGATCAGCACTTTAGGCAAACGGTACTGCCGTGCGATTTCTACACCCTGGGGAACGTGGTTGATGATGACCCGGGCGCTTTCACGGAAGGGCAATTGATTGTGAAGGTTAGTATCTCCTTGATTTTCAATAAAATATTCTGGTTGTACGGTTTTGCCGATGTCGTGGTACAAAGCAGCTACCCTTACCAGTAGGTGATTGGCACCGATGCGACGCGCAGCAGCCTCCGCCAAATTGGCAACTTGTAAGGAATGTTGCAGAGTGCCGGGCGCTTTGATGGCCAGTTCTTGCAATAGGGGCCGATTGAGATCGGATAATTCCGTCAAGGCTACGGAAGAGGTAAAGCCAAACAAACGTTCCAATAATGGAATCAATGGATTCGCCAACAAGGTCAGAAAGGTGCTTAAAAAAATCCAGTTGAACATGGACCAGTCTATCCCCTTGAAACTGCCTTGTTGTACCAAACTCAATCCAATGTATCCCAATCCATAGGCCAAAAAAATGTAAAAAATGGTGAAAAAATACTGGTTCCAATCACGGGTGTCCACATTGGTTAGCAAGATCACTACCCCGATGAGGGTTTGCAAAAAAGCAAATTCAAAACCAGAACTGGAGAGAAAAGTGGCCAATAAGACAATCATCAAATGGGTGAAAAGCGCGATCCATTTGTCGTAGAAGGTTTTGACCAAAATGGGTACAATCCCAAAGGGAATGATGTATACACTCAAGGCATCAATGCGTGTAATGATGAACACCAGGTAGGCAAACAAGGGAAACCAACAAAACAAAAAGACGAGTTCATACCAGTTCTCAAACAAGGGGCGGCAAAACAAGAATAAAAATGCAGCGAACAACCCAATCACTAGCCCTGTGAGGATAAAATAGCCCAGATAAATGCCGGAACTGCGCTGGAGGACCTCCTGTTCGTAATGTTCTTTTAAACTTTCGAGTTTTAAAAATACCGTCTCGCTGATGGGGCCAAAGCGCGGTACCACCAATTCTCCTTTGCGCACCATGCCGTTGAATTTGACCACCCCGTTGATCATTTCATTGCGGGCTTGCTCGGAATTGGGGCGGTCATAAAAAACATTGGGACTTACACATTCTGCTAGGATTGCGTATAAAAATTCGGCATCGGGCAAATTGCTTTTTTGCAAAGTATCCGAAATGGCCAGGTTGGCCTTGTTTTTGGTATAGAGCTTGAAAAGGGTTTTTTCTTGTGCAGTATTGCCTACCAATACATTGACCACAAAATTTTTGTCTTCGTTTTGGTGTTCAGGTTCCAATTCAATTACACCTCGGCCATACGTCTTTTGCAAGTATTGGGTGCCGAATTTTTGGTAAAGCTGCGGATTGCGGCGTACATCCTTGAATTGGCCTTTTTCCAGATTTTTCAATTGGAGGGCAAAGCGTTGGTCAAACTTGCGCAAATTGCGGGCTGCGATGCTATCATCCAGGCGGTAAAAGGGCGAAAAATCGTCAGTGATGGATTTTATTTCTGCATTGAGGGCTTTATCGGGCTTCTTGATGGCAAAATCAAAGGGGGCAACCAGGTCTTCATAGTTCCAGATTTGCCCTTGCTCGTAGCTGTATTTGAAACGGGTATGGGTAGGAAATAAAAAGCTGATGAAGACGATGATGCCTACAATGAAGAGGTGTTGGAGTGTACCCCGCAAATAGCCGCGTATTTTTTGCCATAGATTCATGGGGTAAAAATAAAAACAATTGTTTAGGGACGGAAAAGAAAAAAATGAAGTCATCTATTGACTTCATTTAGTTGAGCTTCCTTACTTCCGGGCATGCCAACTAACTTCCGCCACATTCAAATCCTGAGCCACTTTTCGCGACAGCACAAAAAGGTAATCTGACAAGCGATTGAGGTACACCATGATGATTTCATCCACGGCCTCATTGGCAGCTAGCGCTACCACCTGTCGTTCGGCGCGACGACAAACCGTGCGGGCAATATGGCAATACGAAACGGTAGGATGTCCTCCCGGCAGAATGAAATTTTTCAGGGCAGGAAGGGTCTCATCCATGCGGTCCATTTGTTGTTCCAATGCCTGTACATCCGTTTCCAACAAATCGGGGGTGCTCATTGATTTGTCAGGGTCACTGGCCAAGTTGGCACCAATGGTGAACAGGCGGTCTTGGATGGCTTTGAGGAAATCGCGGGTTGCTTCGTCCTGTAGAAAATCGCGCAGTAGACCGATGTACGAATTCAGTTCGTCCACTGTGCCGTAGGACTCAATGCGCAAGTCGTATTTGGGTAAACGTTTGCCTCCGAAGAGACCCGTTTCCCCTTTGTCCCCGGTTTTGGTGTATATTTTGAAAGCCATTTTTTTAGTTTAGGGAGTTGAGGAGGTTGAGGCTACCGCGAGCGATTCGGTTACCGAGCGGAGTCGAGGTGCCGAATCGCTCGCGGTAGCCTCAACCTCCTCAACTTCTAAACCTTCTCAACTACATTTTTAATCCTCTCCGCTTGATCTCATCCGCCACCAAACGGTATTCCCGGCTCATGTCACCCGTTACCGAGGTGTTTTCCTGGGCACGGCGGATTAAGTAGGGCACCACTTCACGAACTGAACCGTAGACAACGTATTTGGCCGCATTGAATCCAGCCGCGGCCAGGTTGTAGGTCAGGGTATCGCTCATGCCATACAATTGGCAAAACATCAAGTGGGGGTGGTTGCGGGGAATGTTGCGGTCCACCATTTGTTTGGCTTGCAGCATAGCACTGTCGGCATTGTGAGAGGCGTTGCAGGAAGCAATTTTATCGTGGTGGTCGATGCAAAAACGCAAAGCATTGTTGTAGGACTCATCGGTCGCTTCTTTGCTGGCATGAATAGGGGAGGAGTAGCCCATTTCTTCGGCGCGATCCCGTTCTTTTTCCATGTAGGCGCCCCTTACCAGTTTCACGCCAAGTACGTAGCCCTCTTTTTGGGCACGTTCGTAGAGTTCATACAAGTATTGCAAACGATCATGGCGATACATTTGACAAGTCGTATACACCACAGCGCGCTCGGTATTGTAGCGCTTCATCATCATTTCGGCCAGGTGATCGATGGTATCCTGAATCCAGGATTCCTCTGCATCAATGAATACCGACATACCCTTGGTTGAGGCAGCATGACAAATGGCATCCAAACGGCGCAAAATGCTTTTGTATTCCGATTTGGTCTCGTCGGTAAATGCCACTCCTGCCTGTACACTTTCCAACAATTCAAAGCGCCCCAGTCCACTCACTTTGGTACTGATGATGGGCACAAAACTTTGTTTGGAAGCAAATTCAATGCTGCGCAGGTTTTCATTCATGGTGTGGTTGAGCTCGGATTCATCCTCTTTGGCTTCCGCACCATAGTCCAGAATGGTTTTGATGTTGGAGCGCTGCAATCGATCGATCGTTTTTTGAGCTTCCAGCAGCGTTGTGCCTCCGCAGAATTGCTCAAAAATGGTGTTTTTGATGGCGCCTTGTACAAAAGGAAGGTGCAACTTAATCGCGGCCAGGCCAAGTTTGGAGCCAATTCCAACCAGCCATTGGTGGTTCAACAGGCCAAATAACCAGGCCGTTTTGTTGAGTTCTTTATCCGAACGATCGGCAAATGCAATTTGGGTATTGGAAAAATCCAATTGAAGGTCTTTGGTTAGGTTGAGCATATCTTTCATCAGATCAGACATTTCATCTATTTTTTTTCGGTAAGGACCGCTGGAGTGTTCCATATTTCCCAAGCTTTTTCGGCCTGCCCGTACAGCATCTCCAGTCCATTTTTGACTGGAATGCCTCGGGAGAGGCCACGTTTCATAAATTCGGTGATTTCTGGGTTGTACACCAGGTCGTATAGTAAATGACCTGGTCCCAATTTATCATAGGCCAAATCTGGGCAACTGTCAACTTTAGGTGCCATCCCCAAAGGAGTGGTGTTAATGATGAGCGGAAACTGCTCAATGTGTGCATTGACCTCCTCATAACCCATCTGCCCCTCCTGAGGTTCTCGAGAGACCGTGGAAAAAGGAATATTTAACAACTGGAGGACAAATCGAACTGCTTTTGCCGCTCCACCCGTGCCTAAAATCAGTGCCCGCTCAGGTTGTGTGTTGTGTTCTTGCAAAAAGGAATGTAGGGAAGATTGAAAACCAAATACATCGGAGTTGTATCCCTTCAGGATCGTGCCTTCCACCTTTATAACGTTTACAGCCCCCACTGCCGCTGCTCCTTCATCCAAAGAACTTAAAAAAGGGATGACCTGCTGCTTGTACGGAATGGTCACATTTAAGCCCTGTAAATTGGGATAGGCAGCAAGTAGTTCGGGTAAACGGTCGATCGATTCAATGGGAAATAGCTCGTATTGACATCCAGTAATGTGCTCCCGTGTGAATTTTTCAGAAAAATATTTCCGCGAAAAGGAATGGCTTAGTGGATAACCAATTAAGCCATACAGCTTAGGAATGCTGTGGAGATTTGGATCAGGCTGCCAGTGCATATTTGTTTGGAATACGCTTCAAAGGTAGCTCTTTTTTTGAAATACGCAATTATTCGTGCTCGCGACCCTGGATCTTCCCTTTTTTTAGCGATGCTTCCAGGGCCTTGATTTCTTCCAATTCTTTCTCATCCGGGCGGAAATTGAGCTTGCGCAGGTCGGGTTTGCCGGCATCTACCCAGGCACTGTACCAGGCGCTGCTCACGGCCTGGATGGACGCGCGCCAACGGCTTTCAATCATGCCCCGCAATGCCTCTTGATAGGCTTGGGCAAATGCGGTACATTGCGTGCGGATGGTCACACCGAGGCGTTCTTCGTAACAAAACTGCTGGTCTTGCGGTAAACTTTGTTTGAGCCGTTTTTCAATCAGCAATACCGAGTCTACCAGGCTATTGCTTTCCAACACCATTTTCCAATAATAAGCTTGCGGATCGCGGATGTATTCGGCTACACCCACAAAATTGTCGTAGGCTTTGTCGGCAAAAAGTTCAGGAATGCGGCTTTCCCAAAAGGCGTGGATGCCAATTTGGTCACTCAATTGGCCGTTGTAGTTTTTGGTGGTGTGCAGGGGCACGTGGGCGTCGCCAATGTAGTGCCCTATTTCAGCGGACAAGCGCAGGATGGCCGCCACATTGCGGGTGTAAAACGCGTCGGTGAGGCGTCGTTGCATGTGCAGGAGATTGTAAGGCAATACCCCATGTTCCGATAAGCGGTCTTTGGCGAAAATGCTACGGCAAGGAAGTGTAATGCCCAATACTTTGGCCAAACTGTCGGGCTCCACCTGCCAGATGTCTTCATAATATTGGGGAAAAATATGTTGGTTGTAAAAAGTCTGGTAATCTTTGGCACTGATGCCTTGCATGCCAATGCTGCGGTTGTTTTCAGCGCCCAAGAGGCGGTCATTTTCAAAACGAGTTGCCCCTTCACCGATGATTTTGACGGTGTCTCCCCGCAAATCGACGAGGTAAACATCGGTGTAGTGGGCCAGTGCCTCGTTCCAGCCACGGGGAAGGTTTTCAAAAGGAGTTTTGCCGTATTGATCCAAATCGATGAAATGCCTTGGCCCTTCATGGCGAGTGGCGTAACGCCTTTTGTCGGGATCTACCGCGTGCTCGGTGATGTATTCGATGTTTTGTTTGTAAAAGGGAATCAATTCAGCAGGCAAGGCAAACACTGCCAGCCGATTGATGCGGCGGTGGCCGAAAAAGCCCCATTGGGGTTCTGGTTCGGGCTTGACGGCAAAAGCGCTGATTGAGACTAAGAGAAGGAAGAATGTGGTTAGGATTTTCATAAAGCTAAAGTAACTCATTTGTAAATAATCTGTCCTGTCTTAAAAAACTTAACCCATTTTTCTTTCAATTCTTCGGAGATGGTTGCTTGTTTAATTGCTCTGAAGTTGGAGTACAATGCATCTTTACCTTGAATGATGTACCAAAGTTGAGATTCTGGCCTTTTGTCGTTTTTGAAGTTAGGAGACTCAATGGTAAAGATGATCCAGGGATATTTCGCTGATTCGTCTTTTTCGATGAACGTCAGTTTAGCTTTGGGGGCATTAAGTTTTGCTTGTTCAAACATCAGATTCATTGCCTTGTCCATCGGGATGTTTTTTGCACCAATGATCGACATCATGGTTCCAATTTCAGTCCAGTTTTCTAGGGTTTCATCAGCATGAATGAGTTGAAGCATTACCGTTTGGCCATTTTCTTGACTGCTCCCTATTTTCCAATTTTCATTTTCTGGCCAGTTTAGCATCAATGATTCGCCAGGCAGTTGTTCATTACCACAGAATTGATTTAGGTATTCATCTGCTTTTTTGTCACCGTTTTGTTTAGCAGCAGCAAAATCTTCACAAGCGCCTTTTTTGTCACCATTATGTGCGCGTATTTGACCACGCAGGCTAAGCGCATTGGGGTAAGTTGCATCCAATTCAATGGTTTTGTCGATATCGGGTAAGGCTTCAAGGTATTGTCCTTGACTGACAAACGTTATTGTTCGATTGTAATACGCTTTAATGAATTTGGGATCAAGTTCGATGGTTTTGTCGAAATCACTCATAGCCAATTTGAAGTTCCTCATGGCCAATGCACAAGTGCCACGGTTGAAATAAGCCTCCTTATAGTTTGGATTGACTTTGATGGCTTTTTCATAATCTTTGATGGCTCCTTTGTAGTCTTGTTGGTTGTGTTTGGCAATGCCATTTTGCAGATGTACTTCGGCAGTTTGAGAAAAAATATTGAAGCAGCACAGGATTAGCAGTAAAGTCGTTATTATTTTCATTTCTATTTGAATTGTACGTTAAAGATCAAAACAAAACCTAAAACAATGACTAAACGTTGTTTGCATTTTATCTATATACGATTCTGATTTTTTATCAACCTAAGAACTAGATTATCACTCATCTCCCGTAGAAAAACTCATACCCCCGCAGCACCTTCCGAAACACCCGATCCTGGATCAGCATAAAATCCCCGGAACTGTGATCTACGAAATAACGCTCGACGGTGGCACCGTCAGCGCTGATCCATTGCCCGGTTTTGGGGTCGAGTGAAACCACTTCATCCGGGAAAATGGGATACAATTTGGCACGGGTCGTTTTGCCAGCTTTATTTGTCAGGGTGATGATGCCAAAAGGCACAATTTGCCGCACTGAATCTTTGGCGGGCGTTTCATTCTCAAAGGCTTCGGCTACCAGGCTTTCGAAGCCGATCAAAAACGCCTCGGCGCTGCCCTCACGGTAAGGCGCGGGGATGACAGGGGTGATGGCGTAAAAAGGTTTGATCTCGAAGTCATTGCTTCCCTTGCGTTCTAACTTGAAAGAGCGGTTTTTTTGCTTGGGGTATTCGATGCTGACCGCTTGAATGTTGTCGGGGTTTTCGGCAAACACGGTTTTGTCGCGCCAATCGTCGCCGCGCAGGTTGTAGCGGTAGCGGATGTTGCCTTCCCAGCCGGGAATGTGGCATACAAAGGGCTGGTCAAAACCGTCCATGATCATGTACACGCCCCGTTCGTCCACAGTGCCTCCACCCACATAGTAGGTCTTGACGGGCTGCGCTCCCGATTCGTATATTTCTACCTTGATGCCTTCACCCGCCAGGTTTTTGACAATATTCGGTACGGCAGCTTTGGCCGGGATGTGGTCAATTTCTACCCGCTGAATGGCATCCAGTAAGTTGTCGATGGCGTTGGGGCGCGCTTTGAATTTTTGATTGTAGATCCAGTCTGCGCCGCGTTTTTCCAACAAGGTAGTTTCCCCATCGCGCTGAGCGATGAATATTTTTTGAATTTTGGTGGTATTCTTGACGGCAAAATTACGCTCAGCTTTCAGTCCACGCATGAGGGCGTCTTCACGGTTGAAGTAAACGTAACCCAACGCGCTGATGCCCAGGAGAAAAAAAGCAAGTAAAAGCCAGGTCGTTCGATTCATTTTATTTGGTTTAGGAGGTTTAGGAGGTTTAGGAGGTTGAGGAGGTTGAGAAGTTGAGGCTACCGCGAGCGACATACCCAAAGCAATTTTTTTGTATGTCGCTCGCGGTAGCCTCAACCTCCTCAACTTCTCAACCTCCTAAACTTTCTCAACCCCTGCATAACGTCTTTTCCGCCACCAGCCATAAATACTTCCAAAAATGCCCAGGATCAAGAGTGGAAAAACAATGTTCACGAATTGCCACCAGGATTTTTCGCCCTGCGCGCGGGTGGTGTCCAACATCCGCAGGCGTACTTCTTTGCCACGGGCAGCGATGATGCCGTTTTGATCGAGCAGGTATTCCACTGCATTTTGCAAAAACTCCTTATTGGCGTAAAAGAAATTTTCCACTTCGTTGTAGCCCAGCGGAATCACCTGATCGCGGGTTTTCAGGTATTTGTTCTTGGCTACATCGCCATCAGCAACTACAATTTGCCGGGTTGGGGTGCTCACGCTTTTATAAGTTTGCCCCAATTGGGCCAGGCCGCTTTGCATTTCGGTGGTGATGCGGTTCTCGTACATGGAAGGAAAAGTACCTTCCAGCGCTACCGCCAGCACCTGAGGCCCTTTATCAAATTTGACAGGATCGATGTAGCGCAAAAAGTCCAAACTCAAACGCACGGGTAAGTACTGCAAGCGGGTACGCGGAGTGGTCGTCAACAACACCGACTTTTTTACCGGCGTTTTGGTACGTACTGCCGTATCAATGGTGCTGGCAAATAACATATTGACCGGAGCCACCGACTTTGACACCGGGTGATCGGCGTTCGATACGGTCAGGATATGATAAGGAAACGCAATGGGTTGCCGCTGTTGCCGCTCGCCCTGTTTACCTGTAACCACAAAAATGGGGGAGCACTGGAGGTCGAGCACCAGGTTCGGCTGGATGCGCACCCCATAACGAAACAAAAGGTCTTCAACATTGAGCTGATAATCGCCGGGGATGTACTCAGGGTGTGAAAAAAGGCTGTCTTTGTCCATGCGCACCATGTCGAGCAGCCAGAGGATTTTCCCACCATTCATGACGTACTGGTCAATTTTGAACTTGTCTTTTTCGGAAAAAGCGGCCAGTGGTTTGGCAACTACCAGAGCCGATATTTCGGGATTGATGTAGGGTACACTGTCGAGGACAATGGTGCCGGTATTGCAGAATTTGCGCAGAGAGCGTTCAAAATCAGCCCGTTCTGTTTCGATTATTTCGCCATGCCCCTGGGTAAACAATACACTGGGTTTGGTGACTTGCTGCAATTTTTGAATGGCATTGGCCAGTTTGTATTCGAGCAAAGAAACCGCATTGTTGAGCACCACCTCGGAGGATAGGGTAGGGTCCTGGTTTTCCATCAAATTCACGGAAAAATTGCGGCCTTTATAATTGACGATCGCGTAGGGGAACACGGGCGTATCGTCGCGCTGGGCCCCTTTTACTACGGTGAACGACATGGGAGACATTCCTTCTTTGCTCAATTGCTCCATGCGGGCGTTGACCTGTTCGGTTTTGCCCTCCAGTGGATTTTCAAAGTCGTAATCTACCAAAGCGGACATGCCACGGAAATCATCCAGGATGTCGATGGTGGAGGCACGCAGGCGCTTTAGTTCAGCGGGAAGTTTACCATCCAGCAAGACTTTGACGTACACCACCTCGTCGAGTTCACGCAACAGGTTTTTGGTGCCCTCGGTCAGAGTGAAGCGCTTTTCCTCGGTCAGGTCAACAGTGCGGTACAAGGCAAAATTGCCCAGTCGTGCATTGGCCAAAATATTGACAAAGACCACTATCCCCAGAAAGAGGCCCATTTGCAGGAGGGATTGTCTTTTTTTATTGCTGCTCATACTTATTTACCATTTTCTTCTCTCAAGCGAAAAAAGGGTTAACGCCAGAAAAAGGATGCTTACCGAAAAAAAGTACACCACGTCACGGGTATCAAGGATGCCCCGACTGATGGAATTGTAGTGGTAATCGATGCCCAGTTTTTGGATCAAATCATCGAGACGGCCAACGAATACAGGTAGTTTACTAAAATAATAAAACCCGTAGTAGAACATGAAACACAAAAAAGTAGCCAATAGAAAGGCCAAAATCTGATTGCTGCTCAGCGAAGAGGCAAATATCCCGATGGAGGCAAAAATGGCCGCCAAAAGAAACAAGCCAAGATATGAGCCGAAAATCGCTCCCGCGTCAAGGTTACCTTGTGGTGAGCCAAGTTGGTACACCGTATAGTAATATAGGACAGTGGGAAAAATGGCGAACAAAACGACTGCCAGTGCCGCAAAATACTTGCCCAGGATGATGTCGATCTCCCGCACAGGTTTGGTGGCCAAAAACTCGATGGTTCCGGTTTGTTGTTCTTCGGCAAACAGACGCATGGTAATGGCCGGAATGAGGAACAAAAACACCAATGGAGCGGTGTCGAATAAGGGGGCCAAGGTGGCAAATTTGTTTTCCAGAATGCTGGAATCGGCAAAAACAAAAACAAACAGCCCCAGAATCACCAGAAATACAGCGATGGCGATGTACCCAATTAAGGAACTGAAAAAAGTGTTTACTTCTTTTTTAAAGATCGTCCACATATGTTTACTTTAAAAAGAATGGATTTTGTTCGTTGTAGGCCACGATGATGCGGGGCATGGTTTTTTGGGCTTTTTCAGGAGAGAGTTCCTCTACTGCTTGTTGTGCACCTGGGTAGTCTTGCACCCAAATGGCCAGATTCTCTTGGGTCAACGGTATAATTTCCCCGGTTGCTAAACGCAGCATTCGTTCCCGCACCACGGTGTCCACATTTTTGATCTTGCCTTTGCGGAAAGGGATGCCGGTATCCGGGAAATACGCTTTGATTTCAACCATCCGTTCTTCCTCGGTTTCGTAAGAAAACAAGCAGATGTTGCCAACTGTCTGGAATGCGGTAAAAATGGCCAGCTTACGTTTGGTGCTGTCCGAAGATACCCGAATGTAAGGTCTTCCTCGCCAGCACAAACCCCAGATGGAATCCATGCGTAGCGTGTCACCTTTTTTGAGCCGAATCCAGTCTACTTCGACAGTGTGTTTGTTTTCGTTCACGACCGCCGAAAGTTCAACTGTGGACATCAAAAAATGTGGTTTGTCGGATTGAAGATCTTCCAAACTCAGGTAAATACCATCTTGAAAAGTATGGCCGGACTTGACCGCCACCCGGTTTTGGCCAGTGGCAGTGCTGCAGCACAAGGCAGCAAAAAATCCGATGCAGGTGAGCGCTCTGATCATGTTGTTTTTGCAGTCAATTTTTGGAAAACATCCTCCACGGAGTAGGCTTCTTTGTGCATCTCGATGAGGGTCAAGCCCTGGTCTACCGCAAAACGAAATACTTCGGGGCGGATATCGGCTTTGGAATCCCCCAGAAGCTGCCAATTGTTCGGTGATATTTTTTTAACGGAATGAACCCCCTTGATTTTTTTCAACAACTCCGCTTTGATCTCTTCTAAAAAGGCGACGCTGACTATTGATTCTCCTTTGATCAGGTTGGGTAATTCCTCGATACGGTTGTCGGCGACAATTTTGCCATTGTTGATGATCAGCACCCGATTGCAGATGGCTTCTACCTCTTGCATGATGTGGGTAGAAAAAATCAGGGTTTTTTCTTTGCCCAGCTGTTTGATGAGGCTACGGATTTCGGCCAACTGATTGGGGTCGAGTCCGGTTGTGGGTTCATCCAGAATCAACACCTCGGGGTCGTGGAGCATGGCTTGAGCCAGGCCCACCCGTTGGCGGTAGCCTTTAGATAAAGCCCCAATGAGTTTGTGTTGTTCTTTTTCCAGGCCGGTGAGGCCAATCATGTCTTTGACCCGCTGCGCTGGTTGTTTGAGGTCGTGTAAGCCGGCTACAAATTGCAGAAACTCCTTGACATACATATCTTTGTACAAAGGGTTGTGTTCGGGCAGGTAACCGATGCGTTTGCGTACCTCCAGCGGGGATTTGCTTACATCAAAGCCACAAACTTCGGCATCACCTCCGGTTTGGGGAATGAAGCCCGTAATGATCTTCATGGTGGTGGTTTTCCCGGCACCATTGGGTCCTAAAAAACCTAAAATTTCCCCTTTGCCTGCTACAAAAGAGACCTGATCGATTGCTTTTTGTTCTCCGTAAACTTTTGTCAAACCTTTGACTGTTACCGACATGCTGTTGTGTTTAGTAGACTTGCCGCGCAAAACTAAGGAACTGAAACGAAATAAAGGTACAGATTTGAGTCGGTTATTTCGTTTCTGTTCCTTAGAAAGGGCTGACTCTAAACGGCAAATTTTGACGTTTAGGATGAATAGAAGGCAGTTTTTTTTATTTTTTGTCAAATGAGTCTGGATAAATGTCTGTTTGGCAACCTTTTTGAATTGCTAAGTGTAGCGCTCCTTACATTTTGGGGTGCGGATTGATTCTACTTTTGCACAAAATTATTCATCAAAACACCTTTAATCATGCCAAAGCTTTCTATTTCATTGATCCTGTCACTGATCGCAGCGATCATCTTGCTTCAAACCCTTTTTTTTAAGTTTACTGCTCATCCGGACAGTGTTTACATTTTTACACAACTGGGGATGGAACCCTATGGCCGTATCGGCATTGGAGTAGCCGAATTGATTACCGCAATTTTGTTGATTGTACCCAGCACCCGGCCATACGGTGCGGTGATTGGCCTGGGTGTCATCAGCGGAGCGCTGTTTTTTCACCTCACCAAGTTGGGTGTCAATGTCAACAATGATGGTGGTAAATTATTTGGACTGGCCTTGGCCACTTTTGTATGTTGTTTGGGAGTCGTTTTTTTGGAACGAAAAAAGTTACCCATCTTGAATAAGCTGTGATAAATGTAGCGTAGAGCACCCAACACCCAATTCATTTTCAAAAATAAATTGGGTGTATTTATTCCCTTTTGTTGTGCCCCCCTTTTATGTGGTTGAAATATTTAAATTAATGCCTATCTTTACTGCTACCCTATAATTTCATAATCATGAAGCTCATATTGATTGTTTTCAACTTGCTGTTTTACAGCAGTTTTATTATTGCTCAGTCCTCAGGCGATGATCTTGCCGACAAAAAAACGCAACTCAACCAGTATCTTTCCCAGGCAGAACAATTGTCTGCCCAGGGGAACTACGCCCAGGCGGCGGAGGTAAGCTCCAAAGCGGTTGATATCGCCACCCAGCTTTACGACTTCACCTACCTTGCAACTGCCCTGAATGTACATGGCAAGGCTTTGAATGGCATGGGAGGCAAACAAAAGGTCAAGGCGGTGGCTGAGCTCGAAAAGAGTTTGCAATTTGCCAAGAGCAAAAAAATGCTTGATTTGCAGCGGGAAAACCTGGAGATTCTGGCCATCATTGCCCGCGAACGTGGTAAAGACCGCGACTTAAAAGAATACACCGATCAGTTGTCGGCATTGAACGGAGTAGCAGTTCCATTGCCGCCTAAAGCGCCCACGGTTGTATTGGAAAAAGGGGTACTCAAAGAAGAAAACGCCAAATTGTACGAGCAGGTGGCCATTTTATCTTCAGAACTCTCCAATAGCCATATGACCAAGTCACAATCGGTACAATCGCTGGATCGGGAGCGCCGCAAGTTGGTGGACATCATCAGTTCCCAGCAGGAGGCCATTGATGACATGAACGAAAAACAGGCCAAAGCTGCCCTGTTGCTTTTGCAACAGAAAAAAATGGTGGACTCCCTTTCTTTTTTGAAAGCAGTAGATTCAATTCAACTGGCCTCCAAGCAAGCTGATTTGGATAAAAAAGAAGCCGAGCTTGGTTTGAAAAAAAGTGAAAGGAATCTGATTTTATTGTTTACTGCACTGATTGCACTGATTTCCCTTGGCTTGTACAATCGCTTCGTGGACATCAAGCGTAACCACGCTGTGCTGGAAGAAAAAAACAAAATCATTCAGGAAGAACGCCAACGTTCCGAAACACTTTTGCTGAATATTTTGCCAGCTTCGATTGCGGAAGAGCTCAAAAAACATGGCCAGGCGCATACCCGTAGGTACGATAGTGTTTCGGTGCTTTTCGCTGATTTTAAAAATTTCACCAATATAGCTGAAAAACTTACCCCGGAGGAATTGGTGTCCGAACTGGATTTGTGCTTTAAAGCTTTTGATAAAATTGTAGGCAAATACGATCTGGAAAAAATCAAAACGATCGGCGATGCATACATGTGTGCTGGCGGATTACCCGACCCCTTTCAAGCGCCTCCGGTAAAAGTGATTCAGGCTGCTTTTGAAATGCAAAATTACCTCGAAGTACTCAAAGGCCAACGCATTGCCGAAGGCCGTCCTTATTTTGAGGCGCGCATTGGTATCCACACCGGACCAATTATCGCCGGGGTCGTGGGGGAAAAGAAATTTGCCTACGACATTTGGGGCGATACCGTGAATGTTGCCGCCCGGATGGAATCCAGCAGTGATGCGGGTAAAGTGAACATCTCTGCTTCTACTTACCAGCTGGTCAAAGACCAGTTCAAGTGTGAGTACAGGGGCAAAATCAGCGTGAAGAATAAGGGTGAGGTAGAGATGTACTGGGTGGAAAATTGAAATTTATTCGCTGATTTTCTTGATCGGCGTCAGCATTACCTTACGAAATTCGACTTCTGCGCCTTCTGCTTGTAGTGCAATCTGACCTTTGGTGGCTGTGGCTCCAAAACCATGATTGACTAGTACTTCATTTAGCCAGACTTTCACTTCTGCGTCGAGGCATTCGATCTTCATGATGTTCCACTCACCCAAGGGCTTCTCTGTGCCATCGGTGAGGTTGACAATACGACGTTCCTTGCCTTCGGTGATGCCCCATTTTTCTTTGGGGCCGCGTCTTTTTTCCATTTCCGGTACACTGATGTCTTCCACAATGCACCAAAAATCGCCTGCATTTTGGTGCATCATTTGTACTTCGATGGATTTGGGAAACATGCTGTACAGTGCACGCGGAGTAGAGGCGTGTACCAATACGCCGCAATTGCCCGGTTTTCCGGCAAAACGGTATTCTACTTCCAGCCGATAGTTTTGGTGAATGGCATCAGTGATGAGGTGCCCATTGGGGTTGCCCATACTGACCAGCAGGCCGTTGCGGATGAGGAATGGGCTGACAGCTTGCGGATTTTTGTCCAGTTCGGGAACATCGACGTGCCAACCGCTAAGGTCTTTGCCGTTAAAAAGGCTTTGGCCAGCCGATTTTGAGCCTGTGCCAGATTTACAAGTCAACAAACTTGTGGCTACAAGGAGCAGGATAATGCAATTCTTCATGTGGTATTGGTCAAGTAATCAGGAATACTTTTGCTGGAAAAGTACCATTTTACTTGCCAATGTACAAATCTCCAAAGGTAATACTGATCGTGACGTTGGGATAATATTCTTTATTGGGTTTAAAGGTTATCTTTTTGATCCCGGTATCCTTCATGTCCAGCAATTTGAACTTCAGTTCATTGGGGTATTCCACTCGTCCATTTTGTACACTTAGGTTGTAGGACAGGGTTTGGGGATTTAAATTGTGAAAAAATACGGTCGACTTATCGGCTTCCAGGTTAAAATCCAATAAGCCATCGGTGGCAAAAAAATTGAGGATGCCGTATTGCGCATTGATGTCATAGCTGCCCCGCATTTGTTTGAACGTGATGTCCGAACGGCGGGAGGCCACCTTGACGTTTCCATCCAGTTTGTCGGCAAAAAGATCGCCAAAAGTGGTATTGATGTCGATGTTGCCCTTGATGTTTTCGAGGCCAATGCGGCTGAAACGGGTATTCAGGCGCAGGCTGCTCATCAGGTTTTTGATGTCGGCAAAACCGTAGTTGTTTTTGAGGTAAACGGGGCAGTCTTCGGGAACCATGATGACGTACACTGCTTTCAATTGAGATTGGAGCTCCGGCGCCCCATCCGGCATATCGAGGTAATTGCGCAGATAAATTTTATTCTTTACCCGTTGGGCCAGATAGCGCATTTTTTCCAGGTCTTTTTCGGCCTGCTCTTTATCACTATTTTTGGCGATCAGGTCAATCTGGATTTTGATGGTGGGTTTTGCCCAGGTTTCAATGCGGACTTCGGCCCGTTCTCCATCGATGTTGACTTCGTAACCATCCCGGTAACTGAATTCCTTATCGATGCGCTTGGTGACCACCTGCACAGGATTGTTTTGAGCGGCAGCCATTTGCATGATGCTCCATAGGCTAAGGCTAAGGAAAATGCGAAATTTCATTGGCATATCTAACTAGTTTGGTAAGTTTAAGAGTTGAAGTGTTGAAAAGTAAGATAAACCTAAATTAAGTGCTTATTACTGCACATCGGTTCGTGAACCCGGTAAGCTTTTGATGAAAATCCAGCAAATTTTGCACTACCGACTTCTTTTCAACATTTCAACTTTTAAACACTTCAACTTTTATGATGTCTGAATTTTTTCCACCATGGCTTTCACCACTCGTGAGCGATCAACTTCCAGTTCTCCCAATTGGCGGATCAAGCTGGGGTCTTCGCCGTATTGAGCAATGATTTCCACCAATTCTGCTTTGGCCTCGTTCAATTCTTTCAGTTCGTTGTCTAGGCCACAATCCGCATCGTTTTGAGATTGGTATTTGCAGAAGTGGGCATAGCGGTTTTGTACTTCTTGTACATCAGCTTCGGCGGTGTCCCAATCACGAGGGGAGTTGTGCGGGACTGCTTTTTCCACGGTATAAGCGTAGCTGACCGTTCCTCGGGTTTGGTTCCATTGGTAAATTCCCAGTGCTGCTGTAACCACAATGGCTACTCCAGCAGCGGCACTCCAACCCCAGGTAGGCAAACGCCGAATTTTTGTTTCCCGATCCAGTACCGTTTCAATGTGGGTCCAAACGCGGTCAGGAGCAGTATAGCTTGTAAGTGCTGCAATAGCCTGATGGAGGTGCCCTTCCTGCTCCAACTGGTCTTCGATGCGGTCCCAAACAAATTCAGGAGCCCGGTACTGGGCCATTTGCCGCAAGGCGTCTTTGAGTTTGTCGTAGTTCTGCTCTTCCATCTTTATTCAGGTTTGCCCAAGGTTTCCCGCAGGCGTTTTTTGGCATAAAACAATTGAGACTTTGAGGTGCCTACGGTAATACCCAGCAGGTCTGCCACTTCTTGGTGACTGTATCCTTCCACTTCAATGAGGATGAATACGGTGCGGTAACCTGTAGGTAATCCCATAATGGCTTTTTCCAGGTACTCGGCGTCCAGACGGTGGCTCCAGTTGATGCTCGTGATGTCGGGTGGTATCTGGTCTAGTGAGGCTGTGTAGTGCTCTTTTTTGATTTTGCTCAGGGCAGTGCGCACCACGATGGTTTTGATCCATGCGCCGAGCGTCGATTCTTGGCGGAATCCGCTAAGGTGCCGGAAAACCTTAATAAAGGCGTCTTGAAGCACATCTTCAGCGAGTTCAAAATCACCGGTTACGCGATAGGCCACCGTGTACATCGCGTTTTTGTAGCGTTCGTACAAGGTTTTCTGTGCAAGGCGATTTTGCTCCAAGCATCCTTGAATAAGGTCGGCTTCCGTCATACTGATCGTATAGGGCATCGGCTCGGTTTCCGTTGTTAGATATGGTCAAAGAGTCGATGCTGACAAAGTTGGTTGTATTTCGGGGGAAAGTTTGTGAAAAAAAACAAAAAACTATGGCCAAAGTATGGAACCAATCATACTACAGGGGCAGTACAATTTTCCTTTTTCCAGTGGTTTGAAAAAATCATTATATAGGGTTTTGGGTCAGAATTTGCGGCTGCTTTTGGCTGGTCTGCATCACCAATTCTCCGAACAAGGTATTGGCCCAGGCAAACCATTTTCTGGTAAAATTGCTGGCATCGTCTTTGTGGAATGCTTCGTGCATAAAGCCTGTTCCACCGTGTGTCAATTTTAAACTATGTAAACATTGAGTGACTTCAGCAGCATTGGTCGAGGTGAGGCCGCGCATGGTCACACTCAATGGCCAAATCATGTTCATGCCCGCGTGGGGGCCACCAATGCCTTCAGCAGCTTTACCTTTGAAAAAGAAAGGATTATTGGTAGAAAGTAAATATTTCCGGGTATTGACATACACCGGGTCGGTATTTTTTACTGCTCCCAGATAGGGAAGGGACAATAAGCTAGGCACATTGGCGTCGTCCATAAGGTTGAAACTACCAAATCCGTTGACCTCGTAGGCAAATATCCTTCCGTAGGTCTGGTGCTTGATGATGGCGTGTTGGAGCAATGCTTTTTCAACTTCCAGCGCCAGCTCACTGCATTCGAGTGCTAATTTATTGTTTTTTAATATTTTGTTTAAAAGCTCAGCGGCCTGTTTGAGCGCAACCACGGCAAAATAATTCGCCGGGATCAGAAAAGGATAAATGGTGGCGTCATCACTGGGCCGAAATACCGAACAGATCAAACCAACGGGTTTAACCGGATAACCATAGCCCGATAAAGGCACTCCATCGGTTGCCCAATAGGTCGTGCGTTGGAAATGATAAGGGCCATTGCCTTCTTTGCGCTGTTGCTCTTTGAAAGTTTGTAGGGTAAGTTCGATGCTGCGGACCCAATCTGTATCAAAAACGCTAGTATCTCCAGTGGTTTTGTGGTAATGGTAAGCCAAACGAATGGGATAGCACAAGGAATCAATTTCCCATTTGCGCTCGTGGATACCGGGTTTCATTACGGTAAGGTCTTTTTTCCACTCACTTTCCTTGTTGACGTCTTTGTAAAAAGCATTGGCGTAAGGATCCAGGATGATGCACTTCTTTTGGCGGTTGATTACACCAGCGATCAGTTCCTGAAGTTTTTTGTCTCCTTTCGTCAAAGGCAGATAAGGCCAAACCTGGGCCGTACTGTCGCGCAGCCACATGGCGTCAATATCACCCGTAATGACATAAGTGTCGGGTTTGCCATCAATCATTTCAAACTCCACCGTAGTGTCGAGTGTATTGGGGAAACAATTTTCAAACAACCAGGCGAGTTCAGGGTCGGCAATTTGTTTTTTGAGCTGTACAATAGTCGCCTCTACGGCTGCACTGCTGAACTTGCGATCGGCTAGCGCTGGACGTTTGCTTTCCAAATTATTGCTGGCCCAGGCCAAAACGGGGGAGGTACTCAGCAATAAACCACTGCTGAGTACCCCTGTTTGTTGTATAAATTTTCTTCTGGATTGCATGATCAGGTTTTTCGGCGGATGAACTGATTGATAATCTACCAGAACATCGAATAAAGAACTGCCAAAATTATGACAATTACTACCATTCCAACTGTAAATGCGGGTGCTGTTTTGAAATCGGAAACTTCCACGTCGATGGATCGGACATTTTTGCGGCCCTTTGTGTCCAACAAACTGATCAGGATCATCAAACCTACCACGATCAGGAATACCCAGCCCATACGATGCATGAAGGGTAGGTTTGGTAGCAGATTTTCCAGGGCAATACCCGCAGGGATGGTGGCAATTGCCCCCGCCATTGCGGCACTGGCCGTGGTTTTTTTCCAGAAGAAACCCAGCAGGAAGATAGCCGTAATCCCTGGAGAAATCAGGCCGGTAAAGTTTTGGATGAACTGAAAGGCCTGGGCGAAATTGCGCAAAACCGGGGCAACAATGGCACCAATAATTAAAGCAATAATGATCACCACTCGGCCTACCATCACCTGATTGGCTTCACTGGCATCGCGGTTGAAGTACTTTTTGTACAAGTCGAGGGTAAAGATGGTAGAAATACTATTCGCTTTACCGGCTAATGAAGCCACAATTGCTGCGGTAAGTGCGGCAAAAGATAAGCCTTTGAGCCCTGTAGGCAGCAAATTGATCAGCACAGGATAGGCTTTGTCGGGTTTGACAAAGCCACCTTCGGTAATTTGTTCTTGAAATTCTCCTTGCTGAAACAACAAATAGGCGGCAATCCCCGGCAATACGACGATGATTGGCATCAACAATTTGAGGAAAGCAGCAAAAAGCAAACCCGCACGGGCCGTATTCAGATCTGCACCCAAAGCGCGCTGGGTGATGTATTGATTCATACCCCAATAACTCAGGTTGGCGATCCACATGGCTCCAACCAACACCGCAATTCCTGGGAGGTCCTGGAAAGCATCTTTTTCACCACCTGAACCATCGGGCATCATCATTTGGCCAGGTTGTAAAATCATATGGAAATGGCTACTGGCGTGTTCACGTAGCAGGCTTAATCCGTTTAAAGCGCCACTGCCGCCGTAGTGATGGGCAACCAAATCCAGGGCCAAATATGTGGTAGCCAAACCACCCAAAATGAGTACCAATACCTGGATCACGTCTGTGTAGCCAATTACTTTCATCCCCCCCAGGGTGATGAATACGGCAAAAATGGTTAATCCGAAGATGCAGGCTTCATAACTGATGCCCGAGATGGTACTCACGGCCAAGGCGCCGAGGTGCAAAATGGAGGTAAGGTTGACAAATACATACACCACCAGCCAGAATACCGCCAGGGTAGTGGCTACCAGGGGACTGTAGCGCTGCGCCAAAAACTGCGGCATGGTGTAAATCTTATTGCGCAAATAAATGGGCAACAGAAATACGGCAACCACGAGCAAGGTCGCCGCGGCCATCCATTCGTAGGAAGCAATGGCCAAACCCATGGCAAAACCGGAACCGGACATGCCGATGAATTGCTCGGCAGAAATGTTGGAAGCGATGAGCGAAGCACCAATAGCCCACCAGGTAAGGGTGCCTTCGGCTAGAAAAAAGTCTTTGGTATCGGCGGTAGCGCTTTTTTTGCGCTGGTAAATCCAGTAACCGTAACCCGATACAACGATGAAGTAAATGAGAAAGACAATGATGTCCTTGGTGTCTAATGTTCCGCTCATAAGTCAGCTTGAGTTGAGGAGTGTAAATTATTATTTGGTTTCTCAGGCTGAACATAGCGAAAAATTGGACAGAAGCAAAGGATGTGGAAAAAAAATTGGTTTTTGGCACATATCCACACCCACACCCACAACCACACTCACACCCTATCTTATTGATTCATGCGTACGATTTTTATTTCTACCCGTTGGTTCTTTTGTCTTCCTTCAGGCGTAGAGTTGGTGGCAATGGGTAAGCTTCGGCCATACCCTTTGAACAAGACTCGTTTGGCATCGATTCCTTTTTTGATCAAGTATTCGGCTACCGACTTGGCACGAGCGGTAGAGAGTCGGATACAAAATTCATCCTGGCACAAACCGTTGGTATGGCCTCCAACTTCTACAACAATCCCGGGGTTATCGGTTAAAAACTCAAAAACCTCGTCCAGGATGGGGATAAAAGAAGATTTGATGTTGATGCTATCAATGTCAAATTGTAATTGCTCGATTCGAATGGCCTGGCCATTGCGGATGCGACCTGCGGTGAGTTCGGGGATGTTTTTCTTGTTGATTTCAACGCCAATGGTCGCAGTGCAGCCTTTCGCATCGGTCACGACGAGGGTGTTTCTTCCCAGACCCAGTTTTTGAGCAGTAGGCAAGGTTTCGCCATTACTCCAGGCGTAGGTTAAAGTTCCGGATCCTCCTTTCACTTGAACCGAAGCTAAGCCATCCTTTGCTTCATCCTCACTTACACCGTATTTTTTGGTTAAAGTAATGTTCATCGCCTCTGGCTGAGTCAGGGTAATTTGGGCGGTTTTTTGTGCACCTACTGCATCGGTTACGGTCAGGCTATAGGTACCTGCGCCGATTGCAGTAGCTTCCGGACCAATTCCTGACGGATCACTCCACTGGTAGCGGAATGGACCTTTTCCTCCACTGACCACTGCTTGTAATGCACCACTGCGGGCACTATTGCACTGAATGGATGCTTTTTCTTCCAAATTCAAGGCGAGGGGAAGGATGTTTTCAGTAATGTCAACACTGGCTTTGGCTGTACAACCTTTGCTGTCGGTAACGGTGACGAAATGTTGGCCTGGGGCAAGTTTTGCAGCAGTAGGCAGCGTTTCGTCGGTGTCCCATTTGTAGGTTAAGGTACCGCTGCCACCGCTGGCACGAGCACTTGCCTTTCCATCGGCATTGCCAGTACTGGCAGATGCTATCACATTGGTGCTGAGTTGAATTGGGCTTGGCTCTTCCATTGTAAAACTTGCCGAAGCAGTTTTTCCACTGGCATCACTCACGTTTACGCTGTATTCACCAGCGGCTAGTCCGGAAATCTGGTCTCCACTGAGTCCATTGGTATTCCATTTGTAATTATAGGGGCCTTTTCCACCTTTCACGGTAGCCAGTAAAGCACCTCCCTTGGATCCATTACATAAAATTGGAGATTTGGCGCTGATGGCTACTTCTAGCGCCAGGATGTTTTCGCTGATGGATGATCCTGCTTCGGCACGACAACCCTTGTCGTCGGTTACCGCCACGATATGACTACCAGGAGCAAGTTTGGTGGCGGTGGCCAGGGTTTCGCCATTGTCCCAGCGATAGGTATAGGGTCCGGAGCCTCCAGTTATTTGTGCAGTAGCTTTACCATCGGCATTACCTGTGCTGGCAGGAGCGTTTACGTTAATTTGTACGCGTAATGGAGCGGGTTGTTCAATTTTTATATTGGCACTCACACTTTTACCACTGGCATCGCTGACGGTTACCGTGTAGTCACCCGCAGCTAGTCCGCCGGCTTGGGTGCCACTTAGTTCGGCTGGACTCCATTTGTAGGTGAAGGGAGCCTTACCCCCGTTGATTTCTACGGTTAAGGCTGCGTCTTTGTTACCGGCACAATCCAGTTTTTTGGTTTGGATCAAGGTAGCATTTAAGGCCAATACATTTTCAGCGAGTTCAACATTGGCCTGGGTACGGCAACCTTTGCTATCCGTGACGGTGAGGCTGCGTTTGCCGGGAGCCAATTTTGTGGCCAATGCGGTCGTTTCCCCATTGTCCCAAACATAAGTGAACGGACCTGTTCCGCCACTCAACTGCGCCTGGGCTTTGCCATCGGCATTGTTGGTGCTGGCGGGGCTTTGTACCCGCAGGGCTAGGTTCAACGCTGCGGGTTGCTCAATTTTGAAGTTGATGGTAGCTTTTTGACCAATCGCATCCGTGACGCTTACCTGATAATCTCCAGCCCCTAGTCCACTCAAGGTATCTCCGCTTAGCCCAGCTTGGTTCCATTGGTATTGGTATGGGCTTTTTCCCCCGGAAACACGAACGCCTAACGTAGCATTTTTATCCCCATTGCAATTTAATTTTGGTTGTTCTGAGATGGCAACCCTTAGTACTCCGGCTTTTTGGGTGATGTTTACGCTGCCTTCAGTGGAGCAGCCCATTTTGTCTTTTACCGTCACGGTATGTACGCCTTCGCTCAACTTGCGGGCAATGTTGCTGGTTTCCCCGTTGTCCCACTGATAGGTATAGGAAGGACTGCCACCCGTTGCGATGGCAGCGGCAACACCATCTTTGGCATTTGCGCCACTTTCTTCACTTTGTTGACTGACTTTTAAAGTGATGCGGGGATCAGGTAATGCTGTTTTACTGGTTTTTTTCAGACCAGCTGCATCAGTTACGGTTACACTGTATTCGCCCGGACCCAGGTCTTTTGCGGTTTCAGTATTTTGACCATTGCTCCATTGGTACGTAAATGGTGTTTTTCCCCCGGTGAGTTTGGCTCGGATGGTCATACCAGTTGGGTCACAACCTTGCAAAACTCCCGTAATGAGATTTAGGGTTAAGGCGCTGGCTTTTTCAACGAGGTACACGCCTTTGTCTTCCGTACCGACCCAAAGCGCACCTTCATTGTCGAGTCTTAGGCAAGTGGGAAACTGACTGGTATAATAATCAGCCGGACCAAAGGTTTGAAACTTGTCGATTTCAGGATCATAACGCGCCAACATTTCAGAAGCGATCCAAAAACGACCCTGCACATCGAGGGTGAATGCGGAAATATTGCCTTCAACCATCCGTTCATCAAAGCCGTAGTCTTCCCATTCTCCCTTACCATCCCAACGCCAGAGTTGCCCATCTGAGAGTACATAAGTAAAGGGCAAATAAGTTTGAATACCGCTTACGTTAAAGTATTTGTTCACCAATTCCCATTTACCAGCGCTCCCTTGAAGCAGCCCTTGATCGGTGCCAATCCAGATTTTGCCATAACTATCGGCATAGATGATGTTGACAATATTGGAGCGCAATTTGGAATTTGCCGTGGTATAAGCATTCAGGAGTTGGAGGCTTGGTTTGGTTTTTAGTTCAAAAAAACCACTTCCGCTGGTGCCCAACAAGAGCAAGTCTTTTTGAGCATCGTAATATCCGGTGCTGAGGCGATTATCAGCACTGAGTTTAATTTTAAGGAGACTTTGTAAGGATGCGACGCTCCAGCGAATATCTGCATTTCCACCCGATAAAGACAAGAGGGATTGTTCGCCCTCTTTCAATGGAAGTGGAGTGGCTAAATCCAAAGCTTTGACCTGGTACACGATGCTGCCGTTTCCAACCCATTTTTGATTGGTTTCATCTACAAATATATTGCGAATGGGCTGATCAGGTTCGATGGCCAAACAGCGCACGACCTGCATGGGGTCGTTTTGGGCAAAAAGGCCGGAGCAACAAAACAACAGAAAAGAAAAACGGACTAGAGTGTATCTCATTAGCATGCTTCGTGGAACTAGTTGAACTAAAAATTTGCGCCAATAACGCAAAAACAGGCCAGTAAAGTGTTCAAAATTAAAGGAACTAAAGCTCAATGTGCAGGAAAAACTTCTTGTGCCTTGGCCAGAGCCCTTAATAAAATTTCCAGATTGATCCCGGTTTGTTCGCCAGCTTCGTGAAAATAGGCAATCATGTTTTCCGTGGGCATGTTTCCGGTAAGGTCATCCTTTGCCATCGGGCAACCCCCATATCCTTTGATGGCACCATCAAAACGGCGACACCCACTTTGGTAAGCTGCCTCAATTTTTTCTTGCCAAAGCGCCGGAACGGTATGAAAATGGGCGCCAATTTCCAATGCGGGGTAGGCCGAGATCAACTCCGAAAAAATATAACGAATGCTTTGGGGCGTAGCGACTCCAATTGTATCTGAAAGTTGAAAAATGTTGATGCTCATGGCTTGTAATTGCTCTACCCAGGTTTTTACGATCTCTGCATTCCAGGGATCGCCGTAGGGATTGCCAAATCCCATAGAAATGTACAGCACCAGTTGCTTGTTCTTTAACAAGCAAATATCCTGAATTTGTTTGACCCGATCCAAAGATTCATGGATGGTGGCGTTGGTATTGCGCAATTGAAAGGTTTCGGAGATGGAAAAAGGGTAGCCCAGGTAATCGATTTCTGAAAAAGCCGCGGCATCCTCGGCACCTCGACTATTGGCTACGATGGCCAACAGTTTGGTAGGGTTGTTGGCCAAGTCCAGCCTACTCAGTACTTCGGCAGTATCCCTCATTTGTGGAATGGCTTTGGGGGATACAAAACTGCCAAAATCAAGGGTATCAAAACCAGCTTTAAGCAATAAATTGATGTAGTTGGCCTTGACTTCGGTAGGAATAAAATCTTTTAAACCCTGCATGGCATCACGTGGGCACTCAATGATTTTTAATGGTTTGGTAGATGGGCTCATGGGCCAGCGTTGTCAATTTTTTTGCGGACTTAAGAATCAATCCAATCCTAAAAGTAGTGTTTTCTGTGAAAACTGCTAAAACTGAGCGAACACGGATTAATTTTGTGCGATTTTCAACCACTCCTGATGCAAATTGTTAGGATGGCAGTAACGGAAAACACAACGTCTATGAAAAAGAACGCTGAATGGCTAAGCTTGGTTGGCTTTGTATTGGTCACTTTGGGAATTTCTGCCCTGGCCCTAAGTTTTGTAGGACTACGGTTCAGCTTTTTAATCTGGCTGGATGCGCCTGGCCGCTTTTTTGGATTTGCTGTCCGGGTATTGATGGTGGTATTTGGCTTTCTGTTGGTTTACATTGCCAAAAGTGATTTCAAAGGAGAGTAAAAAAATAATCGTCGACAGATTAAAATGAATCTAAATCTGTCGACGACATCCAAAATGAAAAAACTGTGTTCTATTGTTTAAAATAGGGATTATATGCTAGCAAAAAAAAACCTCTCCCTCAATACAATAAAGCGTGCATAATGATGAGGGAGGAGGAGTTTCAAAAAAAAAAAAAGAGGGAACTTCACGAATTAGAGTGCATGCGTGGCACTACAGTGTTCAATTGCTATTTTCGTGGCAGTGATTCATGTAGATAAGCGTTCGAACTCTGGTTTTGGGAATAGGCAGGTAAACTAAACAGGAACAATAAAGCTCATTACTGATTCCTTTGACAAAGAAAAGGCCTTTTTTTGGTTTAGGTATGGTTTGAATATCTGAATAGAGTTAACTAAATTTGTGGACACATTGCAATTATGCTAAAAAAGAAAAAAGGGATTGAGCTACTTGAAGTAATTCAGGCAAGTCATAACATTAGGGAAGCCTGCCAAAAACTGGGTATTAGCAAGAGCCAATACTATAAATTGCTGAAAAACCCCGAACCCGCAGCGAGCAAACCCTATGCACCTCGAAAGATTGGTCTTGAAACCTATCAAAGAATAATAGATTTAGCACTGTTGTGCCCATTCGGGTGTCACAACATCAGTTATAAACTTGCCGAAGAAAACCTCAATATTTCTGCGGTTAGCGTACAGAAAATTTTACAACAAAACGGATTAGGAACAGCGAAGGCTCGGTTTGAAGCACTGGAACAAAAAATCATGGCTGAAACCGATTACTTCTTAAATAATGAGCAAAAAGATTTCATCTGTAAGTACAACCCGGCATTATTGGAAGTGGGTCGAAAAATTGATTCGCCGGGAGAATTGATCTCTGTGTTTACTTATTTTTTGGGTCAACTTACCTGGTTGGGAAAGGTATTTATCATTTTTGGACTTGATGCCAGTTCAGGCTTTGTTCATGCTTCAGTTAGTTTTACAAAAGACAAATTATTGTGTGCTGAATTGTTGGAAGAGGTGATTTTTCCTTTTTATGACTCCATGGATGTCACGATCAAAACGGTGGAAACCAGTAAAGACTCCGAATATTTTGCCTATGGTAAACATCCCTTTAACTCGTTTTTGCGGGAACGATCGGTGGTACACTTGTTGACCGTAGTTGGTGGGCCTAAAACCAATGGGTATTGCCAGAAATTTCAACAGTATTTATTGGATCACATCGTACCTGAACTGAGAAAAAAACAGGCTGCCTATACCGATTTGGAGCTATTGAATGAGGATTTGAATCAGCACCTTGACCAATACAATCGCAAAGCAATAGTTGCAGCTGAAAAATATTACCAGGATTTTCCACTGCACGGGATATCACCTTGGTATTACTTGAAAAAAAACCAGATAAGCGTCTAATCAAACCCAAAGAAACGTACTTTCCAACTTTGGTACTTTTTGATCATTTCTTTGCGGTTGTTGACGTGAAGCATTTTGTAAATGGCTCGAATTTCACGGGTAATTTCTTTGACTTGTCGATTCAACTCTTCTGCCAATTCTTCATTGGTATAACTGATTTCATTGATCTCTCCCTCCAAAATTTTTTCCAATAACTGTTTTTGGAAAGCCGTTGGTTTGATTTTGTTGTTGTCGGATTCCTGACTTCGAAAAACATCCAGAATTTTCCGCATTAGTGGGCCACTAAATGGTCGACCATTTTCCAGCGCCAGTTCTTTTAAGTGATGTACGAAGACCGCATCCGGATCGGTTTTTAGCATGTAACTATCCGCTCCGGCACAAAGTGCCTCAAAAAGGTAGGTATCTTCGATGTAAACTGTAGCAATCATAAAGAGCAAACCCTGGCGTTTGTTTTTGATTTGCTGCATACTGGCAATGCCATTGATGTGTCCTTTGGGCATCCCAATGTCCTGGATCACCACTTTGATGCGTGGATCTTCGATTAAGGTAGGTACAGAATCTTCACAACAGGAGAATTGGTGTTCAGGCAAACAAACGAATTCTTGCGATAGATTAATCAGGCGACTGTAACGTTCGCGGAATTCGGTTAAATCTTCAACTATTGCAACGTGAATTTTTTCCATTACTTCAACTTTCCAAATCCGAAAGGCAACCAATTAAAAACTACAACAGCGTAAGTTTGTTAAAGTTGCCCAAAGTTCGGCGTTTTGGCTGTACTTTTTGTAGTGGAATGGAAATAATTACACTGGTTCCATGTTGATTGATCCACTCAATGTGCCCACCAATGCTGTTCATTCGCCATAACATGTTGCCTAAACCATTCCCCGATTCCTTTATTGTCGCTGTGGGTTTGATTTGAGCAACGACGGCATCTGGTATTCCACTTCCATTGTCTTTGAGGACAATATGGAGTTTACCATCCACCACCTTAGCTGACAACTGAACTTGAGTGGCGTTGGCGTGTTTCAAAATATTGCCCAATGCCTCTTGAATGACAAGATTCAAATGCTTCTTGCTTTCACCGGCAACCCAACGGTACGGAATGGAAGCATCCAGTTGGGCTTCAAAAGCCAATTGATCAGCAACCATTTTACGGCTTTCCGTAATGAGTTGATGCAAAAACTCCAACAAAGTGCTATCGGTTTCCTTGCTGTTGCGCACGGCGGAAGAGATTCGTTTAAAAAGTTGTAAGGCCTGTTCGGCAATGTTTAAGGCTTTAGCCCTAAACTCAACTTGGGGTATTTTATCTTGCGCAAACTCACGAAAGTCCTGGAAGAAAACCACTTTCCCACTGGTAAGGTCGTGGATGTCGCGTAGAATGCGCTCTTGTTCTTCATTGCGAACGCGGGCATCGCGGAGTTGGGCACGGTAGTACAACTGAACAACACCTACGATTCCCAAACTGAAAAGTAGAAGTGCCAACAGCATAAACCACCAACGCATGTAGATGGGTGGTATAATTTCAATGTGTATTTTGGCCTCCCAGGCACTCCAAACCCCGTTGGCATTGGCCACCCGAACCATCATGACGTATCTTCTTGGAGCGAGTTTTCCATAGCGGGGTTCAGCTACCTGATCGCGAATGCTGGCTTCAGCTTGTTTTTCCAAGCCCTGCAAATAGTACTGTATTTTAACATTCCCTGGTTGACCGAATTCAATGCCAATCAAGCGCAGCGAGATCGTATTTTGCTTGTATTTTAAGCGAATGTAATTTTTTTCGCTTATGGCAGTATCTGTTGGGAATACTTCATGAAATGGACGTCCTTGAACCAACAAACGGGTAAGTTGTACTTTGGGCAGGGCTTGATGTTGCTCCATTTGCTGTGGGTAAAAGCGGCTGAAACCATAACGCCCCGCAATAACCAAACTATTGTCACTCAAGCGCCGCAAAGTTTCATATTGGAAAGGTGCCGCAAACAAACCTTCTTGAGTGTTGTATACATGCAATGGTTTTCCATGAGGAGAAAAACTTAATAGGTTAGCATTGGTACTTACCCAAATGATCCCCGCCTGATCTTGCAGCATCCCGGTGATGTTGCTTGATGGCCAATAGGAGGGAATGGGTAAGTCTTCGATACTTAATTTTGTTCGGTGAATTAGTTTAATGCCCTTAATGGTTGCTACCCAAATTTTATTACTGCCACGAGGGATAAGATACCCGCCCAATTGCCCCTTGATGGAAAAAGAAGTATCACCGAGCCAATTGCCCTGTTGATAATGGTAAACGTGCAGATTGCTTAAATTTTCCTGGAGATACAGTCGTTGGTAGAGGGTATCCTCCCAAATATTTCGGTCACCTAGGAGCTGAGCCGTTTGTGAATTGATGTGCATTTTATTGCCTCGGTCAAGATTGAATTTTTTTACTCCTTGAATATTGCCCACCCAGTAGGTGCCATCAGAGCTTTGATAAAGAGACCAGGGGAAACCTGTGTCTTCGATCATCTTGTTTAACTTTGAAGTACTGGGTTCAAAAGTATACAGGCATTTTTCGGTAATTACCCAAATCCATTGTTGATTTCGATCTTTATAAAATGCATTAATGCGTTCATCGGGGAGAAAATGGCTTCGTTCCCCGTTTTTTTTCATTAGATAAAAGCCATTTTCCGACCCAATCAACAGCCCTCCATTAGCGGTTTCTTGTAAACATTCCACTCTGAATGGTAAATCTGTGAAACTGGCTTTTACCATTTTGGGATCTGCATAACAAAGCCCTTCGTCAAATGCAAGACCCCATAAAATACCATCCCGGTCTAGTTGCAACTCACGAAAATTGTTCCTTGAAATGATACTGGTATTCAGGTTTGCAGACCAGTCTTTGGCTTTAGAGAACGTTTTACTACGAAGATTGAAAAAATAAAGGCCATCGGAAGTACTGCACAGTACCAAACCTGGTTGAAAATAAATGGCAAACGTGATGTTGATCCGGTTTGGAAGGGCAAAAAATTGACCAAGATTTTCCTTGGTTCCATCAAATAAAACTAAGCCCAGGGAAGTGCAAAGTAAATATTCAGTAGGCTTATCTTGGATTGGCAAAACTTGCTTGACTTTTAATGCTGGCAGTTTACCATTATCGGATGTAAAATAGTGTTTACTTTGGAAGCTGTGATCGGCGTTCTTATGCCAAATTCTCATTCCAGATCCGATGAAAAAAAACTCAACAAATCCGGTGAATTGTTTTTCAGCATTAATAAGTGGGAGAAAGCGTTTGCCTTCTATTTTTTGTTCTCCAGTATGGTGCGCTTGAAAAGAGAGTTTTTTATTGAGCAAGGTTTTATCCAGATCAACCTGAAATAATTGTTGACCAGCAGTTAGCCACAATTGGTTTTGTTCATCAAGTGTGATGAGTCCATAATCGTCTAGGGTCTCTTTGGTCTTTCGCTCCTGAAACCCACCGAAAGATAGGCAGGTGTCTCGCATCCGTTCGTAACAAAACAGTTTGTTGTAGGCACAAAACCAAAGATTCCCATATGTGTCTTCCAGCATTGAACCCTGAAGGTAGGGTTCATCCACGCCTTTCGCTTCGCCATAATAGATTACTTCAAGTCCATCAAAGCGGTACAGTCCTCCTAAGGCTCCAATCCAGGTAAAGCCCCGCGTATCTTTGTAAACAAAAACTACTTTGGTATCTTCTAAGCCATTTCTGCTGGTTAATTCATTGAAAAACAAATCATTTTGACTAAATAGAAAATTATTGGTTCCGAAAAGGAACACACCGAGCCACAAAATTATCAAAACTTTAGTCGTCGTCTTTATCACGTTGTATTAGGCTGTCTCAATTCAGCTGCACAAGTTAAAAAAGAAGGCGAAAACCTGGAACAGCTTGTCCAGATTTTCGCCTGATGAATACATTTGTACGATGTAATGCTACTCGCGCCAGATCGGGGGACATGGAAAGGCGAGGAAAAACTGAGAACCTTTGCCAAAACCGCCACCTGGTATATCCCCTACGAAATTGAGGTTGTAAAAAATGGTGGTAGTTGCCGGAGGGACAAGCATTCGATAGTCTACAATTGCCTGGTAGGCATTAACACCAACAACGCCTCTTCCTGAAAGAAGAATCTGCAATTGATTTTCAAAAAGTATGGCAAAAGTGTAGGCTTGTGCTGCACCATTCGCCAGAGCAGGCGGTTGTTGGAATGTTTTTATGAAACCATCCTCAAAGAAATTTTCACCTACCAGTTTACCTGTAAAATAATTGCCTGGTAAATTTAATGGAACCGCATCGAAGGGGAAAACCACACAGGCTCTGGCAACCAGAGCAAGCTGGCCAGTGGTCGGATTTTTTTCGGGATAAAACTTGACTCCATAATCCATTGTAGCGTGAAAAGGCTTCATGTTGCGGTAGGTTTCAATCAATTGCAACATACGATCCATGTCTTCATATGAAAAATGATAATGAGGAGGATCAGCAACAATAGGGGGTGTTAAAACGAATTTGGAAGAGAAGGAGGAAGCGCTCGTAAAGCAAAATGTTGCAGCCGGCAAGAGCATCAGCAAGACAAGCATCCGCAGTGTTGTTAAGTTCACTTTCATCAGCATTTTAGATTTGTTTATAAATAAGGGGAAAAATAAATCTTGGTCGTTTGCTGGGGTATTGTATTTTTGGTTCTGAGAGCAAAAAATCGAAACAGCAACAGAAAAATTTATGCCGAATACCAACAATTCCATGCAACTGGCTAAAGCAATAACTTTACCCACCGCAATTGCGTTGATTATCAGTTCAATGATCGGGTCTGGTGTCTACAAAAAAGTAGCTCCGATGTCCGATACACTTCAATCGCCAATGTTGGTTATGATTTGTTGGTTGCTGGGTGGACTTATTAGCCTAGCTGGCGCCATCAGCAATGCCGAGGTAGCGAGTTTGTTGGCAGGAACAGGAGGTGAATATCGTTATTACCGCACAATATACGGGAAGTTTTTTGCATTTCTGTTTGGCTGGGCAAATTTTGCTGTAATAAAAACAGCGGCCATTGCATCCATCGCCTATGTGTTTACCCAGTCTTTTCATTCGCTTTTTCCCTTACCAGAATTATTGCCGCAATGGGCTGATATCAACATCTATGGGTGGTTTTACCCCTTCCAAAACTTGAGTGTTAAGTTATTTACCGTGCTGGTCATCGTCCTACTTACCTTTGTAAACATTCGGGGAGTAAAACTGGGCGGAGAAATCAGCAAGTTGCTGATCATTTTGGTATTGGTGGGTATTTCGACCATAGTCATCTTTGGGTTGAGCAGCGGACAAGCGGATTGGAGTCGATTAAGCCAACCCGCAACGGGATATGTCAGTCTGGGCTGGAGTGGGTTAGTATCCGCCATGTTTACGGCCATGCTTGCTGCATTTTGGGCTTATGAAGGCTGGAACACCATTGGATACATCGGGGGGGAAATTCAAAACCCCAATCGCAATTTGCCAATAGTCCTGTTTTGGGGCGTACTTACAGTGATCGTTGTATATTTTTTGGCCAATCTTACTTATCTGGTCTTGTTGCCAGTCGATCAGTTGATCGAGATCAAACGTTCTACGAATAGTATTGCGGCAGTAGAGGCCATCAAATCCTTTTGGGGGGCTGGAGGCGGCTATTTTATCTCCATCCTGATTTTGGTGACTACGCTTGCTTCTACCCATACCACCATCCTACTCGCTGCCCGTACCTATTTTGCCATGGCTGGAGAGGGGGTGTTTTTTAAACAAGCTGCGGTCATTCATCCGAAGTATCAAACACCTAGCAAAGCGCTGATTTATCAATGCATTTGGACTTGTATGTTGGTCTTTTCAGGGAGTTTCGATCAATTGACCGATATGCTTATTTTTGCCTCTTTTATCTTTTATGGCGCTACTACATTCGGAGTGTTTATTCTGCGGCGCAAAATGCCCGATGCCCATCGTCCCTACCGGGTGTGGGGCTATCCAGTGGTGCCAATTGTATTTATTGTATTCTGCATCATCCTGGTTGGCAACACTTTGATCAATCAACCACGCGAAGCGTTGATGGGCTTAGGCTTAATTGCCACGGGATTGCCATTTTATTACACCTGGCGTAGTCGGGACGTCAATGATTAAGCTATTTTTTTCAACAATTGCAATCCATCGTGGTAGCCGATCTCTAGTTGAATGGCTCGAGCCTGCGCTGAAAAGTTGGCTGGATTCGGTAGGGTACGCGAGGGGCGGAGGTAAAGTAGCTTTTCACCATACTTGCGTTTGAGTCCCCAGAGTAAGGGCAAAAACTTGGATGCTTCGGCTACATCAATCCCGATCATCAAGTCAATATTGGGTTTTTCAAAAGTCAAATCAACGGGCATGATTTTATAAATGCCGCCATCGATGTATTTGTTGTTGCCAATTTGGTGGGATTGAAAGGCGGGAAAACTTGCGCTGCCAATGATGTACTCCACCAATTGTTGATCAGGAATGTCTTCCTGAAAAAATGACTCCCCACGGCGTTGTGTAAGATTGTACACTACCAAACCAAATGCGATGGAGGAACTACGGATTAGTTTTTCATCCAGTGCTTTGCGCAGCAGGTCTTTCAACCCATTGACTCGAATCCCCCGATTGAAGAGTCCATCTTTCAACAGGCCGAAATATCCATCCTGTGGTTTTTCCCGCAAATTGTCAAAAGCTTCTTCGGGCTGGCTGTTTTGCCATAAATCAAGGGCTTTTTGTAAATCCCCTTGTGCGATCAATGCGGCATTGATCGCTCCTACGGAAGCACCTGTTGCTACTTTGATGCGGTGTTGTAAGCCATTTTCATAAAGGGCGTGCCATACACCAATTTGGTAGGCGCCACGGGCAGCTCCGCCGGATAGGGATAATGCAATATTTGGTTCAGTCTTCATGGGTGATATCTTTACCATAATAAACAAATGGCCAGGAAAAGGTTTACTTGATTTGTACTATATTGGCTTTAAAATCGGCTTATGTCAAAAGAAAAAATCGTAGTGCTCTCCGGGGCAGGAATGAGTGCCGAAAGTGGGATCAGCACGTTTCGGGATGCCAATGGACTTTGGGAACAACACGATATCATGGAAGTGGCGTCGATAGATGGTTGGCGTAAAAATCCTGGCCTGGTGCTGGAGTTTTACAACCAGCGTCGACGTCAACTCAAAACCGTGGAACCCAATGCCGCGCACTATGCGTTGGTTGAACTTGAACAGAAATATGAGGTAAACATAGTCACGCAAAATGTAGACGATTTGCACGAACGTGCGGGTAGTTCATCCATCGTGCATTTGCATGGCGAACTGCGCAAGGTACGCAGTTCGAAACATGAAAACCTGATTTATCATTGTGAGGAAGACATCAACCTGGGAGATCTGTGTGACAAGGGCCACCAATTGCGCCCGCATATCGTGTGGTTTGGGGAGATGGTACCCAAAATCGAAATTGGCGCCCAGGTCGTAGCAGCATGTGATCATTTGATCATCATCGGCACATCCATGCAAGTGTATCCGGCAGCGGGGCTGGTGGATTATGCCCAGGGTCATGCGGCCATCTATTACATTGATCCCAAGCCTAGTATTGCAAAGCAGTTGTATCCCGAGATAACCATCATTCCTGAAAAGGCCACAATTGGTGTGCGCAATTTGGTGGATCAATTGCTGAGTCGATAGTTTTTGTTAATTTGTCGTTCCTTCCTGTTACCACCTGAGCATCAAAAATGTATTAAGTGTACAAAATTCGCAATCATGACTTTTGACTACATCATTATAGGGGCAGGTTCAGCCGGTTGTGTGTTGGCCAACCGCTTATCTGAGGATCCAAACAATCAGGTTTTGTTGTTGGAGGCTGGTGGCCCCGATCGCAAATTGGAAATTCATATTCCGGCTGGCTACGCCAAGTTGCACCGTTCGGCGGTGGACTGGGGGTTTGAAACCGAGCCACAAGAACACTTATACAATCGACGGATCTATTTACCAAGAGGAAAAACCTTGGGCGGCTGTAGTTCCACCAATGCCATGGCCTACATTCGAGGCCATCGGGAAGATTACAACGATTGGGCAAAATTGGGCAATGTGGCTTGGGGATACCCGGATGTCCTGCCTTATTTCAAACGTTCCGAGCACAATGAACAATTGAGTCAACTTGGCAGTACCTACCACGGCAGTGGAGGACCGCTCAACGTGACTTTTAACCAAGTATTTCGCACACCTGCTGCGGGTGCCTTCCTGGCTTCTTGCCTGGCTGTGGGGATTCCCGAAAACCCGGACGTCAACGGTGCTGAACAGGAGGGCGTGGGTCTTTTCCAGTTCAACATCAAAAACCAAAAACGACACAGCGCTGTTACGGCCTTTCTTAAACCAGCATTGCATCGCTCGAACCTAAAAGTCATCACCTGGGCCCAAACCCAGCGCATTTTGATCGAGCAAGACCGTGCAGTGGGCGTTGAATTTCTGAGTGCTGGAAAATCGGTGCAAGTTGCCAGCGCCAAAAAAGAGGTAATCCTGAGCGCAGGTGCTTTCAACAGTCCACAATTGTTGCTGCTTTCTGGCGTGGGAGCCGCTGAAGAATTAAAACGATTTGGCATTCCGTTAAAAAAAGAACTGCCCGGGGTGGGGCAAAATTTACAAGATCATTTGTTTGTCAATGCCTCCGCCATAACCAAGGTTAAGGGCATCAACCATGCCTTGGCACCGCTTAGCCAATTGAAGTATTTGCTACAATACGCCATCAACAAAACTGGGCCAATGACCATCGGGCCACTGGAGGCAGTGGCTTTTACCAAAGTTGTTAAAGACAATGACCGCCCGGATTTGCAATTGCATTTTGCACCCATTCAAGCAGATTATGCAACCGATCTCCACAATTGGAAAACCCTACCTTTGATAGATGGATTCAGCATTTTGCCAACATTACTGAAGCCCAAAAGCAGGGGGTATGTAGGACTGCATTCCAATGATCCGCATGCTGCACCTTTGGTACAACCCAATTTTTTGAGTGAGGAGCAGGATCTGAAAACCCTGGTCGAAGGCATCAAACTGGCCCTCGAGATCATGGAGCAAAATCCACTGTCGGCCATAACGAAATCGAAAGTGGTTCCGCCACAGTATGGTTCTTCAGATGACGCCATTGCGGAGCATGTGAAACGCCGACTCGAAACGGTATACCACCCGGTAGGCACCTGTAAAATGGGGCAGGATACTATGGCAGTGGTAGATGATCAATTGCGGGTGCACGGCATTGAAGGTTTGCGGGTGGTGGATGCGTCCATCATGCCAACCATCGTGTCTGGAAATACCAATGCGCCAGTTTACATGATTGCAGAGAAAGCCGCAGATATGATTTTAGGAAAATTGTAGCACTTTTTCGCTTTTCACTTTTCGTTATTCGCTTTTACTGCTCCTGCCGCTTGGCCCAATATCTTATCAACCCCGCTACACTCATGTGGGCTGGGTTGGCAGCTGCATATTTGGCCAGATCAACGGGCGTCGCACCGCCTTCAATCAATTGGTTTTGCACGTAATGTTCGAAGATCGGAATGATCGTTTCGGCGGGCGTTTGATCGTCGACGTAGGGCTTGATCCAATTCGCCCAATCCAGTAGTCGCCTTTCCAGATCAAGCAGGTGGGTGGGAATGTCCCCAGAAACTGCACCAAAATGAGTAAGGTACAATTCAGTGGGTTTGAGGCTTGACAACAAACGAATGGATTGCAACCAGTCTTCAACATTAATGTCGGGTGGTGGGCAAGGAGGGACAACGATTCCTTCGCCAATTTTTACCCCGGCTACATCGCCAGTAAAAACCTTATCGCCAATTTGCCAAACCAAATGGTGCACCGCATGACCTGGTGTATGCCAGGCCCGGATGGTCAGGCCATCGAGATAAATGGTTTCGCCATGTGCAACCACCCTTAACTGTTCCTGGGGAATGGGTTTCATTTCTCCCCATAAAGTATCCATTTGATCCTGATAAATGCGTCGGGCTGAGTTGAGCAACTTTTCAGGGTTGTTCATGTGCCGCTCGCCAAAAGGATGCAAATAAATGGTGGCTCCATGCTCAGCAAAAGCCCAGGCTGCACCTGCGTGATCAAAATGAATGTGGGTAATGAACACATGTTTAATGTCGGCAGGGGTATACCCATGTTGCGCCAAACCCGCCTCGAGCACTGGGAATGTGGAGTAAGGTCCCGTTTCAATTAGCACTGGGCCGCTATCAGTTTCAAGCAAAAAAACGGCAATCGCTTCCGAAGCGCCCAAAAATTGAAGGTCGAGGATTTTGATCATATGTTTATTTTGTGCGGGGCAAAGATAGGGTGAGAAGTTGAGAATAGTTGATAAGGGTTGATGAAAGTTGATAGGGGTTGATGGGAATATCAACTTTTATCAACCTTTATCAACCCTTATCAACCTTCCCAATTACACCAACTCTTCTGCCCGGGTTTCTAAAGTAACCCGCACCGAACTGTTCAACCGAATTTTCATCGCGACCATTTTGGGTAACTCGTATTCGAAGAAATACTTGAAGGTCTGTATTTTACCTGCGTAGAAATTTTGGTCGTTGGTGGAAGGATTTTGAGCGAGCCCCCTTTCGGCCACCAGCGCCTGTTTGAGCCAGATCCAGGCCAACACCAGGGTGCCGAAGTATTCGAGGTACAAGGTGGCGTCAGCTAAAAAAACTTCTGGCGATTCTTTGCTGGCCAACTGGAAAAGATTTACGGTGGTTTCTTGCAAACTCGCCCCCGTTTTCATCAGTTGTTCGGCGTAGGGTTTTAAGCTCGGAATCAGCATGGCGGCTTCAATGGCCGTTTGGATTTCTTTGCTCAACAATTGGAGCCCTTTACCATTTTCCATCGTCAATTTACGTCCCAAAAGATCCATGCCGTGGATGGTCGTCGTGCCCTCATAAATGGCATTCACCCGGATGTCGCGGTAGTGCTGCTCCAATGGAAAATCGTCAGTATAACCTGCTCCACCCAATACCTGCATGCCCTGGCTGACGGAATGAATGCCCATTTCGGAAGGATAAGACTTGGCAATCGGTGTAAGCAATTCCAGCAATAAATTGGCATTGACCGCGTCCTCACCTTGGCCATGATGAGCCAAATCGCCGTACAAACTACATTGCAAAAGCAGGGCGATGCTACCTTCCACAATGGCTTTTTGGTACAGCAACATGCGGCGCACATCAGCGTGTTCGATGATCAAGACTTGGGGCTGGTGTACATCTTTATTGGAAGGATGCCGTCCTTGAGGGCGTTCATTGGCGTATTTTAGGGAGGCGTAATATGCGGCTGAAGCGGTTGCAGCAGCCACCATACCGGTACCGATGCGGGCTTCGTTCATCATCTGGAACATGTAGCGCAAGCCCTGGTTGGGTTGCCCGACCAGGTAGCCCCGGCAATCGTCGTGTTGTTCGCCCATCATCAGGTGCGCAGCAACGTAGCCTTTTTGGCCCATTTTGCCGTAGATTCCGGCGGTAGTGACATCGTTGGTAACCAGTTCTCCGTTTTCGTAACGAAGTTTGGGGACAACGAATAGTGAAATTCCCTTGGTGCCTACCGGGGCACCCTTGATGCGTGCCAGCAGCAGGTGTACTACATTGTCTACAGCGTTGTGGTCCCCGCCAGAAATATAGATTTTTTGACCTTTGATTTTGTAGTATTCCCCATCGTTGACCGGTTCAGCGCTGGAAGTAATGTCCGATAGTGAGCTGCCCGCTTGTGGTTCAGTCAGGGCCATGGTGCCCTGCCATGTTCCATTGTACAAGTTGGGGATATAGGTTTCATTGAGGGCAGCGGAGCCAAAAGTACGGATCAGGTTGGCTGCCCCGGTTGTGAGAAAAGGATGACAGGCGATGTTGGCATTGGCCGCATGAAAAATCAGGGTTGCTGCATTGAGGATGGCATAAGGCATTTGTTGGCCACCTGCTTCAAAATCGTCGTGAGCATTGATCCAACCACCTTCTGCCATGGCCAAGATGGCTGGTTTCATAGAAGGGTGAACCAACACCTCGCCATCAGCGTAGCGCGCCTTTTCTTTGTCCATGGCCCGGTAAAACGGGAAGAGATATTGGTCGCCGATTTGTTTGGCAGCATCCAGGGTCATGTCGATGGCTTCGCGGTCATATGCCTCAAAACGTTCAATTTTTTGCAATTGGGTGACGTCTAGGAGTTCGTACAGCACAAAGCGGAGGTTTCGCGAGCTGATATATTGTTCGAGCATGGCTTTGGGTTTTTCAGATTTAGCGAAAGTTCGCTAAACAGCTGCAAGATATTGTAGGGTTTTTAAAATGATAGAAATGTTTTTTACTCAGTTAAAAAAATCTCATCAATATTGTTTTGTTTAAAAAAACGTCTTTGAGAAAAAGCGATGGAAAAACAATTTGAAAGGATATATTTTTATGAAACGAAATTATCTTCTCTTTAAAACCCATCAGTATGAAAAACACTTTTTCCCATTTCCGATTGATCACTTTTACTTTATGCTTATTTTTTTGTGTGCTGACAACAAGCAGGCTTAGCGCACAAAACTACTCCTTCAATTGGCAAGACCTGCAATTCAGTTGGCCGATCCGATTCGACCCCACGGTTTCTCCTGTATACGCCAATAGTGACCCCTTTTTGTTTCCCTCCCGTTATACCGTGCTGAAAGCCAATGACACAGATTACAAAGGCGGAACTGGCGGCCACAATGGCATTGACATCGGGCTTAATTTTTACCGTACTACCGACAACGACGGAGCAAAAATCTACGCTGCCGCAAAAGGAGTTTTGGTGGCCTACCGCGATGGCCTCGCCGACAGACTCAACGGCAGTGTAGCCTGGGATAAAATGACCCCCAGCAACAAATTAACGGTAACCGATCTTGCACCCTCGCACACTGGATTCAACATTCAAGGCACAACGGATGGTAGCGGCAACGTTGTGTATTTGCAGCACAATAACGGTTTTGTAACCCAGTACGCACACTTGAAACAAGGACTTCCGGTGCTGAAAAAATACAAATTGGGGGATACCATTCCCGAAGGTGCTTTGCTCGGCATTATGGCCAGTTCGGGGGCATCTTCGGGGCCACACCTCCATTTTGGGGTATATACTGGCCCTCATTCTACCCGGCAAGGGGCGGTGATTCCAGCCAGTGAACGAGTTTTTAAGGGTTATCTCGCCACGCCCTGGGGCTATTTTGTTTGCCCATTTTATGAAGAGACCATTCAAGGGAAGCCCAAAAACATGTGGAAAGGCAAATACCCGGAAGTATACAAACCACTGGAAAATGGCAATCTGGACATCTATGATTTGGGTATTTTTGCCACCCCCTTCAACCTGTTTACCCCTCCACCCAATGCCAGTATGATTCCTCAGGGGTATCCGGTTTCCGTAGTGCCTTATGTTGTTGGGGCCAAGGGAGACTATAGTGTTGAAATCAAATCAAGTGCTACCCAATTTTCATTTGGCACGGGAAAAGACACGTTAAAAGCCGGCACCTTATTGAGTCCCGGAGAACAGCTGCCTTCAAAAAACGGAAATTTTTACCTTACGCTCCAGTCGAATGGACAACTTAGTGTCTGGGAACGTGGTGCTGTGCTGCCGCGCTGGTCCAGTACCACTCCTCCGGTTGTGCTTAACGCGCAGTATTATGCCCGTTTGAATCCCACGGGCAGGCTGTGCGTGTATCTGAAAGGCCAAGCACAGGATACGGAGGTCTGGTGTAGCGATGCCATGGTCGGATCGGGTAGTTTTTACGCAGTGATTCAGCCTGATGGCAATTTTTGTGTGTACAAAGGCAAAAATGAATACCGCTGGTGTGCCTTTTCCCAATCCAGCGACCGCAATTTAACCACGTTTATCACTTACCTCAACAACCTTGCCCCTGGTGACTATACGGTGAATGTGTTGCGCCGTGTGTCTGGAGAGCAGACCCCAGTCTTGCGGGCACAATCCAAATTCAGCGTTTTTCAAGGCGCTACTTTGGAAAAATTAAGTTTGAGCACTGCCTCCGACAATGCCGTAAGTGGTCAACTGACTGCTGGAGATTTTTACAACGGCTCCAATCAAACCGAGAAACAAACCCAATTCACGGCGTATTTTCCCGCACCACCTTCAACCAAACAGGTACTCCAATTTGCCCTTATTTCCATACCCATCACCGGAATCACCGGCCTCAATCCCTTCGAGAGTACCTGGGGTGCAACCATGCAACTGAAAGCCAGTGTCAATGGCAAAGTCATTGCTTTTTTCAGTCCGGTTACCGTGGTGAATGGCATCGCCAAAGCTGTTGTGGTTAATCCAACAGATTTGTTCAATCCTGCTGCTTACGGCTTGAGTACCTGGCCAGCTGCGGGTGTGCCCATCACTATTTCGTTTGAAGTGCCCATGAACAACAACAGGCAGAGTGATTACCTCAGGTTTGGTGCAGTCACGCTGGAATACTATTACCGCACGGCGACCAGTGCCAAAGACCTGGACAAAGGCAATATCCAAAATTTGCAACTTTTCCCAAATCCTACGGAGGAGGAAGTGCAAATCAAGTTTCAGCTTGCTGAGTCGGCCTGGGTACGGGTAGAATTGTACGACTTGTTGGGGCGTTTGCAAACCCCAGGATTGAATCAACGCCTTGCAGCGGGTGCGCAGCAAATCCCCTTGCAGGTGCAACAATTGCCAGTGGGCGTGTATTGGGTGCAGGTGAAAGCCGAAGGAAGTAGGGTAGTGAAAAAATTGGTGGTGAAGCGGTAGGGGAGTTTTGAGGCAAACCGGAGTCATTAGCCACAAAAGGAATTATTTCGAATTTTCTAGTGGCTTAAAAGCGACAATTTTTTTAACACAAAGAACACAAGGAAAAGCACAAAGGGCACAAAGTGACGCTCAATTTAATGCTCTTTGTGCTATTTTTTGATTTGATTTTGGAGAACATTATTTTGCAATCGGCAAAAAAATGTGCTATTTTAGAAAAGTGGAAGCGAGATTGTTGTTTGGGTAGACAATTTAACGGTGTGAGTTATTTATTTCCTCTTCTCGATCAAATCCTTTCCAAAGTAAATTATTAAATTTAGACCAGGCTTGATTCGTATTGATAAAGATCGAATCAGATGTGGTCTTTTTATTACCATGTAAAGTCCATTCAAGCGTCGCAGAGTCACCAAAACAACCTTGAACTATAGCCTCTCCTACTAGTGTTAACCTTTTATTCTGCCAATTATACAGCGATTTTCTACTTCCTCCACATATGGAGCTGTAATGCCTTGCCCTTATTTGTTTATGTTGGTGATCAACAGAAAGGTTTGGTAAATCAAGAGAAGGGTAGCGCTGAAAGGTCTTAAGTTTTGGGTTGTATAAAAATGCCATAGAAAAAGAATTGCCGTGAACTCCTCCATCTAATCCATCTACAAGGATATCAGGGTTTCCATCAAAATTGAGATCAGGAAGAAGTATTTCGTAACTAGATGCAATTTCAGCTTTTCCACAAAAACAAGGGCTCCATTTTTGCCCTAAAGAATCACTGATAAAAACGCCAACAAAGCCATTTTCCAGGCCAATACCTGAAACAATACATGCCACAAATTTCTTGCCGTATTTGAATTTCCTGGATATTACTATCCCTTCAATCTGCTCAAATTGAAAATTCTCAACTGTTGTATGAAAAACAGTATCATTTTTCCAAGGATGAGTATCACAGAAATTTTCATTAAGATTCCCACCCTTTTCAGTAGTCGTAATGGGTGATAATTTTGGTTTACAACCCAGCAGTATAAAAAGAGCACTGATTGCAATAAACCAATTTTTCCACATTGATAGATGGTTACAACGTAAAATAAAAATTAAACTGATAAGAAAAGTTATCCTTCCGCTCCGGCAAGGAATAAGGGCCCCAGCGGTAAAACGCACCGATGCCCGCACTGAACTTCGCAGCTTTCAGAATCGGAATCAGCAACAAATTCCGCAAATAAAGACCAGTTTCGTAATAGCCTTTGTCGAGCGTATTGAACTCCACCTCCTGGTGCGCTTCTTTGTTCAGTAGGTTTCCCCAGGCGATGTTTTGGGCCAGAGCGATTTCTGGCTGTGAGTATTTGGAGTTGATTTTGAGCAAGAGTTTGCCAAAGTTGTGTTCAAAAAAGAGGTAGGCGAAACGGTCACCCGCAAATTCGTACAGCCCCATCGTTTGGAAAACGTGGTAACTGAAAATGGGGGAGCCACCTTCGCGGCGCACACCGGGAGCATTGAACAAATAAGGGTAAGGCACATTGCCCAACATCATGCCGCCCATCAACCGGAAAATACTTTTCCCAAAGGCTTTGGAGGTGTTTTGCGCTTCCATACTCAAGATCAAACGGGTGAAATTGATAGGGGAGGGGCCCCCATTGATTTTGCCTTGCGCCACCTGAAAATCAAATACCGGATAGGTAAAATAATAAATCGTTTCGGTGATGCCGTCTTTGTGCAGCCATTCTTTAGGGGCAAAGCGCATGTTTAGCCCTATTTCTTCCTTGCGGAAGGTACTGTTGGAAATACTTTCCCCTTGTACAAATGAATATGGATAAGTGGTTTGACGGCTTTCGCGGTGCCAGTAGGGATTGAATTGCAAATGCGCGCTAGGCCGATAGAACAATTCCGTCCGGAAAGACTCGATGCTGTCCATGCGGTTGCGGATCCAGTTGCGCGGAGCGATGCGCCCGAGCAGGGGGGTATTGTCAGATAAGATGTTGAACGAACCCGGCTCGTTGAGGTCGCGGCGATAAGACAAGCGCAAACGCAGGTCTTTTTGTTTACTCAACAAAAATTCGCTGCGCAGGCCATATTTCCAGGCTTCGTCCTTGAGCCCGTAAGCCACGTAACCACGAAGTTGCAACCAGGACAAGTTTTTGAAATTGCTGCGCAGGGCCAAACCCAGGCGATACCCTTCATAGCCATTCAAACCAATCACATCGCGCAGCGGGATTTCAAACTGGCCGATGGGCAACATACCTGTATAATAAGCTTTTGCAGATCCACCCAAAAATTTGAACAGATTGCGCGGCCCCTTCAATTCTGGCAAGGAATCCCAAAGGGTATATGAATTCTGCTCACGGGTACTGAGGGTGTCCAAACGCAGGGTTTTCCATTCTTCGTCGCTGAGCTGTTTGGCATCGGCTTCCTGTTCGCGGGTGGCGTAATTGAACACGCTGGCTGGTATAACTTCGTTTATTTTGGGGTCTTTTACCTGGGTGCGGTTGCGGATTTGCAAGTCGAAAGTACTGCCTTCATTGCCAATGGGCATGCTGAGTTCGGTTTGCAGGATTTCCGGGAACCAAAATTTTCCGGTAAAGCGGTACTGCTGTTGTACCCGGAATTTGATGTTGAGGGTGGTGTCGGCAGGACTGGCGATCACGTTTTCCATGGCGTAACCATTGGAATTGATGTGCAGCACCCCTCTCATCCCATCGAAGTTTTTGCCTTTGAAGGGTTGGTAAAAAATCACAAAAGTGCTGTCTTCGCCTTGGTAAATGGTATCGCGAATCTGGAAATCATAGCGGTTGAATGTACCGTCACTGATGGGGTTGACAAAGTTCAGGCTGGCCAAAGTCAAGGACATCACTTCTTTGTAAAAGCCAAAAGGCTGAAAATCGCTGGCGGCAAATCCCATGGAAAAATCACCGGGTAAGGAAGATTTGCTGGCGATGATGCGTTCTTTGTCCTGGGTGGGTTTTTTATGAAATACTTCCACCGCTGATTCTTTTACCCAGAGGTACATCTTGTTGCGCAGGGCATCGCTGATGATGGAATCGCGGCGGATGGCTTCGGGCGAACGCTGCTTGGTTTTGGCGTCCTTTTCTTTGTCCTTTTTAAGCGATTCTTTGAACTTTTGGAAATTACCAACGGTGAATGAAGATTTGTTGTAAGAAAGGTATTGGTAAGAGCCATATTCTTCAGGATTGTTTTGGGGTCGATTGGCCAGAACTTTGCGAATGATCCCCCAGGCCGGGTTTTCTTTGGGGCGAATGGTCACTTCGGGCAAACTCAATACGTCTTCCGTGAGGGAAATCAACAGAAATGAACCAACATCTTTGAGCGGTACTTCTTTGGTTTGATATCCCACGTAGCTGATCACCAGGGTAGCAGTACTGGGTGCAACAACTGTGAAATTTCCATCAAGATCGGTGGTGGTTCCCTGGGGGTTACCTTTGATGCCAATGCTGACAAAGGCCAGCGCTTCCAGGGACTTCCCATCCTGGATTTTGCCTAAATAGGTTTTGTTTTGTGCGGAAAGCCAGGTAAGCGACAGTACAAAACAAGCCAAAATACTTACCAAACGGGCATACTTCTTCCAAACGAATAAATTCAACTCAAATCTCATTGCCTTTTTTTTAGATCCTAGGGTGTTCAGGATTTAGATGTTGAACACAAATAACAGTCACATGCTATAATACGTTCAAATGCTAAAATTGGTTGTCCAGGTTTAGTTTAAATTGTTGTTCGAGTTGAAAAAGAAGATATGCAGAGTACTGGTCTTCGGCCAATTGCCGGTTAATGCGCCACACATTGTCTTTGATCTGGGGAAACTCCAGGCTGCGCCGAATGGGCAAACGGCTGAAATAATTTTTCAGATGAATGCCTTTGGGCGGTAAATCCTTTTGTTCACTCAGTTTGATTTCCGCCAAGATTTCTTTGCGCTGGAGATTCAGCCATTTCTGGATGCCCGTTTCCCCTGCAAAAAACAATTGCACAGCAGGACCAGTGATTTTCAAGATGATGCCCACCAAACGATCTTGTGCTTCGGGTAAAAATTCAGCCAGTTGATTTTGCTCTATCAACAGGTATTGCTCAGTTTTGTTTTCATCATTGACACTGTAATAATAGGACTCTCGGTACCAAACCTCGGTAAACGCAAATTCATAATTTTTTTCGATGCACAATGCGCTGTACACGGGGCGCATTTTTTCGCAGGCCTCTCCAAAAATGCCCAGGTAAGCGATATTGGCCGAAGGATTGGCTTGCTGATACACTTCAACTTTGAGCCGGAAAAATTTTTCTTCCCACTGTTCAACTTCGGCTATTTCGTCCGCAGCACTACCGATACCCAGCACAGCCAAACTCAGCTTTTGCTCCAGGTCTTCTACTTCGTTGACCAAACTTTCTACTTTATCGCGGAGCGCCATCAATTGTGTTTTACGGATTTCGGCCTGGGCTGAAAAAACAGGGTCTTTGCCTTCTTCACTTTTTGCTTCTTCTTCCAAATCATCCAGTTCCTGCAACAGCAAGGTAAACAAATGACTCTCCTTAAACGAAATAGCCGAGCTTCGCAACACCGAGGCCTGATCGGCTCCGTCTTGCAAATTGAATTCATCGAGCAACTCTTCCAAAGGAACAGGTTCTGGTTCTACTTCTACTCTTACGTTTCCTTTGCTGGTTTTAACCACCACATTTAGCTTGTCGGTGGGGTCGTATAGATTGAGCTGGTTGGAAAGTGGCAGGGCAATGAGTTCGCGGATGGCCCGTTGGAGTTGGCGGCCACCGTATTTGGGATGAAAGCCTTCTTCGGCCAGTTTCTCCAGGGCATTGTCGTTGATGCTCAATTCCAGTTTGCGGTAGCGAATTCCGTCGCGGGTTTTGAACTGCTCAATTTCGCGGGTGACAATGGCCCGGATGAGGGTTTTGTCGAGCGATTGGAAAGCGATGATTTGGTCGATGCGATTGACCAGTTCCGGGCGAAAATATTTTTTGATGGCGTCTTGATATAATTCTTGGGCTGGTTTACCAACGTTGCCAAACCCTGGCCGAGGCCGGTTGGCGTCGGCGCCCAGGTTGGTGGTCATGATGACGATGGCACTACAAAAATCGGCGGTACGGCCTCGGTTGTCGCTCAGGCGGCCTTCACCCAAGAGTTGCAGCAAGAGGTCAAAAAAGTTGGGGTGGGCTTTTTCAATTTCATCAAAAAGCAGGACGCTAAAGGGTTGTTTGCGGATGGCTGAAGTGAGCAATCCTTCCACATTGCCCGCTCCTGAGAGGCGAAAAAGCGCACCGGGCGTGCCATATTCGCTCATGTCGAAGCGCACCATGCGGTCTTTGTCGCCAAACATGAATGCCGTGAGCACCTTGGCCAGTTCCGTTTTGCCGACTCCGGTTGGGCCAGCAAACAAAAAGGAAGCAATGGGTTTATCCGTCCTTGCCAGTGCGGTTTTAATGGCCACCATCGCATCTACCACCGCATCCACGGCCAATTCCTGTCCAAATACTTGCTGGTAAAAATAGGCTTTGACTTGAGCAGGAACCAAGGAAATGTTTGGGTCTACAATCATGGGTGGCATGCCACTTTCGGCACAAAAATACCGGATGACCTCGTTGCGGTCGATGATGGAAAAATCTTCATGGCCACCTTGCGGTTTGCTCATCCGCAAGGCCATACCCTCCAAAAACCGGATGGGTTTGCCTGGCATGCCCGCATAAGGCATAAAGCGGCGGTGCAAACGGATGACTTCGTTGACTGCTTCTTCGGCAATCAGGATATTGGCTTGTTCTGCCAGGGCTTTGACTTTGTCCAGAATGATCTGTTCCATTTGCTCCCCACGTGGTTCGTTGAGGCGCAACACCTGAAAATAGGCCGGATAGCCGGGAGCGTTCAATTCAATGCGGGCAAATTGCTCTTCGGTACATTCACTGATCATCCGAATCTGTCCCTGACTGAGGTAGGAGGTCAAAAACTCCGCCATACTCGCTTCATTGCCCTGGTATTGGCCGACCTCAAACAAATCCATCAGGTTGCGCAAATATAGGATATGAGGCGTATTGGCAATTTCTTTGATTAATTCAGACAGGTTAAACTCCCAACCGCGTTCCTGAGACAGCTCTTTGATAAGGGTGGAAGCGGTGGTTTCCCAAATGTTGAATTCATCGGGATAGTGTAACTTCAACTGACGGGTTGCTTCCCAAATCAGGGCAGTTTTTCCTACCCCGGAAGGCCCGATGATGAGCAAGTTGTTGGGATAACCACCACGTAAAATGCGCAAGACCTGGTTCAATTCTTTTTCGCAGCCATAACTCTCCTGGCGGATGATGTTGAGGTTGCTGGCCACTTTGTCGAGCCAAACAAACTTGCCCTGTTCTTTTTCTGGGCGTTTTTCACCCGGATCAAGTGCTTCCAGGTTGATTTCTTTTTGAATGAGTTCAATACTTTTGAACCAAATCGTGGAGATGATGTCCTGGACAGAAAGGAGACGATCTTTTCGGCGGAAATCAATGCGTACCAATTCCCGTAAATTTTCGGCCAAATCGACTTCAAAAGTTGCCGAGGTTTCTAGCCCGAGCGCAGGCAAAATAGCCCGCCAGGCGTGTTCTTGTTGTTGATAAAAAAACTCGAAACTCAAATTAAAAGCTGGAGTACCCGGGCCACTGGAACCCGCCGGAAAATCTACTTCCAATTCTGAAGTGTAATACGTACTGGGCCTCAATAAATCCATCAAGGGCAGCAGCGGCGTTTGGTTGTACAACTGTTCCTGTAAAGCTGACTGGTATTCATCTGCCACCTCACTCAAGGTTTTCCCCAATCGAATCGACTGTGCATCCGTCATCGGATTCAGCAAGGTCACATTGTTGCTGAAACTCAAACGAAAGGCAAAAAAAGGAATGCTGATGGGAAGGGGCATGAGAAAGGGTTTGTGTTAGGGTGTGGTTGTGTGGGTGTGGGGAGCCTTGCTAATGATATTTTACCGCAGTTGCACGGCGTTCAGAGACAACTTTATGCAACTGCGGTTAAAAAATCAAGGTATTGTAAGTTAAATTACCTCGGTTTTGCCTGGCATGGCGATGGGATAGAAACCATCTTTGTCGGGCAAGGATTTGGGCATGGCATTCCAATCCAGTTTATCCGGGAACAGGCTGATATTGGAATTCAAAGCTTTGTCCCATTCAACAACCTGACCAGAATAGGTAGCCATCCGGCCCATGATCGCGGTCATGGTTGCATGGGCACCATTTTCGGCATCTGCGAATTTGTATTCACCTTTGGCAATGGCTGCAAACAAGACATCGTGCTCAACCTGGTATGGATCTGGATCATCTTTGCCGCTGATGCGCATGATGGTTTTGCCCGCATAATCCTGGATGATACCGGGTTTTGGTGCCCGGCCTTTGGTGCCCACAAACGCCTCGGTTACCTTACTTGGGGTACCTGGTTGGTGACGACACTGGCTGTACATCATTGAACCATCGGCATATTCATATTCTACGAAGTGGTGGTCAAAAATCTCACCATATTCTTTGCCCGTGCGTACCTGGCGGCCACCCATGCCGGAAGCTTTTACGGGATGACCTTTTTTCACCCAGTTGCCCACGTCCAGGTTGTGGATGTGTTGCTCTACGATATGGTCACCACAAAGCCAGTTGAAGTAGTACCAGTTGCGCATTTGGTACTCCATCTCGGTTTGTTTTTCTTCGCGCTTTTTCACCCAAACACCTTCGTTGTTCCAGTATACGCTGCTCATGGTGATGTCACCAATGGCGCCTTCGTGCAGTTTTTCAACCCACTGCTGGTAAACGTTTTCGTAGTGGCGTTGCAAACCAACGACCACGTTGAGTTTTTTTTGCTTGGCAATTGCAGCAGCTTCCAGCACTTTACGCACACCAACCGCATCTGTGGCGACCGGTTTTTCCATAAAGATTTGTTTGCCTGCTGCAACGGCTGCGGTAAAGTGATCAGGGCGGAAACCCGGAGGGCTCGCCAAAATCACCACGTCGCACAGTGCGATTACCTTTTGATAGGCATCAAAACCGACAAAACGGCGCTCTTTGGGCACATCCAACCTGTCCGTTTTTTGCTTGGCCGTCATTGCTTTTTCGATCTGCTTATGGCTGTTTTCTACCCGATCGGCGAAAGCATCGCCCATAGCGACCAATTTTACGTTTTGGGAAGTGGATAGTGCTTGTACAGCTGCGCCCGTACCGCGCCCACCACAGCCAATCACGCCAACTTTAATAGCGTCATCAACACTGTTGAAAGCTTTGGCGCTGAGTAATTCAGGTACCAACAGTAGTCCTCCAGTTACGGCCGCCGAAGTCCTGACGAAACGGCGGCGATCGAAACCCGTCTTTTTGTTTTTTGTGCTCATGCTATGTAGCGATTGATGTTTACAATTATGGTAAAGATAGGAAAAGTTTAGGAGTTGAGAAGTTGAGAAGTTGAGAAGTTGAGGCTACCGCAGTTTCTTAGACAAGATCGCGTCTAAGCCGCTGCGGTAGCCTCAACTTCTCAACTCCTCCACCTCTCAACTAGTCTACGATTGCTTCTTTGAAATAGGTTTCTATCTCCGCCGGAGTAGGTTGTTTGATTGGACGCACTATACGGAAACCCAACCAGGAGGAATCGGTATTCCACCAGCGGCTTCTGGGAATTTGTGGATCCCGTTTTTGCAAGCTGGGCAAGGATTTTACCCGTTTGGAGCAGGAGCAATCTTCAGGGTTGTCGTCGAAAGAACCCCCTTTGATTGTGTGGGGGTATTTGGCGCTTGGTTTGTGCCAAGGATTTTGGGGATTTTTGCTGCTTTCGCCAAAATAGTCGTCCACATAGGCATCTGCAGTCCATTCGGCTACATTGCCGAGCATGTCAAAAAGGCCCCAAGCGTTGGCTTTTTTCTGGCCAGTTGGGTGGTATTTTTCAGTACTGTTGTCGTAGTGCCAGGCATAATCGCCTAGATTGTCTTCGGTTACCCCTTCTGGCTGAAGGCCTTTGGCCCCCGCACGGCAGGCGTACTCCCATTCAGCTTCGGTAGGCAAACGGAAAAATTGCCCGGTTTTTTGGTACAACCACTGGCAGTAGCGCAGGGCACCTTGTTGGGTCATCGCCACCGCAGGTACGCCACCTAAGGTACCCATACCCCAGGTATAATCCATGTATTGTGGGGTTGGGCGGGTTACGGCATCTGCGCTGTATTTTCCATCTTTCCAGTTGCTGCTGTTGTTGTCGTTTCTACGGTATTGGAACTGAATGAACTCATCGTAAGTGACCTCCCGGCTACCTATCCAGAACGCATCCAACTCAATGTTCAGATTTTTTCCATCAGCAGATTGAATTGGCAATTGACCTGCTGGGATAAACGCCAGGCTGAACTCAGCTTTGCCACCAGGAATGGTGATTTTGGTTAGCTCCCCGGCTTTTTGAGCGTTCAAAACCGAAAAAATGTTGAGCACACAGGCAAGAATCAGGTAGTTTTTCATTTTGTAATGGATAGAATTTGCAGAAGATAAAGCAGCTAATCAAACGCTAAAAACGGATAAAAAATACAAATCTGCCCCATCTATCGAAAGGTATTTTTTGACAATTGACAAAATTCTCTGGAGATTCATTCACAACTTTCCCCTTTTTTCACGTTAATGCGTTAGAAACGCTGATTTCACAGTTCATAAATTTATTTTGCTAATATTGCAAGGAATTTGATCGTTTAGCCATCATGAACAGAACTTTTACCTTTTTCTTTATTCTGCTTGCACTCGGTAAGCTCTCCATGCTCCAGGCACAATCCGGGGCCAACAAGGACTTTTTTGACCCACAAACCATTCAGGAAATCGACCTCACTTTTAAGTCGGAGAAGTGGCGGTATTTACTGGATTCATTGCGGTACAATGGCGATGGGCTGCTCAACACTGAGCTGAAAGTCAATGGAAAATCATTTGGCCACGTGGGCATCCGCATCCGGGAAAGTGGAGGATTCCAACCCGGGAATCAACGCAACAACCTGCACATTCAGTTGGACAACGTTTCAAGCGGGCAACAGCTACAGGGCTACAAAAGTATTCGCCTGTCGAGTGCACTGCGCGACCCCAGCATGGTGCGTGAGGTTTTAGCCACGGATATCGCTGGCAAATTTATGCCAGCGCCAAAAGCCAATTACGCCAATCTAACCATCAATGGGAAATATTATGGGTTGATGGTCAACATCGAGCCTTTCGAAGCTCCATTTTTTGAACGCTATTTTGAATCGAACAATGGAGCCTTTTATTATTGTCCAGCCATTCGTAAAGATACCATCGTTAGAGCTGGCTGTTTGAATGGTGGCTATGGTACGCTGCAATTGGAAAAAACCGAGTCTTGCTACGGCGATAACTTTGTGGTTGTGCAGGGTGGTAGCTTGCGGGAATTGGCAGAGTTGTCGAGAATACTCAATCAAGCTCCCGCTCAAATTGAATCCATTCTGGACGTAGACCGAACCTTGTGGATGTTGGCATACAACAATGTTTTGATCAATCTCTACAGCTACAGCGGCGGAAAAAGTACCGGATATTACCTGTATCGAGACACTGATGGTCGGTTTACTCCGCTGATTGGCGATTTCAATTTTACTTTTGGTTCCTACAAAAGCACTGGCCGTGGTTCGGACTTGAGCCTCCTGCAACTCCAACAAATGGACCCCATGCTCAATGTTGATAATGCCCTGAAACCTTTGATCAATAAGCTCTTGTCGAATCCACACTATGCAAAAGTGTACCTGTCGCACTTGCGCACCATCTTGTTTTCGGAGTTATTGACAGGCGCTTACGAAACCAAAGCGAAACAATTGCAAGAATTCATCAAGCCCGCCCTGGCCAATGATGTCAATAAAGCCTATTCCAATACCGATTTTGACCGCAGCCTGATTGCTACCATTGGCCGCTTGACCCAAATTCCCGGTATCGTAGAATTGATGAACGAACGAGTACGTTTTCTCAAACGCCATCCAGCATTGGCCGTTTTACCTCCTGCTGTATCCGATGTCAAAGCAAAACACCGTGAAAAATTTGTGGCCAATTCGATGGAAGAATTTCAACTCAACGCTAAAATCAGTGAGTTCGCGACCAAAGTGACAGTTTTTTACCGTTACAACAATCGGGAATCCTTCAAAGCGGCCATGATGCACGACGACGGCCAGCACCACGATGAAAAAGCCGGAGACTTCATTTATGGCGTCAGTCTGAAACCCAACTCGGGCAACAGCCGCATTGAATACTACATTCAGGCCGAAAATGTTAAAGCCATTGCTTATTCCCCCGAACGTTACATGTTCGAGCGGCATTCCGCTACCCTGGAAGAAATCAATAAATAGTATGAAGTTCAATTTGACGCTAATTTTGCTAGCCGTTCTGGCACCTTTGGTACTGACGGCTCAAGACATTTATGATCCCAAAAAGCTAACGGAGATCAAAATTTACTTCAAAAACCCCAAGTGGAAGCAAACTCTGGATTCCCTCAAGGATGAAAAACAGGAAGAGCGGTTGTTGGCGGACATGGTGCTCAACGGGGTGAAATACCCCGGAGTAGGGGTGCGTTACAAGGGCAACAGTTCTTATGCAAATGCCCGCAAAAGTGGCCAAGTCAAGCTCCCACTCAACATCAAAGTGAACCATACCGATCGATTGAAAAAATTGCCAGGGGGCTATACCGCCTTGAAATTATCCAACGGATTTCGTGATCCCAGTATGGTGCGGGAGGTTTTGGCGTATGAAATTGCCCGCAATTACATGCCTGCGCCCAAGGCCAATTTTGCCAAGGTGTACGTCAATGATGAATTGCTGGGGATCTATACCAATACCGAATCGGTGGACGGGCCATTCTTAGACCGCTTTTTTGGCGACCACGATGGTCCGACGATCAAAGCAGATCCCAATTGGACTGCCACAAAACCGCCCAAATGCCCCGATGGAGACAAGTGTTCGCTCAATTATTTGGGCGAAGACACCCTGTGCTACCAATATTTGTATGAATTCAATTCACCAGAAGCTGCACAGGCCCTCATTAAATTGACCCGTACGCTACAGCGTTCACCCAATGATGTCCCCGAACTGATGGATGTAGACCAGGCCTTGTGGCTACTGGCTTTCAACAATGTGATGCTCAACATTGATAGTTATATTGGTGCTTTTTCCCAAAATTATTACCTCTACCTCGATTCATTGGGAGGCTATCATCCGCTAATTTGGGACTTGAATCTCGCCTTTGGTGGATTCCGTTTGATGACTGGCGCCAAAAGACTGACCAACGATGAGATGAAAAACCTGCACTTGTTCGTGCACTACAAAGAGTCAAATGAAAAACGACCCTTGGTGACCAAACTGCTGGCCAATAACCTTTACCGCAAGATGTACCTGGCGCATTGCCGGACCATTTACAAGGATTATCTGGAAAATGGACTGTACTTGCAGCGCGCCAAAGAGTGGCAGGCATTTGTAGCCCCTCACCTCAAGCAGGACAAATACAAGTTGTATCCGGATAAGGCTTTTGCGGCTTCAATGACCGAATCGGTTGATGCGAGCGGAGAATCGATTCCAGGTATTCAACCCTTGATGGATGGTCGCCGGGATGCCTTGAAAGAAGTTCCATATCTATTTATAGAGGAAGCAGCCATCAGTAAAGTTCAACACTTGAAAACTGCGAATAAGGCCAAAATCACGATTCAAGCAACCGGTGCCCAACACGTTTGGGTTTTTTGGCGGAAAGGCAGCTTGGGCATCTTCCGTGAGCAGGAGGCAACCAAAAGTGCGGAAGGGGTTTATGAGCTGGAATTGGATGCGGGCGTGCAGTACTACGTAGTTGCAGAGGGCGAACGCTCGGCTACTGTATCTCCGGTTAAAGCCGGCATGGATTTGTATAAGATTCAGTAATCAAATTATACACAATGTTATGAAGGCAAGGATTAGACTTACGGGCAATATCCTGATGGCAATTATACTGCTGTCAGCATGCAGTTGTACAGGTCGAAAGCAGATTGGCTCGGAACAAATTGATAATTTGCTAACCAACAGGTTGCAAGAGCAACAGATTGGACAAAGTAATTTCTACATCACTTTGCCAACTGGCTACGTCATGAGAGAAACCAAAGGTCTGGATTTTTCAGTATATTATTTCTCAGCGACTGACACGACGGCGAGCGATAGTTTTACGGCTGGACTATATTTTGGTGACTACCCTGCTGAATTTCAACCCGACAGCGATGGTTGTACAACTGAAACCATGAAAGGAAAAATTTTAGATGTTTCCAAAGACTGGACGCTTTACAATTGCAATGGCCAATACACCATCCAAACCATCGTTGACAATGAAAGTGGAGCAGAGGGCAGCAAACGAATTCATGCATTTGGCCGCGTAAGCAATCAAACGGCCCTCGATAAAATATTGGGAATGTTTGCTACGCTCGTAAAGAAATGATGCCCGCATTTTTTGCTTTACTGGACAGGCATTGTTCCAACCACCTCGATGCCCAATCGGGCCAGCGTTTCTACTTTTTTCGGATTATCGGTCAACATGCGAATTGATTTGACCCCGATATCTGTCAAAATTTCGGCGGCGCTGGTAAAATCCCGGGCATCTTTGTTAAAACCCACCGCTTCATAGGCGTCGGCCTGGCTAAATCCTTTTCGTTTGTGTTCAATGCTTTTCAACAAGGCGTAATGGCCATTGCCTTTGCCTTCTTGATCCAGCCAAATGATGATGCCACGGCCAGCTTTTTCGATGAGTTGTTGGGAAATTTCCATTTGTTCGCGGCAGTCACATTCGATGCTGTTGAAGTTATGCCCGTGGATGCAGGAGGAGTGTATGCGGCACAATACGCTTTCTGCTCCAGCGATATCGCCCATCGTCAAAGCGATGATTTCCTTTTGTCCGTTGTAGTAGAGCTGTTCGTGGTAGATACCGTATTTGGTGTGGAGAGTGGTTTCGGCAATTTTGATGACCATAGGTGATGGATTTTGCTGGAGTTGAACAGACAAAAGTTGGAGGAAGTTCCTTTATCCGTATCTTTTTATCTAAATTGGAATCTCTAATAAGGCCAATACTCCCTTGTAATGCTTGGGCAGCCCCTCCGTGTTGTCCAGATCAATCGTTTTGAGGTAAGTAAATCCGCAGCTCACGTAATAATCAATCAAACGTGGGTTGTCGCCCCAGGTGTCCAGTCGGATGTAGTCCAGTTGATTCTCCTGGCAATACTGACGGGCCCAATCTACAATGGTTTTGACAAATGCTGCACCTCGAAACGCTGGATTGGTCACAATTCGGTGGATGTATACGGCGGGCTCCTGGTCCTTTTCTTTCCACAGTACGGCATCACTCAGGGTGGTGGCAAAAATACAAGCCACCTGGTTGTCAATAATGATTTTCCATTGGCGGTTTTCCTGAATTTCGGTTTCTATCAAATCCCTTTCAAAACCTTCCCATTGTTTGTTGAAGACCTTTTTTTGAAAGGCGATGGCTTCGTCGTAGAGGTGGAAGATGGTATCGATGTCAGCGTGGGTACTGTTGATTATTTTCATGTATTCATTTACTGATGTGCTGATGAGATGATTACCCCATTAGCGCATTCCCTTAGTTATTAACTCACATTACGCAGGCCTATTCTTAGTCCTCATTTGGTGCAAGTAAAAGTGAGTATTACACCTGTGCACTGCGAGTTCAATCTAACCGTAGTTTTTTTCACCGCAGAGTGAAAGAGTGCACGCGGAGTTTCGCAGAGTTTTTTAGGAGCACCTGCGGTGCAAAGAGGCAACGGAGGTCGCTATGGCTGAAAGTTGGTTCGTTACCCTCAAGTCCTATTATTCTTGACTTGATCTTTAGCAAGATCTTCTTAGAGACCGAACTCCA
>ENA-UOWO01000363-UOWO01000363.1-activated-sludge-metagenome-genome-assembly--contig:-NODE-363-length-67429-cov-62.202912_pt1 | contig 67429 bp, 61 predicted proteins | sample MGYA00238148_ERZ761564 | MGnify/ENA primary metagenome ERZ761564 (study PRJEB28885, sample SAMN05720194) | activated sludge metagenome | isolation source: Anaerobic digester | place: USA...
AAAGAACATTAACACTCCAATCCGTCGAATCCGTTTAATCAGTTGAATCCGTAGGTAAAAAAACCAAACAAAGGAGGGACAAGTGAACGAGAACCTACTGAAAGAACTCGCCCGGGAACTGGCCACCAAGGTGAACAACCTGGTGGACATCCCCATCATCAAAGAAGAAGATGAACAGGCGTTCTTTGAACTGATCATCCTGCTCATGCTGGAACTGGTCTTCAACCGCCTGGGTTTCAAGAACGTTGTCGAAATCTCGCCGCGTGTGTGAAACGCAAACTGCGCAAGAGGCGCAAGGACAGTAACAAGTAATGGATTCCGGGGCCCCATCCGCACCCCACGAACTCGCTAAGCTCGTCCGCGAGGACCCCGCCACCCCGGAATGACAGATCGGGCCTGCACTTCTGTGTGGGCCATTATTTTTAACACAGAGGCGCAGAGACACAGAGGGGGATTTCAATACAGAGGACGCAGAGCAAAAGCGGAGTAAAAGCAGAGGGACGGCGGGACAATAGAACGTGGACGACAGGATGGACAGGATGAACCGGATAAAAGAGGAATATGGACGCTTGTCATTCCGGGGTAGGGGCCCCGGAATGACACAGCGCTAATCCAGCCCCTGAAGAACAGCCAGGTTGTATCGAATAGCTTAAAGGCTCAGTTCTGTGCAGTCACCTTGAAGAATTTGGCGGGAGTGTCCATGATGATCCCCAGCCAGACATCTCCGTCGCCGGGAGCATGATCGAAGATGTATCCGTAGAGCAGTTCAAATTCAGCTTCCGGGTCCTCAGACACGTAAACATTATAATAGAGGGCGTTGGACACCTCGTTCCAGCGCAGCCAGTTCATCCCCGGTTCTCTGATCACCTCGGCTCCCAAGGGGGCTGAAACAGGCGCTCCGCCGCTGATGGTGATGCGCCGGCCTTCTCCCAGGGTGCTGACGGGTTTCCAGACGCATAACACGGTTGAAAAGACAGTTATGTTTTCGTATCCCTCATATTGGAGCACCCCGCTTTTGTACCAGTCGGATGTGCCGATGTTCGATTCCAGCACCAGTCCGCCGGGATTGGAGACGAGTCCGGCAAACAGCAGATACTGGTCCCGCAGGGCCGTGTTGGTGATGTGGATGCTGTGGTTGGTCATGCTGCCGTAATTATACAGGTTGCCGCGGCAGCCAAGATAGAGGTCTGTGTATAAAGAGGGATTATCCTGGATGCTGCCGTGGTTTACCAGGTCGCCGTTGCAGTAGAGGTTTACTATGTTGACTCCGGACTGCACAACGCTGCCGCTGGCCACGGTGAGGTTTTCAAAAGTGCAGCCGCTAACGATGGTGGCGGTGCCGTTGATGATGATGTCCTGCCCCGTAACGCTGCCGAGACCGGAGTTATTGTCAAAGTTCAGGGTGCTGAAACCCTGGGTGGCCAAAACCGCCCCGTAAAGCAGGCTGTTGTTCAGATTCAGGTTGTGGATGGCCCGGCCGTCATGCATCCGCAGAATCTTGCCGTTCAGATTCACGGAACAATTTTGGAAGGAGAGGTCCGAAAGCAGCTGCAAATCTCCGGAGGCGTGGTCCACCGTGAAGGTATCGCAGGAAATGGCTTGGGCTGTGGGTCCCTGGAGTAGCTCATGCGTTGAAGCGCCGGTGATTTGGATGGAGGCATTTGCGATGGTGCCATGGTTGTGAAGGACTCCGGAAAGGCTCAGGGCCAGGGTCCCGGTCCCGCTGTCATGGATCGTGCCGTAGTTTTCCAGGGATTGGGAAACGCTCAGGGTGTATGCTCCGTAATAGTCCCGGAGGTTTCCGGTATTGATCAGATTTCCGATCGATACGCCGTTTGCCGCTATCACAGTGCCAGCAAAGCCAATTTGATCGGCGCTGATGTCCTGGATCCAGGCATTGTTGGAAAGGATCAAGCTGCAGCCCTGGGTACCGTCGATGAGGGCGTTTTTGAAATAGCCCCCGGACATCGTGATGCTGTAACTGCCGTTGGCATCATGCATCACCAGGCTGGCAGCGTTGAACAACACATTGGAATTGAGGAAACTGAGGTCCGAAAGCAGTTGGATATGACCTCCGGTTTTGCTCACCTGGAAAAAGAAACAAGCGAAATTGGTCGATGATCCGCTCTGGGAAACGTTGTTTACGCCATCCCCGGTCAGGTTCAGCTGTCTGTTGGTGATGGAACCTTCGTTGTGAAGATCGCCGGATAGATAGACCATCAGGTCGTAATTGACGCCGTCGCTGATGGTGCCGTGGTTTTCCAGCCTGGTGCTGATCAGCAGTTGATACTGGGCATCATCGAAGATGCTCAGGTCCGCGTAGTTGATCAGGCTGCCGATCTCAACTCCGGATTTGATGAGGACATCGTCGAAGAAGTAAAGCTGGTCCGCCTCGACATTGGTCATGTAAGCGCCGCCATCCAGGCTGATGAAGCTCTGGGCCCCGCCGTCCAGGATGGCGTCCTGCAGATAACGGCTGGCACCGGCCACGCTGATCCCGTAATCCCCACTGTCATCATGCATTTGCACGGTTTTCAGGTTGAAATCCACACTGCAGTTTTGGAAACCAAGGTCCGAACGCAGCCTGTAACCCCCGCTGCCGCTGGAGAGAAAGAACGCGCAGCTGATCGGAGTGGCTGAGGAATGGAAGAGGTCCACCTGGGCGGAGTTGTTCAGAATCAGCTGGTTGTGGTTGATGGTCCCGTAGTTGAAGAGGCTTCCAGCCAGGGTTATGATGAGCGGACCGGCACCGTTGGTGATGGTGGCCCCGGAGTTGTTGACCAGGGTTCCTGAAACCGGCAGGTTCAAAGTGCTGGTGGTGTCGTTTCTCAGAATACCGTGGTTGGTGAGGTTGGCAAACGAGTTTGAGCTGGAGAGTAACACCGTGCCTTGGGTAACCGTGCTGGCGGTGCATGTAACGGTGTTGAGTCTGGCATTGTTCACAGTTAGCACGCTGGCCGGATTCCCCGAAAAGACAATCCGTTGCAAGAGCTTGCTTGAAGAGCTGTTCACGCTGCTCACATCATAGTTCTCAGCGCCGTTGTTCATGAGCACGGACCTGCTGTTCAGATCGATGCTGCAATCGCTGAAGGCCAGGTCGGAAAGCAACTGGTAAGCTGCTGAGGTTACAGTGCAAGCAAAGGTTCCGCAGCTGATGGGGGCAGCGCTGGTATCGTGATAGATGTAGCAGGTGCCGGTCCGGCTCCAGGCAAAGCGGTAATTGCTTAGGGTACCGTAATTGTACAGGTAAACCCCATAGTAATTGAGGGTTAGCGTGCCCCCTCCTGGGGAGTTACCGATGGTGCCGTAATTGTACAGCGTCTGTATGCCGTTGGTCAGGTTCTGGGTGATAGTGACCCCCGAGCGATTGGTTAGCACAGAATAATTATTGATCAATCCAACGCTGGTGAAGGTCACATTGATATAGATCTGAACTTCCCCGTAAAATGCGAGGTTACCGCCGGAAAAAGTCACGTATTCCAGATAGGCGTTGTTGCCCATGGTCAGGCTGCTGGTGGTTCCGCACTGAACCACCGTCTGATAAAGTCTGCCTCCGTAAACGCCAAGGTTGTTACCGTTTAGATACAGCTGGGCTCCCTGGAGGTTGATGTTCGTGTTTTCGAAATCGACGCCGGAACTGAGGTGCACGGGAGAGCCGGCATAGTAGTCTGTCAAGCTGGCCGGGCCATAGGGGCTGGTGCCGCTCAGGTAATGGATTGCCCCGCCCTGCAGTGCCAATTCGGTCGGCGTGAACACCCCGGCATTGTGCATCTGGGAGGCTATCAACACATAAAAGTTGCCGGTGGTGTTCTTGGCCATGGTCCCATTGTTTGCACACAAGCCGGAAACATACACCTGTCCACTCTGGCTGGGTTTGTTCAGCAGCGACCCGCGGTCAGTCACATTTAGGCTGGCGCAGCTTACATACCCCGTCAGGACGGGGCCCTGGATGGTTACGTTGTCTGATGAACCCGGGACCACTCCACCGATCCAGGTGGTGGAGAGATCCCAGTTCCCGCCGATCTCGGTCGAAGTGATATCGAGGGCCGCAAGCCCCGCCAAAGCGACAATCAAGAACAAGGCAAACAGTGCTTTTTTCATCTTTCTCCTCTCATGGATTATTGATTTTGATAAAGACCGCGCTCAGGGAATATTGTCAAGTCATTTCTGCTTTAATCATGAATATTGGTCACCCAGGATGATTTAGCCAGCATCCCGCAATTCCCGCAGGGTTGAATGCAGCTCGAGCATGAAAGGGACAGGCTGTCACTGGCTGAGACTTTTGCCCTTGCTGGATCTGGTTGCCAGCTGAGCCAAACCGCAGCATGGATCGGTAAAAGAAGCCCCCGGCAAAAAAATCCTTGCCTAAATACCTTGTTCGCGATTTGTGGAACGCAAAAATGTTTTGGCTCGATCAGAGCTATTATGGGAGCGTCAATGAGGTTAAAAACCTTTCCCGGGGGAGTTCATCCCCACGATCACAAGCATTTTTCCGCCTCCGCCCCGATCGAGGTGATGCCCCTGCCCCAGCGGGTGGTGATCCCCATGTCCCAGCACATCGGCGCGCCCTCCGTGCCGATCGTCAAGGTGGGCGACGAAGTGAAGGCCGGGCAGAAGATCGCCGATGCCGGAGGTTTTGTTTCCATACCCCAGCACGCCTCGATCAGCGGCAAAGTTACCAAGATCGATGTTTTCCCGCATCCCGCGGGAGCTTCAGCCCTGGCCATCGAGATCACCGGCGACGGGAACGACAGCTGGATCGAGCTGGGCGATGATCCCAACTTCCTGGACCTCTCCGCGGAAGAGCTGAAAAACCGCATCGGCGAAGCCGGGATCTGCGGCATGGGCGGCGCGGGCTTCCCCACTTTCGTGAAACTCTCGCCCCCGGCGGACAAACCCATCGACACCGTGATCCTGAACGGCGTGGAGTGCGAACCCTATCTCACCGCCGACGATCGGCTGATGCTGGAAAAAACCCAGGAAGTGGTGAACGGCCTGAAGATACTGATGAAGGTGCTCGGAGCCAAACAAGGCATCATCGGCATCGAAGCTAACAAACCGGACGACATCGCCGCCATGAACAAGATCCTGGCCTCCGAAAGCCAGTTCCGGGTGGTGCCGCTTAAACTGCAGTATCCCCAGGGCGCGGAAAAACAGCTGATCTATGCCGCCACGCGCAGAAAAGTCCCTTCCGGCGGCCTGCCCATGGCCGTGGGAGTGGTGGTGCAAAACGTGGCCACCGCCTTTGCCATCTACGAGGCCGTACGCTACAAAAAACCTTTGGTGGAGCGGATCATATCCGTTACCGGAAGTGTGGTGGCGCATCCCAAAAACCTCAAAGCCCGGATCGGAACGCCTTTTACCGAACTGGTGGAATTCTGTGGCGGCGTGACCGAGGATCCCGGCAAGATCATCTCCGGCGGCCCCATGATGGGTTTCGCGCTGCCCTCGCTGGCGGCACCGATGGCCAAAGGCAACTCCGGACTGGTGCTGATGAATGAAAAAGAAAGCAAAACGCTGGAAGAACGCAATTGCCTCCGCTGCGCGCGCTGCGTGGACGTTTGCCCCATGAACCTGCTGCCCAGCTCGATCGCCCAGGCGGTGAAAGCCGGGGCGATGGACATCGCGCTCAAGGCGGGCCTGGAAGACTGCATGAAATGCGGAAGCTGCGCCTACGTCTGCCCCGCGCACATCCGCCTGGTGCAGTGGATCGACACCGGCAAGATCCGGCACGCGGAAGCCCTGCGCGGCAAGAAATAGAGGTATCGCCATGAAAGACAGATTCACAGTTTCACCCGCGCCGCATCTGCACGACCGCACCAGCATCCCCAACGTGATGTGGAACGTGGTGCTGGCCTTGCTGCCAGCGCTGGGTTTCGCGGTTTACTATTGGGGTTTGAACTCTCTCTGGCTCACCCTGCTGGGAGTGCTGGCCGCAGTGGGCACCGAAGCCCTGATCCAGTGGCTGCGCAAAGTTCCCATCCGTGTTTCGGACGGCTCGGCCGTGCTCACCGGCATGCTGCTGACCTTCAACATTTCCCCCTCTTCACCCTGGTGGCTGCCGGTGGTGGGAGCCATCTTCGCCATCGCCATCGGCAAACAGGTTTTCGGCGGACTGGGCAACAACCCCGTGAACCCGGCCCTGCTGGGACGCGCCTTTTTGCTGGCCTCCTGGCCCGCGCTGATGACCGGCTTCCAAACCTGGAAACAGCCAGGAACGTCCATCTCCATGAGCGGCATCGACCCCCGCATCATCGATTCGAACCTCCAGGCCGTTTCCAGCAAAGCTTACGACCTGGTGACCGGCGCCACACCTCTGAACGTGGCCCACACCCTGCGGGACAGTTCGTTCGTGAACACCCTCGCCGCCACCAAGGACGCCAGCCTGGACATTGGCAACAAGATCTTCAACGGCATGATCGACCTCGGCACCCTGAAAAACCTGTTTTGGGGCCAGATCGGCGGCTGCATCGGCGAAGTATCCGTCTTCGCGCTGCTGCTGGGAGCGGTTTACCTGCTCTGGCGCCGGATCATTGAATGGCGCATCCCCTTCTTCTATCTGCTGACGGTGTTTGTGCTCACCTTCCTGTTCGGCGGCCTTCCCGGCACCGGCTATTCGCTCACTCTGCCCATCTTTCACCTCTTCGCCGGCGGACTGATGCTGGGCGCTTTTTTCATGGCCACGGACTACACCACCAGCCCCATCACCAAAAACGGCCGCGTGGTCTATGCCATCGGCTGCGGCGTGCTCACAGTGATAATCCGCCTGGTGGGTGGCTATCCGGAAGGGGTTTCCTACTCCATTCTATTCATGAATGTGATGACCCCCCTGATCGACATGCTCACCCGGCCCAAAGCTTTCGGGAGGTTGAAGAAATGAAGCTGTTTCTCAGGCTCGGCCTCATCCTGCTGGCGTTCTGCGTGGTGGCCACCGCGCTGTTGGCCTATGTGAATTCCGTTACCAAGCCCAAGATCGACGCGCTGAAGATCAAGGAAGCCGAGGAAGCCCGGAGTTCCCTGATCGCCGGCGCGACCTTTGAAGCGCTTGGTTTCAAGGCCGGAGATGATTCCCTCAGCTATTTCGTGGCCAAAGACGCCAAGACCGGCGAGATCAGGGGCTACACCTTCACCGCGGCCAAAACCGGGTATTCCAGCAACGTGAAGACCATGGCCGCCATCGGAGCGGATTTCAAACTCATTGCCATCAAGGTGATCGAACAGGCAGAGACTCCCGGCCTCGGCGCGAACTGCACCCAGAGCTCTTTCACGGACCAATTCAAGGGCCTGGCCGCCGACCAGGTGCTGGTGGACAAAGACGGCGGACCGATCAAAGCCCTCACCGGTGCCACCATCACTTCGCGCGCCATCGCCAACTCGCTGCAGGAACAGATCGCCCTGGTGCGCAAAGACATCGAATCCCGGCAATTGGAGGCACAACCATGAGCTTCATGAAAGAACTCACCAAAGGCATCATCAAGGAAAACCCGATCTTTGTGATCGTGCTGGGCATGTGCCCCACCCTGGCCACCTCCACTTCGGTGAACAACGCCATCGGGATGGGCGCCGCGGCCACCTTTGTGCTGGTCTGCTCCAATATCATCATCTCCCTGATCAAGGGTGTGACGCCGGACAAGATCCGCATTCCGGTCTATGTGGTGGTGATAGCTTCATTTGTATCGATCGTGGACATGGCGATGGCGGCCTTCGTTCCGGACCTGCACAAGTCCTTGGGCCTGTTCATCCCGCTGATCGTGGTGAACTGCATCATCCTGGGCCGCGCCGAAGCCTTTGCCAGCAAAAACAACATGCTCAATTCCCTGGCCGACGGCATCGGCATGGGCCTGGGCTTCACCCTGGCTTTGGTGGTGGTGGCCACTTTCCGTGAGATCCTGGGCAACGGCACCTGGGCCGGGATCAAAGTTCTGCCCCAGAGCTACAATCCCATGCTGATGGCCATTCTCGCCCCCGGCGCCTTTATCACCCTGGGCCTGCTGATGGCCCTGATGAACCTGCTGAAGGAGAGGAAACAATGAGCACTCTGGGACAAATCTTCGTGATCGCCATCAGCGCCATCTTCGTTCAGAACTTCGTGCTGTCGCGCTTTTTGGGCCTCTGTCCCTACCTGGGCGTGTCCAAAAAAATGGATTCCGCCTTTGGCATGGGCATGGCCGTGATCTTCGTGATGACCCTGGCCTCAGCGATCACCTACCTGATCAACAGCTATCTGCTGGTGCCCTATAACCTGGAATACCTGCGCACCCTGGCCTTCATCCTCACCATCGCCGCGCTGGTGCAGTTCGTGGAAATGGTGATCCAGAAAAACGCCCCCGCCCTCTACAAGTCGCTGGGTGTCTATCTGCCGCTGATCACCACCAACTGCGCCGTGCTGGGCGTGGCCATCCTGAACATCACCCCCCTGGCCGACGGCAGCACCTACAACTTTGGCCTCGCCATCCTGAACGGCTTCTTCTCCGGCGTGGGCTTCACCTTTGTGCTGCTGGCCATGGCCGGCATCCGCCAACGCCTGGAGCTGGTGGACATGCCCAAAAGCATGCACGGTTTTGCCAGCGGACTGATCCTCGCCGGGATCATGGCCCTGGCCTTTTACGGCTTCATGGGCCTGAAGATCTGAGGAGACAAAATATGGAACAAATTGCCGTTATCACCCTCGCCGCTTCGCTGCTCTCCCAGATCGGGACCCCGGTGATCATTTTAGGGGCCATGGGGCTTGTCTTCGGGCTCATCCTCGCTTTCGCCGCCAAGGTCTTTGCCGTGAAGATCGACCCCCGGGTGGAACAGATCACCGCCGCGCTGCCCGGCGCCAACTGCGGAGCCTGCGGCAAAGCCGGCTGCGCGGGCTACGCAGACTCCATCGTCAACTCCGGCGCGGAAGTGAATCTCTGCGCGCCCGGCGGACCTGAAGCCGCTGCCGCCATCGCCCGGATCATGGGCACGGAGGCCGGTTCCATGGAGAAAAAGGTCGCCGTGATCCACTGCAGTTCGGGCGGCTACAACAACACGAAGTGGAAATATGCCTACCAAGGCATCGAATCCTGCCTTTCCGCGGTGAACGTTGCCGGTGGCCCCAACCTTTGTGCCTGGGGCTGCATTGGCTTCAACGACTGCATGAAGGCCTGCAAGTTCGGCGCCATCAGCGTTGACGCCTGCGGGATGCGCGTGATCGACGCGGACAAATGCACCGCCTGCGGCGCCTGCGTGAAAGCCTGCCCGCGCAAACTGATAGAATTGGTGCCGCTTAAAAACGACGTTCACGTTAAATGCTCTTCCCAAGACAAAGGTCCCCTGGCCAAACAATCCTGCGGCAACGAGAAACCCTGCATCGGCTGCGGTATTTGCGGCCGCAAATGCCCGGTCCAGGCCATCACCATCGAAAACAACCTTGCCCGCATCGACTATGCGAAATGCATCAACTGTGGCATCTGCGCCACCGCCTGCCCCACCGGCGCGATCCTGGACCTGATCTGCGGAGCTCGCAAAAAAGCCGAGATCACGGATGAACTCTGCATCGGCTGCACCATCTGCGCGAAAAGCTGCCCCGTCCAAGCCATCAGCGGAGAAGTGAAACAGGTGCACAAGATCGACAAAGAGAAATGCGTGGGCTGCGAGATCTGCGTGAGCAAATGCCCCAAGCAGGCCATTAAAATGGTTTGAGGCCTCCGGCAACCTTTCTCAAGGCGGGAGTGAAAAACCCGCCTTTCTCTTTATCCGGGCCCAATCCCCCAGGACCGGCCTGCCGCCCGTCCCTCCCATGATCCCCGCATCTCAGGCGGGCATCTGGCGGGAGGCGAGATTGAGGCCGGATCGGGCGCTTTAAGTGGGCGGGGGCTTGCGGAAGATTTTCCCAAGCCGATCCTGCGCTCTGCCCCTCATCCAGGCGCCTGCAATTTTGCGATTGACACAAACAGCCAGTCCAAAATAATAGAAAAAAACATCATTTCAGACAGCAATGGAGAGATAATGCCCTATATTTCCAATACTGACGCGGAACGGCGCCAGATGCTCTCGCGGATCGGGGTGGGTTCTTTTGATGAACTTATCGCCGCGATCCCCAGGAAATTGCGCCTGCAAGGACTGCTGGAGCTGGAAGCCCCGCTTTCGGAACTCGAGATGAGCAGACGCATCCAGGAACGCACCTGCGGAAACGTTTGCGTGCAGAAGGCCAGTTCCTTTTTGGGAGCCGGCGTTTACGACCATTTCATCCCCGCCGCGGTGGATACCATTGTGTCCCGCCCGGAATTCTTCACCGCCTACACGCCCTACCAGGCCGAAGTAAGCCAGGGAACGCTGCAGTTCATTTATGAATATCAGACGATGATCTGCGAGCTCACCGGCATGGAAATAGCCAACGCCTCGATGTACGACGGGGCCTCGGCGGCGGCGGAAGCCATCCTGATGGCGGTGCGCAGGAACGGCCTCAAAAAAGCCATCCTGCCCGCCAGCCTGCATCCCGAGTATGTGAAGGTGATCAAAGCCTATACAGAGGGGATCGGAGTGGAACTGATAAGCTGCGAAGCCAACGCCGGTATCACCGCTCTGGACGATCTGACGGCCAAAATGGACGCCAGCGTGGGCAGCGTGGTGATCCAGACCCCAAATTTCTGGGGCAACATCGAGCCGCTGAGCCAACTGGAAAAAGTGGTCCACAGCAATCCCAAAACACTGCTGATCGTGGCCGCGGACCCCATCTCGCTGGCCATCCTGAAAGCGCCGGCCGCCTGTGGCGCCGATATCGTGGTGGGTGAAGGCCAGGCCCTGGGCAACAGCATGTATATGGGCGGACCGCTGTTCGGATTTTTCGCCACCAGGCTGGACATGGCCCGCGCCATGCCGGGCCGGATCGTGGGCGGAACCCTGGATAAAGACGGAAAGCGGGCTTACGCCCTCACCCTCCAGGCCCGCGAACAGCACATCCGCCGCGCCAAGGCCACTTCGAACATCTGCTCCAACCAATCGCTCTGCACCCTGGCGGCAACGGTTTACCTGAGCCTGCTGGGAAGCGACGGGCTGGCTGAAGTTGCCACCCAATCCACCCAACTGGCCCACTACATGGCCCAAAAGATCGCCTCCGTGCCGGGATTCTCCCTCGTTTGGCCTGAAGTTCCCTTCTTCAAGGAATTCGCGGTGAACTTCCCCGTGCCAGCGAGGCAGGTGATCGCCGATCTGCTGAACCACGGCATCTATGCCGGGGTGGACCTGGCCACCTTCAGCCAAAGCGATCACCGGCTGCTGATCGCCGTTACGGAAAAGAAAACGCTGGCCGAGATCGACGACTACATCGAGACCCTGCGGGAGCTGAATTATGAGTAAGACCATATTTGAACACAGCGTTGCCGGCCGCCGCGGGGTTACCCTGCCGCGGCGCGAACTGAACACGGAAGTGCGGGAGCTCATCGCCCCCGAATATCTGCGCGAATCGGCGCCCCGCCTGCCCCAGGTAAGCGAAATGGACGTAATGCGCCACTACATCAAGCTTTCGCACCGCAACCATTTCATCGAAAAAGGCCTCTATCCGCTGGGCAGCTGCACCATGAAATACAACCCCAAGGTCCACGAAGCCCTGGTACGCCATTCCTGCTTCAACAACATCCATCCCTGCCAACCCCAATCCACGCTGCAAGGCTCGCTGGAGATCCTGTACGAGCTTCAGAAAGATCTGGCCGAGATCTCCGGCATGCACCAGGTGACGCTGCAACCGGTGGCCGGGGCCCAGGGCGAATTCACCGGCATCAAGGTGATCGCAGCCTACCACCAGGCCAAGGGAAACCACCACAAGACCAGGATCATCATCCCGGATTCCGCGCACGGCACCAACCCAGCCACCTGTTCCCTGGTGGGTTACGACGTGGTGGAACTGAAATCCGACGCCCGCGGACGCTGCGACCTGGAGCATCTGAAAAGCATCGTTGACGACAGCATTGCCGGTTTCATGCTCACCAATCCCAACACCCTGGGCCTGTTCGAAGACCAGATCGAAGAGATCGCCGCCATCATCCACGGCGTGGACGGCCTCATCTACATGGACGGCGCGAACCTCAACGCGCTGCTGGGCATCGTGCAGCCGGGCAAGATCGGCTTCGACGTGATGCACTTCAATCTGCACAAGACTTTCGCCACGCCACACGGCGGCGGCGGACCGGGCAGCGGGCCCGTGGGCGTGGTGGAAAAACTGGCGCCTTACCTTCCCGTGCCGCTGATCGGTAAAAATGACGACGGCTATTTCCTGGACTACAGCCACACCGCAACCTCCATCGGCAAGGTGCACACCTGTTATGGCAATTTCGCCGTGCTGCTGCGCGCCTACATCTACATCAAAATGCTGGGCGCGGAAGGCCTGAAACGGGTGGCAGAAAACGCCGTGATCAACGCCAACTACCTGATGGCCCTGCTGCAAGACCACTATCACATCCAACACACGGAACCCTGCATGCACGAGTTCGTGGCGGATTCGCTCTGGCAGAAAAAGGAGTTTGGAGTGAGCACTCTGGACATTGCCAAAAGACTGCTGGACAAAGGTTTTCACGCCCCCACGGTGTATTTCCCGCTGATCGTGCCCGAGGCCATGATGATCGAGCCCACGGAGACCGAGAGCAAGGAATCCCTGGACGCCTTCGCTGCCGCGATGCTGGAAATTGCGCAGGAATGCCGCGAGAACCCGGAATTACTTCATGATGCCCCGCTCACCACGCCGGTGCGCAGGGTGGACGACGTGCGTGCCGTCAAGTTCCTCGACGTGGCCTTTTCCCCCGGGGAATGAATTTAAAGACATTTTGGAGATAAAATGAAGAAAACCCTGATATTGCTGATCAGCCTTGGGCTGGTCTCGCTCGGTTTTGCGGCCGAGATCAAACTGGGCTATGTGAACACCGACCGCCTGCTGCTGGAAAGCAACGAAGCGGCGGAGATCTCGCGCCTCTTTAACCTGGACAAGCAGAACTGGACCAACCAGGTCAAGCAGCTTGACGATGAGATCAAGCAGATGGAACGCAACTTCGAGATCGACAAGCTCACCAAGACCGAAGCTGCCAAACGCGACGCCCAGACCAGGATAGACGCGAAAAAAGCCGAGGCCGGACGCCTGCTGGAAGAATACTTCGGCGAAGGCGGAAAGGCTGAACAGCGTTACCGCGAACTGATCGACCCCCTTACCCTGAAGATCCACAACCTGATCATGAAAACCGCCGAAGACGAGAAATACACCATGATCTTCGACGTGAGCATGGGCATGGTGCTCTACGCCCTGCCGGCGCTGGACCTCACGGAACAGATCCTGCTGGAGCTGAACAAAGACACTCTGGCACCCACTGACGGAGGCCTGCTGCAAAACGAGGTCGAGCCCGAGGATCCTTTCAAGACCGAAGAACCAAAACAAGAAGATTTCCCCGAATTCAAACCATGAGGAAATTCGCTTCCGCCCTTTCCGGAGCAGAGATCCAGGCAATCTGCGGAGGCGAATACAGGGGCTCTGACAAGCTGCAGGCCGCCAGCGTGGCCGATCCCGCTGAAGCGGCGGCGGATAGTGTTGTTTACTGTGAGCAGCCCCGCTTTTTTCAAACCGTGCGGGACTCCCAGGCCGGCCTGATCATCTGCGCGCCGGACCAGGCGCCGCAACTTCCAGGCCGGAATCTGCTGCTGCACCCCAGGCCGGGTTTGGCCATGCTGAAGCTGCTGAGCTGGTGGCTGGAAAGTTCCGCGGAAAAACCGCCCCCGGGCATTCATCCCACTGCGGTGGTCTGCCCCGGAGCTGAGATCGGGGCTGATGCCCATATCGGCGCGTTTTGCGTGCTCGGCCCAAATTGCCGGATCGGCACCGGAGCGGTTATCGAAGCGCACTGCGCGATCGGACCCCAAACCACCGTTGGCAAAAATACCTGGCTCTATCCCCGCGTTACGCTCTACCCCCGCAGCGTGATCGGGGCCGATTGCATCATTCACAGCGGAGCGGTGATCGGGGCGGACGGGTTTGGCTTCGTTCTGGAGGATGGAGTTCAGCAAAAGATCCCCCAGGTGGGCAACGTGGTGATCGGTGACAGGGTGGAGATAGGCGCCAATACCGCCGTGGACAGGGGAACCCTTGGCCCCACCAGCATCGGCGAGGGAACAAAGATCGACAACCTGGTGCAGATCGGCCACAATTGCCGGATCGGCAAACACTGCATTCTCTGCGCGCAGGTGGGCCTGGCCGGCAGCACGGTGCTGGGCGATCATGTTTACATGGCCGGCAAATCCGGCTCAGCCGGGCATCTGAGCATTGGCGACCGCGCCATGGTTGGCGCCCAGGGCGGCGTTACCCACGACCTTCCCGCCGACGGTCTGTATTGGGGCACGCCAGCCATCGATGCCAATATCTACAAACGCATTCTGGCCCTTCAAAGAAAATTGCCCGAGATCTACGGGCACTACCGTAAACAGATAAAAAATGATGAGGACTGAGCCATGGCAGAATTCAAGCACACGATCAGATCGGAAGTAACGTACTCCGGCATCGGCCTGCATTCCGGAGAGATCTCCACCATCCGCTTCCAGCCGGCCGGCAAGGATGAGGGCATCGTCTTCATCCGCACCGATCTGCCCGCCAAACCGGAGATCCCGGCGGACATCGACCACGTGGTGGATATTTCGCGGGGCACCACGATCGGCCTGAACGGCGTGACCGTTGGCACCATCGAGCATGTTCTGGCGGCCATCAAAGGCCTCATGATCGACAACATCCGCATCGAGATAGACGGCCCGGAAGTGCCGGTGGGTGACGGTTCCCCCCTGGTTTTCGTGACCTTGCTGAAAGAGGCCGGCTACGAAGAACAGGATTCGGAACGCGTCTATTTCGAATTTGACGAGGCGATCAGCTATTCCTGCCCGGAAGAGAATGTGGACGTGGTGGTGGTGCCTTCCAACGAGCTGAAGGTTACCTTCATGATCGACTACAAGCACCCGCATCTGAATACCCAATACACTTTTCTGCCAAACCTCAGGCACTTCGAGCGGGATTTTGCCGGGGCGCGCACCTTCTGCTTCATCAACGAGATCCTCCAGCTCAAGGAACAGGGCCTGATCAAAGGTGGATCGCTGGACAACGCGCTGGTGATCGCGGAGCCGGACATGAGCGCCGCTGAACTGGAGCATCTGCGCGAGGTTTTTGCCTATCACGTGCCCATCACGGTTTCGCCCGCGGGAATCCTGAACAGCCACCCGCTGCGGTATCCGAACGAGTTTGTGCGCCATAAAGTGGTGGACCTGATCGGCGACATGGCCCTGCTGGGCATGCCCATCCGCGGCCACATCCTGGCCGCCCGCAGCGGACATAAAACCAATGTGGAGCTGGTGAAAAAACTCCGCCAGATCCAGCTGAAACAAGATTTGAAAAAGAAATATCAAAAGGATCACAGCAAGGACTTGGTCTTCGACGTCAATGCCATCATGAGCATCATCCCCCACCGCTATCCCTTCCTTCTGGTGGACAGGATCATCGACCTCAAGCCCGGCGAAGCCATCACCGGCATCAAAAACGTGACCATCAACGAACCCTTCTTCCAGGGGCATTTTCCCGGCCATCCCATCATGCCCGGAGTGCTGATCGTGGAGGGCATGGCCCAGACCGGCGGCATCATCCTGCTGCGCCAGATGGACGATCCCTCCCAGTGGGTGGCTTATTTCGCCTCCATCGACAATGTGAAGTTCCGCAGACCGGTGCTGCCCGGCGACACCCTGCGCTACGAGCTGAAAGTCATCTCCCTCAAACGCAGCCTCTCCAAGATGCACGGCGACGCCTACGTGGGCGACGAGAAAGTGGCCGAAGGGGATTTTTTGGCCCTGCTGCAGAAAAAAGGGTCATGAGCTCCATCCACCCCACGGCCATCATCCACCCCGGAGCCGAGATCGGCGCGGACTGCGAGATCGGGCCTCATTGCCAGATCGGGCCGGAAGCGATCTTGGGCCGTGGCAACATACTTCACTCCCACGTGATCGTGATGGGCCAGGCGCGGATCGGAGACGAAAATCAGATCTTTCCCTACGCCGTGATCGGCACCGACCCCCAGGACCTCAAATACAGCGGGGACATGACCGGCCTCAGCATCGGCCACCGCAATGTGATCCGCGAGTTCGTAACCATCAACCGCAGCAACAACCCTGAGGAACTTACCCGCGTGGGTGACGACAACCTGCTGATGGAATACGTGCACGTGGCCCACAACTGCCAGGTCGGCTCCGGCTGCGTGATCGCCAACACCGTGCAACTGGCGGGGCATCTGGTGATCGGCGATTTCGCCAGCATCGGCGGACTCACCGCCGTGCACCAGTTCGTCCACATCGGCACCCACGCCTTTGTGGGAGGCGCTTCCGCCGTAAAAAAGGACATCGCCCCCTACACCCGGGGCATGGGCAATCCTTATAAAACCGCCGGCCTGAACAGCGTGGGCCTGCTGCGCAAAGGTTATTCCAGCGAGAGCCTGGCTTCCATCAAGCAGATCTACCGCGTCTTCTACCGTCAGGGCCTGAACGTTTCCCAGGCTTTGGAACTCGTGGGATCCTGGCCCTCCCTAACTCCCGAGCAGCAAATCTTCGTCAATTTTGTCCGCTCCTCGGAACGCGGTCTCTCATCCTGAGGTCGGGTTTTCCCCCTCCGGCTCCCAATATCAATACGGTATCAATACGGAATCAATACGGATGAAATCCGTATTGATTCCGTATTGATACCGTATTGATAATGGGAGCGGACTGAGGATTTTGGAGGGTTTCTGGTGGGCTCTTCCACCCATCAAGTTTGATGGATAACCATACCTGAAATCGGGGCAGGCCCTCCCAGGCAGCGGGTTTTCCCTTTTTGCATTGACAAAAAACAGCCTGCCAGGAATATTGAGAAATCTTAAAGATGGAGTGTGAACATGGAAAATAGGACATGGGAATACGTGAGCGTGTTCATTATGTCCTGGTTGCTCGTTTACGGGCTCACGCCTTTCATCATCAAACTTGCCAAGGCGCTGAACTTTGTGGACAAACCCGAAGCCAGAAAGATGCATCTCACCAGCGTCCCCTACATGGGGGGGCTGAGCGTGTTCATTGGCTTTTTCCTGCTCTGCATCTACGATGTGACGATCTCCGCCAACCGCAGCTTCGACCCGGCGATGCTGGGTTATCTGGGCGGCTCTTTGCTGATCATGCTGATCGGCCTCATCGACGACCGCTGCGGCATGAACCCCATCATCAAGCTGATCGGGCAGATCACCGTGAGCCTGGTCTTCATCCTCACGAACTTCCAGTTCCCGGAACTGCAAAACATGTTCGGTTCCTTCTACATTTCCCTGCCTGTGATGGTGGTATGGATGGTGGGGTTGATGAACGCGTTGAATTTTTTGGACAACATGGACGGCATTTTGAGCGGGATCGCGGGGATCCTGGGCCTGGGCTTTTTCGCCTTCAGCCTGGCCAACACCACCGGCTCGAACGGTGCGGAGATGGCCTTCATCGGCCTGATCTCGCTGAGTTTCGCGGGCAGCGCCCTGGGCTTTCTGCCCTTCAACTTCAACCCTGCCAAGATCTTCCTGGGCGACGCGGGATCGATGTTCATCGGCTATTTCCTCTCCTCGATGGGCATCCTCATGGCCCGCTACGCCGTGCTGACCAGGGAAAACAACGTTTTCTACCTGCTGCCCGTGCTGCTGCTCAGCTACGCCATTTTCGACATTTCCCTGGTGAGCTACACCCGCAAACGCGACGGACGCCACGTGATGCAGGGCGGCAAAGACCATTCCACCCACCGCATCCACACCGCGCTCGGCTCCATCAAGATCACCGCCCTGATCATCTATGCCATCAACATCCTGATCGTGCTCACCACCATCATCATTTTCATCACCGGAAACCAGGTGCTGCTGCTGGTCTCCACCCTTATGCTGGCCACCTTTTTCATAGTCTTTGGCCGCAAACTGGACCAGATCCCCATCGTGGTGCCCAGCAACCAGCAGAAAACTAATAAAGTGGATAAATGAGCCTTTTTGCCGGAACAGAACCCATTGGCCGGAGCGCTTCGCGGGGCAAGTCAGCGGCCAGCCGCTGGCCGGTGCTGCTCACCCTGCTCCTTCTTCTCTTCACAAGCGCTTGTGAAATAAACAGATACAACAGCGCTGAGGATCATTATAACAACCGGCGCTACGCCGCCGCGATCCAGGAACTGGACGATTACATCAAGACCGGCCAAAACGGCGCCCTGATCACCCGCAGCGAGATCCTGCGCGGCCAATGCTATTACGAGCTTGGTCTGCTGGCCTTGCAGCGGGAAAGCTATGATCTGGCGATCAAGTTTTTCAAACTCTCCAATTCCCAGGAAGCGGACCAAGCCCTCGGCCGGATCTATCGCGACATGGCCGACAAAGCCCTGGAGCAGAACAACCGGCAGCTTTCGCTGGATTTTGTGAACGCCATCCTGCGCGAGATCCCCGGCTCGGAACTCACGGCGGAGATGCTGAACCGCAGGATCGGCTTCCGGCTGGACACCTTCATCGACCATGAAGGAGCCTGGCAGGATTACATGGACCTCTACGACAATTATCCCAACAACGCGTTTGAGGTGGCCGCCCGCAAACAGATCCTGCGCATCATCCCGGCCAAGGTGGATTACGCCCGCCGGCTCTACGGCTCCGGCTATTACAGCGAAGGCCTGCGCGTCTTGTTTGAACTGGGCAAATACCCCGTGGTGGAAAGCGCCGCCAACAACCAGATGATCGCCGAAGCCTATATCGGCCAGGCGGAGAGCTTTCTGAAAGGGCAAAACTATCTGGAGGCGGACCGCTTCTTCCGCATCGCCGTCCAGTATGACCCCGGCCAAAAAGCACAGGTGGACCGGCGCTTGGAACAGGTGGCCTCGCTCTTCATCAACCGCGGCAACGAACTGGTGGCCCAGCGCGATTTTGAGAACGCCCTCATCCACTATCAAAAGACCTACGATATCATTCCCGACTACGCCCTGGCCAACCAGGCCATTGCCCGCATGAACACCATCAGGGAAAACGTGGCCCGGGCCAGGGAGGTCCAGGCCCAGGCTGAAAAAGCCGAACTTTCCGGAAAATACACCGAAGCGCTGAACCTCTACCGCCAGGCCAACAACCTTGACGGCCGGCCGGAATTCAACACCAAGATCTCCCAAATGCAAAACCTCATCGCCGCCCAAGCCGATCCCGCCGCCTTCGCCCGCCGCGTGATCAACGAATACCGCGGCGGCATCCTCAACAGCCGCATCCAAAGGCAGAAGCAGGAATTGCTGCGGGCGTACAATCCCAACGAGATCCGCGATTCCGGCTGGAAGCTCATGATCTCTTCCGGCCAGTTCAAATATGAAGCCCGATACGACCTTGTAACTCCCACCATATCATACTATTATGTATGGCAAGTGAATCTGCGGGACCGCACCATCACCCCCCTTAACAAACTTTCTGAAAAACTGATGGAGTGAGCATGCGCAAGATCATCTTCACGCTTCTGCTCCTGATCCTGGCCACGGGTCTGCTGGCCCAGATCCAGTTCGACATCGAATCCTTCGCCGACAGCACCAAGTACGGCTGGAAGGATTGGCGCGCCCGTGCGGTTTACCGGGACGGACTTCTCGACCGGCAGGAAATGCTCCAGCTATATGAGATGGAATCCAGCTCGATCGGAAGCGCCATCCTCAAATCCGCCCTGGTACCGGGTTTTGGCCAGATCACCAGCAAGGCCGGCACCAAGGGTACCATCTTCCTGGGCGCGGAATTGCTCTCCCTGGGTGTTTCCCTCTACCTGTACGACCGCAGCAACTACTATTACGATCAATACCTCACCGCCACCCAGATCGACGAGATCCAGGAATATTACAGCCTGGCCCAGACGCCCAGATACTATTCCCTGCTCTTTTTGGCACTGGGGGTGGTGATCTGGGGCTATAACATCTACGACGTGATCCTCACCACGGACAGTTACAATGCCCAAGTCTGGCAGGAGATCCTGCAGAAATACGCAAAAAGAACCGTCAGCCTCGGTCCGGATGGGATCCGGGTGCGCTTTTAGGATGGCCCCGATGAAAACCAAACTTCTGCTTGCCGCTTTGGTCCTGCTGCTCACCGCGGCCTGCCTCAAACACAACAACCCCCTCGATCCCTACGACAATCCGGACATCATCGTGCCGGACCAGGTAAGCGGCGTGCAGTGTTTTGCCTCCCCGGCGGGTTCCGCCAACAAATTCGTGGAGGTGCGCTGGATCGCCAACCCGACCCTGAACACCGATGGCTACTATGTTTTCCGGGGGCTGGCCTATAATTCGGATTATGCCGTGGTGGACTCTGTGGCCACCAACATCTGCAATCACGGTGCGGAGCCCTGGCATTCCGTGTTGCCAGGTGATTACTGGTACAAGGTTTCCGCGTTCAGGGATGTTTACGATGATTCCGGAACCTACCTGGGCAGGCTGGAAGGACGGCGCAGCGATCCCCGCTTCATCCGAGTTCCGGCATAACAGGGCATGCGCGAGGATTTTTCCCGGGAGCTGAACCCCCAGCAGCTCGGAGTGGTAACCGACACAGAAGGCCCGCTTCTGGTTCTGGCGGGTGCCGGCAGCGGCAAAACCCGCTCCATCATCTACCGCTGCGCCTGGCTGCTGAAGGAAAAACAGGTTCCGCCCTGGAACATCCTGGTGGTAACGTTCACGAACAAAGCCGCCCGCGAACTGCAGGAGCGCCTGCAAAACCTGCTCGGCTTTCCCGTCCGCTCGCTCTGGGTGGGCACCTTCCACCACGTCTGCTCGCGCATCCTGCGCAGCGAAGCGGCCTCCCTGCCCTTCGGGGCCAACTTTTCCATCTACGACCAGGACGACCAGACCTCGCTGTTGAAAAAGATTTACAAAGAGCACAACTTCGACAAGCAGAAATACCCCCTCCAGCGCGTGCTAACCCGCATCGGCCGCTACAAGAACCGCCTCCAGCTGCCGGAAGACCTGGCCCCGGCCATCGCCGCGGACAGCCGCGGCAAAAGCTGGCAGGACGATTTTGAAAGCGCCGTCCTGCGCATCTACACTCTTTATCAGCAGCGGCTGCTGCTCAACCAGGCCCTGGATTTCGATGACATCCTGCTCTACACCGCCAAACTGCTGCAAGGCAATCCCGCCGTCCGGGCCAAATACAGCCAGATGTTCCGCTATGTGATGATCGACGAGTATCAGGACACGAACCAGGCGCAGTTCGAGATCGTGCATCAGATCGCCAGGGACCATCAGCGCGTCTGTGTGGTGGGTGACGATGACCAGGCGATCTACAGCTTCCGCGGCGCCACCATCCGCAACATCCTGGAGTTTGAGCAGGATTACCGCAACGTCCGCTCCATCCGCCTGGAACAGAATTACCGCAGCACCACCAGCATCCTGGACCTTGCCAACGCCATCATCCGCCACAACCGCCGCCGCCATCGCAAAGACCTCTGGTCTGACCTTGGCCAAGGCGAAAAACCATGGCTTCTAAACCATCAAGACGAGACCGACGAGGCGAACCAAACCGCCCAGATGGTTGCCAAACTCCACGCGGAAGGCCTCCCTTACGGCCAAATAGCTGTTCTCTACCGCACCAACGCCCAATCCCGCGTGTTTGAATACGCCTTCATGCAGCAGGAGATCCCCCACGCCATCGTCGGCAGCCTTCATTTTTACCAGCGCAAGGAGATCCGCGATCTGCTGGCCTATCTGGCCGTGCTCTCCAATCCCGCCGACGCCGAAAGCCTGCTCCGCGTGATCAACGAACCGCCCCGCGGCATCGGCCAGACCACCGTTAACCGCCTTTTGGCCCATGCCGCCAGAATTCGCGGCACCCTCTATCAGGCATTGCAAAACTCCACCGCCATCGACGAGATCGGCCCCGGACTCAAAAAGAAGCTGGGGGAATTTGCCGCCAAGCTGGATGACTGGCGCAAACTGGCCCGCGAGGCCCCCGTGCTGGAACTGGTGAAAGAGCTCATGGACCATCTGGACCTGGTCAACCTGTACAGGCAAAGCAAAGACCCCAAGGACATTTCCCGGGTGGAAAACCTGATCGAGTTCGTGAACTCGGTGAGTGAGTTTTCCGAACGCTGGGCCGAGGAGCACGACCAGCCGCCCCGGCTGGACGATTTCCTGCCTTTCGTGGCCCTGCAGACAGACATGGACAGGGTGGATGGCGGCGCCGACTCCGTGCGGCTGATGACCCTGCACAACGCCAAGGGCCTGGAGTTCGGCTGCGTCTTCATTGTGGGCCTCGAAGACGAGCTGCTCCCCCACCGCATGAGCATGGACAGCCATGAATCTATCGAGGAGGAACGCCGGCTCTTCTACGTGGGCGTCACCCGCGCCAAAACCAGGCTGTTCCTCAGTTACGCCAAATGCCGCCGCCTTTACGACACCTTTTATTACACCAAGCCCAGCCAGTTTTTGCAGGAACTGGACGACTCCCTCTTTGCCGGAAGCAACGATCAGGCCGACTTCTCCCCCGCCCCGCGGTCCCGCCCCAAAACCCGCCACAGGATCACGGAAAAGGACAAGCAGTTCCGCATCGGCCAGCAAGTCTGGCACTCTGAATACGGCCAGGGCATGGTGCTCAGCGTGGACGGCACCGGCCCCTCCGCGCGCCTCACCATCTCGTTCGCCAGCGGCAAGCTGACAAAGATCATCGGCACCTTTGTGAGCACAGAGCCGCTCTGAGCCTGGCATGACACTTTACGAAAAGATCCTCCCCTGGCTGGAACGCTCACCCTTCTTTCAGGAACTGCCCTCCCTTCCCCTAAGTCCCGAACGCCACCAGCTCCATCACCTCAACCAGAGCGCCCGGGCCCTCGCGGCAGCGCATCTTTGGGCCAAGACCGGAAAGGACATCCTGATCGTTTCGCAGGACGACATCATCGCCGAAGACATCTGGGACGACCTCTGCACCCTGATCGGCGGCGCCAACGCGCATTATCTGCCGGATTACGAGATCCTGCCCTATGAGGAACGCTCGCCCCACTATTCCATCCGCGCCACCAGGATGATGTGCCTGCACAACGTCCTGGAGCCGGAACCGGCAGTTTACAGCCTCTCCGTGCGCGCCCTGCTGCGCTGGCTGCCGCCGCTTCAGAACATCGCCCGCCACGTGAAAACCCTGCGTCCGGGCATGGAATACCCGCCTGAAGAGCTGATGCGCGACCTGGTCTATATGGGTTTCGACGTGGAATACCAAGTGAACAAGGTTTTCCAGGTGGCCCGGCGCGGCGGGATCATGGACATCTTCAGCCCGCCCGGCCTAAAGCCGGTGCGCGTGGAATTCTTCGGCGACGAGATCATCACCATGCGCCATTTTTCTCCCAACACCCAGCGCTCGGAGCCCGGGGAAGTTCCCGTTTACACGGTGATCCCGGCCCGTGAATTCTGCCTGGACGACGTTCGCGCCACCTCCCCGCTGATGGCCAAAATAAAGCACACCGGCTTCTACGAGGGCATTGAAAACCAGTACAGCCTGCTCCTGGACGAACTTTGCACCTTTGCCGATTATTTTCCTCCTGAAGGCAGGCTGCTGCTCTTTTCAAACTACATCTACGTTCACGAGGAATTTGAGCAGCTGGCCGAGCAGGTGCACAGCCAATACCGCCGCGAACTGAAAAATACCACCAAAGCCAAGCTCAGCCCGCCGGAAAAAGTACTGGCCGGAGAAGCCAAACTGCTGGAACTCTGCCGCCCCGGTGGCGCCATCTTCCTCTCCCAGAGCGAATTCATCCTGCCCTTCCCCACCCAAAACCACAAAGCCTCCTCCGAACCCCAACCCGGACTGAACGGAGATCTGTCTTTGCTGGCCTCGTCCCTAAGGCAGATGAACGCGGAGGGCGTCGATCCCGTTTTGCTCTTCGACAACCCCAGCCAGTCCAAACGCATGCACGAGCTGCTGGCTGATTTCGGCGCTGATCCGGACAGCCACATCGGCGTGCTGCACGAAGGTTTCAGCTTGCTGGACTGCGGCCTGGCCCTCTGGACGGACCACGAGATCTTCAACCGCTACCGCCGCAAACGCTATGCCCCCAGATTTTCGCCCGGCGAGGAGATCGTGGACTACGAAAGCCTCAAGCCCGGCGACTACGTTGTCCACATTGATCACGGCATCGGCATCTTCGAAGGACTGCAGATCATCAAGCTGGACGGCCAGTCCGCCGAATGCCTCACTCTGCGCTACGCCGGCGACGACCGCGTTTATGTGCCCACCTGGCAGCTGAAGCTCGTATCCAAATACGTGGCCGAGGAAAGCGCCGCCCCCACCCTCAGCCGCATCGGCAGCGCCAGGTGGCAAAACACCAAACGCAAGGCCACCGAGCAGATCGAGCTCATCGCCGCGGACATCGTGAAGCTCTACGCGGAGCGCAGTTCCCGGGTGGGAATCGCCCACCAGCCTGATTCCGACTGGCAGAGGGACCTCGAGGGATCGTTCATCTACGACGACACGCCAGACCAGGTGCGCTCCACCAACGAGATCAAGGCGGACATGGAAAGCCCGGCCCCGATGGAGCGTCTGCTCTGTGGCGATGTGGGTTTCGGCAAAACCGAGGTGGCCATCCGCGCCGCCTTCAAGGCCGTCTGCTCGGGATATCAGGTGGCCGTGCTCGTTCCCACCACCCTGTTGGCGGAACAGCACTGGCGCGTCTTTCGCGAACGCCTGGCCCAGTATCCCGTGCGCGTGGCCATGCTGAGCCGTTTCCGCAACAACGCCCAGATCCATGCCGACGTCTCCGGCATCCTTTCCGGGAACGTGGACATCGCCATTGGCACACACAGATTGCTTTCCAAGGATATCAGCTTTCCCCGCCTCGGCCTGCTGATCATAGACGAGGAACACCGCTTCGGGGTGCGCCACAAGGAACGCCTGCGCAAGCTGCAGTCGAACGTGGACACCCTCTACATGAGCGCCACGCCCATCCCCCGCACCATGAACATGGCTCTCGCCCGCCTCAAGGAGATATCCCTGATGCAGACCTCGCCGAAGGAACGCCTGCCCATCCGCACCATCATCACCCCGCGCGACAGCGAGGTGATCCGCGACGCCATCCGGCGCGAGATCGACCGCGGCGGCCAGGTTTTCTTCATCCACAACCGGGTGCAGACCATTGAGACCGTGGCCGAGGAACTGCGCGGGCTGATGCCCCAGGTGAAGTTCATCGTGGGCCACGCCCAGATGCCGGAACGCCATCTGGAAGAGGTGATGGACGCCTTCATCAGCCGTGAGTTCCAGGTACTGATCTCCACCACCATCGTGGAAAACGGCATCGACATCCCCAACGCCAACACCATCCTCGTCGATCGCGCCGACACTTTCGGCCTGGCCCAGCTTTACCAGATGCGCGGACGCGTGGGACGCTCCAACCGCCGTGCCTACGCCTACCTGCTCATCCCCCGCGGCACCACCGAAGTGGCCCGCAAACGCCTCGAAGCCCTCACCCAGTACGATTACCTGGGCGCGGGATTCCAGGTGGCCCTGCGCGATCTGGAGCTCCGCGGCGCCGGAACCATCCTCGGCACCAAACAGAGCGGTATCATCCAATCCATCGGCTTCAACTATTACAACAGCCTCCTGGAACGCGCCATCACCGCCGTCCAGAGCGGTGGCAGCATCCGGGGCGAACTGGAAACCCCGCAAACCCGCCGCAAACTCACCACCGAGATCGACCTCTATTTCCCCCCGGAATACATCACCGACGACGAACAGCGCCTCTCCATCTACCGCCGCCTGAGCGGATTTGAGGACCTGGCCGAGATATCCGATTTCGAATCCGAACTGCTTGACCGCTTCGGACCCCTGCCCGAAAAAGCCGACTGGCTGCTGATGTATTTCAAACTCAACATTTTGGCCAAACAGGCCGACCTGCTCAACTGCCACGTGCGCCACCACACCCTCACGCTGGAATTCAAACCCGAACTCCTTCCCCCCCGCGACAAGGTGCTGCGCTTCAGCTCCAAAGTGAAGCAGGAACTTCGCTTCGACGCCGCCAAGGGCCTCAAGGTTACCATCAGCCTGGATAAGAACATGGCCTACCGCGACCAGTTCGCCGAAGCCCTGCGCCTCCTTGACCTCTACGTCCAGTCCTGATCACACGCCCCACCCAGCGGTAACATCAACTACAGCCGTGTCACCCCCAATCCCACTGTGTCATTCCGGGGTGGGAGTATTGGTTTAACAGGCACCATTTTGGGAATGGGGTTTGCCGGGAGGACAACAGACGGAAGGCGGTGGCTTCAGCCACCGTTCCCGGGCATCAGCGGCGAGGGAGAGACGATCTCCGGCGGTTTCAACCGCCGGCTGACGCCCATGCCTGTATCCGGTGAACAGGCCGCAAACGCTGCCTCCGGAGGCCGTGGAGGGCGTATCACTGGGTGTTATGCCGGTGCTTGAAAGCACCGGACATCTTCTTTTTGTGGGTCGGGCACCGGGCGGTGTACGGTGGCTGAAGCCACCGCCTTCCATCTGTTGTCCTCCGGACAAATCCCAATCCCAAACGGGGCCGATCCAGACACAGTCTGAATCGATACCCTCCCAAGGGACATTGCCCGTGAGGCCTTGATTCCGGGCCCCTGCGTGCTGGTGCACGGGTCCGGGAATGACAATAAGGCCGAGCCTTCAGATGTGGGCCCCCGGGTGTTTTTATCTCTTCTCAGGTCTTCTCAGGTCTTCGCAGAGGGGTGAGAAGACCTGCGAAGACCTGAGAAGACCTGAGAAGGACTGGAAATCCTGGCTGTTTCAGCCCCTCAGTTCATAAACCTGTCACGGGGCATGGAGTATCTAAACAGGTGTGGCCGGTAACGCCCATATACATATCTGGCAAAAAGTTGGGTTGTAATCAGGCCCTGCCCCACCCGCCTCCGAAAGCTCCATAAACGCGTTCTCAGGCGCTCCTGGGGCCTGTTACGGCTGTATTGATCACCCCTTCCGTCTTGCCCCGGAAACCGCTATCACGAACCCCCCAAAACCCGCCCCAAGCCTCATCCCATTCACATCCCAATAACATCCCGTTTACTTCCCCTTGGCTGGGCGGGAACTCAGGCGGAGGTTAGTGAGGGGCGGAGCGGAGAAGGAAAATGGGGGAACGCCGGAATGATTTTCCCTTGACATTTTCCTGCCCCAATGGCCTTTGGCATTTTGAGAAGAAAACCATTGAAAAGGAGACAAGATGCTTACCATCGACTGGAAGGAAAGGCTGAAAAAGGACACGGCCGAATATCTGGAAAAGAAGCTGCCAAAAAACGATTTTGACTTTGAAATAATCTTCATCGCCTATCCGGAACGGGTCAATGGCAAGATACCTCCCGAAGTGATCGTGCACGTGGCCAACAGCATCGTGCAGAAGCTGGGCAAGAACCACGAAAAATACCTTCCCTTCTACAAGTATCTTTGGGATAAGAAAGGCGAGAACGGCAGAACGGCCTTCATCGCCATCATGGCCAAGCTGGCCGGGAAAAAACCGGCGGTGTACCTGCCCCTGGTGCAGAGCGCCGTGAACAACGCCCAGGACGCGCAGCTGGCCTCCCTGCTGGAAAAGGTGATGCTGCCGCTGATGCGCAACCAGCCGGACAAGTATCTGGCTTGCGCCTACGACTGGGCACGCTCCGGCAAGGAACTTGTGCGCAAGCAGGCTGTGAACCTGCTGATCAAGCTTTTAAGAAAGAATCCCGAACTGGGCGGGGAGGTGGTGCAGCATTTCATCAACCAGTGGCTGCAGCCCCTCGGAGACCTCGCCTCGACCCATGTGGCGCTGCTCAAGGCAGTTTACAAGCTGGACGGGGAACTGTATCTGGACGTCTGGCGCCAGCACGTTCACAGCCGCGATCCCCAAAGCGCGGAGATCCTTTGCGCCTCCCTGCAGGGTTACCATCCGGAGATCGAGGCGATCGTGGATCCCTGGACCAAAAGCGGCAACGCCAGGCTGAAAAAGACCGCTGTGGCCGCTCAGCGCGTATTGCAAAAGAAGAAGACAGCCTGAATGGACCTGAGCATACTGATCACCCCCGCGGGCATGGAAGCCATCCAGCGCCGCATCCAAACGCTGATGGGCGAACGCCCGGAAGTGGTGAAGGCGATCGTGATCGCCAGGGAATTCGGCGATCTGAGCGAAAACGCTGAATACAAGGCGGCAAGGGAAAAACAGCGCCAGATCGACGGCGAGATCGACCACCTGCGCCGGCGCTGCGCGCACCTGAAAGTGATCGACATCGACGCCATCCCCAAGGACAAGGTGCGCTTCGGCTGCGTCTGCCACACCCGCGACAACGGCAGCGGCGAGGAGATCACCTTCCAGATCGTGGGCGTGGACGAGCTCAATTTCCACGACCGGGAAGGCCTCCAGCCGGTTTCGGTGCTTTCGCCGATCGGCCAAGCGCTGCTGGGCAAGCAGGCTGGCGAAATTGCCGTGGTGAAAGCCCCGATGGGCGACCGGGCCCTAAAGATCCTGAAAATATCCTGACAAGCATAAACGGAGTATTGATGAAAGCAAAGAAAGAGACAACCAAAAACGCCCTAATCTATGAGCGGAAGAACTTCTGGAAAGAGGCTCCCGCCGCGCAGACCAAAGCGGCCCTGGCCTTCGCCGGACCCTACAAGGATTTTCTGAACAAAGCCAAAACGGAGCGCGAAACCGTGCTCTGGACGGAAGCGCTGCTCAAGGCGCACAAATTCCAGCCGATAGCCGCCGCCAAGGCTGGGAAACGCGTCTATTCCATCTTCCGCGGCAAGACCATCGCCATGGCCGTGATCGGCAGCGAGCCCGTGGGCAACGGCGTGAACATGGTGGCCGCGCACGTGGACGCCCCCAGGGTGGACCTCAAGCAAAACCCTCTCTACGAGGATAAAAACAGCGACATGGCCTGCATGCGCACCCACTACTACGGCGGGATCAAGAAATACCAGTGGGTTTCCACCCCGCTGGCGCTGCACGGCATCATCGTGAAGGCCGACGGCTCCCTGCTGAAAGTAAGCCTGGGCGAGGCAGAGGACGAACCGGTCTTCATCATCCCGGACCTGCTGCCCCATCTGGCCCGCAAGGAGCAGTACACGAAGAATCTCGCCGAAGCGATCGACGCCTCGAAGATGAACCTGATCTTCAGCGGCATGCAGGAACCGAACGGCGAGGAAAAGGAAGCCCTCAAAGCCTACGCGCTGAAGCTTTTGAACCAGAAATACGGGATCAGCGAGCGGGACTTCATCTCCGCCGAACTGCAGCTAGTGCCAGCCACTCCCGCCCGGGACGCGGGCTTGGACGCTTCGATGGTGGTGGGCTACGGCCAGGACGACCGCATCTGCGCCTACGCCGGCCTGCAGGCCATGCTGGCCAATCTGGACGCCAAACCCAAACGCACCATGGTGGTTTATTTTTCGGACAAGGAAGAGGTGGGCAGCCAGGGTAACACCGGCGCCCATTCCGTCTTCATCCAGGATTTCGTGGCCTCCCTGCTGCTGCACAACGGCGAAAAGGACAGCAGCTCGAACCTGCGCCAGACCTTCATGAACTCCATGATCCTCTCCGGCGACGTCACCGCGGCCGTGGACCCCAACTATCCGAACGTGCACGAACGCCAGAACGCCGTGCTCTTCAACCACGGCATCGGCATCTCCAAATTCACCGGCAGCGGCGGTAAATACAGCTGCAACGACGCCAACGCGGAATTCACCGCCAAGGTGATCCGCATCTTCGCGGAAGCCGGGGTTTTCTGGCAGATGGGCGAGCTGGGCAAGGTGGATGAAGGCGGCGGCGGCACCATCGCCTACATTCTGGCAAACCTGGGCGCGGAAGTGATCGACTGCGGCACCGGCCTGATGGGCATGCACTCGCTCTACGAGCTGTGCAGCAAGGCCGACCTCTGGTCCACCTACGCCGGATACAAAGCTTTTTTGACAGCGAAATAAAACACTATCTCAAAGGAGGAAAAGATGAGAAAAATGTTATTCGCGCTGCTGATCGTGATGCTGGCCTTGTCAGCCTGCGTAAGCAACAAGACCTACAAGGCGCAACAAGCCAAGGTCCAGATTCTGGAGGCCCGGCAGAACAATCAGGATGCCGAACTGGAAATGGCGCGCAAAGACATCATCAACAACCGGGAGAAGCTGGACCAACTGGTCATCCGGGTCAACGGCGTGGACGAGCAACTGCTGGTGCTGGAGCCGATGCAGGACGAGATCGTGACTTCGGCCACGGCCCTGGTGAACCTGCAGGGTGAGGTGGCAGCCATCAACACCCAGCTGAATGAGGCCATCGCGGCCAACGCCAAGCTGGAGCAAAAGCTCACCGCTCTCACCACCGATACCAACGACACCTTCGACGCCTATTCGGATTACCTGAAACAGATGAAGGACTCCCAAACCGGATTCGCCACCAAAGCCGAAGTTGCCCAGTTGGCCGATGAAAGCACCCAACTGGCCCAGGTTTTGGATGACCTGACCACCGAAGTGGAATCCATCGCCCTCTATCTGGACGAGCAGGACGCCATCCTGGAACAACTGGGAGAATTTGCCGAGGACCAGGCCACCTTCAACCAGAACATCGCCCTCGAGAACGAGTCCCTGATGGACTTCCAGGCCACCCAGACCGCCCTGAACGAAGAACAGGCCAGGCTCAACGCCGATCAGCTCGCCCTGGTGGACGGCCAGCACAAGAGCGCCGCCCAGGAAAAGGAAGAGCTCTGGACCGAGATCACCCGCATCCGCGGCGAACTCACCACTTCCCAGGAAGAGCTCTACACCATCCGCCAGGCCCTGAGTTCCGACGTGGACGAACTGAAGCAGAACGACGCGGAAGTGATGACCGAGATGAGCGATCTGCGCGACCGGGTTTACACCGTGAACAGCGACCTCACCAGCCTCACCACAGACCTGCAGGCAGTGATCGTGAAAGAGCGGGCCGCGGCTGAAAAACGCCGTCTGGAAGCCCTCAGAAAGCAGTACAAGGCCGCCCTCACAGAATACAACAAACGCCGGCACGAAAACTCCATCGTGCTGTTCGAGGAGTTCCTGAAAGCAAATCCGGATTGCGAACTCAGCCCCAACGCCTACTACTGGATCGGCGAGAACTATTACAGTGCCGGCAATTTCCCCAAAGCGCTGCGCCAGTTCCAGGAAGTGGTTGACCGCTACCCGGGCCACGCCAAAGCTTGGGACGCCCAGCTGAAGATCGGTCTCACCTATTTTCAGATGAAAGATTACGAATCCACCTACAACGAACTGATGGTGATCAAGAATTACAATCCTGCCTACCCTCAGATGAAGATCGTGGACAAGTATCTGAAGAAGATCTGAACCCACTATGCGAATGATCCTGGTCCTGTTGCTGGCGCTTGCGTGCCTCCACCTCGCGGCGGAGGAGCAATATGCCAGCGCGGAACCGGAATTCATCAGCGAGCGGATCGTGGAACTGATCGACGTTTCCCGGCCGCTCATCCTGAACATTCAAGCCGGGGACCTCACTCCCCGGCTTGACTTTCTGATCCGTGGTCTGCTGCTCTCCCAGGGAGCGGATCTGCGGGAAAGCGATCCCCTGGCGGGATCGGCCTTCTCCGCCGTGGAGGGAGACAGCCTGGACGGCCTTGCCCCCTTCGCGCTGCAAAGCCTCAATCTGGTTAGCATCGGCCTGGAACTTGGCGGCACCACGGTCGAGTATAAGAATTTTCTCTCTTACCGCAGCGAACGGTATCCCCTCTACACGTTCCAGGTGAAGCAGATCAGCTTGCCAGGCTACAAACTGCTGCATATCGACGAACTCAGCTTCACCGGCAGCGAACACGGCAGCGTCGGCCCGTCACTTTCCAGCCTCAAATGGTTCGAACCTGTGCTGGCCACCACCGCCCTGGCCTCGCTGATCTATCTGCTCTGGACGATCGAATAAGGAATCCGCATGAAATTTCCCCTTGCCCTGATGATCCTGATCTTGTTGCTGACTGCCTGCGCGCAAAACCAAACCACGCTCACCACCGAAGAAAAACTGGCCAAGGCCGACGAGCTTTATGAACTGGGCAAATACGCCCGCGCCGCCGACCTCTATGGCGAGGTTTACTTCGAGCGCCAGTCAGCTTCTTCGGCCCGCGCCCTGCTGCGCCAGGCCGATTGCCTCTTCAAGACCAACAAGTTTGCCGAAGCCCGCCTTCTCTATCAGGAGTTTTCGGATTCCTTTCCCACCCATCCCGATGTTCCCACCGCCGTTTTCAGATACGCCGTCTGCCTGTTCGAGGAATCCCTCGGCCCCCAGTATGACCAGACCGAAACCCTGCAGTCCATCGACGCCTTCCGCCGGTTCATCGACAAATATCCAAACAGCGAACGCTACGCCGACGCCATCGGCTACATTCAGAAAGCCCAGTACAAGCTGATCGAAAAGAAATACCTGACCGGCTACATCTACTACAGGATGAAGGACTACAGCTCCGCCCTGATGTACTTCAGGGAGGTCACCGAGCTCGGCAACACCGACCGGCTGGACCGCGAAGCCCTGTATTATTCGGCCCTTTTGCTCTACAAACAGAACCTGCAGGACCAAGCCAGGGCCGAGCATGACCGGCTGGTGGCCAAGTATCCCGGCTCGAAGGAAGCGAAGAAACTGGCCAAGTACTTGCCATGATCCGCCAGGCCTTGCTCGGAGGCAGCTTCGACCCCGTTCACAACGGACATCTGCACATCGCCCGGGAAATCCTCCGCAGCGGCAGCGCCGAGAGCGTGGTTTTTTTGCCCAACGCCCGCCACAACTTCAAGCGGGACAGCGTGTTGCTGGATTATGAACGGCGCCGGGAGCTGGTGGCCGCCGTGCTGGAGCCGGGCATGGAAGTCTGGGACGATGACGCCCAAGGCAGGGGCTATACTTCCGACCTGCTCAAACGACTTTACCAAAAGCATCCGGACCGCTGCTTCCTTTGGGTGATCGGCTCTGACAATCTGGCCGGACTGCCACGCTGGCACGACTTCAACTGGCTGAAAGGCCAGGTGCGGTTCCTCATCATCCCCCGTCCGGGCTATCCCGCCGCTGAGGCAGTGCTGAAAAGGATCCGCCGCAAAACCCTGAAGATCACGCCCAGCGAGGTTTCCTCGACCCTTGTCCGGGCCCGGATCAAAACCGGAGAGAGCATCGCGGACCTCGTGCCGCAGCGGATCGCGGAACGCGTGAAGCAGCTTTACCTGCCGCTTGTGGCCAGCCATGACAGCTAAGAAAAACATCCCAAAAGAGGAGAAATCCCGCTGGCTGGACCGGGTTCCCCTGGCCGCCAAACAGAGCTTGGGCGAGGAGATCGCCAACAGCATCACCCACGGCACCGGGGTGGGCCTCAGCATTGCCGCGCTGGTGATCCTGCTCGTGTTCGCCGCCCGCCAGGGTGATACCTGGAAGACGGTTTCGTTCAGCATTTATGGCGCCACCCTGATCATCCTCTACCTGGCCTCAACCCTCTACCACGCCATCCCGCATCCAGGTTTCAAACGCTTTTTCCGCGTCCTCGACCACTGTTCCATTTTCCTGTTGATCGCGGGCACCTACACCCCCGTGACCATCGGTGTGATGCGCGGGGCCTGGGGCTGGACGCTGTTCGGTGTGATCTGGGCTTTGGCCATCGTGGGGATCAACCTGAAGGTCTTCGCCCTGGACCGCAGGAAAAAACTCTCCCTGCTGATCTATCTGCTGATGGGCTGGATGATCGTGATCGCCGTGAAACCACTGCTGAGCGTCCTGGAACCCGCCTCCCTGGTCTGGCTGCTCATTGGCGGCGCCTGCTATACTCTGGGCATCATCTTCTTTGTGCTCAAAAAGATGCCCTACGCCCACAGCGTCTGGCATCTCTTCGTGCTGGGGGGCAGCGTCTGCCACTTCTTCGCCATGCTCAAGCTGGTGGCCTGAGCGGAAACATCTAAAGCCACATAAAAATTGGCTCTCTTCCAAACTGAGTGGAAACAGCCCGTGAGGGCGACAGAATGATAGCGAGGGTGTGGAGGCGCTGCTTCAGCCGCGACGGAACCCCTCGTACACCGTGCAGATCAAACCTGATTTTCAAGGCCACCACCCCACCCCGAAACGCGGTGCGCTTCGGAGTGGGTTGGTGGCAATTTTCATTAATCCTCGTGCTGTCGCGCAACGAGGGGCTTACGCGCCCTCGCCATGACCTGTCGCCCTCCGGGCTGCCTTATGGTTGATCACTTCCACCCACTCGGCTTGAAGAGAGCCAAAAATTAGGGTGAAAGCCAGTACCTGGCCTTCACCCCGTTTTTACTGCTTCTTATTGCAGGATATAATGTTACAGAACTGAAACAGAGCCCTTGAGTTCCCGCAGGCTGATCTTCTGCATCCTGTCGGGGGCGTTGGGATCGGTCTTCACGCGGCCTTGCCCGAACTGCCACCACTGGTGGTCAGCCTTGCCCGGCACACAAAGGTTGAAGGGCTGGGAAGTGTGGTCCAGCGGACCGTTTCCTCCCACCATGGCCCGCGATACCAGCACAAAATCGTCACCCGGGGCCAGGTCCAGCTCAGCCAGCGGGATCACCTGCGTGTACACGCTCTCGCATTGGCTCAAAGTGGCTTTGTACCTGAATTTCTCCGGCTGGGGCAGGCCTTGCCAGTCGGCAGGGATCTCCGCCTCGGAACGGGCAATGTTCAGATCCAGCCCCGCCAGTTGCCAGTTTTCGGAAAGATAGTAAGAAACATAGAGGTTTTGGGCATCGTTGGCCACAAAGATGTAGCCGGGTTCCACCCTACTCCCCTCCCAGGCAGGAAGATCGATCAAGTCGCCAGATACGGCGCCCTTTAAGTCAACTGTCTGAACCGCTTCGTTCTCCGCAGGTTGGGAAACATCCAAAGCGGTGATCTTGTTACCTTCCTGGCAGGCGGTGAGTACCACCAGAGCCAGGACCATCAGCAGGCTTGTCTTTATCGCGTTGTTCATTTTAATCTCCTATGAAAATGGTATGCTATGGCTATAATAATCAGGGGCTCGAGGGAGGCAAATAATATTTCAATGTTTGGGTGATTATTTTTGTAAGCCGGGTCAGCCTGCCAGGCTTATCTATCTCATATTCAGGATGTTAGAGTTCATTGCGCAAACAAGGGCACAGGATTATAGATCAGTGGGGTAGATCAGAAACATTCTTGCGGAGCCCCTCCGGGTGTAATCCTCAGGCTTTGCCGCGCTTTCAAGTATAGGTGCCTTGATCTTTGCAAGATCATTGTGATATCGCGAGATATTCACTGCGCAAACCCCATGTCCCGCCCTGAGCCCTTTCCCCTCCGCCTCTTCTCCGCCTCCCGCATACTTCCCGCCTGACAGGGGGGAAGTATGCGGGAGGCGAATGGGAAGCGCATCGGAAGTGTGATGAGGGCGGGGCCTGGCCGATCTGCCGGAAAAGTGACGCGGCAACTCCGCACACATCCTCTTGTATAGTGGGTAACGGTTCCGGGCATGAGAAACGAGGCCTCCCTCCACTCCTTTTCAAGGCGCAAAAAACCCGCCGGAGGTGGCGGGTTCGAATTCTGGCGGTTTGGTAAAGGAATCTTACTGGTTGAACCAGCTTTCCTTGATCTGCGGCCGGGTACTGGCATTGGGGTCTTCGACGGTGTAGGAATCCCCTTCCACGTCGTAACTGATCTTGACGCCCTCTTTGCCGAATTGCTCGGTTGTGGTCATCACCACCGAGCCGCTTTCCGACCAGTCGAAAGTGTACTCTTCGGTTTTGAGTTTGGCGGGATCCATGTTCAACTCATCGAGGGCAAGGGGCCAGGCGCCAAAGGGATCGTTGGCCTTGTACTGTTTAGCGTTTGCTGCAATTTCCATGAAGGCCGGTTTCAATTCCACGATTTTCTGCTGCATGGCCAGTTCCAGTTCTTTGTCACGTTTCTGCTGTTGCATTCCAAAGATGAAGATGAAGACCACCCCTGCCAGCAGCAGGAACATCAGGATCTCCACGAGGCCCAGTTTGTGGCGGGGCTTATCGTCTTCCGTTTGGCTAAGCTGGGGTTTGCGCTCGGGTTTCAGCGCGGGTTTGGTCACTTCGGCCTGTTTATCTTTGATCTCTTTATCGGGCATGGTTTCCTCCCTGGTAATTATCATTTTTTTCATCATTTCCAGACGGCGTATTTTGTCAAAGCTTTTGTTACAAACCCCAGAATTTGAACGACCTCTGGAGCATGAGTTCGTGGGACAGCTGCTCGTCCCAAGGCACATATTTGAAGGTGTAGGCCAGGCGAAACTGCACCGGCAGATACCAGCGCAGGGAGGCTTCGTGCGAGACCACGATCTCGGTGCGGTTTTGCAGGTCGGTGGCTTCCTGCAATCCCAGGGTGTAGTCCAGGAAGAACTTGCGGCCCAGGTATTTGCTCATGTAGATGGAAAGGTTGTTCAACAAGATGGAAGAGCTGAATTGGGAGATGTTGCCGGCGAACTGGTTAAGGTCGGTGTAGCCGGCCAGCTGATTGGGATTGGTGGTGTATTCGGTGAAGAGGTTTTCGATGAAGCCGGCGCGGATACTGAAATCGTCTAGCCGCAGCAGGCGGCGGATGTTGTTTTCCAGCGGATAGAGCAGCGGCGAAAGCAGCGAGGTGTTCAGGTTTTCCGAGATCAGGCCGAGCGCTTCGTCTTGCAGCAGATTTCCCTGCTGGGTGGTGGAAAGCTGTTCGGAACTGGCGTTGTAACGCATGCGGCTGAGGATGCTGGACGCGTTGTCGTCGTCGGGGTTGTCGCTGTCAAGCGTGAATTTGACGCGTTTGAAGATCGACTGGCTGGGGTTTTCCTTGTCTGTATCAACGTTGAGGGTAACGATGGTGCCGTCGGCAGTTTCGTGGGTGAGAACGCCTTCGATGACCACCATTTTTTGCGCGCCGGTGATGCTGAAATCCAGCTCTTCCATGGTGAACTTGGTGCCGAAGAAATCCATCGTGCCCTGTTCGGAGGTGATGGTGGATTCCTGGGGTCGCCAGATGCTGCCGTCGAAAAGGATATGCATGTAGCCGCCGGGCATGAGCACGAAGCTGGTGGGATAGGTGGCGTACTTGACGTTGTCCTGCACGAGCACCTTGAGGTCCAGGTTGAAGGGCAGGGAGATGGGCTCGCCCCGGGGTTCAGAATCCACGCCCAGTGTGCCGCGGAAGCTGTAAATGAGGTTTAGAAGGTTATTGGTTCTGGGCGGATAGACGATGCTGGCTTCGCTCACGAGCGCCTCGGCCGTGATCAGCATATCGTCGAATGGACCTGTAACGGTCGCGTATTCAGCATTCTGGCCCCGCAGCACGATCCGCGTCCGGCTGCGCGGAGTGGTGATATCCGGCACGTAGAGCAGGGCTCCGGGTTCATCCACTTTAACCAGCAGGGTGCCCAGATCGAGCATGGCGGCCTTGAGATGCGCTTCGGGATCGTCGTCAAAGTGGTTGGTGGCGTGCAGCACCCCGTTGCCCATCTGGGCAGTCAGGTTCTGGATCAGCACCCGGTTTTCCTCGATATCCGCCATAAGCTCGATGTTGCGGATCTCCTCCGGCTGCTCGTTCAAGACCAGCCGGCCTTCGCTGACGCGCAGCTTTCCGCTCTGCACCATCAACTGGTCATCGAGGGTCCTGATGCTGCATTCCAGGCTGGCCTTTCCGCTGGCATCGCGCACATACTCATAACTGTTGTCCAGCCATTCGAACAGCAAGCCCTCCGCGCGCAGGTCGAGGGTGTGGTTGCCTTCGTAAATACTGCGGTTCAGCAGGTTGTAATCCAAAGCCCCGGAACCGCTTAAACTGCCGAACTCGGTGGTGTGGACGTAGAGGGTGTCCACGATCAGCAGGTTTTTGGTTTGGGCCACCGAGACGAGCACGTCATCCAGATCGGCGATATCGGGGATCGTAAACCGCGAAGACAGCAATCTGGCATCAAAGGACAGCTCGCGCTCCCTGGTGAGCACATCCGCGATGAAGAGCCCGACGTTGCCGGATATCGAACCCTCCGCCGGTGGCGCATACATCAGTTCCGCCATCTTCAGTTCGGTGGCCAGGGCGTTCAAACGCAGATTCCAACCCTGGTCGAGTACGGCATCACCGGCCAGATCGACCAGCCGAGTGGTCTCGTTGCTGATCTTGCCCAGAACATTCACCTGGCGCGGGTCCCCCAGCAGCGTAAGCTCAGCCGACAGGGGCCTCAACCCGGGGATCTTGACCTCCCCGACGCTCAGCATTGCGTCCAGATAATCGTTTCCCCGGCTGGAATAATTGGCAGTGAGGTTCACGCCGCTGATCTGCGGCAACTGCAAGTTGGGGAAAAAAGTGGTGAGCATCTCGCTGCCGATGTCGGCCAAGACCACTTGGAACTGCATGATCTGATTGTCCTTGAGGTCCATCTCACCGCTGGCCATGATCTGATCGTTGAGTTTGAAAGAGCTTATCTTCAGGGCCTGAGCGTGGATCCCGGCCACCAAATCCAGGGTGAAAGGCTGTCCGTTAAGATTGGCAAATGGCGCGTCCAGCACCAGATCGCCCTGTTTGGTTTTTAGGTCGTAAGACGCTACCACATCGAGGTCCGCGTTGAGGTTCATCCCCTTGGTGAAATTAACCGACAAAGCAGAGGAAAGCACGGCCTTGGATCCCGTGAGAAAAGCGGAAATCCCGCCGCTGAGCACAGGTTCGTACTGCTCGATGCTCTTATCCGGATAGGCGGAGGCCAGCCGCACCGAGTTGAGATCGGCTTCCAGAAGGAAGTTTGAATCGTTTACATCTCCCACCAGGCTTAGATCGATGCCCAGGGGCGAGTTTAGCTCCGCGTCCACCAGGAAGTTCTGGCCGGTCTCGGTGATCAGCGGAACGAGGTTCGCGTAGCCGGAAAGACCGCGGTAGTCCAGCTTGTCCTGGGCGAAGTCCAGATCGTGGACCAGGGCCCGGACTTCCGGCACAGGGCCGTAGAAATTCAGTTCCAGATCGGCGGAGGCGGTTACTTTTAGTTCAGCCGGGCCAAGTCGCACCGGCTCTGTGTCCAGTTTACCCAGCAGTTGCCTGTCTTTGGGGCTGAAAGTTCCTGTCAGGTCCACCCTCTGGTTCTGCCAGATCGCGTCCCGCAGGGCCAGATCGACCATCTCGCTTTTGTATGAGGCTGTAAGCGCCAGGTTTTGCACGGTTTGCCCGGAAAAGGAAATCTGGTTCGAACCCGCCACCAGTTGCAGGACGGGGTCGGACAAGGTTCCCTCCGCGTTCAGAGTGCCGTCAACCCAACCGCTGAAACTCGCCCCCAGCATGGCAAGATCAAGCCGGAGGTCCAGTTGGCTGGGGTCTATGATCGTTTCTCCGAAAAGGTCGCGGGCGCGGATGTCGCCGCCGATGCTGCTGGATCCGACCATGCTCTGGGCGAGGCTGGCGTTCAACCTGCTGCCGTCGGTGGTGAGGTCCAGCAGCGGTATGTTCACTGGATACTGCTGCCAAACGAACGCGGATGCTTCTTTAACGGTCAGGTGTGCGTTCAAGACCGGGTTCGCGCCTTTGCCCGGTTGCGAAAAATTCGCCACCAAGTCCAGCTTGCCGCGGAAATCGCGGATCAGGGAATGGCTCAGGTAAAGGGGTTCAAAGTTCCGCAATTCCGCCCGGGAAGAAACGATCCGGCCCTTATCCAGAACGCCTTTCAGGCTTAGGGTGCCCCCGCTTGAGGTGGCGGCGGACAGGCTGAGGTTGGAAACATCGGTGTTGAGCACTGTCAGATTCAGCCTGCTGAGTTCCTCGAGCGCTGTGAGCATACCATCTTCGCCCAGCTGGAGCGGGATGTTCACATCCGCCTGCAAACGGGAGTTGGTGATGATCAGATCGTTGAAAATGGGTTTGAGGTCCGGGATCTCGAACTTCTTTTTGGTTTTTTTGGCCTTGGGCGCTACGGCCAGCCGCACGTCGGCTTGGTCTATCTCGATGTGGTCCATCAGGTTGCGCATCTTGAACCCGGAGAAGATGAAGCGCAGCAGGTTGAAGCGCACCCGGGCGTTGTCCACCGTGAAACTTAAGGAGCTGTCCGCCGCGGCGAAAGTGATCTTTTCAGCGTAAACCTGCTGGTCGCTGATCGTGAAGGAGCCGATCCTGAAATCTCCTTTCAATGCTTTTCCCGCTTCGTTTTCCACTATCCCCTTAACCCTTCCCTGGGCGTCAAAGACGTACCAGGCCACAAAAAACAGGGTGTTGATGACCAGCAGGACAACTATGAAGCTTAGAAATTTGCGGGAACGTCGCATGGGGTCAGATCAGCTTGCCGTCCCTCAGCTCGTAGGTTTTGGGACTTTGTTTGGCCAATTCACGATCGTGGGTGACGATCACGAAAGTTTGTTTCAGCTCGCGGTTGAGTTGTTGGAAAAGGTCCCAAACCTCCGCGCTGTGCTGGGGATCGAGATTGCCGGTGGGTTCGTCCGCCAAAACGATGCGGGGACGGTTGATCAGGGCACGGGCTAGAGCCAGGCGCTGCTGTTCGCCGCCGCTGAGTTGGTTGGGATAGTGGTTGCCCCGGTCCGATAAGCTCAATATTTCCAGCAAGTTGTCGGCTTCCTCCATTGCTTTTTGCTTCGCCGTTCCGGCGATCAGCATGGGCAGGGCAACGTTTTCGCGGGCATTAAGGTCCTCGATCAGGTAGTGAAACTGAAAAACGAAACCGATGTCCCGGTTGCGTATCTGATGGGCGTTGGCGTGCCGGGCGGAGACTTCGGCCCCATTGATGAACACCTTCCCGCTATCGGGATCGTCCAGCAGTCCCAGAATATGGAGCAGCGTGCTCTTGCCGCAGCCGGATTTCCCCGTGATGCAGACCAGTTCGCCGTCTTCCACTTCCAGGCCGGCATCGATGAGCACGCGGATGTCCTGGCCTTTGTCGGCGTAGGTTTTATGCAGTGAGTAACCAGCAAGACAGATCAATTCTCACCTCCTAGGTATTGCGCAGCAGGTCGATAGTGCGCATCCGGTCGATCCTGCGCAGGGGGATCCGCACGCAGAGGGTCACCAGCAGCGCGGCGACTGCAAAGATCAGGACCTGGTTGAAGGGCGACACGTAAAGCTCGAGCCGGTCGATGAAGTAAACATCTCCCTTGAGTTTATAGATGTTTTGCCTTACGATCAGCCAAGAAAGCAGAAACCCGAACAGCTGCCCCAAAATCACCGAGGCGAGGCAGACCAAAGTAATCTGGTAGCCCAGGATGTTGCGCACCGTGCCAGCTCCAGCCCCCAGGGCCTTGAGCACCGCGATCTCGTTGCGTTTGTCCAGGATCAGGGTCAGTACGCCGCTGATCACGTTTATCCCGGCGATCAGCACCAGAAAGCTGAACACGATGAAGATCAGCCATTTCTGCATCTTCACCATGCTCAACAGGGTGGTGTTCACCACCGGTGCCGCGTAAACGGCGGGACCGATCAACTGGTCGTATTCCGCGGCCAGGCGCTGGGCGTCATCCGCGAAAGCGTTGCCAAGATGCAGTTCGATGTTGCTGAACCCTGAGGCCAGGCCGGAAAGAGCGCGCAGGTCGGCCAGGCTGCCGATCATGAGGCTGCGGTCGTATTCGTAAAAACCCGAGTTGTAGATGCCTGTGACTTTTAGTGAACGCTGGTTGGGATACATGCCCAGCGGAGTGATCAGATCGAGGCGCGGAAAGGATACCAGCACAGTGTCTTCCAAAGCCAGGCCAAGGTCACGGGCCAGATAATGCCCCAGTATCACTTCTCCCGGGGCCACTTGAGCGGAACCCTGGGCCACATATTTGGCATGGATCGCGGCCTCCCCCTTCCCCGTGGCGTAGGCTTGCATCATGCCACCCCGGGCCTTGCCGCCATTTTGGGCCATAAGGTTGCTGCTCAGCACCGGCACGGCTGATCTGATCTCCGGGCGCGGAGACAGTTTTTCGAGGGTGGCGGTGGCCAGCGAATCCGGCAGCGATCCGGCCCCGGCCCCATATACGCGGATGTGGGCGAAAGAATCGAGCAGCACCGATTTCAGGGCCCGTTCGTAACCCTCGAAGAGGTTCAGCGCCGCAGTGAGGATACCCACGGAGATCACTATGCCCAGGATCATGAACAGGAAGCTGAAACGGAGAAGATTCCTCTTGGGATCGCTTATGTAGCGCCCGATGAAGAGCCGTTCAGCAGGATTCACGCAGTTCCTCCGCGCTGACGTTCACGGTCTTTTCCACCGAAACGGGCAATCCCCGCAGGGGCGAGATGCGGTTGACGATGAGCTCAGAGATCAGGCCCAGCGAGATGAACTGCAGGCCACCCAGGATCAGGGTGATACCCAGGAACAGCGGCAGCCGGTTGGAGATCGGCTGACCGTAGAAGATCTTAAGAACAGCCATCCAGAGCATGATCGCCGTACCCAGCAAGGTGGATAATAGTCCTGCCCGGCCAAACAGGTAGAGCGGGCTTTTCACGTATTGGGTAACCATCTTCACGGTGAGCAGATCGAAAAAGCCGCGCAGATAGCGTTCCAGGCCATATTTGGAACGGCCGAACTCCCTTTTGCGGTGCTCCACCGGGATCTCGGTGATGCGGTAGCCGAGGGAGTTGGCCAGGGCGGGGATGTAGCGATGCATTTCCCCATACAGGTTCAGCTCTTTCACCACCTCGCTGCGGTAGGCCTTGAAACCGCAGTTGTAATCCTTGAGTTTGAGGCGGAAAGTGCGTGCGGTTACAAAGTTGAAGAACCGGGAGGGGATCACCTTGTGCAGGGGATCGTGGCGTTTCTGTTTCCAGCCGGAAACCAGGTCCCAGCCCTCATCCAGCCTGGCCAGGAATTTGGGGATCTCCACAGGATTGTCCTGCAGATCGGCGTCGAGGGTGAAAACGACCTCGCCCCGGGCCAGCCTGAAACCATACTGCAGGGCGGCCGCCTTGCCAAAATTGCGGCGAAACTTAACGATCCGGATGTGGGGATCGGACGCGGCCAGTTCCTCCATGACGGCGAAGCCATTATCGCGGCTGCCGTCGTCGATGAAAATGATCTCATGGGCGTGGGGCTGGCAGTTGGCCACGATCTCGGCGGTGAGCCGGCGCAGGGAGTCCTCTTCGTTCAAAACCGGGATCACAAAAGAAAGCAACATACATGCTCCTGTCAGAAGATGATCTTGGCGAGGGTCATCGCCAGCGCCGATACGAGCGGCATTTCCACGTTATCGTCCACCGGCAGGCGGCTCAGTTCGGCCAAGGTGGCAGCCAGTGCCCCGGTGAACGCCACCACCGGGTGCAGATAGAAATCCGGATGGAGACCGAAGAGCAGGGCGTAACTGAAGCAAACCACAAAGCAGGCCAGGCTGCCTTCCAGCGATTTTTTGCCATTGCCAACCTTGCGCCTGCCCATATTTATGCCCACCATGGCGGCGAAAGTATCCCCCAAAGCCAGGAATGACAAGGCAAAGAACACGATCACCGGCTCGAAAAAGGCCACACAAAGCATGGCCGAAAAGAGCAGATAGGTGGCGCCGGTGAAGTCGCGCAGTTCATGGCGGCGCAGCATCAGGCCGAAGATCCACCAGAATGTTTTGCGAAAACTCTTCTGCCAGAAGCGGTAAAATTCTATCACCAGCATTATCGCGAGAGCCGCGAGCATGACGTAGAACATCAGCTTGCGGTTGTCTTTCAGGATAAACCTGTACCCAAAAGGGATCACCAAGGAAAAGAGGTGAATGCTTTTACGCAGGGTTTCCTTTACGTGGAGCATGGTGTCTTTCCGCTTAAGCCTCAAGCGGGGGCAGCGGCTGGATCAAAAGAAAGGATCTTCACCAGCTTGGGGCCCCTCCAGTGCACCAGCGCGTTACCGGTTTGGCCCAGGGGCAGGGAAGCACTGCCGTGTTCAAACAGGAAAAGTTTCTGCAACTCATCCAGCCGGGTGTCCCGCACCAGGATGCGGGGTTCCTGATGCTGCTGGCCGAAGGGGAGCAGTTGTTCCAGGCCACGCCAATTGTCCAGGGTGAACTGGTCCAGGCCCAGGCAGGCATCCGGCTCCTCCTGGGACGGAGTGGGGCCGGAACCCAGGTTCACCGCCAGATAGTGGTTGTAACACTCCAGAAAGGCGTCGTAACGGTCAGGTTCCAGCGTGAAGCCAGCCGCTTTCACGTGACCGCCGAACTGCTTCAGGTGTTCCCTGCAATACGCGAAGGCTTCCACCATGTTGAAACCGTCTCCGCAGCGTCCTTCGCAAACTATGCCGCCGTTGTGCTGCTTGAGCAGGATGGCGGGGATCCCCAACTTACCCAGAACGTAGGTGGCGCCTGTACCCAGCAGGGGATATGGGATCACGCCCTCGTCGTCGAAATAGATGAAAGCGTGGCTGGAGAAACCGGCGGTGACGCTGTCCAGAAAACTGAAGACCCGGTTCAACTCGCCTTCCCATTTCTTTTGCTGGGCTTCCATGGATTGGAACAGCTCGGCCTTGGCATCGCCCATCTGCAAAATAAAGCGCATCGCGGTGTGCTGGCCGTTGCTCTCGCGGCCGTTGGCGATCAGCCGGGAGGTGTATTGCATGAAATTGAACACATCCATGTCGCTTTCGATACGTTTGTGGTTACGCAGCAAAAAGTCGACGCTGGGATCGTTCATTTCGTCCCAATGATCGATCACGTGCCGGATTATGATCCGATTCAGGCCGGTCATCGGAACCTTGTCCGCGATCGAGCCCACGGCCGTCCAGAAGTAGGAGGACAGAGGAACCTTGTGCTCCAAAGAGCGTCCCAGCCAGCGGGCAAGCATCAAGGCGACGCCCACTCCGGCCAGGGCTTTGAAGGGATACTGGCAGCCCGGTAACTGAGGGTTTAGAATGGCATGGGCGTTGGGCAGGGTTTCCGGCTGGATGAGGTGGTGATCGGTGATCACGACCTCACAGCCAAGCTGGTTCAGCTTTTCCACCCCCTGATAGCTGGAAATTCCGTTGTCCACAGTGATTACCAGTTTATAGCCGCCTTCACGCACGAAATTCACGAAGCTGTCCTGGATGCCGTGGGGCTCCAGGTTGCGGTTGGGGATGAAGTAATTGTGCCTCTGATACCCGCAGGCATTGAAAAACTGGTACATCACGTAGGTGCTGGTGATGCCGTCCGGATCGTCATGGCCGAAGATCACAGTGGGTTCGTTGTCAAACATAGCCCGGGAGATGCGTTCCGCCACAGGCTTGATGTTTGCCAGCAGAGCCTCGTCGGGCAGGGTTTCCAAGCCGGCGGACAAGCTATCAAGGCTGATGCCGCGCTTCAGGCAGATCTGGCGTAAAAGACTGTTGGGATCCGAGTCTGGATGAGCGTCTACCATGTTCCCAAGTCTTCCTTTTCCGGAATTTCCCGCGGCGCGGTGCGGTCGGGGGCCTTGGAGAGGATGTCGAAGCCGGTGAAACCGAACATCAGCAGGTAGGAATTGTCCAAAAGCTTGTTCTGATCGAGATTGCCGCGGCGGCTGTACTGAAAGCCGATATCAATGCGGTTTACCTCACCTTTGAGAGGCAGGCTCACCCCCAGGCTGAGGGCAAGTTCATTCACCTCGTGGCCGGCTGCCTGGAAAGGCAGATGACGCCAGGAGCCACCCGCGCGCAGCGGCAGGCTGAGAACACCCTGGCGCTCCTCCCGGACTGCAGGCTCATAAGCCAAGCCCAGGGCGGCTTTCCAGCTGTCGGTGTATTTCACGGCGTCGATCGCCTGCCAGGGCTCATAGTGGAAGTCCGCCGCAAGCTTGAACTCCGGATAGGGCAGTGCCGTCACGCTGGCCGAATAAACCGGCGGGATCCTGTGCTCGTAGGGCAGGGGATCTTCAGTGGCGTGGATCGATGTGCGCACCTCCTCGCCCTTCATGTTCACGCCCAGGCTATAGTAAGCCCCCAGCGCGAACCTGTCTTGGCGCCGGATATAGCCCAGAGTGAAACCGGGATTCTTGTAATCCCGCACGATCTCCTCTTCAGTATTGAAATCCTCGAAACCCGCGTCCTGCTGGAAATTGCGGATCTCATGCCCCAGATAGTAGTTGCCGCTGATCCCCACGCTGTTGCGTCCCCAGGCGAAACTGTAGATCAAGTCCGCGCGGTAGATGTAGCGGTCCATCGAATGCTTTTCCGTAACCGTTAGCGTATCAGGCGCTTCTATGATGGCGAACTCGCGCTGGTTGGCCACCACTCCCGAGGAGTGGGCACTGAACTGAAATCCAAGCCGATGTTGCTTGATCGGGATGCTCAGGCTGAAATAGGGAAAGTCCAGCGAATTGTCCAGATGGCTGTACTTGTTGCCCAGCGAGTCTTTGGAGCTGTAATGGTTGTAGCCCGGTATCAGGCCGGTGGAAAAGAGGCTGCGGTTGTTCAGATTGTGCATGGCGGGGTTGCCATAGCCAGAGTTGAGCCGAAACACGTCGCTGGCCCCGGTATCCCCCATGCCCAGGCTGTAGATGTCGTTGCCGTAATAGCGGAGAGCGTTGCCCTCGAAGGCGAAGGCGGAGTTCCCAGCCAGCAGCGGCAGGCTGAGCAGAAGCAGCAGAGGTAGCAGAAGCTTGGTCTTCAAGATATCACTTGTCCTTTTTCTTGTCTTTGGCTTTGGCTGTGGTTTTGCCCGTTTTGGCCGTCTTGGATGACTTGCCGCCTTTGGAACCGCTTTTTTTGGACAGCGGACGCACTGGATCTGGAGGCACCCGGAAAAAGCGGAAGGCGTTGTCGTAGGCGGCTTGGGCCACTTCCAGCGGGGTGATGCCCCTGATCTCGGCGATCTTTTCCGCCACCAGATGCAGATAGAGCGGGCTGTTGCGCTTGCCGCGGTGCGGATGCGGAGTCAGGTAGGGACAGTCGGTCTCGATCATGAACTGGTCCATCGGCATCATGCGTACCACATCTTCCAGATTGGCGTTCGGGTAGGTCACGTTGCCGGTGAAGGAGATCAGCCAGCCCTCATCCAGCACCTGCTGGGCAAAGATGATGTCGCCCGAAAAGCAGTGAAAGACCACATCTTTGGCCTGCACTTCCTTGAGGATGCTGTAGCATTCCTGGTGCGCTTCGCGGTTGTGGATCACCATGGGTTTGTCATAATCCACGGCCAGGTAGGCCTGATTGCGAAAAACCTCGCGCTGGACAGGGAAGGGCGAGTAGTTGCGGAAAAAATCCAACCCGATCTCTCCGATGGCCAGCACGTTCTTGTCCCGCACAAGACGCTTGATAAGTTCAGCGTCAAAATCCGTGGCGTCGTGGGGATGAAAGCCCACCGTGGCGAAGACGTGCAAGTGTTTTTTGGCCAGTTCCAGCGAGTTGAGCGAGGTCTCTTTGTTGAAACCGATGTTGATGATATATTCGATCCCGCTATCGAAGCATTTATGGATCAGGCTCTCCCGGTCGGCGTCAAACTCCGGCAGATCGAGATGGGCATGCGTTTCGAACAGTTTCATTTACAGCGTTTTATCCCTGATTTAGATTTAAAACAAGAAAAACAAGACACCGCTTTCTTGTCAATTGAAAAGAAATCCCGGCCCGGTTTGATGCCGGGGCATCATTAACCGTTCAGGCCCAAGCGGTCTTACAAACCCCGGAAGCGCCCCTGCCAGTCTTGTAAGAATGCGCGAAACAGGGCAACGATCCCGTTCCCGGGCAGGGCTTGATAAAGTGGCCTTAAGCCGGCTTCCAGAATGCCTTGCACAGACCACCCAAAATGTCGAAAGGAAAAATTTGGTTGACAGAAAAGCGAGTTTGGGGGAAGAAGATCCGATATTTAAAACACTACGAGGTACAAAATGAAAAACACCAGCAAGATTCTATTAATAGCCCTTGCATTGATGGCCTTCTCCACGGCCATGTTCGCCCTTGAACAAACTGTCGGCCTGCGTTTTGGCTGCAGCCACCCCAAGAATGACATCAATGTTGATCATCCGAATGACGGAAATGTTAACTTCATGGCTGGCTTGAATTATGAAGCCTGGCTGAAAGATTATGTCAGCATGGGTGTTTACCCTTATTACACAAAGCTTCAGAACAAAAACACCACCGATGGTTATGCCGCCAACGTAATTGGCGCAGAGATCCAGGCCCGCTTCCGTCCCACCAAGGGTGCCGTCATTGACTTTAAAGATGGCGCCCTGCACCGCATAGCTCCATACGCCCAGATCGGCGTTGGTGCGGCTTATATTGACAACAATGTTCAAATGGACGGAAAGTTTGCCTTCCTCGCCCCCACAGCCGGTCTTGGCCTTTCCTTCCAAACCAAATGGAATATCGACCTGGATCTCGGCGTGCAGCTTGATCACGCTGTCAGTGACAAAGTTGACACTTGGACTGAACCGGACCCTATATTCCAGGATGCCCATTTCATGCCCTACCTGGGCATTGGCTACACCTTCGGCAAGAAGGGCGGCAGCAGCAATGCCATCGTTTCCCGCCTGCTGCGCAACGTGGTGAGCATGGAACAGGACTTCACCCTCGACGGAGTGCAGTTCGAGTTTGACAGCTCCAAGTTAACCAGCGACGCCAAAGTGGTGCTGCAGGAAGTTATCGAAGCCATGAAAAAACACCCGAACGTGCGACTGGAGATCCAGGGCCACACCGACAACGTTGGCGATCCCTCCTACAACATCACCCTGTCTCAGGAACGCGCCCAGGCTGTTAAAGACCACATGGTCGAAAACGGCATCTCCGCCACCCGCCTTACCACCAATGGCTTTGGCGAAAACAAGCCGATCGCCAGCAACGCCACTGCTGAAGGCCGCGCTCTCAACCGCCGCATCGAGTTCGTGATCGTTAAGTAAGCTGTTTAAACCCCAGCTTCACAGAGGCCCCCTGATCCGGGGCCTCTTTTTTTTTCGTCCTCGCCCAGACCGTCTGCAAATGGCCTGGAGGCACGTTCACACGCAAGCCTGATAAAAAATCCTTGACGTCAAATTCATCCTCTGTTAGTTTGCCGGCTGTCATGAAATGATAGTGGAGGATACCATGAACAAGCGTGTCTTGATTTTTCTGGCGGCTGCGTTGGCCGTGGTTTCGCTGGCGGGGCAGGCTGTTGCCGCCGAGGCAACAGAACCTCTGATGAAGACCCGGATGGAGGCGCGCGAGCCCTTCATCGTGATGGGGCTAGAGGCGCAAAACGCCTTGGAAGGCGAGGCCATGATGGAGCTCTGGACCAAGTTTTTCTCACTGCACGAAAAATTGCCGGAGCCAGTGAACAACAGCTTCTACGGGATCTATTATCCCGGCGAGAAGTTCGATCCTGCCACCATGCAGGGCTACAACTATTTTGTGGGTCTGGAGGTGAAGGAGCAGGTGGAACTGCCGGAAGGCTTGCAAATGCACAAGGTCCCGGGCGGAAACTACGCCGTGTTCGAATACGTGGGGCCCGTCCAGGAGATCGGCAAAGCCTATGAATACATCTACGGCGAATGGCTGGCCACCACCAATTACAAACCGGCGTCACTGGAAATGTTTGAAGTCTATGATGAACGCTTCCAGGAAGATTCCAAGGAATCAGTGGTGGAGATCTGGGTCCCCGTGCAAAAACCCGAGCTGGAGGAAGCTCCGCGGGATGCTGAGCTCCGGGAACTGAAACAGATCCAGGAGTAACAGCCCGGCCTGGCGTTCAAGCCTGCCCGGATGGCGCCAAACCGTTTGTGGCAGACAGGGGATGGGTGCATCAAAATTCAGCACAGGAGTAACAGATGAATATAAACCCGGGGTTCCGGATAAGGGATTACATCGTCGTCAGGCAGCTGGGCAAAGGCGGCATGGGAGAGGTTTGGCTGGCCCGGGACATCTATCTGGACCGGGAGGTGGCGATCAAATTTTTAGATCCCGCCCTTACCGGCGACCCCAGATTTTCCGAGCGTTTCAAACACGAAGCGCAGATCCAGAATCTGCTCACCCACACCAACATCGTGGGTTTCAAAGACTTTTTCCAGGAAGACGGAAATTGGTTCCTGGTGCAGGAGTACGCCCGCGGGATCACTCTGCGTGAGCTGATCAACGCCACCGGCCCCATCCGCGAGGAACGGGCCCTGAACATCTTCCACCAGATCACTGACGCCCTGTCCCATGCCCACGCCAAAGGCATCATCCACCGCGACGTGAAGCCCTCCAACATCATGGTGGACATACAAAACGGCGATACCGTGAAGGTGATGGATTTCGGCATCGCCCGCCTCATGAACGACATCCACCTCACCCAAACCGGCGACACCATCGGCACAGTTTATTACATGAGCCCGGAGCAGGTGATCGCCGCCAAGGACATCGACCACCGCAGCGACATCTATTCCGCCGGCATCGTCCTCTACGAAATGCTCAGCGGCAAGCTGCCCTTCAATGTGGACACCTCCAGCACTTTTCACATCCAGGATGCCATCGTCAACAAGGATGTTCCCGACCCCCGCGATGTTTATCCCAACATCAGCGAACGCGCCGTGGCCCTGCTGCGCCGCCTCACCGCAAAGGACAGGGAACAGCGTCCGCACACTTTTTCGGACCCGAACACTTTCCAGGCTCCCAATCCCGCCAGCCAGCCCCAGCCCCTGTACCCGCAACCGGAGCCAATTCCCAGCGAGCCCGAAGCCGCTTTCACCGAAAAGAGGAAAGGTGGCAAAACCGGTTTGTGGATAACGCTCGGGTTGGTTCTGGCCGTCGGTTTGGCAGTGTTTTTCGCGCTCAGAGACCAATCTGGCGCCCGTGAACTGGAGCGGGTGCGCCAAACATCAACTTTCGTGGCCGTGCAGGGCGGCGAGTTCGAGATGGGCTCGGAACAGGGCGATCTGGACGAACTGCCGGTGCACAGCGTTTTGGTGTCCGGTTTCCACATCGCCAATTATGAGGTCACCCAAGACCTTTGGGAAACCGTGATGGGTAACAATCCCTCCCAGAATCAGGGAGGGGCGCTGCCTGTGGAAAACGTCTCCTGGGAGGATGCGCTGGAGTTTTGCAACGCCCTCAGCGAGCGTGAAGACCGCGAACCTTGCTACAGGATAAAAGGCGCCAGCACCACCTGCGACTGGAAGGCCAACGGCTACCGGCTGCCCACTGAAGCGGAATGGGAATTCGCCGCCCGCGGCGGAAACTACAGCCAGGGTTACATCTACAGCGGCTCCAATGATATCAGCGAAGTGGCTTTCTCCAACTCCTCAGACGCCGGCCGCACCCGTCCCGTGGGCAAAAAGAGCCCCAATGAGCTTGGCCTCCACGACATGAGCGGAAACGTTTGGGAATGGTGCTGGGACAGCTACGGTGAGGATTATTACAGCGCCAGCCCCTACGAAAACCCCCGCGGGACCAAAGCGGATCATATACGTTGCATGCGCGGCGGAGCCTGGAACAGAAATGAAGGACGTTGTCGCACATCAGACCGCGGTAAAGGTTCATATGATTACAAAAACTCCAACCTGGGCTTCAGACTGGTACGCTCCAGCATATAAAGCTGTAAGCCCCTCGGAGAAAAGTTTTCGGGAGTTGTGGCCCGGTGCGGTAGGCCCGGCCAATCCCGCGGTGGATTTAAAATTCCAGGCTTAGTTTGATCCCCTTCAGATCGGGGGCGGGCGTCAACGCCATGCGGGGAGTGCTGTTCAAGGTCAGCCGCGCGGAGAGGTAACCGATCACGGCACCGCAAAAAACATCGCTGGCCCAGTGCTCATCCCCGTTCACCCGGGACCAGGATGCCAAAACTGCCAGACCATAGACCAAAGGGGCAACCCAGGCTTGTTCGGAATACTGCTCCGCCAGTACCGGCGCCACGCTCCAAACCAACGTGCTGTGGCCGGAGGGAGAGGAATCGTGGCGCAGGGAAAAACCACCTTCGGGCCAGAAATCTCCGTCACTGGCCCCGCCAGGACGCTGCCTCTGGCTGGCCAGCTTCAGGCCCTCACTGGCCGCGGAGGCCAGGAGCATGCTTTTCAGGCAGAGCAAACCGGTGTCCACGCTTTTGTCGGAACCGGCCAGACAGCCGGCCAAAGCCGTTACCCCCGCCGCGGGGAAGAGGATCCACTTGTCGCCCGCGTAGCCCAAGCCGTGCAAGGCGGCGTCGCTCCAGCCGATCCTGTGGTTCTGGGTGAAATCCCTGATCTGGGGGTCGGCCCAAACCAGGCTTCCTGCCACCAAGACCACTCCGCCCGCCGTGAGCCAATCCTGGGTTTGCCAGCGCGCCGGGGCCGTTGCAGCCTCTTTCACGCTGAACGGATATGAGGCCAGATACCGCCGGAAATGGCCGCTCTCAGCCTCCCCGCTCAAAGCGGAAGCGCAGAGCAAGGTCACAGCCAGGACCACGATCCATCTTCTTGTCATGCCCCACCCCTTTTCCACCTCTGCTATTTCGTCAAGCAATAATCCTGCCGAAGGAGGCAAAAAACGTTTTAACTTGATATTTAGCAATAATATCCCGCCCTAAGCCCCATCCCCCTCACTTCCCCTTGACTTCCCGCTGACTTCCCGCCTGACAAGCGGGAAGTAAGCGGGAGGCGAGTGAGAGGCGAACGGGACAGGGCAAAGGAGGGGGACGGCAAAGAGCCGGTGAAGATCCCGCGGCGCTTGCGACCACCCCTCATCCATAGTGGGTAACAAATTCCCGGAAACCCAGGCCTTGACAAGCTGGGAAGGATCGGGAACCCGGGAGGGCGCGTAAACCATTATGGGATTGACAAAATACCCCCTTTGAAAAGACTGGCGCCAAAAGCAACCGGGAAGTAAACCGCCGAATGAGGAAATACATCGTATCGATCGTGGGTCGTCCGAATGTGGGCAAATCCACGCTGTTCAACCGCCTTTGCAGAAAGCGCTCCGCCATCGTTGACCCGGAAGCGGGGATCACCCGCGACCGCAAATACGAGGACGTGGAGTGGAACGGCAAAGTGTTCAAACTTGTGGACACTGGCGGGATCATATTCGACAGCAGCGAAGCCATGGACAAGATGATCCGCCACCAAGCCCAGCTCGCGATCGACGAATCTGACCTGATCATCTTCATGGTGGACGCCCAGACCGGCACCACGGACATCGACAAGGCCATCGCCAAGATCCTCTTCCCGCACCGCGACAAGGTGATGCTGGTGGCGAACAAGGCCGACAACGAGAAATTCGAGTGGGAACTATACGATTTTCTGCAGCTGGGTTTCGGCGATCCCTTCCCCATTTCCGCCTCGCAGGCCCGCAACACGGGAAATTTCAAGGATGAACTGCTGGCCCTGATCCCGGAAACGCAGAACGCCTACGACAACGACGAGCCTCACAACACCCGCATCGCCGTGGTGGGCAAGCCGAACGTGGGCAAATCCTCGATCGTGAACCTGCTGCTGGGCAACGAAAAACAGATCGTCACCGATGTTCCCGGCACCACCCGCGACGCGGTGGACAGCGTTTTTCGCTATCACGGCAAGGAATACGTGCTGGTGGACACCGCCGGCCTGCGCCGCAAGACCAAGGTCAATTACGGCGTGGAATACTACAGCGTGATGCGCACCATCGAAGCCGTGGACAGATGCGACGTGGTGGTGCTGGTGCTCACCGCGGACGAGGCCATCTCCGATCAGGACGTGAAGATCGCCTCCTATGCCAAACGCCGCATGAAGGAGATCCTGGTGGTTTTCAACAAGTGGGACCTGGTGGACAAAGACAACAAGACCACAGGCAGGTTCATCGCGGACCTGCACGAAATGATGCCCTTTCTGCAATTCGCGCCGGTGCAGTTCATTTCCGCCAAAACGGGCCAGCGCATCAACCGGATCATGGAGATGGTGGTGAAGATCGAGGAGGAGAGCGAAAAACGCATCTCCACCAGCGAGCTGAACCGCTTCATGGAAACCGTGGTTGAACATCGCCCCCCCACCCACAGCACCGGCAAGCATGTGAAAATTTATTACCTCACCCAGGTGGCCGTGAAACCTCCAACCTTCGTCTTTTTCTGCAACCAGCCCGCTTTGATCAGCGAAAACTACCGGCGTTTTCTGCACAATCAGATCCGGGAAATGTTCACCTTCGAGGGCGTGAGCATCAAGCTCATCTTTCGCGGCCGGAAGGAAGGAGAGGTGGAGCAGTGACGTCGATCGTGGCGTGGACGCTGATTTGCCTGCTGGCCTATCTGATCGGCAGCATCCCCTTTGGCTGGCTGGCCGGAAAGCTGTTGCACAAAAAAGACATCCGCGCCGGCGGCAGCGGCAATATCGGCGCCACCAACGCCCTGCGCCAATATGGTGTGAAGACCGGTGTGCTGGTGCTGCTGCTGGACCTGCTGAAGGGTTTTGCCGTGGCCTGGCTGCTTCTGAACGTTGTCCCCGGCCTGCTGGGCAATTTCGTGCCCACGCTGCCCACCGAACGCAATGTGTTTCTGCTACCTGCTTTGGCGGTGATCCTGGGACACATGTTCCCCGTGTGGCTGAATTTCAAAGGCGGCAAGGGCGTTGCCACCGCCGCGGGAGTCTATCTGGCGCTGGCACCGGTGCCGCTGTTGGCGGCACTGCTGGTTTTTCTGCTGGTCACGGCGCTCAGCCGCTATGTGTCGTTGGGCTCGATCCTGGCCGCGGCCTTTCTGTTTGCGGCAGAGCTTTTGTGGAACATCTTTGTGCTCCGCGAACCGGAATTTCCCTGGCTGACGCTGATCGTGGCCTTGCTGGTGATCTACAAACACAGCCCGAACATCCTGCGCCTGCTGGAAGGCAGGGAAAACAGGCTGAGTTTCGGCAATAGGAGCAAAGCCTGATGTGCGGGATCATGGGAGTTTTCGGCAGCCCGGAAGCCGCCAGCCTGGCCGCTTTGGGGATGTTCGCCGAGCAGCACCGAGGCCAGGAAAGCTGCGGCATGGCGGTTTGCGACGGCAAGGTTTTGCGGCTGCACAAGAGCATGGGACTGGTGAAGGAAGTGTTCACCCCTGAAGTGCTTCAAACCCTGCCGGGAAACATCGCCATCGGCCATGTGCGCTATCCCACCAAGGGTTCCGCCACCGCCTTCAATTCCCAGCCCCATCTGGTGGAAACGCTGTTCGGTCCTTCCTACGCGCTGGCCAGCAACGGCGACCTGGTGAACTACGCCTCCGTCCGGGCCGGTCTGGAAGCTGAAAACGTTTATTTCAAGAGCGACAACGACGGCGAGCTGCTGGTTAAATTCATAGCCTGGCGGATCGCCCAGGGCGACGATCCGGCCGATGCCATCCGGGCCCTGATGCGCGGGATCAGGGGAGCTTATTCGTGCGTATTCGTCACCAGGAGTGAACTTTACCTCTTCCGCGATCCGCTCTCCATGCGTCCCATGGTTTGGGGCAAAACCGCGGAGGGAGCTGTGGTGGTGGCCTCCGAAAGCTGCGCGCTGGACACTTTGCGGGTGAGCGAACGCCGGGAAGTGCCACCCGCCGGGATCATCCGCGTAAGCCAGGCCGGGATCACGATCCTGGAAAATGATCCCAACCTCTACCGGGCCCGGCGCCACAACAGCTACTGCGTTTTCGAACACATCTATTTTTCCCGGCCGGACAGCTTTCACTTCGGCGAAAACGTCTTTGCCGTGCGCGAAAAGATCGGCGCCCTGCTGGCCAAGGAAGACGCAGGCCTTGAAGCGGATTGCGTGGTGCCAGTGCCGGACTCCTCGAATTTCATGGCCGTGGGCTACGCCGCCGCCAGCGGGATACCGCTGTCGCTGGGCCTGATCCGTAACCACTACATCGGCCGCACCTTCATCAAACCGGAACAGACCATCCGCGACGAGAGCGTGCGCCAGAAATTCAACCCCCTGTCCAACTTCTTCGATGGCAAAAAGGTGGTGCTGGTGGACGATTCGATCGTGCGCGGGACCACCATCCGCAAGATCGTGCGGATGATCAAGGACGCCGGGGCGAAAGAGATCCATCTGCGCATCGGCTCACCCCAAGTGAAGTTTTCCTGCTATTTCGGGATCGACACACCTCATCCCGAGGAACTGGCCGCCAACCGCTATTCCCTGGACGAGATCCGCGAACGGACCGGGGTGGACAGCCTGAAACACCTGTCTTTGGCCAGCCTGGCCATGTGTTTGAACAAACCTGAAGAATACTGCTACGCCTGCTTTGACGGGCATTATCCCCTGGAGAAGGAATGATCGGCGAACTGCTTGAAAAATTTGGCGGACAGCGCGTGCTGGTGTTGGGTGACGTGATGCTGGACCAGTATGTGTGGGGCCGGGTGGACCGCATCTCGCCGGAAGCGCCGGTTCCCGTTCTGGAAGCGCAAAGCGAGGAGCTGCGTCTGGGCGGCGCGGCCAATGTGGCCCTGAACATCCGTTCCCTGGGCGGGATCCCCCTGCTGGTGGGAGTTACGGGCGCGGACAATGCCGCCGCGGAACTCAAACGGCTGCTGGAGGCCAGAGGCATCTCAGCCGACGGACTGCTGAGCGACCCGGAGCGCTCCACCACTCGCAAAATGCGGATCGGGGCAGCCAATCAGCAGATCGTGCGGATCGATTATGAAAACGAGGACGAGGTGGGCAACGCGCTGCGGGAAAAGGTTTTGGCCAAGGTAAAAGCGCTTCTGGAGGATTGCCGGGCGCTGATCATCGAGGATTACGACAAGGGCCTGCTGACCGGCGAACTGATCAGCCAGGTCTTACGGCTGGCCCTCGATCAGGGTGTTCCCGTGTCCGTGGACCCCAAACTGAAGCATTTTCAGGCCTACGCCGGAGTGGACATTTTCAAGCCCAACTACAAAGAACTTCAGGCGGTGAGCGGCACGGTCTTCAGCTCCGACGAGGAATTTTTCCAGGCCGCCCGGAACCTGCGGCGGGAGATGCGGATCAGACATCTGATCGTAACCCGGAGCAGCCTGGGGATGTACATCTTCAGCGGCGATGACGCCCCGCGGCGCATTCCCACTTTCGCCAGAGAGGTTTTTGACCCCTCCGGCGCCGGCGACACCGTGATCTCCGCCCTCACGCTGGCTTGGATCAGCGGAGCGGACATCGATCTGGCCGCCGAACTGGCCAACCACGCCGCCGGTGTTGTCTGCGGCATCAAAGGAACGGCGAGCGTAACGCCGGCTCAGGTTTTGCAAAGCTACCATGAGCAAAGATAAGATCAAAAGTTGGGAGGAGGCAGCCTTCCTGGCCGGCGAGCTGAAAGCGCAGCAAGCCCGGATCGTTTTCACCAATGGCTGTTTCGATCTTCTCCACGTGGGCCACGCCCAGTATCTGGAACAGGCCAAAGCCCTGGGAGACATCCTGATCGTTGGCCTGAACAGCGATGCCAGCGTGAGCCGCCTGAAAGGCGAGGGACGCCCGGTGATCGCTGAAGCCGACCGGGCCCTGCTGCTGGCGGCCCTCGAAAGCGTGGACATGGTGGTGATCTTCAGCCAGCCCACGCCCCTGGATCTGATCGAGCTGCTCAGACCGGACGTTTTGGTGAAGGGCGGCGACTGGAAACCTGAAGCCATTGTGGGCGCGGACATCGTTTTGGCCGGAGGCGGCGAAGTGCAAAGCCTGCCTTTCAAGGAAGGATTTTCCACCAGCATGCTGATCCGGCGGATCGGGGAACTGCCCCGGGAACGGAAATGATGAGCGAAGAAACGAAGACAGCCCAGGAAGACGTGGGCACCGTCGTAACGGTGAACGGAACCAGGGTGAAAGTGGAATTGGTTCGCGGCGCCAGCTGCAAATCCTGCTCCATGCGGGGTATGTGCTTCGGGCGCAACACCCCGGCGGTTTTCGACCTGGAAAGCGACTTGGACCTGAGTCCCGGCGACAGGGTGCAGTTGGAAATATCTCCCTCAACCCGGGTGCTGACGTCATTAATGGTGTTTGGGCTGCCTTTGCTCAGCCTCTTCGCCGGATATCTGATCGGGAGCCGCTGGCTGGCGGAGCTTCCCGCCATCGGAATTGCTTTTGGCGCCACGGCGCTTAGTTTTTTACTAATGAAACAGATAGACAAGAAATATGGCAACCGGCTGCAGGTGCGGATCGGGAGAAAGCTATGATCATCAGACTGAACGAGATGGTTTTTTATGGCTATCATGGCGTTCACGACGAGGAACGCAAACTGGGACAGCGCTTCATCGTGAGCCTGGAAATGCAGACCCGTCCGGAAACCGACGCCGCCATCAGGCAGTTGGAAGACACGGTGGACTACACCAAGGTCTATGCCCAGATCCGTGAGATCATGGAATCTCACCAATTCCAGTTGTTGGAAGCCTGCGCCAACATGCTGGCAGACAAGCTGCTGGCGGATTTTCCGCTGATCTGGCAGCTAACCCTGCGCATCCAGAAACCCTCTGTACCGATCCGGGGGATCTTGCGCAGCGTGGAAGTTGAACTAACAAGGAGTCGCTCATGATCGCCTGGCTATGCCTCGGATCAAATCAGTTGAAACCCCGCACCCAAGTGCAAAAAGCGGTGAGGATACTTGCCGCCGATCCCAAGATCCGCGTACTTCGCAAATCGTCGATGGTGCGCACGGAAGCCTATGGCAACGAAGACCAACCGGATTTTCGCAACCAAGTGATCGAGATCGATACCAAATATTCGCCTCTGGACCTTTTGCAGAAAGGCCTCACCGTGGAAATGGAGATGGGCCGGGCGCGCAAGGAACGCTGGGGGCCCCGGGTGATCGATATCGACATTTTGCTCTACGAGGACGAGGTGATGCAGACAATGTCCCTCACCCTGCCACATCCGGATTTTCATAACCGCCGCTTCGTGCTGGAACTGCTCTGCGAGGTGGACCCAGAACTGAAACACCCGGTGCTGGACAAAACCATGGCCGAACTGCTCGAAGACCTTGGCCCCGCCGAGGAACAGCAATGACGGAACCAGCCGCGCTCATCCTGGCCGCCGGCAAAGGCACCAGGATGAAATCCAACCGGGCCAAGGTGACCTTCCCCATCGCGGATAAACCCATGGTCCAAAGAGTGGCGGACAGCGCTTCAAAGGCAGGCTGCGCAAGGATATGCGTGGTGGTTGGCTACCAAAAGGAAAGCGTGATCGCCTGCCTGGAAAATGACAAGCGCCTGGAATTTGTGGAACAAACCGAGCAACTGGGCACCGGCCACGCCGTGATGATGGCCCGGCCCCTGTTCACCGACCCGGACCAGGACGTGCTGATCCTCAGCGGCGACGTGCCCCTGCTCAGCGCGCAAACTCTGCAGCGGATGCATCAGGAACATCTGGCCTCGGGCTCAGTTTGCACGGTGCTCACCGCAGTCCTGGACGATCCGGGCAAATACGGCCGCATCCTGCGCGACGCGGACGGCCGGATCAGGGGGATAATGGAGTTCAAAGATGCCTCGGAGTCGCAACGCTCCATCCGGGAATGGAATACGGGCATCTACTGCTTCCGCTCCGGCGATCTTTTCCACGCCCTGGACCAGATCTCGAACGCCAACCAGCAACAGGAATACTATCTCACTGACGTGGTGGCCATCCTTCACCAGGCCGGGAAAAAAGTGGCCGGGGTGGAGCTGGAAAATCTGGTGGAAGTGGCTGGGGTTAACTCCCAGGAACAGCTGGCCGCCTTGGAAGACCAGTTCGTGGATGCCATCCGCAAGCGCTGGCTGAACAGCGGGGTGATGATCCACAATCCGCAAACCGTGTTCATCGGTGACGACGTCGTCCTGGAACAGGACGCGGAGATCTGCCAGAACACCGTGATCAAAGGCCACAGCCAAATCTGCGCCGGCGCCCACATCGGCCCCGGTTGCTTTCTGGCAGATAGTTACGTGAGTGACAACGCCATCCTGGAAGGGCACAACGTCCTGGTGGACGCCCATATCCCGGAAGGCCACATTTTGGAATTTGGCGAGCAAGTGATCGAAGAGACCTTCAATGACTGACGGTTATCTCTACTCCCCCTGGCGGCTGGATTACATTCAGGGCGAAAAACCTGAGGACTGTGTCCTTTGCCGTTTTCGGGAAACGGGGCGGGACACCGAAAACCTGATCGTTTTCCGCGGGGAGCACTGCTACGTGATGCTTAACCGCTATCCCTACAACAACGGCCACATCATGCTGGTGCCCTACCTGCACGCGAAAACCCTGGGCGAACTGCCGCCCGCAGTGATGACCGAGCTGGGGCGACTGCTCCAGAGCAGCGAACAGGCGCTTACCCAAGCCTACAACTGTGACGGCATCAACATCGGCATAAATCTGGGCCGCGCGGCAGGCGCCGGGATCGATGAACACCTGCACATCCATCTGGTGCCGCGCTGGAACGGGGATTGCAACTTCATGAGCGTTGTGGGCGGAAAACGCGTGATCCCGGAAGCCTTCGAGATCACTTGCGAGCGCCTGCGCCAAGCCTTCGCGAATCTGCCGGGACAGGAATAAATTGGCCGGTTCACGCAAGCGCTTGCGAACCCATTCCCTGAAAATGCCCCTGCTGTGGCTGGCGGTGGTTTTGCTCAGCCTGGTGCTGGCTTATCTGATCTATGTCCAGATCATAGTTCCGGGCAGAAATTCAGCCAGCCTTCAGGAAGAAAACCTGCCCGCCCTCAAAGTGGTGGTGAAAAACGGCTGCGGAGTGGAAAACCTGGCCACCGACTATTCTGACTACGTCAAAGACAAAAACATGGATGTGGTAAGCATGGGCGACACGCCTCAACCCATCTGGAACAAAAGCGTGATCGAGGTGAAAACGGACGATAAACAGGACCTCGCCCGCCTGCAGAAAATGACCGGCATCAAGCGCTACACGCTGGCTGTGGATCCTGATGCCCCCGCCCCCTTCGTGATCATTTTGGGGGACGATTTTGAAGAGTATATGAAACCATGAACAAGGAGACAAATTTGGCGGAAAACGCTAAACTCGAAGCCGTGCTCACCTGGCTCGCGGAAAAACAAGCGGAGAACATCCGGGTCTATGATGTAGCCAAAAACAGCGCTTACACCGATTTCATCGTTGTCTGTGAAGGCTCCGCGGACCTGCACAACAGGGCCATTGCCAACCACGTTTTGGACATGGCCAAAGAAAACAAGCTCCAGGTGCTGGGCAAGGCCGGCCTGGATTTCGGCGTTTGGGTGCTGTTGGACCTCGGTGACGTGGTGATCCACATTTTCCTGCCCCAGAAAAGAGAATACTACAAGATCGACGAGTTCTTCACCGAGCTGGCCGGTCTCAGCGATAAAGAGAAGCCACATGATCAAGCACCTACTGCATGACAACATCCGGGAAATCCTGACAGCTCTGGAACTTATCTGCAGCCGCGACTTCACGGTGGAAGTGCCCAACAATCCAGAGAACGGAGATTATTCCACCAACGCCGCCATGGTTTTGGCCAAGGAAAACAAAACTGCGCCCAAAAAGCTGGCGGAAAAGCTGGTGAAAGAACTGCGCAAGAATAAGTTTTACAAATCGGTCGAGATCGCCGGACCCGGTTTCATCAATTTCCGGCTCTCCACTTCCCTGTTCCAGAAGATGCTGTGGGACGTTCACGAGTCCGGCGCGGAGTTTGGCGGCTCGGAATATGGCCAGGGCGCCAAGGTGCTGCTGGAATTCGTGAGCGCTAATCCCACCGGTCCGCTCAATATCGTCAGTGCCAGGGCCGCTGCTTACGGCGACACCCTCTACCGGGTGATGAAAAAGGTGGGGTACCAGCCCGCGCGGGAGTTTTACATCAACGACGCCGGCAATCAGGTGGACATCCTGGCGGAAAGCCTGGAGCTCCGTCTGCGCGAGATCCACGGCGAGAACATCGGCGAATTCCCTTATGAAGCCTATCACGGCGAATACGTGAAGCACCTGGCCCACAAGCTGAACGCGGCCGAAGGCGTGCGCATCTTCATGCTGCCGGAAAAAGAACGCACGGAACGCCTGAAGGAATTCGCGCTCAACGAACTGCTGGAAATGCAGCGTCTCAGCCTGGAAAAATTCGACGTCTTCTTCGAAAGTTGGGTCTCGGAAAAGACCCTGCGCGCGGAAGGTGTGGTGGAAGAGGTGCTCAGCTACCTCACGGAGGCTGATTGCACCTATGAAAAGGAAGACGCCATCTGGTTTTCCTCCACCAAATTCGGCGATGACAAGGACCGCGTGCTGATGAAAAGCGACGGCTCCATCACCTATTTCGTGCCGGACCTGGCCTACCACCTCACCAAGATCCAGCGCGGCTACACCCAGTTGATCGACGTTTTCGGCCCCGACCACCACGGCTATGTGCCCCGGCTCAAAGCCGCCTTCCGGGCCCTCAAATACGACGAGGACATGCTGGAGATCATCTTCCTGCAGCAGGTGAATCTCTTCGAGAGTGGCGAGCGCGTGAAAATGAGCAAGCGCGCCGGCAAGATCGTAACCATGGACGACCTGCTGAACGTGGTGGGCAAAGACGCCGCCCGCTATTTCTTCATCGCCCGCAAAGCCAACGCCCATCTGAATTTCGACCTCGAGCTGGCCTTGCAGCAGAACAATGAAAACCCGGTTTACTACTGCCAGTATGCCCACGCCCGCATCTGCTCCATCCTCAAAAAAGCGCGCAAGGATAAAATCTATCCCCGCTCTTACAAACCGGAGCTCACCCACAAGCTGAACAAACCGGACGAACTGGCCCTGATCCAGAAACTCACCGATCTGCCTGAACTGCTGCAGCTGATCGCCCAGCATCGCGAACCCCACCGCCTGGCAACTTACACTGAGGAACTCTGCGGCCTCTTCCACCGTTTCTACAACAAATACCAGGTGGTGAGCGCCAAGAATAAGGAACTCTCACAGGCCCGCCTGCTGCTCATCGAAACAGTTAAAGACGTTCTGGCCCTTTGCCTCGACCTGATGGGCATCAGCGCCCCGGAAAAAATGTAATGTCCGAACCGCCCATCATCCGGCCCCTGCGGGAATCCGACCTTCCCGCCATCCTGCGGATCGAAAACCTGGTGTTTCGCCCGCCCTGGCCGGAAGAGGCTTTTCAGGCCTCCGAATGCACTCAAAGCTGGGTGATAAGCGCCGGGGATGACCTGCGCGGCTACATCATTTACCACGTGGTGCCGGATGAGGCCGTGATCGTCAATTTCGCCATCGCCCCGGAGTTCTGGCAGCAGGGGCTGGGCGCGCAATTGCTGGAACACACGCTGAACATAATGCAGGAAAGCGGCATCAGCGCGGTATATTTGGATGTGCGCCGTTCCAATCTCGCCGCCTTGGTGCTATACGCCAAGTACGGCTTCAGAACCCTGGGCGTGAGGAAAAACTATTATTCCGAGCCAGTGGAAGACGCTCTGGTGATGGTGCGGCACACCCATGGATGAAAGAATGAGAGATTACGATTTTCTGGTGTTGGGCAGCGGGATCGCCGGTCTGGTTTACGCCCTGCAGGTCTCCCGGCTGGGCCGGGTGGCTGTGGTCACCAAACGCGGGTTGTTCGATTGCAACACCGACTACGCCCAGGGCGGCATCGCGGCTGTTCTGGATGCCCAGGATTCTTTTGTGAAGCACTGCGAGGACACTTTCGCCGCAGGCGCCGAACTGGGCAAAAAACAGGTGATCCGCCAGATCATCACAGAAGGCCCCAAACTGATCCAGTACCTCATCGACCTGGGCACCGATTTCACCCTGCGCGACGAAAGTTACGACAACCGCCTGGAAAACCTCTCCCTCACCCTCGAAGGCGGCCACACCCACCGCCGGGTGGCCTACGCGGCCGATTCCACGGGTCATCAGATCATGGAAGCCCTGATCGAGCGTTGCCGCGAAAATTCAAATATTGACATCTTTGAGAACAGCATCGCCATCGACCTCATCACTCAGCACCATGTGGTGCAAACCCACGGCTTCGTGCCCGGCATTTCCTGCTGGGGTGCCTACGTGCTGGACGAAACAACCAACGCTGTGCACATCTTCCGCGCCCGCAAGACCATGCTGGCCACCGGCGGCGCTTCCCAGATCTATGCCCACAACACCAATCCGGCGGTCTCCACCGGCGACGGCATGGCCATGGCCCGCCTGGCCGGGGCACGGCTGGCAAACATGGAATTCGTGCAGTTTCACCCCACCGCCTTTTGGAGTCCTGGCGGCGAAACCTTCCTCATCAGCGAAGCCGTGCGCGGAGAAGGGGCCATCCTGCGCCTCCAGGACGGTACCGCCTTCATGGAAAACTACCATCCCAAGGGCAATCTGGCCCCCAGGGACATCGTTTCCCGGGCGATCGACGCCGAGCTCAAAAAGCGCGGCGAGAAATTCTGCTGGCTGGACGCCACCGGCATCCCGGCCGAAAAACTCCACACCCATTTTCCCTACATCGAAAAACGCCTCCAGGATAATGGGATCGATTTCACCCGTGACCCCATCCCCGTGGCCCCGGCCGCCCACTATTTCTGCGGCGGAGTGCTTTCCACCATCGACGGCATCACCGACATCCACAACCTCTTTGCCGCCGGTGAAGTGGCCTGCACCGGGCTGCACGGCGCCAACCGCCTGGCCTCGAACTCGCTGCTGGAAGCCCTGGTGATCGGCTGGCGCGCTGGCAACCATCCCTCAAACCTGGACACCGTGGTCTTTCCGGAGCTGCCGCCCTGGAAACTGATGGATGTCTTCAATGAAAATGAGTGGGTGGTGATCTCCCACAACCGCGAGATCATCGGCACCATCATGGACGGATATGTGGGCATCCGCCGCTCCCGGCGCCTGCTCAAATATGCCCTTTCCCGCATCGAGAACATCTACAACGAAGTGAACAACTTTTACCAACACAATGCCGTCCGCCGGGAAGTGGTGGAAACGCGCAACCTGGCCATCATCGCCATCGCCGTGATCCGCAGCGCCCTCTCGCGCCGGGAAAGCCGCGGCGCCCACTTTCTGATCGACAATCCCGGGCGCGACGACGCCCTCTACAAGATCGACACCATCATTTAAGGGATATCATGAGAGGTCTTTTCATCACATTTGAAGGCATCGAGGGCAGCGGCAAAAGCACCCAGATGGTGCTGCTGGGCCAAAAACTCACGCAGCGCGGGCTGCCTGTGCTGCTTTCCCGCGAGCCTGGCGGACCGCCCATCGCCGAAGCCATCCGCTCTTTGCTGCTGGATCCCCAGCGCCGCGAGATGCTGCCCGAAACTGAACTGCTGCTCTACTGCGCCAGCCGCGCCCAGCATACCGGCGAGTGGATCCTGCCCGCCCTCAAAGAGGGAAAAACCGTGCTCTGCGATCGCTATTACGATTCCACCTTTGCCTATCAGGGCGCCGCCCGCGCCCAAAACCTCGAATTCATCCGCCTCCTCACAGATTTTGCCACCTTCAGCACCGTTCCCCAGCTCACTTTTCTCATCGACCTGCCCGTGGCCGCAGGGCTGGCCCGCATCAACCACCGCCAGCTCGACCGCCTCGAACAGGAGGACATCTCTTTCCACGAACGGGTCCGCGCCCAGTATCTGGACCTCGCCAGGATCCATTCCGACCGCTTTGTGGTGCTGGATGGCTCCCTCCCCATAGCGGATATCCATACCTCCGTAATCACAACTGTTTTAAGCCACTTAGGAGAATCCAGTGAACAATAAAAAACAAAAAACCGCCCTGATCACCATCGCCGCCGTGTGGCTGCTCTCCGCGGTAATGCTCTTCACCGCCACCAGCGTCTTTGCCCAAACCCAAACCAACGGCACCGACCTCTATTCCCAACTGGGGCTCTTCAGCGAAGTGCTCAGCAAACTGAAGCAAAGCTACGTCACCGAGCTCAGCGACGAAGAACTGATCAAGGCCGCCATCATCGGCATGCTGGGTTCCACCGACCCCCACACGAACTACTTCACCAAAAGCGAATACGATGATTTCACCACCTCCACCAAGGGTTCCTTTGGCGGACTCGGCATCCAGATCGACAAGATCGGCGACTACGTTACCGTGATCTCGCCCATCGAGGGTACCCCCGCTTTCAAGATGGGCATCACCGCCGGCGACAAGATCATCCGCGTGGACGACAAGAACATCGTGGGCGTCACCACCGACGAGGCCATCAAATACATGCGCGGCGAGGTGGGCACCAATGTGACCATCACCATCAGCCGCCCCGGAGTCGCCAAGCCCCTGGAATTCCGCATCACTCGCGAAACCATCAAGATCAAAAGCGTGCCCTACAGCTTCAAGCTGGATAGCGGCGCCGGCTATCTGCGCCTCAGCCAGTTCAACGAAAACACCGCCCAGGAACTCCGCGCCGCCCTCACCGCCCTCGAAGCCGAAGGCATCAACGGCCTTATCATCGATCTGCGCTGGAATCCCGGCGGCCTGCTCGACCAGGCGGTGGACACCGTGAACGAATTCATCGGCGCCAACAAACTGGTGGTGGAAACCAAGGGACGCATGCCCTCGGCCAACCGCCAATACCTCACCCGCAACCCCACCAAGACCCGCGACTACCCCATCATCGTGCTGGTGAACGAAGCTTCCGCCAGCGCCTCCGAGATCTTCGCCGGTTCCCTGCAGGATTGGGACAAGGGCCTGGTGCTGGGCAAAACCACCTTCGGCAAAGGCAGCGTGCAGCAATTGATCCCGCTGATCAACGGCAACGGCATCAAGATCACCACCGCCTATTACTACATCAAATCAGGCCGCTGCATCCACAAGAAGAGCAACGACAAGATCCTGCTGGGCAAAGAGATCTCCGCCTCGGACATCAGCGCCGAGGAAGAGCTCAACCTCAAGCAGATCTACAAAACCGTGAACAACCGCGAAGTTTACGGCGGCGGCGGCATCACCCCGGACATCGAGGTCGAGGGCGAGCCCATGACCAATTTCGCCGTGGAACTGCGCCGCCAGAACACTTTCTTCAATTTCGCCGTGGACTACATGGTGGAGAAAGACCACAGCATCAGCCGCAACTTTGTGGTGGACGACGCCCTCCTGAACCGCTTCCTCTCCTACGCCTCAGCCCACGACATCAAATACACCGAAGCCGATCTGGACAGCACCCGCGCCTACATCCGCACCGTGCTGAAAAGCGAGCTGCTGCGCAACGTCTACGGCGACCTTGAGGCCTACAAAACCACCATCCAGCTTGACAAGCAGTTTCAGGAGGCCGTGGCCTTGCTGAACCGGTTCCGCTCCATGGAGGATCTTTTCGCCCACGCCACGGAGATAAACAAAAACTGATGCAGGCTTCGCCCTCCGGGGCGGTATAACCTGTGGAGTTACATAGAGTGATACATATATGGAATGGCCTGTCCAGGCCTTACAACGGCCAACCGGGCCATTCCATGCTTTAACAGCCAGTTACATGAAACATACAAGGAGTTTGAAGCCATGAAACATCTGCTCATCAGCATCGCCCTTCTGGCCCTCAGTTTCGGCGCTTTCGCCCATCCCGCCAGCGAACTGCAGGCCTCCTACACCGCTTCCACGCAAACTTTGAAGCTCAGCTTCGAACACAGCGTGAAAAACCCCCTGGACCACTACATCCAAAGTATCGAGATCCGCCATAACGGCACCATGATCATCTCCCAGGTGGCCAGCGCCCAGGATACGGCCTCCGGGGGCGAATACATCTACAAGATCCCCAACCTGAAAAAGAATGACAAGATCGACATCACCCTCATCTGCAACAAAAGCGGCAGGAAAACCGCTTCCATGGTTTTAAAGTAATCAGTTCCCATCCATCTCCCCATTCA
>ENA-UOWO01000366-UOWO01000366.1-activated-sludge-metagenome-genome-assembly--contig:-NODE-366-length-67034-cov-6.703265_pt1 | contig 67034 bp, 55 predicted proteins | sample MGYA00238148_ERZ761564 | MGnify/ENA primary metagenome ERZ761564 (study PRJEB28885, sample SAMN05720194) | activated sludge metagenome | isolation source: Anaerobic digester | place: USA...
TCCGCAGTTTTCGGAGTAACAACGTCCTCCCGGTTTGACGACCCGTTCCGCCGGTTGAAGTACCGGCTGTCCCAGGAACTGTGTTCGGACAGTCCGGTCAACCCGAGAAAGGACGACCGCAAACGCGGCACCGCCTCATCCAGGCCGGTATTTGAGGCATACGCGGCGACCGCTTCGGTCACGGACAATACCACTGCCCGGACATGCAGGTTTTCTATACGGGAAGCGGGAATCCATAATGAGCGGGCGCAGAAAACCGATGCGACAACCAGCGCCACGGCGACAGCGAGCAGAACATGATTTGGACTGTTATGACGTGCATCCCGAAATTGCATTACCGATTCCCCATCCTCCTAAAACTGGAAGTATATGAAGGGAGCTATACCGGACATGCCGATCACGGATAACAGGGCGAAAAACAGCCCCAGCGCGATTCCTTTGCCGATAATCGGCACAGAAGTCCAGCATGCCATGCTAGATTTTCGGAAGGATCGCGGAATAAACTGAACTGCCAGTACAAGAATCATCAAAAAAACGGGCACCGGAAGGGAAACCGACCGGGGAACGCCGATATTTCCGAACGAAGTGAACAAATGGACCAGATAATCAAATCCGGGGGCACGGAAAACTGCCCAGCTGACGGTTACGAAGACAAAGGTTCCCGTTATCTGAAGCGCGGCTTTCCAGGGTGTTCCGCTGCGGTTTCGGCCGTAATTGAAGAGACGTTCCAAAGCAAGGCCGATTCCCTGCATCAGGCCCCACACGACAAAGGTGAGGGAAGCCCCGTGCCAGAGACCGCCGAGCACCATGGTAGCAACCAGGGCAAAAAGCGTTCTGCGTAATCCGAACCGTGATCCGCCAAAAGCGAAGTAGAGATACTCCCTGAGCCAGGACGAAAAGGTGATATGCCACCGCCGCCAGAAGTCGGTAACGGAAAAGGATATGTACGGACGGTTGAAGTTATCCGGCGTGTTAAAACCGAGCAAGAGCGCGATACCGATGGCAAGGTCGCTGTACCCGGAAAAATCAGCGTATATCACGGCAGAGTAACCCACAGTGGCGAGAAAAACTTCGAGTGTGTTGAAGAGGGCCGGATCGGCAAGAACCGGATCTACGAGCAGGGTCGAAATGAAATTCGCTGCGACCATCTTCTTGAAAAGCCCGGAAACGATGAGCGCCGAGGCGCGATCAAACCTGATGGGACGGGAGCCGGGTTCAATACCGGCTGCGACAGCGGGGTCTATCTGGGGGAGAAATTCGTTCGCGTGTACGATCGGACCGGATGCAAGCTGGGGAAAAAATGAAATATAGAGCATGATGTCGGCAAAGCTTTTTACCGGTGGCATCCTGCACAGGTATACGTCGAAGACATAACTCATACCCTTGAACGTATAGAAGGAAATTCCCACCGGAAGGAGCACCGAAATAACCGGAAGCGCAAAGGGGACCGATGAAACTTCAGCGGACGAGGAAAAATACCGTACCAGGGCATTCAAATGGGTCGCGAAAGCGGTGTAATATTTGAAAAATCCCAGAAGCAGTACGTTCGCGATTACGGACAGAACCATGAAGAGTTTCCGCCAAAGATGGTCTTTCCGGGTCCCGACCAGATACCCGAAGCCATAATTTATCCCGGTAGAGAACAACAGCAAAAAACAAAACCGCCAGTCCCATGCTGCGTAGAACAGGTAACTGGCGGCTATAAGAAATATTTTACGGTCGGTCTTTCGCCGGAAGATATACCAGAACCCGGCGAAGACCGCGAGAAAAAAACACGCAAAGGTAAAGGTGGGAAAAATCATCCCCCTCAGGATTGCGCATCCAGCATGAGTTCGTCAATAGGTTTGCCGGCGGGAACCATCGGCAGAACCATCTCGTCAATATCCATCGTGCTGTCTATGACGGCGGGCTTGCCCGAGGCAAGCGCTTCGTCGAACGCCGCAATGAACTCTTTTTCATCGAACACGCGATAGCCGGCGATACCGAAGGCTTCGGCGTATTTGACAAAATCCGGCGCGGCAACATCGAGCGTCGTCGCAGAATAGCGCTTGTCGTAAAAAAGTGTTTGCCACTGTCGTACCATGCCCAGGGTCTGATTGTTCGCGATGATGATGATGATCGGCAGCTTGTGAATCGCGATGGTCGTGAGCTCGTTCATGTTCATTCGGAACGAACCGTCGCCGGCGATATGAACAACCCGTCGGTCGGGAGCCGCAAACTGGGCGCCGATGGCCGCGCCGGTTCCATAGCCCATGGTACCGAGTCCGCCCGAGGTAAGGAAGGTGCGGGGTTTCGCGAATGGATAGAACTGGGCTACCCACATCTGGTGCTGTCCTACCTCGGTCGTAATGATGGCATCGTCCCCTACCCGCTCATGAACCGCTTCAAACACAAATTTGGGATGGAGCGCGGTCTTCTTCGAATACATGGGGGGAACGTGAGACTTCCACTTGTCAATGCTGTCATTCCAGTCCGAACGGGGGCGGCTTTCCACCTTCGTGACCAGTTCGGCAAGAATCGCGCGAATATCTCCTTTAAGACAGGCTGCCGTGCGGATATTCTTGTTGATTTCTGCGGGGTCTATGTCAATCTGGACAATCTTCGAATCGCGGGCGAACTTTGAAGGATCGGAGATAACCCGGTCGGAAAAGCGCGCGCCAATCGCGACCAAAAGATCGCATTTGTTCGCCGCGGTATTGGACGCCTTGGTGCCGTGCATACCGATCATGCCGGTACATAGGGGGTGACGTACGGGAAAAGCCGTCTTTCCCATGAGGCTCACGGAGACTGCCGCGTTCATTTTTTCCGCGAGCGCGGTGAGTTCCGCGGTCGCTTCCGAGGTAACCACACCGCCGCCGACATAGAAGAACGGTCGTTTTGACGCGGAAAAAATCGCGGCGACCTCGTCCAGTTCTTCCCTGGTGGGGGCCTGTGTTTTACCCATGCAGCGAATCACGGCCGGAGACGGCGATGCCTTCCCCGGAGGGAGCGGTTCAAACTCGGTTACCGCCGCGGTTATGTCCTTGGGAATATCGATGAGTACCGGTCCCGGCCGGCCGCATTGGGCCAGGTCGAATGCTTCCCGAACCACATCCGCGAGTTTTGTTACATCACGGACTATGTAATTATGCTTTGTAATGCTCATGGTGATGCCGGTAATATCCACTTCCTGGAAACTGTCCTTTCCGATGAGGTGGGTGGGAACATTACAGGTAATGGCCACCAGCGGTACCGAATCCATGTAAGCGGTCGCGATCCCGGTTACCAGATTGGTACACCCCGGACCGCTCGTCGCCATGACCACGCCGACCTTCCCGGAAACCCGGGCATAACCGTCCGCGGCATGGCAGGCGCCCTGTTCATGGGCGGTACGGATGTGATTGATGCGGTCCTTGCTCTTGTAGAGTTCGTCGTAGATATTGAGGATGGTCCCGCCCGGGTATCCGAATACGGTGTCCACACCTTTTTCAAGCAGGCATTCTATTACAATTTGTGCTCCGGTACATTTCATGTCAGTATTGCTCCTTTATCGGCGCTGGAAACCATGCGGGCATACCGGGAAAGATAGCCCTTGGTTACCTTGGGTTTCGGCGCCTTCCATGCTTCCTTGCGGCGGGCAAGTTCCGCGTCGTCCACTTCGAGAGTAACCGAATAGGCATTGATATCAATGGTGATGCGATCGCCGTTCTGAACGAGCGCGATGGGTGCCCCGGTGGCCGCTTCTGGAGAACAGTGACCGATTGACGCGCCGCGGGTTGCCCCGGAAAAGCGTCCGTCGGTAATGAGCGCGACGTCCTTGTCGAGACCGCGGCCGGCGAGCGCCGCGGTAACCGACAGCATTTCCCGCATGCCGGGACCGCCACGCGGGCCTTCATAGCGGATAACAACGACATCGCCAGCCTTGATTTCGCCCTTCTGGAGCGCGGCGAAGGTATCTTCCTCGCTGTCAAAAACTCGCGCAGGGCCGGAGTGTTTCATCATCTCGGGGGCAACCGCCGAACGCTTCACGACGCAACCGTCCGGAGCGAGGTTTCCGTACAATACGGCGATGCCGCCGGTTTTTGAATACGGGTTTTCAATGGGCCGAAGCACCGCGGGATTACGGTTCACAACGCCCTTGATGTTGTCGGCAATCTTCTTGCCGGTAACGGTAAGGAGTTTCGTATTGATCAGTTTCTTCTTCGCGAGTTCCGCGAGAACGGCGGAAATACCGCCGGCGGCATACAAGTCTTCGATAAAGTCATTACCGGCCGGTGCGAGCCGACAGAGGTTCGGGGTTCGTTCCGAGATGGCGTTAATCTTGCGCAAGTCGAAGGGAACTCCCGCCTCATGGGCAATCGCCGGAATGTGCAGCAGAGTGTTTGTACTGCAGCCGAGGGCCATGTCAGCGGCCAGGGCGTTTTCGAAGGCCTCCGGTGTCATGATCATGCGGGCGGTTATCTTTTTTTCCAGAAGATTCATGATGGCCATACCCGCTTTTTTGGCGAGTGCGATACGCTCCGCCATAACCGCCGGGATGGTTCCGTTACCGGGAAGCCCCATACCGAGAACCTCGGTAACGCAGTTCATGGAATTCGCGGTAAACATGCCCGAACACGAACCGCAAGTCGGGCAGGCACATTTTTCCATTTCTCCGAGTTCCTTGACAGACATACCTCCCGCACCAACCGTACCGACCGCTTCGAACATGTCGGTGAGGGATATGCGTTTGTCGCCATATTTTCCGGCGAGCATGGCGCCGCCTGATATGAATATGGTCGGCAAATCAAGCCGGCCGGCGGCCATGAGCATGCCGGGTACAATCTTGTCGCAGTTGGGGATCATGACAAGCGCGTCGAAGGCATGGGCTGTAGCCACACATTCGATGGAGTCCGCTATGAGTTCGCGGGTCACGAGGGAATACTTCATTCCTTCATGGCCCATGGCGATACCGTCGCACACACCGATCGCCGGGAACTCCATGGGAGTACCACCGGCCATACGGACACCGGCTTTAACCGCGTTGACGATGGAGTCCAGATGAATATGACCGGGAATGATCTCGTTCTTAGAATTGACGATACCGATGAGCGGCCGTGCCAATTCCTCGTCGGTATATCCCATTGCCTTGAACAGGGACCGGTGCGGAGCCCGTTCAATACCTTTTTTCGCTTTGTCACTTCTCATACTGACCCTCCAATTGTTGTACTATCAGTACAATTTTTTTGTAGCTGTTGGATGTTTGCGTAATTATTAAACCAATAGTGTAATAAAAGCATGAACACCCCTGATGATCTTCTAAAACTGCTCGGCAACAATCTGCGGATGTTGCGCCGAAAAAACAACCTGTCACAAATGGCTTTTGCCGAAAAAACGGAAAAGTCGCAGACATTCATAAACAATATCGAAAATGGAAAGAAGTGGATATCCGTGGAAACACTGTCCACTTTCTGCCGGGTACTCAAGGTACCACCACATGAGTTCTTCATTACGGAAGACATTCGTAATGAAAAAAATGCGCTGAACATACTCAGCAAACATAAGCAGTTTATCGAACACATACGTGAAATGTTCGCCAAATATGGGGAGGAAACTGAATAATCAGAAAAAAGGGAGACGGTTATGGACACTATGAAAAAAAATATGGTGCTCCGCATCTTTGGTCTGCCTCCACGTTTTGTAGCACGTATGCCGCATCGGACCCTTCGCCCGGCGGGAATAACACCCGGTTGTTTCAGACGGGGCAAATCCTGCCAAAACGGCAGCCCCGGCCGGTGCATCAGTTCAGGCCGGAACACCGGTTCCGGCCAAAACGATTCGTTACAAAAATCCGTTACTGTTCCAATGCCTGAACAACCAGGTCACCCATCTTCTTCGTACCGACGATCTTGTCGCGCGAAGCGTCGCCGGCGATGTCGCCGGTACGCCAGCCGGCATCCAGAACCGCTGCTACTGCCGCTTCTACCGCTACCGCTTCGCGTTCGGCTTTCAGCGAATACCGCAGCATCATGGCGCAGGTCAGGATGGTTGCCAGCGGGTTTGCGAGATCCTTTCCGGCGATATCGGGAGCGGATCCGTGAATCGGTTCATACAGTCCGGGACCGGAATCCCCGAGAGAAGCGGATGCCAGCATACCGATAGAACCGGTTACCTGACTCGCCTCGTCCGAAAGAATGTCTCCGAACATGTTGCTCGTGGCAATCACGTCGAACTGACCCGGATTCCGCACCAGCTGCATGGCCGCGTTATCCACGTACATATAGGACAGTTCAACGGCCGGGTAGTTGCCTTTCATCGATTCGGTCACTTCACGCCACAGTCTGCTCGACTCCAGGATGTTCGCCTTGTCCACTACGCAAAGGCGCTTCTTCCGCTTCATGGCGGATTCAAACCCGATCTTCACGATACGGGAAATTTCGTCGCGGGAATACTTTTCGGTATCCCAGGCGGTAGTTCCGTCCTCGCTCCGGCCGCGCTCGCCGAAGTAGATGCCTCCGGTCAGCTCGCGGACAATGAGGATATCAAGCCCGTCCTCTACGATTTCCGCCTTGAGCGGACAAGCCGAAGCGAGCTGCTTGAACATGAGCGCCGGGCGGAGATTGGCATACACCTTCATCTCGCCGCGGAGGCCCAGGAGGGCGGCTTCCGGCCGTTTCGAACCGGGGAGGTTGTCCCATTTGGGACCGCCGACCGCGCCGAGAAGGACCGAGTCGCTTTTCTTGCAGACATCGAGGGTTTCCGCGGGAAGCGGGTTTCCGGTTGCGTCTATCGCCGCGCCGCCGGCGAGGGTTTCGGTAAACGTAAAGCTGTGGCCGAATTTCTTCCCCACCGCTTCGAGTACCCGGCAACCCTCCCGGACAATGTCCGGTCCGATTCCGTCTCCCGGTATGGTCGCAATTTTAAAGTCCATTGGTTTCTCCTTTCTTTCCCGCGTATCAGGCGAGTTTCGCCCTGAGCTGGTTCACGAGGCCGTCGGCCTTGATGATTTCCTGCATGAAGGCGGGAAACGGCTGCGCCTGGAAGGTCTTGCCGCTCGTTACATTGGTGATTTTTCCGGTGTCAAAATCCACTTCAACCTCGTCTCCGGCGTTGATGCCGTCAACCGCTTCGGGGCATTCCAGGATGGGAAGGCCGATGTTGATGGAGTTCCGGTAAAAAATGCGCGCGAAGGTCGCCGCGATGACGCAGGAAATACCCGCGGTCTTGATGGCGAGCGGCGCGTGTTCGCGGCTCGAACCACAGCCGAAGTTCCGGGTGGCTACCATGATGTCGCCTTCCTTCACCTTCGACACAAAATCCGCGTCGATATCTTCCATACAGTGGGCTGCGAGTTCCTTCGCGTCCGAGGTATTGAGATACCGCGCCGGAATTATGACGTCGGTATCAACATTGTCGCCGTATTTGAATACGTGTCCGTGTGCTTTCATGAGTGTTCTCCTTACTTCCTGGGCAAATCGTCAGGATCGGTGATGACGCCGGTAATGGCGCTTGCCGCGGCTATCGCCGGATTCGAAAGATAGACTTCGCTTTCGGGATGTCCCATGCGGCCGACAAAGTTGCGGTTCGTGGTCGCGAGCGCACGCTCGCCCTTTGCGAGAATACCCATGTGTCCGCCGAGACAGGGTCCGCAGGTGGGAGTCGAGAAGGCAACTCCGGCCTTCACGAAGATTTCCGCGAGTCCTTCCTTGACTGCCTGCAGATAGATTTTCTGCGTGGCCGGGAAGATGATGCAGCGGATATCCTTCGATACCGAGCGGCCCTTGAGAATCTTCGCGGCAATGCGGAGGTCCTGGATACGGCCGTTGGTGCAGGATCCGATAACCACCTGGTCAATCTTGAGGCCCTTTGCCTCGTCGATGGTCTTGGTGTTCGACGGGAGATGCGGGAAAGCGACCGTGGGCTTGATGGCCGCGAGGTCGATCTCGATAACCCGTTCGTATTCGGCGTCGGGGTCGGCTTCATAGATGCGGTTGGGGCGCTTTCCGTGCTCTTTCAGGTACTTGAGGGCAACCTTGTCCACGGGAAAAATACCGTTCTTCGCGCCGGCTTCGATCGCCATGTTCGCGATGGTAAACCGTCCGTCAATGTCGATTGATGCAAGACCGGGTCCGGTAAACTCCATCGACTGATACAGGGCGCCGTCCACACCGATCATGCCGATGATGTGGAGAATAACGTCCTTGCCGCTCGCCCAGCCGGAGAGCTTGTTCTTGAGGACAAATTTGATGGCGGAGGGAACCTTGAACCAGGCGGTTCCCGAGGCCATGCCGGCGGCCATGTCGGTTGAACCGATACCGGTGGAAAACGCGCCGAGTGCGCCGTAGGTACAGGTATGGCTGTCCGCGCCGATTACCACGTCGCCGGCGACAACGAGACCCTTCTCCGGCAGCAGTGCATGTTCGATACCCATGCAGCCAACCTCAAAGTAGTTTTCGATATCGTGTTTGCGGGCAAACTCGCGCACCTTCTTGGCCTGTTCCGCCGCCTTGATATCCTTGTTCGGGGTAAAGTGATCCGGCACAATGGCGACCTTGGTGCGGTCAAACACGGTCTTGCAGCCGATCTTGTCGAATTCGTTGATTGCTACCGGGGTGGTAACATCGTTTCCGAGTACCAGATCCAGCTTTGCTTCGATGAGCTGTCCGGCGGTTACCGAATCAAGCCCCGCGTGCGCGGCCAGGATTTTCTGGGTCATGGTCATTCCCATTTTCGTCTCCTTGTGTGAGTGCCGGGTCCGGCTATCCGGTTGTAATGGCACTGCACTTATACTTAACTTACTTTAGTATAGTTTAATTTTTCTGTACAGCATCCGGCAGTGATTTTACACTTTTTTTTCCGAATCCCTGATCAGTTTGTACTCAAATGAATCAACCAGGGCGACCCATGAGGCCTCGATAAGGTCACGGGAAACCCCAACGGTGGTCCAGTCGTCTTCCCCGTCGGTGGATTCAATGAGTACCCGGACCTTGGCGGCAGTCGCACTCTTCGAATCGAGTACGCGCACCTTGAAATCGGTCAGGCGCATCTCGGCAACAGACGGATAAAACTGCTCGAGCGCACTTCTGAGCGCACGGTCAAGCGCATGTACCGGTCCGGCGCCCTCGCCCGCGGTAATGGCCATGCGTCCTTCCACACCGATCTTGATCTGGGCGAAAGCATTGTTCGGCATGCCGTCCACCGGCTGCTCCTCGATGATCTTGTAGTACTCGAGGTCAAAGAAGGGCGTATACTTGCCCATGTTCTTCCGTATAAGAAGTTCAAAGCTGCCGTCCGCCCCTTCAAACTGATACCCGTCGTGTTCCAGTTCCTTGAGACGGTTGATAATCTGCGTGGCAACCGGACTTTCCTTGATAACCGCAGGATCGTACACCCTGAGCCGGTTGAGTATCATGGATCGTCCGGCAACTTCGCTCATGAGAAAATTCCGTTCATTCCCGACAGAATCCGGTGAAACATGTTCATACGCGCGGGAGTTCTTGTTCACCGCGTCTATGTGCATTCCGGCCTTGTGGGCAAACGCGTTGAAACCAACATACGGCATGCCGTTATCCACGGTAATGTTCGCGATCTCGGCTATCCGCCGCGCTATGGGCGTCAACAGGGCAACCTTCCCTTCAGGCAGGCAGGAGAGCCCCATCTTGAGTTCAAGATTCGCAATAATGGTGGAAAGGTTCGCGTTTCCGGTACGCTCGCCGAATCCGAGCAGGGTTCCCTGCACCTGGGTAGCGCCGCCTTTCACGGAAAGGAGGCTGCTCGCGACCGCCATGCCGGTGTCGTTGTGACAGTGGATTCCCACCGGCAGCTTGCATTCCCGTACCACCACCTCGGTTATCTCGCGGACCTCGTCGGGAAGGCTTCCGCCGTTCGTGTCGCAGAGGACGAGCGCGGCGGCGCCGCCGGAAGCGGCGGCCTTGAGCGTTTCCATGGCATAGGAGGGGTTGTTGCGGTACGCGTCAAAAAAATGCTCGGCATCGTAGATAACCGTCCGCCCCTGTTGGACCAGATACTCCATGGTTTCCCGGATCATGGCAAGATTTTCTTCAAGCGTTGCACGCAGGATCTCGGTAACATGGAAATCCCAGGTTTTCCCGAAAATACACACATGATCGGTATCCGCGCCCAGAAGACTCTTGAGATTCGCGTCGTCCGCGGCGGTAATCCCCTTGCGGCGGGTAGCACCGAACGCGACGATCTTCGAATTCTTCAAGGTGAGTTTTTTCACTTCCTGAAAAAACTCGAGGTCCTTCGGGTTTGAACCCGGGTTCCCCGCTTCGATAAAGGCGACGCCGAGCTCATCGAGTGCTTTTACGATGTGGAGCTTGTCCTGCACCGAAAAACTGATGCCTTCCCCCTGCGCTCCGTCTCGGAGGGTTGAATCGAATATATGCAGTTGTGTAAGCAGACTCACTGGGCACTCCTTGTTTTTTCCTGTTCAAGATCATACAGCATGGCGTTTATGGCGAAAAGATACGCCCGGAGCGACGATTCCACGATATCGGTGGAAACACCGCTGCCATTCCAGGTACGGCCGTCGCGGGTAATGCGGACATGGGACTCGCCCTGCGCGTCCGCGCCGGTGTCGGTTGCGTCGACAATCTGGAGATTGTAGTCTTCCAGCTTGATCTCTGATCCGCCGATTATCTTGTCCACCGCGTTGAAAGACGCGTCCACCGGACCGTCACCGATGGCGACCTTTTCAACCTTCGTACCGTCACGCAGTTTGAGCCGTACCACCGAGGTTGCGGTCATGGAAGACCCGGAATTGATGACAAAACGGTCCAGCTGGAACGCTTCCGGAATTCCGCTCGAAGAGCCGGAAACCATCGCTTCGATATCCCGATCGGAAACCGTTTTTTTCTTGTCGGCCAATTCCTTGAACGCTTCGAAGAGTTCGTTGAGCCGTTCTTCAGACACCCGGTGTCCCAGGTATGCGAGACGTTCCTCGAACGCATGGCGGCCGGAATGCTTTCCGAGCACCATCTTGTTGTGTGGCAACCCGATCGACTCGGGAGTCATGATCTCATACGTTGCCCGGTTCGCGAGCACTCCGTGCTGGTGAATGCCGGACTCGTGCGCGAAGGCATTGTCGCCCACAATCGCCTTGTTCGGCTGACAGCGCACGCCGGTTGCCTTGGACACCTTGCGCGATGTTTGCCAGATCCGGGTGGAATCGACCCGGGTGGTCATGTTGTAGTATTCCTTGCGGGTGTACAGATTCATCACGATTTCCTCGAGTGCGGCGTTGCCGGCGCGCTCCCCGAGTCCGTTAATGGTACATTCAATCTGGTCGGCACCGGCCAGGGCCGCAGCCAGGCTGTTGGCGACTCCGAGCCCCAGGTCATTGTGGCAATGTACGGAGAGTACGGCCTTGTCCACATTCGGGACGTTATTGCGGATGTTCCTGATCAGCGCGGCGTACTCCTCGGGAACCGCGTAGCCCACGGTATCCGGAATATTGACGGTGGAGGCACCCGCGGCGATAACACCTTCTATTACACGGTACATGAATTCGGGCTCCGAGCGGGAGGCGTCTTCCAGGGAAAACTCCACATCGCCGCAGAGATTGCGCGCGTATTTGACCATCGCTACCGCCTGCTCATATACCTGGTCCGGTGTCTTCTTGAGCTTGTACTCCATGTGAAGCGGGCTCGTGGCGAGAAACGTATGAATGCGGGGACTTTCCGCCTCGCGGAGCGCCTCCCAGGAAGCGTCGATATCTTTTTCCAGAGCACGGGAAAGGGACGCGATGGTTACCCCGCGGATAGTCTTCGCGATCGCCTGTACCGACTTGAAATCTCCGGGACTGGCAATGGCAAACCCGGCTTCAATAATGTCCACACCGAGACTTGCGAGACTTTCCGCCACTTCAAGTTTATCCTGCAGGTTCATGCTACAGCCGGGCGACTGTTCTCCGTCGCGCAGGGTAGTGTCAAAAAGTTTGATTTGTCGTGCCATGGATTTCTCCCTTTCAATGTGTGATAGTAGTAGTTAACCGAATTCCGGGACAAGATTCAATCTATTAAAATACCATTTCTTCATTTTATTGTCTTTTATATTTCTCTTTCAGTAGATAATTTTTATATTGTCTGTTATATTAGACATTCTATGGTTTATAAAAGAAGAAATTACATACAAACGATTATGGACGCCCGTAAAACACATCGGGTTATAATAGTCGGCGGGCTTCCCGGAACCGGCAAGAACCGGTTTCTTGCGTCGGTTATTCAGGAAATCAGGGGAGAAAAACCACCTGTACGGATCGTCCATCTGCAACACGATGACACAACCGGAACACGGGACATTTTGCAGCAGGCACGTGCGCTCGGTGTCGGTCCGTCGGTCATGGTGATCGAAAACGGAGACGGGATAGACGGTTTATCCGAATCACTCAACCGCATACTTTCAGACTATTCAGCGACAATTCTCATTTCGTCCCGCCATGAGAAAGCACTTGATACCCGACTCAAACCGATATTTGGCACCCTTCTTCAAACCATCCGCCTTCCGCCCCTATCCTACCCGGAGTTTCTCGAAGCCTGTTCAATCCGCGACTCAATGCGATCCCTTGAACTGTATGCAGAAAACGGCGGACTCGTTCATCACGCGCTCCTTCCTCCCGACTCTCCCGACCGGTTTTCCCTGCTCCGCTTCCGCGCCGATTCCTTCCTGCTCACGGAAGTGCTTGAACGCTTCACCGTACGCAATCCTCGCGCCATTCGCGAACTGCTCCGCTTTGTTGCCCGCCATACGGGAGAAAGCCTTTCCTCGCGTCAGATCCAAGAGGCGTTCTCGACCCGGAACATAACCATTTCACCGCAGGCTGTTCTTGATTACCTGGGGTACTGTACCGACTCGGGTCTGCTCGTTCCCGCGCCCGTGTACGATCTTTCCCGCAAAAAAACCCTCGACTCCGGAATGAGCTGGTACTTCGGGGACAGCGGCCTCCGCTGCGCTTTTACGGACCGTGAACGCGCCGGCACCTTCGACCGGGCGCTCGCGAATCTTGTTTTTTTGCATCTGACCGATTCCGGTTGGACGGTACGGCAAGGCCGGGTTATTCGGGGAAACGGTAATCGGGAAGATATCAGTTTTGTGTGTGATCGGGACGGAGAGCGGCGATATATCCAGATGGCGGGAAGCACCGCTACCGCGGCGGAACAGCTGAGGAAAAGAACAGCCCTGCTTTCTCTGCGGGACGGCTGGCCGAAATATCTGATAGGGGCGTATGGGGACGAACAGCCAGAAGACGGAATCCGGCAAGTGAGCGTACGAGAACTCCTTTTGGGGCAGTTCTGAACTGCTATCAAAATTGTTGAAAACAGTTTCAACAATTTTGATAGCACTTATTCGCTTTTACGGTACACCATGCCCTGGAACACCGCGGCCAGCGTACCGTCTTCCTGCTCTATCCGAACCTGATAGGTTCCGAGCTTTCTCGACAGGGACAATTCTTCCGCGATTGCGCGAATCGTGCCACTCCTGACCGCCGAACAGAAATTGATGGTGGTGCTTGCCGCAACCGCGCTTCCCCGGGTATTCGACGCAAGGGCAAACGCGGTATCCGCCAGCGTAAATATCGCGCCGCCCTGGGCGATGTCTATTCCGTTTAGATGGCGGTCTTCAATATCCATCACCGCAACCGCTTTTCCTTCCGAACAGGACTCGACCCGGATACCGAAATATTCCGCTACCCGGTCATGTCCCAATACTTCCAGAATGGTTTGATCCATCAGGTTTCAATATCCCTGGTGATACCGCCCCGCTCCATGGCGGTCAGACCGGTACGAACGAGTTCCTTTATCCCGAAAGGTTCAAGAAGGCGAATGAGACCGGCAATCTTCTCTTCACTTCCGGTTACCTCGATAAGGAGGGAGTCCATGGCGACATCAACAACGCGCGCGCGGAAAATATTCGCCGTCTCGATAACACCGAGACGGTTGGTACCTTCGGCACTGACCTTGATGAGTGCGAGTTCACGGAATACGGTTACAGACGGGTCGCAGTGTTTTATTGAAACCACTTCAACCAGTTTCGCCAGCTGTTTTTCAATCTGTTCGAGAATGTATTCATCACCGCGTACGACAATGGTCATGCGGGAAATTTCCGGATTCTCCGTCATTCCGACGGTGAGGCTGTCAATATTGTATCCTCTCCGGCTGAACATGCCCGAAACACGGCTGAGTACACCCGAATGGTTTTCCACCAGAACTGAAATTACATACCGTTTCATATGATCTCCTTCACTGTATAAAGTCCGAGAATCCGGACATCCTGTATGATGCCGGAATCCTGATTCATCGATTTCATTTGACTCAGCGCAGACCGTATCCGTTCTCCCGAGACAACACTGGAACTGACCCCTTCCGGCAAACTGACATTGGCATAGAAGAGATACTTCCAGGGCTCGCCCTGAATCGGCCGGGATTCCAGCTTGGTAAGATTGAGTCCGTTCTTCATGAAGAGGCCGAGCGCGTCATGGAGAGCTCCGGGCCGGTTGGCAACCGTAAAAATGATGGACGCGTGATTCGGCGCGTCGCTCACAATTTCACCGGATCGGGCTATAACCACAAAACGGGTATAGTTTCGCGGATTCGTTTCGATACCGGACTTTATCACGTCGAGATGGTAAATGGGCGCCGCAGTTTCGCTCGCGATCGCCGCACGTGACGGGTCTTTCCCTGCTGCAACGAACTCGGCTGCGCCGGAGGTCGAATCTGTTTCGATATGTTTCCATGCCGGATAGTGGGAAAGGAAATCGTCGCACTGGGCGAGCCCCTGGGGATGTGAATAAACCGAGGTTATCGAGTCAATCGTCGCGCCGGGAACCACAAGCAGGGAATGTTCGATGCGGATGGTTACTTCACCGACGATTTCTATATCCTCATAGCGCGCGAGGTTGTCGTAGTTTTCATACACGGACCCGGCAAGGCTGTTTTCGATGGGGAGCATGCCGCATTCGGCTTTCCCTTCAAGCACCGCATGGATTACTTCGCGGAAGTTGGTTACCGGAAGCGATTCGGCTTCTTCATCATAGTAGCGGCGGATAGCCTGTTCGGCGTACGCGCCGCGGCCGCCGGAATAGGCGCAGACAATCGGCTGGTCGGGGCCGCCCGCCTTGCGGACAACACCGGTAACACCGGTAATCGATCCGGTCCGGGGAATTGACCTGCGGGACACGGCGCGGCCCACCACGGGCGCGAGCACTTCTATATCCCGCATCATCTTTTCGAACTGGTCGGGATAGAGGGACTGCACTCCGTCGGAAAGCGCCTTGTTCGGTGTCGGATGCACTTCGACGATGAGACCGTCCGCGCCGGCGGCAATGGCCGCGAGCGACATGGGCGGAACCTTGTCGCGTACGCCGACCGCGTGACTCGGATCTACTATGATGGGCAGATGGGTCAGCGAGCGGAGAATCGGGATGGCGGAAAGATCGAGCGTATTGCGCGTCGCCTTCTCGTAGGTCCTGATGCCCCGTTCACAGAGAATGACATCCTCGGTACCGCTTGAAAGGAGATATTCCGCGGCCATGAGCCATTCTTCGATGGTGGCGGAAAGTCCCCGCTTGAGAATGACGGGCTTTCCAAGCGCTCCCACTTTTTTCAGGAGCTCAAAGTTCTGCATGTTCCGGGCGCCGATCTGGTAGACGTCCACATAGTCGCGCATGGCGGGAATCGCGTCGGAAGACACAATCTCGGTAACCACGGGAAGACCCCAGGCGTCGCCAGCTTCGCGGAGATACTTTACGCCTTCCTCGCCGAGGCCCTGAAACGCATACGGACTCGTACGCGGTTTGTACGCCCCGCCCCGGAGCATGACCGCGCCGGACTCGGCGACACGCGCAGCGGACTCCATGATCTGCTCGCGACTTTCTACCGCGCAGGGACCGGCGATGACCGTTACCCGGTTACCGCCGATCTTGACGCCGCGTACGTTCACCACCGTGTTATCCCGTTTGAACTCGCGGGAGGCCATCTTGTAGGGTTTTGAAATGGGAATGACCCGCTGTACGCCGGGAAGGATCTCAACTTCACGGGGATCAATACCGACCTTCCCCACCGCGCCGATGATGGTTTCTTCATCTCCGGCTATTTCGTTAACCCGAAGGGAATTTTTTTCGAGGAAAACCCTGATGCGCTGTTTGTCCTCATCCCTGATATTTTTCTCAAGTACAATTACCATGTTGCCGTCCTCAAAATATCTGCGAATACTCCGGCGGCGGTTACATCCGCGCCGGCCCCGTACCCGTGGATAACCAGCGGGATCGGTGAATAATACCGTGTTGTAAAGACAAAGGCATTACTGCCTCCCGTAATTACGGCAAGGGGGCCATCCTGCGGAACTTCCACCGGTCCGGCGGCCGCACGGCCGTCCGTGATGGTCCCGACGAATCGTAGCACGTTTCCGGCAGCTTTTACAGCGGTAATTCGTTTTTTGTACCATTCGTCTATCTCGGGAAGCCGTGCGAGGAATTCCTCGACCGTACCGGAGGTATCAAACGAATCCGGAAGGGCGCCTTCGCAGATCACATCGTCCAGATTGAGCGTCATGCCGGCTTCCCGCGCGATAATGAGCGCCTTTCGGGCGACATCCATGCCGGACAGATCGTCGCGGGGATCAGGCTCGGTGAAGCCCTTCTCGCGCGCCTCAAGGACAGCTTGTGAAAACGAGATACCTTCGTCGAGCCGCCCGAAAATATACGACAGGGATCCGGACATAATACCTTCAAACCGCAGGAGCCGGTCTCCGGACTTGAGCATGTTGCGGAACGTATCGATTACAGGAAGACCCGCGCCAACATTCGTTTCATAGAGGAACCGTTTGCGGTTCTTTGCCGCCGCGGACCGGATTGACTGATAGTAGTCCATGTCTCCCGAATTCGCCCGCTTGTTCGGAGTAACAACGTGAATACCCGCTTCGAGAATGTCGGCATACCTGAGCGGAAGATCACCGGTCGCGGTACAGTCAACAAACACCGGATTGAGCGGCTGTTCGCTCCGGACAAAAGAGAGCATGCCGTCCACGGAGGAAGGCGTGTCGGACGCGGCAAGCAGGTCGTTCCAGGCGGAAAGGTCGAGCGAACTGCGGTCAAGGCACATGACCCGGGAATTGGCGATACCGCAAACCCGGAGCGCTATGTTGGACTTTTCCAGTTCTTTTTGCTGCAGACGCACCTGCTCCAGGAGTTTTCCGCCCACCACGCCGATTCCGAACAAAAAGAGTTCGATGGTCTGCATGGTGTCGAAGAAAAATCGGTGCGCAATGCGTACCGCCTTGTCTCCCTCGTCCTTTGCGACAACCGTACTGATCGAGCGTTCGGACGAGCCTTGTGCAATTGCGTGAATATTGATGCCGCCGAAGGCAAGCGCGGAAAAGAATTTACCGGCAATGCCTTTGGTACTGATCATGCCGTCGCCTACAATCGAAACAATGGACATGCCCGATAGTACCGAAACCTCGTTTACGAGTTTGTCCTGCATTTCATGAACGAACTCTTCATTCAGGATGCGTCTGACCGTTTCGTTTTCATTCTCACGGACGCAGAAACTGATGGTAAACTCGGAGCTCGACTGGGTAATGAGCAGGACCGACGCGCCTGAGCGGCTGACCGCGGAAAAAACCCGTGCGGCGATACCCCGCCGGCCCTTGAGCCCGGCGCCGGAAACACTCACGAGGGCGACACCCGAAAGGCAGGATATACCCCGGACCGGTCCGGGCCCCGTAGCGTACTGGATGGAATCGGCCGGGCCGATTCGGGTACCACGCGCGGAGGGATTAAAACTGTTCCGGCTCCAGGTTTCGATACGTCGTGAAGCGATCGGGGTGAGCGTCTTGGGATGCAGGACCTTGGAGCCGAAAAAGGACAGCTCCATGGCTTCTTCATAACTGATGTCGTGAACCAGTTCGGCGTCGGGAACAATACGGGGATCCGCGGTATATATACCGTCAACATCCGACCAGATTTCCAGCTGTTTCGCGTCGAGGCCCATTGCCATGAGCGCGGCGGAAAAATCGGATCCGTTACGGCCCAACAGGGTCTGTTTGCCGGACACATCCGAACTGACAAAGCCGCCCATGAGCAAAATAGTCTCACCCGAGCCGCGGAGGGGCATGAATGCGTTTTCTATTTTGTCAAACGCGGGGTCGGCCTCACGGACCGGACCGCCGTCGGTAATGATGTAGTCCCTGCTATCGAGCACCCGGAGATCTTCTCCGGCTGCCGAAAGGATTTCCGCCATTATTGGAACGGACAGGCGCTCGCCCATCCCGAGAATCCGGCACTCAACGGTATCAGGACATTCACCGAACGCGGCGGATGCGCTTAACAGTTGTTCATACTCCGTATAGATGGGCGCCAGCTGTTCCTGTACCCGGGCTGCGGAAAATTCGGAAACGGACGAAGCAAGATCGGCAATGATGGTATCATGACGATCCTTCACCTCGCGGGTGAACTGAGCGGGAGTAACGGTCCCCGTCTCCTTGAACAAACGGATTATGCTGTCCTGCAGCATGTTTGAAATACCGCTAACCGCCGACACGACAACCCCTACCCGTGAACTACGGGCGCGATCGCGTATTATCGCGGCGGAATTGCACATACGTTCAGCGCTTCCCATGGAAGTACCGCCAAATTTCATTACCAGCATACGAACCTCTCGACTAAGTATTTCCACAATACTCAAATTTTGTCACCTGTTCTAGTAGCGATTGCATATTTATGCAGTTTTCTTGTATTTTTTATGCATTTTCTGCTGTTGTTGCACCGGTTCGCCTGTGGTACACTGGGTACATGGAATCAGGACGATTGAAATTTTTCAGCTTTACCGGCCGTACACGCGCCGAACAGGGGACCATGGAGCCGGAAGGCCTGTTCATCCCCGCGTACCGCAAGCTGGGCGCTTCAATGACTCACCGCGCGGATATTGTATGGATCAATACTTCGATGAAAAAGGACGATATCCGCGACCTCGTCCTCACTCATGGTGAATTTTCCTGGTTTCCCGTATGCGCGGGGACTGTCGATTCCATAGTCGGTGTTGTTTCGGCCCGGAGTTTTCTCGAATCGCTGCTCGCGCCCGAATGGTGCGGACTCAAGGCACTGGTAAAGAAACCCGTCTATCTTCCCGAGACCGTAACCCTCATAAAAACCCTCGGAGCCCTGGCCAATGCCGCGTGTCCCCTTGCCTTCATCATAGACGAGTACGGTGGTATCGAAGGCATCGTAACCCGGAACGGCTTGATCCGTGAACTCATGGAAGAAGCGTGCGACAACTATCCTGACGAAGACCCGGACATATTCCGCCGGGATGACGGGTCGTTTCTGGTAAGCGGACATACCCGGATGGAAGACCTCGAGGGACTCATCGATCTTCCCGCCGCCGAAGAAAACGTCAATGACTACTATACCCTCGCCGGATACATCCTGTCCGTGCATGGAAGCATTCCGAAAACCGGCGACATCATTTATACCGGCTCATGGAAGATTGAAATCGTGGACATGGACTCGCACCGGATAGACAAGGTGCTCATTACTGACGCGGAAGACGGCGGTCAAGAAGCCTGAAGAATGACGATACGAGCGCAAGGGCTACCGCTATGGCGAAGGCGGCGCTGAGCGTCGAAAATCCCGCGGCGGAAGCGGCCGCGCGGTTGCCCCATACCGAGTAGAGCATCGTTTCATACATGCCGCCGCCCGGAACGAGCGGGATGATTCCCGGCACTATGTAAACCGTGGCGGGTTTCCCGAAAATCCGTGATACCAGTTCAGAACACAAACCAACCGCAAGTGCCCCGGCGAAACTTCCCGCCGCGGGCCCCACCGAGAATGATGACACGATCAGGTACACGATCCATCCGAACGCGCCGAACAACGCCGACCAGAACAGGTCGCGGCGGAGACTATAATAGAAGTAGGCAAAGGCCCCTGAGGCGAAAAACGCCAGAATGAACGCGGGAACCAGTTCGGGCCGCGCAAGTATGGCGGAGGTATACGCCTTTTCAACGGGAAAAAGAACCAGACCGAAGGCCGCCCCGATGGATAGCGCGGCGGCGGTCACGAAGGCGTCAAGGAGGCGAGCCGAGCCGGCTACGAGGTCACCCGCGATGATGTCGCGGATGGCGTTCACGATGGCCACGCCCGGCACCAGGGCCATGAGCACGGCGATGCTCACATTACCGGTGGACTGAATGCAGCCGCCCCATACGGCAAGGCCCGAACAGAGGGATATAACCGCGCCGCCGGTTACCGCGGACACAAACGACGAGGGTTTGAGCCATGAAACCAGAAAGAGAACCGTACGCAGTACCGCGCCGATAACAAAGGAAGCTGCCGCTTCGCGGAGCGTCCCCCGGAAGAGGAGAGAAAAACAGAAGCCCGACAGCGCCGTGGCAAAAACAACCTTCGCCGGCGTGTACAGCCGGGCCCGCTGTATACGATCGAGGATGGAGGCAACAAGCGCCGGAGAACGAACATGAGGACGGGTCTTGAGACGCCGGGCCAACGCGTTGACACGTGCCACAATGCCGAGATTTATTGTCCGCTCCGTAACCCGCTGAATCCGGGTGTGGCTGTGCCCGGCCGTATCGAAACAGGTAAGCATGACAACGGTAGGAGTGACAAACGCGGAAGGACGCTGTGCCCCCAGAGACGTTGCGATGGAAATCATGGCTTCCTCGCTCCGGTAGGTCTCCCCGCCATTCTTGAGAATCATGAGGCCCGATTCGAGCGCGGTGTCGAGAACTTCATCAACTCGTGTGTACATTCCCCGGTTTTCCATACATCATTAGTTGTACGCCGGAGACGCGGAACGGGTCAAGCAATCAGGATACATTCTTGCACCTGCGGGGCTTTTTCACTACAATGCCTCAAAGAATCCAATTTTTAAGGAACCGACATGAGCAAGATACCAATGAAGAACGCGATCGCGGAACTTGACGGCGACGAGATGACCCGCATTCTGTGGAAGGTAATAAAGGACAAGCTTCTTGAACCCTTCGTGGACCTCAAGACAGAATACTTCGATCTCGGACTGAAGGCTCGCGACGATTCGGATGACGCGATAACCTATGCGTCCGCCGAAGCCATCAAGCGGCTCGGTGTCGGAGTCAAGTGCGCCACCATCACCTCCAATCAGGACCGCGTAAAAGAATACAACCTCAAGGGACTTACCCCGAGCCCGAACGGCATTATCCGGGCGGAACTCGACGGCACCGTATTCCGGACTCCCATCCTGCTCAAGAATGTTCCATCGACCGTATCGTGCTGGAAAAAACCGCTGGTGCTCGGTCGCCATGCCTATGGCGATGTGTACAAGAACTGCGAGATGGCCGTTCCCGGTCCCGGCAAGGCTGAACTCGTGTTCACCGGTGCCGACGGCAAAGAAATCCGCAAGACCATCATGGAAATGAAGGGCTCCGGCATCCTCCAGGGTATTCACAACCTGGATTCGTCAATTGAAAGCTTCGCCCGCGCCTGCTTCATCTACGGTCTTGCCGAGAACATCGATGTCTGGTTCGCCACCAAGGACACCATCTCGAAAACATACGACGGCCGCTTCAAGGAAATCTTCAAGAAAATTTTCGATGAGGAATTCAAGGATAAATTCGCAAAAGCGGGCATTGAATACTTCTACACCCTCATCGACGACGCGGTAGCCCGGGTCATGCGCGATGAAGGCGGCTTCCTCTGGGCGTGCAAGAACTACGACGGCGACGTAATGAGCGACATGGTCGCGTCAGCCTCCGGCAGTCTCGCCATGATGACGAGCGTCCTTGTCTCTCCCGACGGCGTATTCGAGTACGAAGCCGCCCACGGAACCGTTCAGCGCCATTACTACCGCTACCTCAAGGGAGAGAAGACCTCCACCAACCCGGTCGCGCTCATCTTCGCCTGGACCGGCGCGCTCGCGAAACGCGCAGAACTCGACGGAACGCCCGAGCTGGGTGATTTCGCGAAACGGCTTGAGAAAGAAACCCTCGGCCTCATCGAGGACGGCTCCATGACCGGCGATCTCGCCCGCATGGCGAATCCTGCAGCAAAAGAAGTGCTTGATTCCTGGCAGTTCATTGATCGTATCGCGGACAGGATGCGGTAAGCACTGCTACCAAAATTGTTGAAAAAAAAAGACCGGGTCTCCCGGTCTTTTTTTTATCCCTCTATCGCAAGGTCGGGACCCTCCGGTCCGGAAAATACCCTGACCCGGCAGGGTTCCATGCACACCCCGTCGGAAAATCCCGCGATATCCAGGGCGTCGGGAGAAAACAGGTCTTCAGGATGCCAGGAAAGGTCGAGTTCGGTCGTTTCGCCTTCGGCCAGCGCGCGCGTCCAGGCGCCGTTCAGGCATACCAGATCCCGCAGGAGCGGAAAGGCAGGGAGAAGACCGGCTTCCCGGTATTGCGCTTCAAGAAACGCAAGCTGTACGGCTTCAATGTCCCGGTGTTCGGCTTCGTCCGCCCGGCGTACCGCGTTCTGATACGCGGGAAAACCCGAGAAGGCTGCGAAAAACCGTGATGGGCGGGAGTCAAGCGGATGAAGTGCGGCGAGAAACCAGGACACCGCCCTGCCTTGCGTGTAAAAGTAATCGACCGCTCGGGCGAGCCGGCCCGCCCGTTCAAGATCATGCGCGGGAAAAGTCGGGGTAGACGTGACCAGATAGGGCGGCCGTTTGTCATGCACAAGGCCGAGCGATTCCGCACGATCATGGAGTTCCGTCCCCGGCAGTACGGCGAGACGGAAAATTTCCAGATTGTTCGGATACCGCGCGATGGCATAATCGAGGGATCGCTTGAATCCCTTGAGATTATCTCCGGGAAGGCCGTACATGAGGTCCATCCCGAACACGATACCCGCGGTATTGAGCCGGGTTACACCGGCAGCGAACTTCTTGAAGTCTACCGGCCGGTTAACCAGGGAAAGGGATGTTTCATTCACGGTCTGAAGCCCGATCTGCAGGGAGCAGGGAATACGCGAAAAGGCTTGCGCAAGATCCTGGTCAACGAGCTCGGCCCGTATTTCAAAATTGAAATGAATGTCGGGAGCTTTTTGTTCAATGAGCGCGAGAAGGGACAACGCGCGTTTTTTCGAAGCGTTGTAAGTGGGATCCAGAACAAATATCCGTTCGATACCCTTTTGCGAGAAATACTCCAGTTCTTTCTCGAGCCGGGGAAGGGGAATTTCCCGAACCGTTTTTTCTCCGCGGGATTCATAGCAGTAGGAACAGGAAAAGGGACAGCCGCGGGAAAGCTCCCAGAGCGCGCCCCTGCCGTCCCGTACAATCGGAACGGAATCGAGGGTTCCGTCGAGCCAGGGAGACGGCAGTGTCGCAAGCGGCACCGGTATCCGTCCCGGCGGAAGCGACGGCGCTCCGTCGAGCCAGGAATTCACGAGCAGGCGGTCCGCTTCTTCCCCTTCTCCCCGGATACACCAGTCAAAAACAGCCGGTGTTTCCGCGCAAGCGGTAATCTCGGGTCCTCCGGCAAAAAGGAGCAGGTCCGGGAAACGGGTTTTCAGCGCAAGCGCCGCCGCCTCGAGAACGGGTCGATTCCACACATACACGGAAAAACCGGCCGCGATCAGGCCGGCGGTCACACCCGCCGCTTCCGCTTCCCGGGCGAGAATATCTGCCAGCCGCCGCCCGGCTTCTTCAACCGGCAGTCCGGACAACCCGGCTTCGGATTGCGAAAAGGACCGGAACCGTATGTCCGTTTCGGCGGCAATTCGGGAGTCAGCGCGGAGGGCGCTGACAATACAGGCGGCACCGAGGGGCACCGCCTGGAAAGATTCGTCAGTATTCAGTGATACGATGAAAACAAGGCGTTTCAAAGCAGGTGTATTCCCGCTTTGGCGCAATCGTCAATCATGCTGTCCGGCCACACCGACGCCTGGGTCTCCCCGATATGCGCCTTTCGCAGGAAGAACATACACAGGCGGGACTGACCGATACCGCCGCCCACGGTCTGGGTCAATTCACCGGCAAGCAGCTTTTTGTGAAAAAAGAGTTCCGCCCGCTCGGGGCATCCGCGGTAGTCGAGCTGTTCCCGCATGGAATCGGGACTTACCCGGATTCCCATGGACGAAAGCTCCAGGGCCTGGCCAAGCACGGCATTCCACACAAGGAGGTCTCCGTTGAGACCCCGTTTGCCATTTCCGGTTTCCGTGATCCAGTCATCATAGTCGGGTGCACGTCCGTCGTGGAGATTGCCGTCCGGCAGGGCATAGCCGATACCGAAAATAAACACCGCGCCGAATTCCCGGGTGGCCTCGGATTCCCGCTCTTTCGGGGAAAGGTCCGGATACCGGTTATAGAGTTCTTCCGCGTGGATAAAGGTTATCTCGTCGGGCAGGACGGGTTCAATCGCGGGGTAGTTGTCGTATATGAAAAACTCGGTCCGTTTAAGACACCGATATATTCCCCGTACCAGATCCTTGAGGAAATAGAGGGTCCGGTCTTTTTCATCCATGGCCAGCTCCCAGTCCCACTGGTCCACGTACAGGGAGTGGATGTTGTCCATTTCCTCGTCTGCACGGATGGCATTCATATCGGTATAAATGCCGAATCCCGGCTTGCAGCCCAGGTCGGTAACCTTGAGGCGTTTCCACTTCGCGAGCGAGTGCACGATTTCGAGTTCGAGTTCGTTCATGTCCTTTACGGGAAATTTGACCGGCCGCTCGGTACCGTTCAGATCGTCATTGATGCCCTTTCCCCGGGGAACGAACAGCGGCGCGGTAACCCTGGTAAGATTAAGCTCGGTGGAAAGCGCGAGCTGAAAAAAATCCTTGATGCGGACGATAGCCTGTTCGGTTTCCTTTACGCCAAGAATGGAGCGGTAACCGGACGGAATGGTAGTAACTGCCATAAATAACCTCTTTGCCTCAGGGTGTAGAATCGCGGTATTCTACCGTACTCTGCCCGGTATCGTCCAGTACGAATGTAATCCTGCTTGCGTAAAATACGCAGCGGTTTTACACTGGGGACCATGTACACACCACAGACAGAACCAGTGAGAACCCTCACCCTGCCCGAACCGAAAGTCAACCGCGCGGTCGTACGCTTTTTCAGGGCCATCATGCATCCCTTTGCCCGCATTATCAAATTCCGGCTCCCGGTCATCCTCCATCCTGAACGCATGGTCGATTCCTGGCATGCCTTCAATGCCGGCAAAATCCGCCTGCTCGTCGGATTCCGCCATGCCTACGGCGACGATCCCCAGATGATGGTGTACACCATTCACAAGGCCCTTCCCCGGTACGCGAAGAAAATTGGCCGGCCTCTGCGCGGTCTTACCCATGTACATTTTGTCTATGGCGCGGAAGTTCCCCTCTGGTCCGGTTCCTTCGTCCGCTGGGTCCTGCCGAAAGCGGGAGCCCTGCCGGTAAATCATGTTAAAATGGACTCTCCGGGCATGAACAGGATACGGAACGTCCTCTCGCACGGCAACTATCCGCTTGCCCTTGCGCCCGAGGGCCATGTTACCCATTCGAGTGAAACGGTGGAAGAACTTGAATCGGGAACTGCCCGGTTTTGCTTCTGGTGCATGGAGGACCTTGAACGGGAAAACCGGAAGGAAGACATGGTTTTTCTGCCGGTATCCATCCATTACCGGTATCATCCCCGTGCTGAAAAGCAACTCGCCCGGATGCTCACGGACATGGAAAAGGAAACCGGTCTTTCCCGTCCTGAAACCGGCGGTGCAGATACCGGCTCACGGCTCGCCCGTCTCGGAAAAACATTGCTTGACCAGCTGGACGCATTTTACCGGGAAGAACAGGGAAGTCTTCCGGAGAACCAGGCTTCGGTGCTCGAAGCCGCGCTCCGCGCCTGTGAACGTTTTTTCGCCCTTCCCCACGACGGCGCCCCGTCGAACCGCATTTACCGTGTCCGTTCCGCGGCATGGGACCGCCTGTTCCGCAGCGACATCGATTCCCTCACGCCGCTCGGTTCGGCCCTGGCAGGCCGGGAATCCGGAGAAGCCTGGTATGCCATGCGCCACCTTGAAACAGCGAGTATCCTCCATCAGATGAGTCTCACGGCCATACCGGAACGGAGTACGCTCGAAGTGTATATTGAAATAGCGAACAATTTCTTTGATCTTGTTGAACGCCTCAAGGGCGGAACCCTGAAAAACCGCGCAAACAGATTCATGAAATATCCGGTCATTGTTCCCGGCACACCGGTCATCATGAACGAATATCGGGAACTGTACCGGAACGATAAACGAGCGGCACTCGACAAGGCGACCACACGATTCCGGGATTCATACCTTGAATGCATCCGGGAATACCGGGAAGCCTATCCCCGATAATCAGACATTCCCCACGTACACGTATTCAAGATACTTGCGCGCCGTGTCCGCAAGGGCAAGAAGTTCATCAACCGGAATCGGTGCCGGCTCGCTCATGCGGTAATCCGGATGATGACGGGAAAGATGCAGGGGAATATCCGGCCGTATACCGGCAAGCCAGGCGGCGAGATCCGCAATTTCATCTGTTGACGAATTCAGGCCGGGAATGACCAGCGTCGTAACCTCTATATGGGTTTTCTCCGCGGCGCGGCGTATTGTCCGTATAACCGGATCAAGGGTGCCGCCGCACATTCTCCGGTAGAAATCGTCGGTAAAGGCTTTCAGATCAATATTCATGGCATCCACCAGGGGAAGAAGGTCGTCAAGCGGCTTGGGATTGATGTACCCGTTGGAAACGACAATGGTGGACAGTCCCTCCCGGCGAACGAGCCGGAAGGTATCCCGCATGTATTCAAGATTGATCATCGGCTCGTTGTAGGTAAATGCAAGTCCGCAGTTTCCCCGGGGAACCGCGTTCCGGGCCGCTTCGGCAAGCTGCGCCGGACTCATGGTCAAAGGGTAGCCTCCGGCCCCGCTCTCCGGTGTCCCGCCGTGCGCATGACGCGCTGTCTGGGAAATATGCCAGTTCTGGCAAAAGGAACAGGTAAAATTGCAACCGTAGCCGCCTGCTGAAAGAACGGCAGAACCGGGCTTGAAACGGGCAAGCGGTTTTTTTTCTATTGGATCAAGCGCAAGCGCGGAAACAAGACCGTAGTGGGTACAATACAGAACCCCGCTCCGGTTTTCCCGAACTCCGCATTTTCCGTATCCACCATCGGCGATAACGCAATTATGGGGACAGAGCAGACAGCGTACATCATTCGAATCAGCCGAACGTTTCTGGTAATCGGCACGTACCCCGTTCATCAGGAATACCGGACAACCGTAAAACGCTGAATCGCACACTGCTCATCCGGCGCGATTCCACCTTTTCGACGGGCAATGGCAAGCTGGTCATACACGGTATCCACACCGTCAAGAGCCGGAAGCAGGAGGCCGCGGCGTATACCGCTGGTAACAATTACACCGTACCTTTCCGGATCGAGCTCGTCCGTGGATCTGACCGGTTCGGGCTCCGAAAGGATGTCCACGCTGATATCAAGTTCCTCCAGCTCCTCGCTCCGGACAGCGTCGAACCGGGGATCTTCCGTGCTCGCGGATACGGCATTCCTGATAATCTCCGCCGCTACCGTTTCCTTGGTTGGCAGGATGGTCCCGATACACCCCCGAAGCGAACCATGCGCGTGAATCGAAACAAAACAGCCGGCAGGATTCTCACCGAAGGGAGGAACCTCATCAGTTGTGACAATCCGTCTTTCACGAATATATACCTCGATCGTCGTGCGGGCAATCTGCACGGGAACCGGTTCATTTCCGGACTTCAGACTCATGGGAAACCTCCTTATTCTGGTTCAAATGACGCGACACAGTATCCGATTCCGAAGGGCGCTTCGTAAGAATACCGGGTACACCGGGGGTTTTCAAATACAGACGAAAGCATGACGAGGGACGCGTACCCGCATTCCGCCGCGCGGGCACGGAGAACCGGATCCATCCGGTACAGGGTGCTCATGTTTGAAGAATCAAGGGCAGTACAGACGAGACGGTCAAATTCGGCTCCTTCCGCAACTTCGCCATACGGGCTTTCACGATTTACCTTGTGCGACATATCCCCGCTTGCCACGACACAGACGTTCCGGCCCGCATCCCGGGCGGCCGCTGCGATACACTGTCCAATCCGTTTGAGGGCGGCGATATCCATGGCAGGGGAAGAAAGACCAACAATTTTGGTAGCAGTGCCGGCTTGTTGCAGGAAATACAGGGGAACGAGAATCCCGTGGTCAAGTTCCCGGTCAAAACCCATCCGCGCAATACGATCTGCCGAAAGGGCTCCGGCGGAGATCGTTTCTCCGTCAAGTCGCTCAAGAATCGCAGTCCGGAGCTCAGTATCCTGTTCCGCGGTACACACGATATCCGGCGCGCCGAACCGGGCAAACGAGCCCGTGAGAACGGGTTCGTCATACACAAAAACATAATCGGAAAAAAGGGGCGCGTGCGGGGAAATGACCACGACGGTTTGCGGGGCAAAGCCTGCTGCGAGAGTCGCAACTTGTATACATGCCGCTCCGGTTTTTTGGGCATCACGTTCGCGTCCTTTGCCGATCTCGGGCAAAAGGACAGGCGGGTGCGGCATGAGGAATCCGGAGCATACGCCGATTCCTTCAAATTGCCGTTCCATGTAGTCCAGTATACGATACAATTATCCGGAATAAAAGCATTTATTCCGGTACCGGTACCGCAGGACAATCGATTTTGGAAGGATTTTGGTGACAATTACCAAAAAAGAACCTACAATTATCTTTGTATGCAACTGTCGGCTGATGTTCTTGCACAATTCAATCATCTTGAACGCTCAGGTGCCCTTGAAACGCTCGATGACCTCCGGAAAGAAAACCGGTCTCTTGAGCGGATAATCACCGACGCGACGCTTCTCGTTTCCTACACCGATGTTGAAGCGATGCTCGGATTCATCATCTCCCAGCTGTTGGATTACTTTATCCCGCGCTTTCTGGTCTTTGTAATCCAGCCGCCCCGGGGAAAACACATCCGCCAGTTCTGTTACCGTAATCTGAAAAAAGCCGACGATACCCTCGATGAAGCCTATTACGAAATTCTCCGCACGCATTTTAAGACCAATCCGGCAAGCATCTCCCTCGCCGACCTTCAAAAAGCACTCCCGCCGGACACGCTGGGTCCGGACTTTCTCCAGTTTGAACCGGAAATAATCTTTCCCATGTTCGGCATCGGCGGCATGTACGGAACCGTGATTCTTGGCAGCAAAATTGTGGACCAGAAATACACGGAACAGGAACGGAAATATGTTGACCGGATGATCCGATTTCTTTCGGTAAGCATGCAAAACGGCCTTCACTATGAAAGCTCCATAACCGATCCGAAAACGGGATTGTATACACACGATTATTACATGCACCGCCTTGAGGAAGCCCTTGCCCACAACCGGCGGCACGGAACCCGGTCGGGGATACTCATGCTCGACGTTGATCACTTCAAGCGTTTCAACGATACCTGGGGGCATGTAACCGGCGATGAGGTGCTGTTAGCCTTGTCACGGGTTCTGGTGAAAACGGTCCGCACGGAAGATTGCGTAGCCCGGTTCGGCGGGGAAGAGTTTTCTATCCTGGTTACCGAGTGTACTCCGGAAAAACTCATGCAGGTGGCTGAACGCATACGAACCGCGATTGAATCGCTCCGCATTCCGTGCGGCGACCACCAGCTTTCCGTTACGGTGAGCATCGGTGCCCGCATGGTCGACGGTCTGCCCGGGATAAGCCCGATGATCCTGATCGGCGATGCAGACAAAGCCTTGTACCGGTCAAAGGGCAGCGGACGGAACCGTTCTACACTGTATGTTCAGGGATTGCTCGAACGGGCATTCATCCTGAGAAATTCCCGCTGAGGCAGCGGTATCCCTGCGGATTCAGAATCCGCCCATTCCCATCATTTTCGCGGCCATTCCCTTGTTCTTCGCCATTTTCCGCATTGTCTGGCGGGTTTTTTCGAACTGTTTGAGCAGTTTGTTTACCTCGCCAACGCTGGTACCCGAACCCCGCGCGATCCGTTTCCGGCGGGACGGTCCGATAATGAGATGATTCGAGCGTTCTTTTTTGGTCATGGACTGAATGATCGCTTTTTGCGATTTGAGGGCCGAGATATCAAGATCCTGTTCGCTGATCTGGCCGGCCATGCCGGGGATCATTTCGAGCATTGCCCGAAGGGAACCCATCTTCCCTACCCGTTCCAGCTGTTCGAGCATATCCTGCAGGGAAAAGGTCTCCTTCGCCATCTTTTTCTGAAGCTCGGCAGCTTCTTCGATATCGATGGTTTCCTGGGCTTTTTCAACGAGACTGACAATGTCGCCCATGCCGAGAATACGCCCGGCGAGACGATCGGGATAAAAAGGCTCAAAGTCTTCAAGGTGCTCACCCACACCCACAAAGAGAATCGGTTTTCCGGTAATGCTCCGCAGGGACAGTGCGGCGCCTCCGCGCGCGTCGGAATCGAATTTGGTAAGTATGACGCCGGAAAGCTCCACCTTTTCATCAAAGGTCTTCGCGATATCAACCGCGTTTTGTCCGGTCATCGAATCGGCCACCAGAATGGTTTCCACCGGCTGGAGGGCTTTCTTGATCGCGACAATCTCGCCGACCATGGCTTCGTCTACCTGGAGACGACCTGCGGTATCGACGATGAGGGTGTCAAATCCGTTCTTCTTCGCGTGTACAAGGGCGTTTTTCGCGACCTTGAGCGCGTCTTTGGTTTCTTCGTGATATACCGGCACCCCGGCTTTTTCTCCCAGAACGCGGAGTTGTTCCACCGCCGCGGGGCGAACCAGGTCACAGGCGGCAAGAAGCGGTTTCCGGCCGTCCTTTTTCAATCGTGCAGCGAGTTTTGCCGCACTCGTCGTCTTTCCCGAACCCTGCAGTCCCAAAAACAGGATGACTGACTGGGTATCCGGTCCCTTGAGCCGGAGGTCCTGCCGCTCGTCGCCGAGAAGGGCGACCATGCGGTCATGGACAATCTTGACGAACTGCTGCCCCGGATCGACGGAACGGAGAACCTTTTCTCCTTTTGCTTCCTCAATGGTCGCGTTCACGAAACGGCGTACTACCCTCAGGTTAACGTCCGCTTCGAGAAGGGCCATCTTGATCTCTTCAACGGCGTCTTCGATGTTTTTTTCGGTTATCTGGGATTTCCCGCCAATCCGGCGGACAATGTCGCTGAATGTTCCGGTCAGTTTTTCAAGCATGATCAGATCTGTTCTCCGTTGAGCAGTTGTTCAATGAATTGCTGCGGTTCTTTTTCCTTGTTGAGAATGGCAAAAAGGCCGTTGCAGATGGGCAATTTGAGATTTTGCGCAAGGGACAGTTCATGAACGTATTTGCACGCTACCGCGCCCTCGGGCAGATACCCGATCTCGGTTATCCGGGAAAGAAGGTCATCGAGACCGGAAAATTCTTTGAGCATTTTCTTCTTGATGATGTCCTGGCCGAACCGGCGGTTCCGCCCGTACTTGCTCCGGCAGGTTACGTCAAGGTCTCCCACGCCGGAAATGGAGGTGAAGGTTTCCGGATGGGTCGCTCCCATGGCACGTCCGATCAACTGTATTTCGTTGAGACCGGCGGCAAGAAGGAGGGATTCCGTATTGTCGCCGAAGGCGTCCGAATCTTCCGCGATGGCGTCCAGCATGCCGAATGCTACGGCAACGACGTTCTTTGCCGCCGCGCAAACCTGTACACCAATGACATCGAGGCTCGAATACACCAAAAGACCGCGGGAGCGCAATACTTCACGGAAGCGAATGGAATTCATGGGACTCTCGCTTGCCGCGATCAGGCCGGTGAGCTTGCCCATGGCAACTTCCTCGGCGTGACTCGGTCCGGCAATGTAGACGAGGCCTTTGTGATAGGATTCGGGAAGCACCGATTCAAGGGTGTCAAGGATGAGACGCGGCCCGGACGGCGAGGGAACGAAGCCCTTGGTGAGCACGCCGATACAGGTACTGCCGTCGCTGATCGAGGGTACGTCCCGGATATCCCGTACGGTTGATTCAAGATAGAGCGACGGACTCGCCACAATCAGGAAGTTCTTGTTCGTCGCGACAGCGCGCTTGTCCGTGGAAGCCGTCAAATTCTCCGGCGTGGCGAACCCGGGCAGATACCGCGTGTTCTCGTGGCGGATATTGATCGAGTCAACCACATCCTGTTCAATTGCCCAAAGCGCTACCTCGTGTCCGGATCGCGCAAGAGAAATGGCCATGGCCGTTCCCCAGGCTCCGGCTCCAAGAATACCGATAGACTGTTTCATGAATACACGCTCCTTGCCGTTGTGGCGGTTTACCCTAGAACCAGTGACTGTTACCGTCTTCCCAGGCAATCAGTTCATTGGGCTGGAAAAAGAGTTTCAGTTCACGATCGGCGCTGTCGGGCGAATCCGACGAGTGAATGATGTTGTGGTTGGTATGCAGACAGTAGTCGCCGCGGATGGTCCCGGGAGCCGATTCGCACACCGCGGTCGGGCCGCACAATCTGCGGACAAGCTGAATCGCTTCATCGCCTTCAATGGCCATGGCGACAACGGGCCCGGACGTTATGTACTCGATAAGTTCAGTATAAAACGACTTGCCCTTGTGCTCGGCGTAATGTGTTGCCGCGAGCAGGGGCGGAATAACCATTACTTTGAGCGCAACGATATTGAGACCCTTCCGTTCAAATCGGGAAAGCACATCTCCTACAATCCTCCGCTGAAGCACTCCCGGCTTCAGCATGGCAAAGGTTCTTTGAATTGCCACTATATGTTCCTCCAATCAAGACCATTCATTGTAGTACATCTCCCGACTTTTGAGAACAACTACTTTGTGCCCGTAATGGACGAGACCGCATACGAAAGCGCCTCTTCCAGCATTTCAGCAGGCGGTTCGGGGATAAACTGGTTATCCATGAGTGTTTGGGTCAGTTCGCGCGCGGAACGGATGTCTGTCGCAGCCCGGTCATGCACGTCTTGCCAGCTCATGGTCCGCCGTGCGACGCCCTCTTCGATGGCCTTCATGGCGACATCGGCTGCCTCAACGGCGAATACGTCGGTATCTTCCATGGTCGCGATGATGTGCTCGCTGTCGCAGCCCTTCTTGCGGGAAAATTCCGCAATGGAATGCGCGCAGGCTATCGCCATGCCGTCGGTAATCTTGCGGCTGCGTACCAGAAGAGCTCCCTTTAGAATACCGGGAAAACACACCGAGTTGTTCACCTGGTTCGGGAAGTCGCCGCGGCCGGTTGCCACGATAAAAGCTCCCGCTTCCTTTGCCTCATGGGGCCAGATTTCCGGCACCGGATTCGCGCAGGCGAACACGATTGCCTTGTCGGCCATGGACGCGACCCATTCTTTCTTGACGGTGCCGGGGCCCGGCTGAGACAGGGCGATGAGCACATCGGCGCCGCGGATGGCGTCTTCTATCGTTTCAACACGGCCGGGGTTGGTTTGCGTACAAATTTCCCACTTCCGGTAATACCGGGCATCCTTTTCAATATCGGCCCGGCCGGCGTGGAGCGCACCGCGTGAATCGCAGACAATCATGTTTTCGCCCTTGCCGCCGTCGGCAAGGATGAGCCGGGCAATGGTGGTATTGGAAGCTCCCGCTCCCAACAGCACGATCTTCGCGTCCTTGAGGGTTTTTCCGGCAAGATGGAGCGCGTTGATGAGCCCGGCAAGCGTTACGCAGGCGGTTCCCTGGGCGTCATCATGCCAGACCGGAATATCGCACACTTCGCGGAGCTCGTCCAGAACGCGGAAACAGTCCGGCTGGCTTATGTCTTCCAGATTCACCGCTCCCACAGAGGGTTCGAGCATGCGGACAAAATCGATTATTTTCTCGGGATCATTCTTTCCGGCGGGAATTCCCCGCTTCGCCGATTCGTCCTCACGGACACGGGAATCGACGCAAAGGGCGATGGAATCAACACCGCCAAGGTACTTCATGATCATTGCCTTCCCTTCCATGACGCCGAGCCCGCCGGGAGGGGTACAGTCGCCATCGCCGAGCACGCGGGTCGAGTTGCTCACCACGGCGACAAGATTTCCCCGGTTGGACAGGGTAAAGGATGCGTCGTTGTCATCCCGGATCGCGGTGGAAACCGCGGAAACGCCGGGCGTGTACCAGGCATTGAACCAGTTAAACCCGTACAGGCCGCATTTAGGGACGGTCTGCATCTTGCCGGCATAGAATTCATGGGCAAGCAGGGAAAGTTTTTTTAAAAAAAGGGTTTTTGCGCGGGCTTTTTCTTCTTCGGTAAAAGTTGCAGGAAACACATCCGCAAGGTTGGAAAGGCTTTTATCAAGTTTCATGGACGAGAAAATACCATAGAAACCCGTCTACTTCAACTGCTCCAACCGCGCCTCAATTTTCTCTCCGGAATGCTTCATGCTCTCGGCTATTGAGCGGAAGGTGGTCATTGCTTCCTTGAGACCGTCGAGCATGAGGGAGATGGCGGTAATACCTTCGAAAACGCGGCCGGAAATCATTTCCAGCTCACGCATGGAGTCCGCTATGGTGCCGGTTCCCTCGGCCATGAGACCGGAGTTCCTGGTTACATCGTTGCTGACATTCTGCAGGGTATTCATGGTTTCAAGCACATGAGTAGTATCGCTGCTTGTTTTCACGAGTCCGGAGGATAACCGTCCAATGGTTTCATGAACCGTATTAATATCGGTTATCATGACTTCGAACGAACGATCGAGTTCACCGCTCGATTGCGCCATGCCGGTAATGTTCTCAATTATCTCTTCTATTGACGAGGCAATTTCACGCGAGCTTTCCGAACTTGCATCAGCCAGTTTGGTAATTTCTTCGGCCACAACGGCGAACCCCTTGCCGGCGTCTCCGGCGTGAGCGGCTTCTATGGCGGCATTGAGGGCAAGCATGTTCGTCTGCTCGGCTATGTTTTCGATTATCTCCGCCATACCATTGATTCTGGATATGCTCTCGCTGATGCGGGTAATCTTGTTATAGGTTTCCACAAACTGTTCCCGGCTTTCACCCGAGGAATCAACCAGGTCCCGCACCACCGTTTCATCACGGGTAGCCGCCGTGGCCATCTCGCTTACCGCACCGATCATGGACTGTACCGAAGCAAGTGAACCGTCCACCACATCCTTCTGGTCAAGTATGCCCCGGTCAAGCTGATTCAGCCCGGACGTTACCCGTTCAAGCGCGGTTTTTACCGTTCGAACCTGTTCTTCGAGAATGGTCGTCTCATTGCGCATGTTTTCGATAAATCCGTCCACCACTTCAAAGGTTGACGACGCATTGTCAACCGATTCGAGCAGTTGTTCGCCGCTACCGCTCGCCCCGGAGGCTTCCTCGCGGAGGGACGCGGCAAGCTGCCGGAGCGACTCGACAAACTGCGCGAATTTGCCGGGAAGACTCTGCGCATTATCCCGCTCACGCTGCGGAAGACGGTCGAGTCCGCCGGAAAGGTCCCCGGAAACCAGCGATTCCAGCATGTCTGAAACATGTCCGCTGTTTTTGGAAACAACCCGCGCGTAGAACCACACCACGAGAAGACCCAGCAACCAGGTCATGAGAATAATCGTTCCGGAAACGAGATAGGAATACATGCGCCAGGACTGTATTGCCCCTGCCAGAACGGGGAGCCGGACGGCAAGGTCAGACCGGATATGATCTATTTCTTCGGTAAACTGTACAACAAGGGCGGTAAACTCCGGGGAATAGAGGGCCTCTTCCCGGGAATACTCGCCAAGAAACATGCGGGATCCGGCCTGTATGGCGCGGCGGTGACCTTCCAGCGAAGAAACCGCCTTCATCGCGGCTTCGCTTCTGTCGCGGATCCAGGAACTGTTTTCAAAATACGCAAACTGTTCATCAAGATCCGCAAGCGCCGCTTCAATAGCCGGTTTTTGGCGGCGTACCGGATGGGTCTGTGTCCGCAACAATTCTATCTGGAGACGAGCAAGACTCCCGTCGAGCGCGGAAAAAACATTGTAGTCGGCCTGGAGCCGTCCCGTCGGTGTTACGACAAGAAGGAAAACTCCGGCTGAACAGCCAAGGAGCAGCATAAGAGAAACAAAGAAAACGATCTTTCTGGAAACGGTAGTATTCAGCACGCAGGTCCTTATTACCGGGAACCCTTTACACGCCCGGTTTTTATTCTTACAGTATATTCCATGAAGATCCTCCACACCGGCGATCTGCACCTGGGTAAAACACTCCATGAGACGTCACTTCTCGAAGACCAGAAGATCATGCTTGACCTTCTGCTGGAGGAGCTGTCCCGGGATTCCTACGCGGCGCTCATCATTGCCGGCGACGTATACGACCGAACCATCCCCCCGGCGGAAGCCGTGGAGCTGTTCAGCTCCTTTCTCGTCCGGCTTCGTTCGGATTTTCCTGATGTAACGGTCTTCATCATACCCGGAAATCATGATTCCGCACGGCGTCTTGCTTTCGCGGACAAGATACTCGGCAGGCAAAACATACACATCGCCGCCGATCCGGAAGAATCCTTCAACCCCATTATACTGGAAAAAGACGGAAACCGGCTAGCATTCTTTTTGCTTCCCTTTCTTCTTCCGGGAACCCTCGCTCCCGCCCCTGAAAATCCTGCGGCAGGAATGGATGGAGAACTTGATCTCTTTGACGGAGACCCGGCCGGAACGGAACCGCTCCTCTCGAGTCAGTCGGATCTTGCCCGGGAAGCGTCCCGCCGGTTTGGCGAGGTGCTCTCACAACCGGAATACCGCGGTATACCGGCGGTTCTTGTGGCCCATCTCTTCATGACCGGCGGAGAAGAATCCCCGTCCGAACGGGTCTTTGTCGGTTCCGCGGAGAAAGTCCCCTCCTCGCTTTTTTCCGGATTTTCCTACGTCGCGCTCGGGCATCTCCACAAAACCCAGCGCGTACATGACCGCATCTGGTATTCCGGCGCGCCTCTTGCGTACGCGTTCGATGAAGCGGGAACGGAAAAATGTTTTTTACGCGTAGAACTGGACACTGCGTCCGGAGAAGTACCGGTAACGGTTACCCGCATTCCGGTTCGTCCGGCACGCCCGGTTGTACGCCTCTCCGGCGCCTTCGACGACTTTTACCATGGCTCGGCATTTGACGGTCATGCGGATTCATATCTTGAGATAACCCTTACCGACTCATCCCTTGTGGCAAATCCCATGAACCTCCTCAGAGACAAGTTCCCCCTGCTTTTGAGCATCCGGCAGGGGTTGGCGCAGAATGAAAAGAAGGATGCTGACAATCCGGCACGAGAACAAAAAAAAGGACGGAATCCCCTCGAAGACTTCTGCTCCTTCCAGGAACAGCTGTACGGAACAGTAGATACGGAAAAGAAAACCCTTTTCTCACAGCTTCTGGAGAGCATGCGCCATGAAAGTTGAAAAACTGCTCCTGAAAAATTTCGGGCCGTTCCATGGCGCGCACCGCATCGACTTTGGCGTACTGGGAGACATATTCCTGGTCTGCGGGAAAACCGGCGCGGGCAAAACAACTATTTTCGACGCCATCGCATATGCCCTCTACGGGAACATCCCCGGCGGCCGCAAGGGCCTTGTAAAACAAATGCGGTGTCAGTTCGCCGAATCGGCCGACGAAAGCGCGGTTGAACTGGAGTTTTCTCTTGGTCGTGACCGGTACCGGGTACGCCGAAGTCTTCCGGGGGAAACGACCGGAAAACGAAGCGGGAAAATAACCGAAACCCCCGAACAGGTTACCCTCGAGAAAAAATCCGGCGCCGCGTGGGAATCCAGGAGCGCCGCAAAGAAAAGTGAAACTGACGAGATGATACTCGCGCTCATCGGTCTTTCTCTCGAAGAGTTCTCGCGAATCATCCTCTTGCCCCAGGGCGAATTTGCCCAGTTTTTGCGACTCAATTCGAAGGACCGCAAGGACGTACTGCTCAAACTTTTCCCCATGGAGCAGTATACCCGGCTCATCGAGGAAGCCCGCGAACGTTCACGAAATGCGGGCTTGCGCCTGAAAGACAAAGAAACAGCCCTGGCGGCTTTGCGGAATGAATACGACAGCGCTTCCTACGCCGGAGAGCGTACAACCCTTCTTGCGTCCATAACGGCCCGTGAGGCAGAACACGCCGCGCTCCTTGACTCGTACCAGAAGCAAAGCCGCATCTGTGAACAGGCTCGGGCAGCTGACCAGAAACGAACCCGCCATGACGAACTGACAACCCTCCTCGAAACACTCGGTGTCGAGAAGGAAATCGTTACCGCGAAACAAATCGAACTCGATCTCGCCAGAAAAGCCGAACCACTCCTCTACCGTGTTGAACAGCTCGCGGCGGCGGAAGCGGACCGGGACACCACAATCCGGGAACTTGCCTCGGCGGAACGGGAACTTGCCGCCGCGATTGAAGAGCGTACCGGTTTCGAACAGACCGCGGCCGACAACGTGAAAAATGACGCAAAACGACAAGAATTGCGGGCACGCCGGGGAAACCTGAAGATGGCTGTGGATATCGCCACAACGCTTGTTCGGGAACAGGATGAACTGAACGCCCTGAAACAGCGCCGATCGGAATTGCTGAAAACAGCCGGAGAAACCGAAATAAAGCTCGGCGAATTTGATACCCGCCTTACAGAACTCTCCGGCCCGATCGAGCGGCTTGAGGAACGCGACCGCGCGAAAGAAGAAGCCGACAGGCGTCTCCGCAATGCCCGGACCATCAATGAATGCGCAGCCGATCATGAACGGCTTACCCTGTCCCGAACCGCTCACGCGGGCGCTGCGGCCAATACGGAAGCAAAGATCGCCGAAACCGAAAAAGATCTCGACATAGCGAAGGCGGAGCTTGCCGGACTCGAGCTCGAAGCGGAACGCGCAAAAGCCGGGGACACTGCTGCGTCCCTTGCGCGGACCCTCAAACACGGAGAGCCCTGCCCCGTCTGCGGTTCAACCGAACACCCGAAACCCGCGAGTCCCGCGGCCGCGTTCGACACAACCGAACGAATCGACGCGAAAAACCGCACCATTCGGTCGCTCGAAACCGCGCTCGAAAAATTGCGCAAAGATCTGGCCACCCACCGCGCCAACGAACAGGCGGCCGCGGACCGTATTGCGGAAATCTGCAAAAGGGCGGAAACGGTACCGGACCGCATGAACCCGGAAACCATTCCCACACCCGCAGATGCAGCCCGGGCGCTCGAAACGGCGGCAAAGGAAATGCAGGCCGCTTCCGATGCCCTGATCCAGTCGCAAAAAGCGGTTCGGGAAGCGGAAGATATCCGGAAAAGCCGTACCGCCTTCCTTGCAGGTACTGAAGCAACGGCAGCGGAACTCGATGCGCTTGCCGGCGAGATTACCAAACGGGAAACGGGAATGGCCTTCAATACCGACCGGTACCGTGAAGCCTTTCCCGACGAAACCGTACCGGACCCCGCCATGGCGGAAGAAGCGCTGGAAATTCTTGACGCGACGCTTTTGGAGCTGGACGCGGTAATAAACAAATTTACCGACGGGTTTACCGCGGCGAAAGAACGCTGTGCGTCCCTCGCGACGCGTAAAGAACATCTAGAAGAACTGCTCGCCAGGAAGCAAAAGGATCTTGCGGAAATTCATGCCGGACTCGACAGCGAGCGCGCAAAGGCCGGGTTTGCCGATAGTACCGCAATCCGGTCCGCTGCCCGGACACGGGAACAGATGGACGACCTTGACCGCTCTATCCAGGCATGGAACAAACGCTTCACCGAGACTGCCGCGGAAGCGGAACGGCTGGAAGGCGAACTGCGCGCCTGGAAGGGGGCGGACGCAAAAACGGCCGAGGCGGAACTTGAACGAATAAGCCTCGAGCTCAAATCCTCGGAATCCTCCCTGCACGAAATGAAACTCTCCCTTTCCAATCTGGACGCGCGGGAAACCCGGTACCAGACCATGGTTGCCGAGTTCGAGGAACTCTCCAAAGAAACCGGCGCCCTCGTGGCCCTCGCAGGGGATCTTACCGGACAAAATCCGGCGAAAATGAGCTTTGACGCCTGGATTCTCGGGTCGTACCTCGAGGAGATTACCGCGTACGCGAACACCCGGCTCGAGCGCATGAGCGACGGCCGCTACCGGATACAGGTTGATGAACAGTTCCGGAAAGGCAACAGTCTCGCCGGACTCGATCTGGAAATTCTCGACGCCTACACCGGGAAAACCCGTCCGGCCGGCACCCTGTCGGGCGGCGAAACCTTCATGGCGTCAATCAGCCTTGCCCTCGGTCTGGCGGATTCAATCCAGACCCGCTCCGGCGGCATCCAGCTCGACGCCGTATTCATCGACGAAGGCTTCGGTTCCCTCGATGAAACAAGCCTTGAAAAGGCAATCGGCATCCTCGACGAAATTCGCGGCCACCGCATGGTGGGTCTCATCTCCCATGTCCCGGAGCTTCGTTCGAGAATTCCCGGCCGCATCGAAATTATCAAAACACAAACCGGCTCAAGAATTGTGCAAGGAGAGCACTCATGATTGAAAGCGCATTGTTTACCGACTTTTATGAACTGACGATGGCCCAGGGCTACTGGAAATACGGCATGAACAAGCCTGCCGTATTCGATGTCTTTTTCCGCCGCCAACCCTTTTCCGGCGGATTCTCCATCCTTGCCGGTCTTGATCCCCTTCTGGATATCCTGGAGTCATTCCGCTTTTCCGCGGACGACATCCGCTGGCTTTCATCGCTCAACCGTTTCGAACCCGGTTTTCTCGACTACCTCGCAGAGTTCCGTTTTACGGGCAGTCTCTGGGCCATGAACGAGGGCACGGTCATCTTTCCCGATGAACCGGTCGCCCGCATCCACGCCGATGCCATAGAAGCGTCAATTATTGAAGGGCTCGTGCTGAACACCATCAACTTCCAGAGCCTTGTCGCAACCAAAACCGCGCGTATCTGGCTCGCTTCCGGGAAGGCGCCGATCATGGAATTCGGTCTCCGCCGGGCACAGGGTGAAAACGGCGCCATGAGCGCGAGCCGGGCATCGTTCATCGGCGGGGCGGCCGGCACGAGCAATACCCTTGCCGGGAAAGAGTATGCCATTCCCGTCCTGGGAACGATGGCCCACTCCTGGGTCATGAGTTTTCCTTCAGAAGAAGACGCCTTCCGCGCCTATGCCGACATGTTCCCCGACGCATCGGTCTTCCTCATCGATACCTACGACACGCTGGAATCGGGGCTGCCCGCGGCCATTACCGTGGGAAAAGAACTGCAGGCAAAGGGAAAATCGTTCGGTGTCCGGCTCGATTCCGGAGACATCCAGTACCTGAGCGAAGAAGTCCGCACAGCGCTCGACGCTGCGGGCTTGAACGACGCGACCATTACCGTCTCGAACGAGCTCAATGAAGAAATTGTTGAGTCCCTCGTCCGCGACGGCGCACCCATAGACACCTGGGGCGTGGGAACGCACATGGTAACCGGCGGAAACGAATCTTCGTTTACCGGCGTCTACAAGATGTGCGCCCGCACCGGCGATACCGGAGAACTCGTTCCGACCATGAAACTCTCGGACAATCCCGAGAAAATGACCAATCCCGGCGTAAAGCAGGTGTGGCGTCTGTATCTGGACGACGGAACCGCCAAGGCCGACGTATTGGCTCTGGAAGAAGACACGATCCACTCCGGCGTAACCGACCGGTTCTATCACCCCGCGAATGAATTGCAGAGCTTTATGTGCACCCCGGCGCGATCGGTTCCCCTCCTTTCGGAAAAAATGCGTACCGGAAAACGCCTGCTGCCCGCGGAACCGCTGGTAACAATCCGGGAACGGGTCCAGACCGGGCTTCTGGAATTTGACCGGACCTACCGGCGCAAATTGAACCCGCATATCTATAAAGTCTCATTGACAAAAGCCTTGAGAGATCTCAAACTGGAGTTTCTGAAAAGACACGAATCATGATCATTTATCCGAGGAGGACATACATGATACACAAAAAATACGTACTGCTGCTTGTTGCCGCAATTCTCGTTGCGTCCCTTGCCGTAACGGGCTGTTCCAAAAAGGCTCCGATCCTGAAAGCCGCCGACAAACACGGACTGGTATTCGGAACGGCTATCACGGCAGGAGATATTTTTGATCCCGAAATGAAAGAGTTTATAACATCTCATTTCAATCTCGTTGTGCCGGAAAACACCATGAAATGGGTCAATATCCGTCCCACAAAACAGTTCTGGAACTGGTCGGACCTCGACAAGATGGTGGACTTCGCCGAAGAGAACGATATTATCATTAAAGGGCATCCGCTCATCTGGGATGAACAGACTCCCGGATTCGTCAACAGCGTCAAGACAAAAGAAGCCGCGCTTGAGATTATCGTTGAGCACATCACCGAAATCATGACCCGGTACAAGGGGCGCATCCAGATGTACGACGTGGTGAACGAACCCTTCGCCGAAGACGGTTCCATGCTCGACACGTTCTGGTACCGCACCTGCGGAACCGAGTTTATCGATGTTGCCTTCCGGACCGCGCGCGAAATTGATCCCGACGCCAAACTCATCATGAACGAGTTCAACAACGAATTTGCCGGACATCCCAAGTCGGACGGCATGTACGAGTTCGTAAAAGGCATGGTGGAACGCGGTGTTCCCATCGACGGAATCGGCATCCAGATGCACATCATGGCCGAAAGCTATTTTGACGCCGAAGCGCTCCAGGAGAATATCAAACGCTACGCCGATCTCGGCCTCAGCGTATATTTCTCGGAGATTGATGTACGAATCAAGAATCCGGTAACCGGAGACAACGAAGCGCAGCAGGTTGCCGCCTACCGCGGACTCATGGAAGCGGCCCTGGCAAACGAAAACGCCAAACACTTCGTAGTCTGGGGATTTGCCGACAGCCGGAGCTGGGTACCGCGCGCCTTTTCGGGATACGGCAGTGCCCATCTTTTTGAAAACGATGTTGAACCCCGGAACCCCAAGACCGCGTTTACCGAAATTGAATCCGTGCTGAAAAACTGGAAGAACTGATTACGGAAGATACGCGCTTTTGATGTTCGAAAGCGCGTCGAAGAGCTTCCGCTTTTCCGTGTACCGCCCGCCCGTGAGCGCCTCAAGCTTGCCGCGGGCTTTTTTTCGCCCCGAGTTGTCCTGAAAGCTGCACGTACAGGTTGAACTGATGTAGCCCTGCACCGTGGCGTGGCGTACGATCATCGGAATGTCCGCCAGACACAGCGGACGGATTATGGTGACCGGATACTTCTCGTAGGTGAGCCGGGGCGGCATGGTGGAAAGCTCGCCCTTTACGAGGGCGTTCATGAGCAGTGTTTCGAGGATGTCGTCAAGATGATGACCGAGGGCAATCTTGTTGAAACCCTCACGCATGGCATAGTTGTTGAGCTCCGTGCGGCGCTGGGTGGAACACCACCAGCAGTTCATCTTTTTTCCCGGCTTGAGTCGCCCGGTTACATCGACGTGTTCCGTTACGAGGGGAACGCCCCATTCGGCGAACCGCGCCGCGAGAACCGGATCGAGCGGAGAGCCGATATCGCTCGCGATATGAAGCGCGGTAACCGAAAACCGCGGCCCGCTCCGGCGTATGAGCCGCGACGCGAAATACTCAACAAGCGCGGTGGAATCCTTGCCGCCCGAAGCTCCCACGAGAATGCGGTCGCCCTCTTCAATCATCGCATATTTTTCAACCGCGTGATCAATCACACGGAACAACGCCGGATTTGCCATAGACGATCAGTATACAGAAAAGTAAACGGTTCGTCCTCCCGTTGACCCCGAACGAAAAACCCGGTATCGTGACCGCACGACACATTTCAAAGGAAGCGAGGTGAAATTCCTCCGCTAGCCCGTAACTGTAACCGGAAATGGAGTTGCCATTCAGCCACTGCGCACCAGCGCGGGAAGGCGGCAGTGCCGGAAAGACTAGTCGCGTTATCGCGAACGGTCCTGACCATCCGCAAGCCAGGAGACTTTGGTGTGTCAATTCAAACATGTTCGCGCTCTCGTGGAACAGGGCGCGGAGGAGTACCAATGAAACACCCCTGTATCCGCCTCATGGTTGCCGCGCTCGCGGCATGTCTCGTCCTTCTTTCCGGTTGCGAACTTGCAACTTCATCGGCCGATGGAGCCCTTACCGGTTACTGGAAGTCAACCTTCGGGGACGGATTCGACCTTTCGGGAAACACCGAAGATGGATTTCTCTTTACACAATACGACAATGCCGCCCGCGACATCAGTTTTGCCGGAACGGTCGTAAACAATCCGGATTTCAATTCTCCGACAGGCTATATCATCATTCGTATAACAAACGGAGGAACCTGGACAAAAACGGAAGGATACTACTATGCCATTCACTGGGAAAACCTTTCCGGCTCCCTCGTTGCCGCGGCCAGCGCCTACAAAGTCGGAGGAGCACATAACAAAGGCATGGAAACCCTTGCGGAAGCCCTTGCCGAATACACGGTGACAAACCGCTACTACGGCTATTACGGCGAGTACGAGAAACAATGACGAAGATACGTGCGGCCGTCGCGCTCACGCTTGCCCTTGCGCTGCTCGCCACGCCGAAGGCGCATCCAACCGACATTCCGGTCATGGACGGCGCAGGCCTTACGGTAACCGCAGAGCTGACTGAGCCGGGAACGGTCCGGGTGGACCGGGACGATATTGACCGGAGCACCGCGCCGGATCTCGTCAGCCTGCTCGCGGAAACTGCCGGCGTCAGTATGACCAGCCACGGCGGCTACGGAACGGTGAATGCTGTTTCAATCCGGGGACTTTCCACGAGCCGCATACAAGTCCGAATCGACGGAGTACTCGTATCTTCGCCCCAGTCGGGTGACTTCGACTTGACCTCGATTGACAAAAATACCATCGAAAGCATCACCATCCGCTACGGCGGATCCGCGGCGGTAACCCTGGACATTGTAACCCGGAAGCCCGGCGGTACCGGATTCACCTGGAATGCGGGGTTTTCCAATACCGCCTGGATCCCGCCCAATACCGGGGAATCCCTTGTCGACACCCAGCGGCTTGATTTTTCCCTGGGCTGGAGCGACACTCCGGTCCGCTTCCGGCTCAACGCGTTCGCGACCCGTGCCCAAAACCGTTTTCCCTTTGAACAGGGAGATACCATACTGGTGCGGACCGGAAACGAAATGCTCGACGGCAGCGTCGCGGCCCTGGCGGATACCGACATCACCCCCCTCGTCAATCTTTCTGCGTCTGCCTCGCTCTACCGTGCCGACAAGAATGTGGCCGGACCGGTAACAACCACAACACCCGGCAAACAGGACGATCTTCGCTCGCTCGAAACACTCTCGCTCACGGCAAAACGTTTTTTCTCACCGTCGGTTTGGGCCCGGTTCACCCTTGCGCACGGAATGACTCGCCTTGACTGGGAAGATCCCGCAACGGAATCCCGCCACAGTCTGCACAGTATTGAAAGTATCGGCTTCTGGAAATTCTTCCTGGCAGAAACCCTGGACACACGATTCCGTGCAACATGGAAACATGACTCCCTGGACTCGACCAATACCGGTGACGCACGACGGGACACGGTCACACTGGAATCCGGTGGCGACTGGCGGATGACCCGCGAATGGAACCTCTCGGCGGACTGCGCTGTCCTTATATCCCCTTCTCTTGAAACACCCGCACTCATGCCCGCGCTCACCCTGTCCCGCGCATTCGGCCCCAAAACCACTGGCGGTCTCCGCGTATTCAAAACCTTCAAAATGCCGGACATGAATGCGCTGTACTGGGCGGGAGACACAACTGCAACTGGAAATCCCGACCTGAAGAATGAAACCGCCCTGGGAGGAGAACTCTTTGCGGCTCACAATGCACCCGGCCGGTTCAGGAGCGAGCATTCCCTGTATGCCCGGTGGTACCGGGACGCAATAATCTGGCAAACCGCCGCCGGTGTCTGGAGTCCTGAAAATGTGGGAGAAGCGCTGTACCTCGGTTCGGACCACCGTGTTGTATTCACCCCCGGGGACGGCCTCAGCCTCACCCTGAACTATGCCTGGCTTTTTACCCGGGCCCTGACCGGGGACTTCACCTTTTCAGACGGCAAACGCATGCCCTACCAGAGCGAACACCGCTTTTCTATCCGGCTCGAACGGTCCGTCCGGCGATACTCCTGGCACATTGCGCCCCGCTATGAGAGTCCCCGCTTTACCACCATCATGAACGCGACCGAACTTCCCGGAGTATTTCTGCTCGACGCCGGAATGACCATACAAGCCGGCCCGCGGGTTTCATTCCATCTTGACGGCCGCAACCTGCTGAACGAACAGTGGATGAGCATGGACGGATATCCCATGCCGGCCCGCTCGGTCACCGCCGGGATACGGGTACGGGGCCAGTAACGCGCCAACAAAATTGGCAGCAGTACTTTTTCCCCCGCCCCGGCTGTGATACACTCCATCCATGGATCTTGAAATGCTCGCCTTCCGGGCCTCATGCCTGCAGACCGTTCGCTCATTTTTCATTGAACGGGGCTATCTTGAAACCGACACGCCGGCCCTTTCGCCGCACCTCATCCCGGAAACCTGCCTTGAGGTATTTCAGACGGAATACCGCAAACCCTGGCAAGATACCGCCGAGGGCGTCGTCCCCCTCTATCTCGTGCCGTCCCCCGAGCTCTATCTCAAGCAGATTATCGCCGACCACGGCGTTTCCCTGTTTCAAATATCCCGTTGCTACCGAAATGCGGAATCGGTGGGCCGTATTCACAGCCCCGAGTTCACCATGCTGGAATACTACACGATTCATGCCGATTACACCGCCTCGCTCGATCTGACCGAAGAACTGTTTTCCTTCCTTCTGGACACTCTTTTTCCAAACGGACACGAACCGGCAGGACTCCGTCCTCCGTTTATCCGGATAACCATGGATGACGCGTTCCGCACCTTCGCGGGCTTTCCACTTTCCGAAAATCCCGAGCCTGCGGATCTCGCTCGTCATGCCGCGATCCTCGGCCTCGGCGACGAAGAAACACTTGCCGCCTGGAGCTGGGACGACCTGTACGAATTGCTACTGGTCCACACGATCGAACCCGCATTGCCCCGGGATCGTCCGGTGGCGCTCATTGACTACCCGGCCGCCGTTCCCTGTCTGGCCGCGGAAAACACTGAAACCGTTAAACATCCCGACGGACGGCGCCTCCGGTGGAATACCCGGGAACGATGGGAACTCTATGCAGGCGGCGTAGAACTCGCCAACTGCTACACCGAACTCCGGGACGCCGAACGCATCCGGCGATACATGGAAACCGAAAACCGTGAAAAACAGAAGCACGCGCGGGTCCCCCACCCGGCCATACCGGATTTCGATCAGATTTGCGCCCGCTTGCCGCCCTGCTCCGGATCGGCTCTTGGGCTGGACCGTCTCATCATGCTCCTGGCCGGACGATCATCCCTCGACAGTATCCTTCCCTTTCCGCTGACGGACCGGATCTAGCCAAACTGCCGATAATCCGATAGACTCACTCTTCAGTAAACAAACCTGCGGGTTGGAAGATAACAGGAGAAACAGAGTATGATTAGAGGCGGCGACATCGCGAAAGGAACAGTCCTCTTGGTAAAGGGCACCCCCTACCTCATCGTGGAACGGGAGTTCGTCAATCCGGGAAAGGGATCAGCCTTTGCCCGCGTAAAAATGAAGAATCTTCGTGACGGTTCAGTACTTACCCAGACCATCAAGACCCAGGACAACGTTGAAGACGCCACGGTCGACACCCGCAAGGCACAGTATCAGTACCATGACGGTGAAAACTATGTATTCATGGACACCGAATCCTTCGAACAGATCATGGTAACCGAAGATGTACTGTCGGATAAAAAGAATTACCTCCGCGAAGGCGACGAATACGACATAGTCATCTGGGAAGAAGAATCCATTGACGTGAAGATTCCCACAAAAATGATCTTCGTAGTCGCTGAAAGCGAAAACTACGTCCGCGGCGACACCGTTTCCGGCGCCACCAAGCCTGTAGTAACCGAAACCGGACTCGTTGTCCGCGTTCCCCTCTTCATCAAGCAGGGCGAACGGATCATGGTCAACACCGAAACCAACGAATACCAGGAACGCGTAAACAGCTGATTCCCCACGATACCGGAATTGTTGAATTTTCCCGCGTTTCCGCGGGATTTTTTCAACAATTTTGGTAGCACTCCCCCAAACTTGACACCATCTCCTCAAGGGCGTACCTTATAAGTACCGGTTGGAATACTTCCACCGCCGATTCGCACTCACACCTAAGCGAAAACAAGTATAATTTCACGGAGGTGTCATTATCGATACAACAGCATCTATAGCCATGATCGGAAACTATGTACCGCGGCGATGCGGCATAGCTACCTTCACTGCGGATCTGACCACAGCGCTCAATACCCACACCGGTGCCGAATGCTGGGCTCTTGCCATGAATGACCGCCCGGAGGGATATGACTATCCCCGGGAAGTGCGGTTTGAAATCAGTCAAAATGAGCCGGCGGACTACCGGCTTGCGGCGGACTATCTGAACATCAAGTCGCCCGACGCGGTCTCCCTGCAGCATGAATACGGCATATACGGCGGAGAGTCCGGAAGCTACATCATCAATCTTCTGAAAAATCTCCGGATGCCCGTCGTCTCAACCCTGCATACCGTCCTGCAGGAACCGACCCGCGACCAACGGAAAGTACTCCTTACCATTGCCGAGCTCTCATCCCGCCTGGTCGTCATGTCAAAGAAATCACGTGAACTGCTCATGAGCGTGTACGGAGTCCCGGAAGAAAAAATTCGATTCGTACATCACGGCATCCCGGACATGCCTTTTGTAAAAACATCGGTTTACAAGAAGCGCTTCGGGGTCCAGTCAAAAAAAGTGATTTTAACCTTCGGACTCCTTTCCCCGAACAAGGGAATCGAAGTGATGATAAAAGCCCTCCCGGCAATCGTGGAGAAGAATCCTGACGCGGTCTATATCGTTGTAGGTGCGACGCATCCCCACGTCAAGCTCCACAGCGGCGAGGAATACCGCCAGGGTCTCGAACGGCTTGCCCGAAAACTCGGCGTGGAAAAGAACATCATCTTTTACAATCGCTTTGTCGAGTTCTCGGAACTCTGCGATTTTCTCGGCGCGACCGATGTCTATGTAACACCGTATCTCCATGCGGCACAGGCCGTATCGGGTACACTCGCCTATGCGATGGGCGCGGGCAAACCGGTTGTATCCACTCCGTATTGGTACGCCGAAGAAATGCTCGCGGATGAACGGGGCGTTCTGGTCGGATTCAACGATTCCACGGCGCTTTCCGAATCGATAAACCGTCTGCTCGCGGACGACAAACTCCGCGGCAAAATAGTAAAAAAAGCCTGGGACTTCTCACGCGGCGCCCTGTGGAAAAATGTCGCTGCGGAGTATCTCTCGATTTTCGACGAAATCCGCACCGAGCGTCAGGAACAACCCCGGGTCTGGACGTTTCCGGAGCCTCTTGAGAAAACCCGGACAAGCTTGCCGGACATCAATCTCGGTCACCTGTTTACCATGACCGACGATACCGGCATCCTGCAGCACGCGACCTATTCCGTGCCCGAGTATGCACATGGTTACTGTATCGACGACAATGCCCGTGCGCTCATCGTTTCCGTCATGGCGGCACTTCAGTCCCCGGAACCGCGTCAGCTTGTCGAGTTGCAAAGAAGTATCTTTCATTCATCCAGCACGCCTGGAATGAGAAGGCCGGCGGGTTCCGGAACTTCATGGGTTTTGACCGGCACTGGCTTGAGGAGAAAGGCTCCGAAGACAGTCAGGGCCGAACCATCTGGGCCCTCGGTGTCTGTTCGGCCCTGTCCCGGGACAAGGGTTGCACCGCGCTCGCGACCCGGCTCTTTCATCAGGCCTTGCCGCTCCATGCGTCCCTGTCCTATCCCCGTTCCATCGCGTTTGCGCTCGTCGGCATTCACGCCTACCTCGCGCGCTTTTCCGGCGATACGGAAGTTCGCCGTGTTCGGGGCATGCTCGCCGACCGCCTGTATACCTTCTTCCCCGAAACGCTCGACACTGCCTGGCCCTGGTTCGAGGACACCCTTTCGTACGCGAATGCCAAGATTCCCCAGGCGTTCCTCCTCTCCGGGCAATGGGAAATCCGGCCGGAGCTGACCGAACTGGGGCTGAAAATCCTCGACTGGCTCATCGACCTGCAAATCACCAACAATCACTACTCCCCGATCGGAAACAACGGCTGGTTTGTCCGCGGCGAAACCAAACCCTGCTTCGATCAACAGCCGATCGAGGCACAGGCAATGCTCGAAGCCTGTCTGCTCGCGTTCCGCATGACGCTCAGGGACAAGTACCGCAATGCCGCACTGGCCCCGTTCAACTGGTTTTTGGGACAAAACGACCTGAATGAACCGCTCTATGACTATGCGACCGGAGGCTGCCGCGACGGTCTTACGCCGGACGGTCCGAATCTCAATCAGGGTGCCGAATCCACACTGGCCTGGCTCCTGTCGCTTTTGGCCATGCACGGATTCCATGCCGAGCAGGGAAATATGCATTACACTGAAACAATAGAGGAATAATGCTTTGAATAAACCGGTTGTAACCCGTCTACCGAATCTTTTAACTCCGTTTCTTTCCCGGGTGTTGCTCCGTCCGTTCATTCCCGGGGACGAGAACCGTCAGTGCCGCATCATATCCCGGGTCTCCATGATGGACGACACAGAGGTGCGCAAAACCCTTGACCGGGTAATTGCCGAATTCGGCTGGCGGCATCTTGATCTTCGGCAGTATCTCATAAAGAATTACAAGGCAGTTGAACCGGCGATCATCTCGGACACACCGCTGTCCGATGAACGGAAACTCCTTATCGGCGCCTACTTTACCCAGGAATACGCGCTCGAGTCCGCCGCGCTCTTCAATCCGTCAATTGTGCCCCATCCCGTACAGGAAAACCTCCCCGAAGGGGCAGTCCGGTTCATCCTCAGCCTCCGGGCGGTCGGCGAAGGCCACATTTCATCAATTGTATTCCGCGAGGGGATTGTTCATGCCGACGGCAGCGTGGCGGTTCATAAACCGACGACCTATGTTACCGAACCGGAACAAACGCCGTCTCAGGTGTACGACAAAGCGCTCTTTTCACGCAAGCTCGCGGAACTTCGAATCAACCAGGACATTCGCCAGCAGATCATGAATCGTCTCCCGGAAACCTTTACCCTTGCCGAGCTTACACGTGCCATCAAAGATGACCGGCAGGAGAATCCGCCAACCCGGGATCAGGAAGAATCGATCCACTCAATCCTGGCGCTCGCCTACTCGAACTTCACCGTTGTCTTTGACCCGACCCATCAAACGTCCGAGAAAGCGCTCTTCCCTTTTACACCCGATCAGCGGAAAGGCATGGAAGATGTACGCTTTGTCCAGTTCATCGACGATGACGGTTCCCATACTTACTTCGGAACCTACACGGCATACGACGGACACACCATTCTTCCCCAGCTCATTGAAACCGCCGACTTTACGACCTTTCGCTTCCTCACCCTGAACGGGCCTGCTGCCCAGAACAAGGGCATGGCCCTCTTCCCCAGGAAGATTGACGGTCAATACGTCATGATCTCCCGTCAGGACAACGAAAACATGTTCATCATGTATTCGGACAACATCCATTTCTGGTTTGAGCGGAAAATTCTGCTCCGGCCCACGTTCCCCTGGGAGTTCATCCAGATAGGCAATTGCGGATCTCCCATTGAAACGGAACGCGGCTGGCTTGTGCTCAGTCACGGAGTGGGCCCCATGCGCAAGTACTGCATCGGCGCCTTTCTCCTGGATCTCGACGATCCGACAAAGGTAATCGGCCGCCTGCGTGAACCGCTTATCGAACCCCGTGAAAATGAACGCTCCGGCTACGTACCGAATGTCGTGTACACCTGCGGCATGATGCAGGTTGGAGACCTGCTCCTTATTCCGTATGCCATGTCCGACTATTCATCGAGCTTCGCGACGGTTCCGCTCGCCGATGTTCTGGATGCCATGGAGTGCGATGAATGAAAATCGCCATGCTCTCTCCCGTTGCCTGGCGCACCCCTCCCCGCCACTATGGACCCTGGGAACTTGTTACCTCTCTGTTGACCGAAGAGCTCGTCAACCTTGGCGTAGACATTACCCTTTTTGCAACAGGAGATTCCCTGACCGCGGGTACCCTGGACGCCGTATGTCCGCAAGGGTATGAGGAAAATCCCGAAGTAAACGCCAAAGTTTCGGAATGCCTTCACATCAGCAACTGTTTCGAAAAAGCGGACCGGTTTGACATCATTCACAACCAGTTCGACTTTTTACCCCTAACGTATTCTTCGTTTGTCTCGACACCGATCGTAACGACGATACACGGGTTTTCATCCCCGTCCATACTCCCGGTCTATGAAAAATACAATCGGCGCTCGCACTATGTTTCAATCAGCATGAGCGACCGCTCCCCGCGGCTCTCCTATGCGGCGAACATTTATCACGGCATCGACCTGTCCCGCTTCACCTTCGCGGAGAATCCGTCGCGCGACTACCTGCTTTTTTACGGACGCTTTCATCCGGACAAGGGGGCGAAAGAAGCGATCGCCATTGCGCAACGCGCAGGACTCCCCCTCAAAATGGCAGGAATAATCCAGGATCGCAGCTACTTTGAGTCCTTCATACAGCCGGCCATTGATCGCGGCGTTGCGGAATATCTCGGCAGCGTGGGAGCGGAAAGCCGTGACCGGCTTTTGGGAAACGCACTTGCCCTGCTCCATCCCATCAATTTCGATGAACCGTTCGGACTCTCGGTGGTTGAGGCGATGGCGACCGGTACTCCGGTAATCACGATTAACCGGGGAAGCATGCCGGAATTGATCGATCATGGAACAACCGGGTATCTTGCCGGTTCTGCGGAAGAGGCAGCGGACTTTATTCCGGAAATAAAAAAAATCGACCGCACCGTTTGCCGGAAAACCGTTGAAGAACGGTTTTCCGCGAAACGTATGGCGGCCGATTATCTCGCACTCTACAAACAGATTCTCGCCTGAGCTGTTACCCCTTCACTGAACCTGCCATGAGTCCCCGTACAAAGAAGCGTTGCAGGCCGAAGAACACGGCAAGCGGCAGCAGCATGCTCAGGAAGGCTCCCGAAGTAAGCAGATGCCAGTCCTGTCCCTTTTCACCGATCATGGACGCAAGGGCACTCGTTACAACCCGGTGCCGGTCGCCCAGGAATATGAGGGCAACGAGGTAGTCGTTCCATACCCAGAGAAACTGGAAGATGGCGAAGCTCGCAAGCGCCGGTACCGACATGGGGAGGACGAGCCACACAAAGGTTTTGAACGGAGTCGCGCCGTCGATATAGGCGGATTCAAAAACATCGCGCGGCAGGGTGCTGATGTAATTGTACAAAAGGTAGATCGCGAGCGGCAAACCGAACCCGGTATGCGCGAGCCACATGCTTACGAACGATCCGGTGAGTCCCCAGCGGGTAAAATCCTGGAGTACCGGAATGAGCGCTATCTGCAGGGGAACGACCAGCAGCGCGACAACCATGACGAACAGGGGTTTGCGTCCCGGAAAGTTCATCCAGGCAAACGCGTAGGCCGCGAAGGCGGCGATGAGGATCGGAATAATGGTTGCCGGAACACTGACCGCGATGGAGTTCATTACCGCGCTCGAGAAGTTGTTTCCTTCCCGGGTAATGGTATTGCCCGTCGCGTCGGTAAAGGTGATGGTTCCGCCGGTCAATACGTCACGGTAGTTTCCCAGCGTGAGATTGGCGCCGAAACCGACCCATTTGCGTTCAAACACATCCACGCGGCGTGAACGTTTGTTGCCGTACCACTGCATCGTTTTTTCATCGGTAACCGCTATGCCTTCCCGCCATTCGGCGAAGCTCGCGGTATACCCTTCGATGGTAATGGGCTGGTCCGGATCAAGGTCGTCCGGCAGGGTTATTTCACGTGTCTTTACATTTTCCCGGTGTGGTAGTACGGACCACCATCCTGATGCGTAAATGTCCGCAGGGTCCCGGAACGAGGTAACAAAGACCCCGAAGGAAGGCACTACCCATGCCAAGATGAAAAGAACAAGCACAATTGTAACAACAAGACGCCCCGGAGAAAATTTCTTTTTCTTCTTCATTTGAGAGTCCTCCTGGAGCGGAATTCCCGCAGATTATAGACGAGCACCGGCGTAATGACCACGAGCAGGACAATGGCGATCGCCGAAGCCTGTCCGGAGTTTCCATAGGTGAACTGCCGGAGATAGAATTCATTCGCTATGACATTGGTACCGTAATTGCCTCCGGTCATGACCCGTACGATGTCAAAAAGCTTGAGCGAGAAAATGAGAATGGTCGTCGTTACGGTTATTATCGTCGGCATGATGGACGGTATGGTAATACGGAAGAATATGGTTATATCTTCCGCTCCGTCAACACGTGCTGCCTCCATAATCGCCTCGGGAATTGATTTGATGGCCGAGGAGATAATTACCATCGCATAGCCAGTCTGGAGCCAGACCATGATGGCGATAAGGAAAAAATTGTTCCAGAACGGCACAAGAAGCCATGCCTGTGCCTCCCCACCAAGGGCGACCACAATGGCATTCAACAAACCTATCTCGGTAATGTTTATACCCTCGCCCTTGTACGCGTACATGAATTTCCAGATTACACCCGCCCCGACAAAGGATATCGCCATGGGCATGAAGATGAGGGCTTTGATGAATTTCTCGAATTTGCTCTTGTCCACGAGGACGGAAATCATGATTCCGAGAATCACGCAGGTGGAAGTTCCAAATACCATCCATAACAGATTATTCTTGAATGCTTCAAGCATGATCGGATCAGAAAAGGCAAAGCGATAATTGTCTATAAAAATGAATTTTTTGCCGGTAGCGTCAAAGAAGCTGAGAAAGAGGGTTCGCAGTGTCGGCAACACGAGCGCCCAAAACAAAAGTGCTACCGCCGGACCGGCGAAAACAACTGCCACAGCAACCGATCGAATTTTTCTCGGCATGGTCTGGGCCACCGAGTTCATGACAAAAAACAGCAGGGCCACGGAACCAAGTCCCCAAACCACCGCAAAGAGCGTCATGAGAATCTTGCTGCCCTGCATTGTTTGAAGGATGATGAAACCGCCGGCGAGAATGGCGACCGTTATTGCGACCAGAGCCAGTAATCCCAGTACGCGCAATACAGGCTTGTCGGTTTGAACCATGCCTGCCTCCTGAATAGTAAAAGTATGGGGAAAGATACGGGAAGATGCGGTTTCTACCGCATCCTCCCGCACATCACATCAGTATTGTCCGCGTGTTAGCGGGGCCATGCGGCGTCAATTGCCTTGAGCGCCTCATCCAGAGACTTCGATCCTGAAACATAAGCGGTCATTTCTTTCCAGAATGCACCCGCTCCAACGGCGCCGGGCATCAGGTCTGAACCGTCAAACCGTACACTGGTGGCGTTCTGGATTGTTTCCGCGACCTTGCGGTCAACAGGATTACTGTACCACTCGAGTTTGGAGTCGAGGTGCGGGGAAATCGCACCGCCGGAACGCACCCATTTCTCGACCGAAGCGCCGGTTGCGAAATACTGCATGACCATGCGTACTTCGGGACGGTCGTTGAACATCGCGTAGATGTCGCCGGCTACGAGGACGGGTTTACCGTACTTGGGATCGATACCGGGAAGATAGAAGAAGTCGTAGTCAACATTGGCCTTGAGGTTCTCCGGGAAGAACGAGGTAACAAAGTTGCCCTGCTTGTGCAGCCATGCCTTCGGCGGCTTTTCAAACATAACCTTGGGAGAATCGCCGAAACTGGTTGTCGCGATACCCTTGCGTCCGCCGTATACCATACCGTCGGCAAACCAGATATCAGTCATGGCCTTGATTGCCTTGCGGACCTGGGGAGAATCAAACTTGAGTTCACCCTTTACCCAGCGGTCATAGTCTTCGAGACTGTTGGTGCGGAGCATCATTTCCTCGAGCCAGTCGGTTGCCGGCCAGCCGGTAGCTGCGCCGGATTCTATACCGATTGCCCAGGGAGTATCACCGTCAGAAATGATCATCTTCTGAAGTTCTTCAAGTTCTTTCCAGGTAGTGGGAACCTTGTAACCGGCCGCGTCGAATTCTTTCTTGTTGTACCAGACCAGGGATTTTCCGTTTACACGGCCCCAGATACCGGCCATGATCTTGCCGTTCGGTCCTTCCATGGTACCCATGTCGAGCCAGCTCTGGATATAGTTCTTTTTCACTTTTTCCATATCCAGCACCTTGTTCAGATCCACTACCTGACCCTTCTTCACGAAATTCTCGAGAAGACCGGGCTGCGGGAAGTCTGCAATATCGGGAGGATTTCCACCGTCAACACGAATGGCGATTGACGCCTCGAATTCCTTGGAACCTTCATACTGAATGGTAATACCGGTCAACTTTTCAAAATCCTTTACGGATTCCTTGAATTTGACCGCATCTGCGTCAACAAAGGGACCAGCCATGGTAACGACCTTTCCGCGGACCTGCGCGTAGGGATCATCGCCGGATGGGGCAGCAGCGCCCTTCGTGTCTTGTCCGCCTCCAGCGAACAACGGTACGGTTGAAATAACCATCAGTACCGCCAGCAGTAAAAACAACACTTTTTTCATGTTTCTCTCCTTCCTCTGAAATGTTCATCCCTCTTCCGAAGGATGGTATGCTCCATGAATACCCGTATGCTACGGACATTCCGATACCCTGTTTTCAGGTGGTTCCCCGTTCAACGAGCGTCACCTGCAAATTGATTTTCTGTACCACATGAGGTTCATCACGATGTGCTATACGCTCCGAAAGCAGACTGGCGGCAACCCGTCCGGATTCCGCAAGATGCTGGTTTATGGTCGAAATCTCCATCCAGCCGGAAGCGTCAATGTCGTCAAATCCGAGAACCGCCACGTCCCCGGGAACGCGCAAACCCCGGCTACGTATCGCCCGGACAGCGCCTATCGCCTGAAGATCGGACATGGCGAAAATTCCCCGAAGCGGTTTTCCCGAATCAATAAAATGACCAATACATTTTTCCGTGTCTTCAACTTCGGTATCTGTTTCAAGTATATACGCCTCGTTGACCGTCTGCCCGGATTTTTTCAGCTGATCGAGAAATCCGTTAAACCGTACATCCGAGGGATGAAGACTGTAGGCTATGTCCCGGTTCTTGTCTCCAATGAACGCACAGGGGAAGTATCCTTTTTTCACGAACAAGTCCGCGGCGATCATTCCCCCCTGATAGTCGTCCGAGACGACACTGGAGAACGCCGTGTCTTCGCAATCCACCATCATCGTTTCCATGCCGGAATCCAGAAGGTACCGCCGTTGTTCGGGCGTGAGCCGTACCGACATGAGAATTATTCCGTCCAGGCGGCGGATAAAGGGAACGGACGAAACATATTCGTCAAGCTGTTCACCCGATTCAATGGTATACACAACCATTTCATGACGATGCTGTTTGAATACCGGAACCATCCCCCGCAGTCGCTGCACAAACGAAGGGGCCGGGAAAAACGGTGTCAGTATTCCTATCCGTCCGACTTCCCGTTGGGCGCGACGGCCGGCGTTTCCCTGCGGGATGTAGTCAAGGCGTTCCATAACCGCAGCTATGGTTTCGGCCGTTCCCGTGTTTACGCTTGAAGGATTATTGAGAAAACGGGAAACCGTGGTAATACTTACCCCGGATTCATGCGCTACATCATATATTGTGGCCCGCCGTTCCCGTTTCTCCATGCACACTCCAATCTCAGGTATGTGAAAGTACTTTCACTATAATTTTAGTGTAAGTCAGGTTATTTTATCCGTCAACCCCTTTTTTTACCGGTCAATTTGTTGATTTATTCACCAATTTGGTGAAAGTATTGACGAAAATGAGCTAGCACTCTATGATTTGGTTGAAAGTACTTTCATTCGCGGACAAGCCGGGAGGATGGCATGATCTTTACTATAGAACGATCGGATTTCGCACCGCATACCTTGCCGCTGGAAGAAACCCTCTTCCATTGTGCAAACGGGTATCTCGGTGTACGGTCCAATTTTGAGGAAGGTCAACCGGAGGGTATTCGGGGCATCAGGGGGACATATATTAATGCCTTCCATGACACCCATCCCATTCATCATCCCGAAAAATTATACGGTTTTCCCGAAGTTGGCGAGAAGATTCTCAACGTAACGGATGTACAAACAATCTCGGTTGTTGTAGACGGTGAACCGGTCAATCTGAACACCCTCAATACCGGTTCCTATAACCGTGTTCTCGACATGCAGCGCGGCTATTCGGGGCGGACGGCGTTGTGGACCGGTGAAACCGGCAAACGGATCCGTATCGCGGCCCGCCGGCTTGCATCATTTACGACCCCGGAACTGTTTGCGCTGGAATACTCGGTCGAAGCACTGGATCCGCTTACCGTCCGCCTCGGGGCTGAAGTTCGGGGAGCTGTAAGCAATTTCTTCGATCCCACCGATCCCCGGGTATCCGGTTCGGCATTCAGTCCGCTGGTTGTTGAGTCGGTGGACGTAACCGGATCAAGAATACTTGTTTCGTCCCGGACCGCTGAATCCGCGCTCCGTCTGGCCGTGGGTGTGGACCATCAGTGTACCCATTCCGGAAAAACGGATATTGCGCTCACCGGGGAAAAAACACGGGACAGTGCGGTATTATCCTGCGAAGTCCGACTGCAGCCCGGCGAGAAACTCACCATCGTAAAAAAGGCGGTCTTTTGCGATTCGCTCCGGTATGAAAATCCCGAAACCGCCGTACAATCCCTGCTTGACGCCCGCACAACTGAAAATTTTGAGAGCATTCTCGCTACCCAGGAAACCTATCTCGCAAGTTTCTGGGATACGGCCGCGATCACCATCGAGGGAGATGACGATTCTCTCAGAGGACTGCTCTTCAATCTGTACCATCTGCTCCAGAGCGCTCCCCGGGATCAATACTCGCACATTCCCGCGAAAGGCCTCAGCGGAGAAGGATACGAAGGGCATTATTTCTGGGATACCGAAATATACATGCTGCCGTTTTTTCTGTACACCAATCCTGAACTCGCCAAAAATCTTCTCGAGTACCGCTATACCACTCTTCCCGAAGCACGAGATCATGCACGGGAACTGGGACACAGCCGGGGCGCGGCTTATCCATGGCGCACCATTACCGGACGGGAGTGTTCCCCCTACTATCCGTCCGGAAGCGCGCAGTATCACATCAATGCCGACATAGCCTGGGCGCTCTGGCGGTACCATGAGGCTACCGGAGACGAGGAATTCCTCTTTACCCGATCAGCGGAAATTCTTTTTGAAACCGCCAGGATCTGGATGGAAACAGGAACTTTCTCCGGGGACAATTTTCGCATCAACACGGTCACCGGCCCGGATGAATACACCTGTCTCGTAAACAACAATTACTATACCAATGCCATGGCGCAGCAGAATCTGCGGTTCGCGTACCAGGTACATACCCTGATGCAAAACAGGAAACCGGATGCGCTCAATGAGCTTTCCAAGAAAATTGCTCTGTCTCCCGACGAGCCGGAAACCTGGAACCTTGCTGCCGAAAAAATGCTCCTGCCGTATGATCCCGAACACGATATCAACCCGCAGGATGATTCATTCCTCCTCAAACCGGTATGGGATTTCGCGAATACCCCCGACTCAAACTATCCCCTGCTCCTGCACTATCACCCCATGACCCTTTCGCGGTTCCAGGTATGCAAACAAGCCGACACGATTCTGGCATACATTCTGCTGGACTCGGCCGAAAAGGAATCCACCATCAGGAACAGCTATTCCTTGTATGAGAAAATAACCACGCATGATTCATCCCTGTCGTACGCTGCTTTCTCGCTCATGGCGGCCCGTCTCGGAGAGGCGGAAAAAGCATACCGTTATTTCAACCGGACCGTATCGCTTGATCTCGATGACATTCAGAAAAACACCCGGGACGGCATTCATGCGGCAAACATGGGCGGTACCTGGTTGGCAACCGTACAGGGCTTCGGCGGATTCAGACCGATAAACGGGGTACCCGCGTTTACCCCCTGCCTTCCGGCGGCCTGGCAATCGCTCGCCTACCGCGTTCAGTTCCGGAATACGGTCATTGCGGTTCTCGTACGTCACGATGAAATCTTATTCGAAATTGTTTCCGGACCCGCCCTGGATATTATGGTTAACGGAAACGGCTACCATCTGAAAAAACACTTGCATATTCACCAGGGCAAGGAGGACCGACATGAACCTTCAAGCAGTACTGTTTGACCTTGACGGCGTCATTGTGGATACCGCCCGGTTTCACTACCAGGCCTGGAAGCGCCTGGCTGATGCCCTGGAAATACCGTTCACCGAAAAACAAAATGAACGGCTCAAGGGCGTTTCACGGATGGAAAGCCTTTCAATTCTTCTTTCCCTTTCACCGAAACCGCTCCACTATTCACCCGATGAAATTGAGGATCTCGCCGCAAAAAAAAACAGTTGGTATGGGGATTATATCAACACACTCACGGAAGCGGACATCCTGCCCGGATTCCGTGAGTTCATGGCCTGGTGTGTAAAAAACAGCCTTAAAACCGCAATAGTAAGCGCGAGCAAAAACACCGGCACCATTGTAGACCGTCTCGGAATACGTTCGCTCTTTTCCACCATTGTTGACGGTACACGAGTACGGAATGCAAAACCCGATCCCGAAGTTTTTCTCCTTGCCGCGGAAGATTTGTCGGTACATCCCGGGCACTGTCTGGTGGTAGAAGACGCCGGAGCGGGAATACGTGGAGCCCTTGCGGCCGGTATGCTGACCCTTGGTGTTGGGGATCCCGCGGTCCTTGAAGGTGCGGCCATCGTGGTACCGTCTCTTGACCGGCTTGATACCCGTCTGCTTGAAGCGCTCTGATCAATCTTTCAGGGATAAACCCAGGGCGCGGAAACCGCGGCTTTTCTTGTCGGCGAATTTTATAAACATCCTGCCCGCTGCGCTTTCAAACCGGTGCATACAGGTGCTCGTACCGGAAATAATGAGTGTGCCCCCGGGAGCCAAAAGCGGTACCAGGGCATCTAGAAGCAGCCCGTGAGCTCCATCAACCGCCTCTTTCTCGTAGAGTATGATAATCGTGTCAAAATGCCCGTCCAGCGTATGGAACGTGGGACAATGGTGAATCAGGAGCTTTCGTCCGGTTTGTTCAAGAACGTTTTGTTCTGTTATCATGAGAGACAACAGATCCCGTCCTGCGGCGTACATTTCGGTGATCCCTTCTCCGTATTCTGCGAGTATACGTACCGGAATGAGACCCTGCACGGGATTGGCAACAAGAACAGAACCGGAGACCGGCTTTTTTCCAAGAATGTCCAGGACGAGCCCGCTTGAAAATCCCGGAGAATCGAATTCGGGAAGGCCGAACACAGTCCTGATACGCAAGTTCCGTCCGGCAACAGTCATCTCCATCCCGGAACGCATGTACGGGCCAAGCGCCGCGTTTTCGCCGGAATGATCCATATTTCGGTAATGAACTATCGTATACTCGTTCGTTGTATGCATGAACACAATTTCGCCGTGCGCGTCACGGATGGTGGTTTCCATAAAATCCGACAGAGTTTTCACAATGACCACTGCCGCGGTGCCCTTCGGACCGGCAAGCCGGGAGAAATCCGCCAGCATGGTCGCTATGACCGGCAACCCTGCCTTCGCCGGAATGTTGGACATAACGAGGTCGAATGAGCGGTCAAAAACAGCAGAACATCCCAATGACGACGCGGTGGTTATTTGAAACCCGTTCTCCCGGCAATTCTTTTCGGTAAACGCAAGGGCGAGCGCGTCCCGGTCCACGGCGAGAATATCCGCGTCCGGATACTGTGAGTACATGGCGAGCGAAAGTACACCGGTACCGCACCCCACGTCGAGAATGCGGGGTACAGACGGAAGAGAACATTCTTTGATCATGGAATTGACGAGAAGAGCCGAACCGGCGTCTACGGAGTTACAGCAAAAAAGTTCCTGCGAAGTAGCAAGAGCAAACCGCTTGCCGAAAAACTGCGCGGTAATGGTTTTGAATACATAGTTTGCAGGTACAGTCATGTACGGCAGGCAGCTACATGAAAAGAATGAGACTTACGGCCATTACAATCATGCCCGCAATCAAACCGCCGATCGCAAGATGATGTTCACCGTATTCTTCCGCGGTCGGTAACAATTCGTCGAGCGAGATGTACACCATGATTCCCGCGACGGAGGAAAAAATGAATCCGAATGTGGTCTCGGTAAAAAAACTTCGCAAGACAAAATACCCGATAAGCGCCCCGACCGGCTCGGCGAGCCCTGAAAGGAACGAATAGACAAAGGCTTTTTTCCGGCTTTTTGTCGCATAGAAAATGGGCGCTGACACGGCAAGCCCTTCGGGTATATTGTGGATCGCAATGGCGACGGCGATACTGATACCGAGTGCCGGATCATTGATCCCGGTCATGAAGGTCGCGAGTCCTTCCGGAAAATTGTGAATCGCTATCGCAAGGGCAGAAAAAGCACCCATCCGCATCAGTTTTGACTTTTCCTTTTCGGAAGCATGCTGAATCTTGTTTTCCACATTCAGTTCGTGCGGGTTCTCATACGACGGAATCAGTTTGTCGATTACCGCGATAAAAAACATGCCGGTAAAAAACGCGACAACAGTCATGATATGACCGTTTTTGGTTCCGAGAACCGCGGCGAGGGATCTGTTTGCCTTGGCGAATATTTCCACCATGGATACATAAATCATGACCCCGGCGGAAAATCCCAACGCGATGGTCAGTACCTTCGGATTGAATTTTTTTGAGAGAAGACCGATCAAGCTTCCCACACCAGTAGCAAGACCGGCGAACAGGGTGAGTAAAAACGCATATATGATGGTTGAATCCACAGTCATTTCTCCTCCGGTAGCAAGTTCTGGAAAGCAATTCGCTTGAGTGTACCGTGAAAATCGGCAAATAGCAATATTCTAATCCGCTATTGTCCGGGGTTACGAACTTCCAGCCTGATCCGCTTGTTGATCCTTCCCTTGTTCTCGAATCCGGTTATGGTGATTTCTCCCACTTCAGCGGTTCCGGCGACATGGGTTCCGCCATCCGGCTGCATGTCAAGATTTTCTATTTCAACAAGACGAATTTCCGTCAAACCCGGAGGCAAAAGATTTGTCTTTGTACGCAGCAGTTCGTCAATGTTCTCGGCACCTCGTATCTGTTTTATATGTACCGCATGGTTTGTAGCGATTTCTTCGTTAACCCTGTGCTCAATTTCCCGTACCAGTTCGTCGTTCAAACCCTCAAATTCAAAGTCCATCCGGGCTTTGAGCGGTTCCATGTTCCCCCCGGTAACTTTTTTTTGATACTCGTTCCAGACAACACCACAGAGAATATGCATGGCGGTATGAGTCCGCATGAGGTTGTAGCGGCGCTCCCAGTCAAGTCTGATAACGGCAACATCCTGCAAGTTGAAATCAATAGCATCAAGAACATACCAGATGCCCCGGTCATCTTTCTTGCAGTCCTTCAGATCGTAGTTTCTCCCCCCGATCTCGATGGCAGCGTAATCTTTTGCCTGTCCGCCGCCACCCGGATAAATAATGCTTTTTTCAAATTGCACCGCGGACAGCGCCGGATCAATCGAGGTAATTATCGTTTCCAATTCTTTAACATACGCGTCCTCAAGATACACAAGTTCCATTATCATTCCTCCATTTCTTTGCGGTATATCCCGCTGTTCCGGTACACATCCCAGAGAAAAATACTGCCCGCGCAGGAAACATTGAGCGAATTTACTGCACCGGAGATCGGAATACTGACGATGTAATCACACAAGTCCTTTATTGCTACGCTCATGCCCTTGGCTTCGTTGCCCAGAACGAGCGCGATTGGCCGTGAGAGCGGATTATCCGGCAATGAAACGGTACCGGTTGAGTCAGTCCCGACCAGGACAATACCGTTCCGCTTTTTTTGATCGGCTATCCAGAGGGAAAAATCGTTCATTGAAGGTACAGGTACAATTTGTGTATGAAACACACTTCCCAGGCTTGAACGGATTACCTTGGGATCATGCCAGTCTATACCGTGTCCGATGACAAATACCGCGTCCACATTGAATGAGTTTGCGGATCGCAGGATTGAACCGAAATTGCCGTGATCGCTTGGCCGGTCAAAAACAAGCACAAACGGCTTTTCCCGCAAACGTACGTCCGCAAGGGCAAGCGGTCTGATCCCGGCAGTTACGACCAATTCTGCCGGATCGCTCCGGTCGCAGATCTTGCGGTACAGCGGTTCTGCCATCTCGATCACGGTAGCGGAACTGTTGGCGGAAACCAGATCTTTAGCCCACCCCGAAAGTCCCGCATAATTAGCCGTAATAATCCGTGTCAACGGGACGGATGCGGCAACCGCCTGCTTTATGGACTCGATACCTTCGATAAATATCTCTCCATGTTTTGCCCGCTTTGTCCGGTTTGTCTTCAGGGATTCTATAATCTGATATTCCGCGTTTTCAGCGGTAATTGTAAGCTTGTTCATATACCCGTCCCGTTTTGCGCTGTTGATAACTCACACCAACTCGATATAGTGCGGAATGATGTCGACATACGTACCATCCTTTTGGCGAAAACCGCCCGTGATACAACCCAACCGGATAAACCCGAGTTTTTCATAGAGACTGAGCGCCGGAATATTTCCGGCGACCACGGCATTAAACTGAAGCAGTCGGAAACCGAACTCGCGTGCCGCGTTCATTGAATGCAGTACCAGTTGCTCGCCTATCCCCTGACCGCGCGTTTCGGAACGCACTGCGTAGGACGCATTCGCGATATGTCCGCAGCGGCCGATATTGTTCGGATGCAGTATGTATAACCCGGCTATTCCCGATTCAGTACGCGCAACCGCGGTTCGCGTTTGCGATGAAAAAAACTCGATACCGCATTTTTCGTCAAGACAGGTTTCCTGAGGGAATGCCTCACCCTTCTCCACCACCGTATTCCATATACTGATCATTTGGGGTATATCGCCTGGTTCGTATGGATCAATTATGCAACGCACAAGAACTCCCGGGAATGTATTTGCAGATTCACTATACCGCAATTTTACTGTTCTGGAAAATACCTTCCACCGTCAAACCTTACGGATATTCTTTGATAATCTTTTCACAAATCAGGAAAGCCGCAGGGCAAAAACGTGAATCAAGAACCAGACCGACAAGTTTCTTTTGCATGTTTACAGATTGGGTATGTGGAAAATTGACACAGGACAGTGTCCTGCAGTCATATATCTCACAGGTATTGTCATCAGCCTGAAAAGGACAGGGTAATTCTTTAAGCATGTATCCAACTCCGTCAGGATCCTGAACCAGATACCGTGCGATAAACTCTTTTTCATTTGACCCGATATATGAGCAAATGTGTTTGATGTCGGTATTTCTAAAAACCGGTCCCATATTTCTACAGCACAGACCGCACTCGGTGCAGTCAATTTCATCGAATACTTCATCATGAAACCGGTGCACAATTGAATCAAAGTTCGGTTTCTTCAATCGTGAAAGATGCCGCATCTTTTTCAAGATATCCCGGTGTTTTGCCCTGCTTCTCTCGAGAATGCGTTCATACTTGTTCACGGGCGTCTCCTTTTGTTGATTGCCGGTAATGCTGTGAAACCGAAAGCGGGGCCAGCTCGACCACATTTATAATGAGCCCAGAAATTCGGACACAAAAGAAGGTATAAATAAGGTGTTGATTCCGCTATACTTTAGGCGGTAACACTATGAAAAAGAGACAGAGTTTTGACAAGGCATTTAAGGCGAAGGTCGCATTGGAAGCGCTCCGGGAGGAAGGCGCATCATTGATGCGCACACCCTTCAGGAAATTGCCAAGAAATACGGCGTTCATCCAAACCAGATTAGCCTCTGGAAAAAGCAGGTGATAGAGAACCTGCCCGAGATCTTTGAAAGGCCAAACAAGAAAACCGAAGACGAACGGCAGGCCGAGAATCAGTATGACGAGGCACTGAAAACCCTCGGTGCCATGAAGATCGAGAACGAGTTCCTAAAAAAAGAAGTACGTAGCAGCTCTGCTGCTCCCAACTGTACGGGACCGATCCCTTCTGATTGAAAGGGTTCATACCAAGCTGCATATCGCCAGGCAATGTGATTTGCTCGGAATAAGCAGAAGCGTTGCCTATTACAAACGGGAACGCACGGTGCAGGAGCGCGATCTGGTCATTCTTGAGCACATACGATCCGTTCTTGCGCGGCTTCCATTTTATGGCTACCGGAAAGTTGCACGAGAAATATGTGCAAAACATATGCAGACAAGCGAAAAGCAGGTTCGGCGCATAATGAAACGGGCCGGTTTGCAGGCGATATTTCCCGGGCGGAACCTTTCGAAGGCACGCCAGGAACACAAGAAGTATCCGTACCTTCTTGCCGGCAAGATAATCCGCTATCCGAATCAGGTATGGGCAACGGATTTGACGTATATCAAGTTGCCGTCGGGACATGTGTACCTTATGGCGATCATTGATCTGTATTCGCGGAAAGTCCTTAACTGGATAATCACGAATACACTTGATGCACCGATTTTTGCCAATTGCCTACGGGAAACAATTGAGCGGTATGGAAGTCCTGCGATTTTCAATACCGATCAAGGCTGCCAGTTTACCTCTGAATGCTGGACAAATGTTTTGCACGAATATGGCGTAGCAATCAGTATGGACGGTAAAAATCGGGCGTTGGATAATATCTATGTCGAGCGGCTCTGGAGGTCACTCAAGTACGAAGATATTTATATAAAGCAATATGAATCGGTTCGTGATTTGCGACAAGGCATTGATCGTTACTTCCGGTTCTATAATACGGAGAGGTTTCATCAGGGAATCGGGTACCTGACCCCGGATGAAATGTATCAGTCATTCCAGATCGTTGATCTGGCAGAACAGGCGGCATGATACACCTTAAACTGCTGAAAAATGTGTGTTGACAAAAGGGCGCAGTTTAGATCGCCGACAGGCCGACAACGAGCGACGTTACCGACAGGATGCGGACAAAGCCAGCGCACCACTTCTTTGTAGCGAAGCTTTTCATATATAACCTCTCATGCGTTAAATTGGTGCGGAACGTGGACCGGGTGAAACTTCTTACATTGTATCATGTTTTACGGGTAT